>Ga0163163_10000059_pt1 | contig 123393 bp, 108 predicted proteins | sample S65metaG_FD_119766 | JGI IMG/M metagenome (GOLD analysis project Ga0163163, IMG submission 119766) | Switchgrass rhizosphere microbial communities from Kellogg Biological Station, Michigan, USA - S6-5 metaG | ecosystem: Host-associated > Plants > Roots > Rhizosphere > Soil | place: USA...
GGCAGTCCTCCAGGGCGAGGATTTGGGGCTCGGTGTCGTCCACCTCGGGGCGGTCAACCTTCTCCATCGGATTGGCGGCGGCGTATTCGCGGCGGACGGCCCAAGCGAAAAAGTTGCTGACGGCGAGGCGGTCGTTGACCTGGTTGCGGGGCGACGTGCCGTCGCGGAAGATGAAATCGGAGCACATCTGCTGCGAGATATCGGAAACGAGTTTGTCGGCGTGAAGCTTTTTGAACATTCCAACGCGTCCTTTCAAGTTGCGCATGGTATCGGGGCGCTTGTTCTGTCTTTCTTTCTCGGCAAGGAACTTGGTATAGGCATCTTCAACGGTAATCTTGCGGAGCGTGTCGCGATAGTGTTCGAGGCCGCACTCGAAAATTGCCATTACCGGCTTCCCGTTCGCCTTGGTGAAAATGGCTTCGGCGACGCGGATCTCCTCGTCGGTGAGGCGTGTGGCTTTAAGCCTGGTTGCTGTGGCGGTCTTGATGTTGGCGGCTTCGATATCCAGCTCGGCTTTGCGCCCGATGGCTTGCTCCTCCGTCTTCCAGTTTTCGCGGACGCGGGTGCCGTCCGGCTTATAACCCTGCACGCGGAAAACGGTCTCTCGGGAGGGGTTCGTGAAATGCGAAATATGGAACCGCTCTTTGCTGATGCGGGCCCGATTGCGTTTGCCTTTGCGCGATTTGACCGATCTGCCTGCGTTCTTGGTTGCCGCTATTGTCATGTGTACATTATGGGCAAATCCGTGGGCAAATGTAAATAGCTATTTTATTACCATTGCAAATAAAGGCATGAATGCACATGTGTTTAGATTTGCTAAACCGTTATACGGTCAAAAGCCGTATCGGGGGTTCGAATCCCCCTCTCTCCGCCACTTCGCAGTTTAACAATAAATACAAGGTAAAATGCACCGGCGATGCGTCTGGGCACTATTCCAATTCATGGCAGTTCAAATACGCGATAGAACTTGCGCTCCTGTCCACGAACCGAGTCCGTGATACAAATAGTGACGTTCGTGCTCACAACGGGCGCACCCAGGTCTGTCCACGTGTTGGTCGTGAGATCCGACTTATACTGTACCTGATACGTTTTGTTGCTGATCGTGTCCCAGCATAGATCAACGCAGGAAACAGCGATCGAAAGCTTCGGCCCTTTCGGTTGGCTGAAGCCGTCCAGCTCGACGATGCGAGGGCCAGACCCAAACTGCCCTGGAAGATTGGCGAATTCAGCACGGAAATCCTGCGCCGTAATTGGTTCGATGTCTGCCGAAACAACTAGCGGGCACTGTCCGTCAACGCAGACGTATGGATGATCAGGAGTAAACGTGTAAAGCGTGCGATCGAATGTCGAAGAGCCTGACGACTTGGCCTTGAGTGTGAACTGCGCGAACTCCCGGCCATTTGGGTCCCCAGACGCGAACAGGTTGAAGGAACGAATCGTCACAGGGGCAGCAGTCTTCCACTCAACGAAATGAATGAAATCCGCCGGCACGTCGTCGTCGAAAACAACCTGTCCTCGCTCCGGCGTGTAATTATCAAACATTCCTCCGAACATATCTCGCGCATCGTAGGGGTTCGGCCCTCCGAGTGCTGCATCAAACGGGCTGTTAGTAGTGATTGTCACGCCCTGGCTGATGTCCCAGAGGTCGTTGGTGGATGGTGTAGTGGGATATTGCGCTCTCACGGAGAAAACCGCGACGGCTGAGAATACTGCGAGCGTAAGTCTGCTCTTCATGGTTCCTTGCTGGGTGTTGTGGTTAGCATAACTAGGGCAGCGTCCTGCGTGCAAACACAATATCAACGGGGTAGCGGCAGTTTCTGGTTGCTCGAACTTTCGAGGAATGGCGGTCTTGGCATAGACAAGTTCATGGTGCCGCGGCTCACGGTGCGGCCGAACAGTGCGCCTCATCTACCGCCGCCAGGGAAGCAGGCTGAGCGCAAACAAGATGATGAAAGTTCTCCCAGATCGCCGACCGAAGAGCGTGGGCGGCAGTTAAGTGCCGGCGCGCGGTTCGACGTTAAAAGACTTTAGCAAAGTTTCCATTTTATTCCGCCAAACGTTTGTTTAATCAGAACCAAGTTTATTTCAGACGTTTTGTCAGCGAATGGGACTATCTCGCGACCCTTAAAGGAATAACTTTCCAACCCTCCAACCAACCCCAGTAACCCAAAAAACGAAAAAACAAAACAGAGAGAAGGTGAAACAGTATGGAAAAAAAAGAAGAAATCAAACTGGATATTGAAACATTAGAAGAACGTATCGCCCCCAGCGCTACCGGTTCCCTCGGCTACGAAGGTCAGCCCGGCAACCAAGGAAACGGCCAGAACGGATACGAAGGCCAACCCGGTAATCAGGGCGGATAATCACAATCCGTGATGCTGCTGCCATCAATTCCAACAGGGCCATGGCTCCCGCCTGTGCCCTGTTGGTCACCAAAACAACATGAAAGGAAAGTGAACACCTATGGAACTAGAAATTGAATTAAATGTGGAAGAACTGGAAGAGCGAATTGCTCCGAGTGCTATTGGCAATCCGGGCAACAACAACCCTGGCCAGAACAATACCAATCTTCCAGGCAATCAACCCAAGAACCCTTAACCAAACCTTGTAAGGCATGAACTCGAACGAAGAAATTCAATTGAACATCGAAGAACTGGAAGAGCGCATCGCTCCTTCAAACGCAAACTTCCCTCCTGGTCAATTTCCGTCGGGCAACCCGGCACATGCTCCGGGTAATAGCAACCCAAACGAACATCCCCAATAAAGGGAAGTTGATGGGTTTCGGGGTCAGTTCTCCCCCCCCCGGTTTTTCGAAACCCTGCTGGCGCAAGTCGGCAGGGTCTTTTGTTTTGGCACCAGCTCATGCGCTCGACAGTTCATCAACGCCTCAGCTTCTTCAACAGTCGTCGGGCGTTTGCCAGCGCCTTCTTTTCGATATTGCGAATCGTCTCCTCATCGCATTCGCAGAACGCGCTGATTTCTTGGACAGTTGGGCAGTCAATCTTGGTAGTGCGAACCTGCCGCCAAAACATCTCCCCGTAGTTCGTTGCGAGTCTGGTGCAAACCAAAGCCCGATTGAAGTTAATCAACCGGGCTTTTAGGGGTGGAGTGGGCGAGGCTATTTGTTAGCGTGGTGACCGTAAAAGCTTGGGCCTGTTGCTGCGTTGCCGCGCGCTCACAAACGATCAACGCATCCTGGGTGCCATCGGTATTGACTTTGAACACGGCGGGCCGCTTTGTTGCTCATGGCTGTTTCCAACCCTCCACGCGAAACCTTGTGGGACTAACGACCCACTCGCGGCTTAGGCGTCACGGTGCGTAATAGCCTCAACTCGAATGATTAACGCTGCTCGTTGAAACCCAATCATCTCGGAACGCTACAATTTTTTTGGAACTTCTTCATCAGCTTGCTCCTCACATCAGTCCAAGTGCGCGCCGGTAGATAACGATTCAACCTTACGTGCCTTAAGCGGCACGGCATGACGCCAATGAACGGGGAAGGGGCCCTCGCTCTCCTCCCTTGCAATAAAGGGGGGAGAGAGGAGGTGCAAACAAACGGTTCGTTTATTGCGGCTCATTGTATTTATCAGCCTGGGCTTTTCTATGTATTAGGAGAGATCCTTTAGGAACGATGGGTGTTTGCCAACGGTTCCATCGATCGGGAAGCCAGGATGGGAGTTGAACTATTCAGTCAATCAAAAGCACTTTTGGCGCCGGCTCACTCTTGGAAGTCGTTTGACTTGGTCCAGTTGCGCCCTTAGATTCTTGCGCACATGTTAGCGGCTGATTCCAAAGTGGCGCCTGCTCCAGCGCGAGAGATAATGGCTGCCGAGCCGGCTGATTCCTGGAAACAGTTCATCGAACCCGTTGAGCCATTTCTCCAAACTGTTAATCAACGTCTTGCGGATCAGGTCAATTCCTTTGACCCGGCCATTGTCCCGTACGCAGATTATGCCCTGAACGGACAGGGCAAACATTTGCGGCCGGCGCTGGTCGCTTTGACAGCCAATGCCCTGGGTAAGATAACGGACGCTCACGTCACCAGCGCGGTGATCATAGAAATGGTGCATTTGGCCACTTTGGTGCACGATGATGTCATGGATGAGGCGGAAATCCGCCGTCGCCGTCCAACTCTGGCTGCCAATTGGGGCAATGAGATTGCGGTATTATTTGGTGATTGCCTGTTTGCCCAGGCTCTCAAAATGGCGGCGAGCTTTCCCACACCCGAGGTTTGCCGGGCAGTGGCTATGGCGACCAATACCGTTTGTGCTGGGGAAATACTCCAGACCCAGCATCGGCGCGACTTTAAGTTTACACGAAAGGACTATTTCAAAGTGCTCGAAATGAAGACCGCGGAGCTGTTCGCGCTTTCTTGTGAATTAAGCGCCTTTTTGAGTGGCACATCCCTGGATTTGCAGCAGGCATTACGTCGGTTTGGACTAGCCGTCGGTACCGCTTATCAATTGTATGATGATTGTGTGGATCTTTTCGGGTCTGAAGCAGCAGCTGGTAAGTCGCTTGGAACCGATTTGGCCAAGGGCAAACTGACTCTGCCCGTCCTGCTTTTGTGGGAGCGTGCGGATGAAAGGGATCGAAGACTGCTTAATGACCTGGTGCAAAACTGGCAAAAAGACTCGATTAAATCGATTGCCAAATTGCTGGCCCAATATGAGACGCTAAGCTCGTCTTTGAAGACAATTCACCAGTATCTTGAGACCGCTCGGGTCAGATTGCGCAGCTTGCCTGGTGTCGAGGGGCGAAGCGGTTTATTTGGTTTAACAGGCTATCTGGCGAGCCAGACCGATGCGCTCGGGATTTGTGGCTAGTTTGCCTATGATTATGGCAGAACCAGTAAGTCGCAAGGCTTTGAAAGCGGTGGATAAGTCTGCCCCCATTGCGGCGTCGCAACCCGTTCCGGAAACGGAGTTGGTTAAGCACGCCCGTAAAGGTGATCTGGAGGCTTATGACGAGCTGGTGCGCCGTTACCAGGAACGGATCTATGCCACCATTTACCACATGACTTCCAATCATGAGGATGCCAACGATTTGGCCCAGGAATCCTTCATTAAAGCTTTTCATGCGCTTAAGTCGTTCAAAGGTGGCTCAAGTTTTTATACTTGGGTTTACCGAATTGCCGTCAATAAGACGATTAATTTTCTCAAGCAACGGAAAAACAGGGTCCAGATGAGTTTGGATGATTTGGATTTTAATGCGGAGCATGATCCGGACCTGGTAGCGCTGATATCCGAAAAGACCCCCCGCCGGGAGATTAACCTTGCCGAGCTGCAGGAAAAATTGAACGAGGCCATGCAGAAGCTGTCAGAATCCCATAGATTAGTTGTGACATTGCATGATGTGCAGGGTTTATCCCACGAGGAAATTGCGAAAATTATGGATTGTAATATTGGAACCGTGCGCTCTCGTCTCTTTTACGCTCGCCAACAAATGCAGGCTTACTTGTCAGATTATCTAAAATGAGTATGAATCCGGATCCAGACAATTTTGAGGGATTGCGCTCTTTACTGGCACTCAAACGGCACGAACAGCCACCTCCGGGCTATTTTAACAGCTTTGCGCGCGAGGTCCGCGTACGCATTCAGGCAGGTGAGCGTGCTGCCGATTCAGGTTTTTTTGCTCGGCTATTGGATCTTCAGGGCTTTTGGGCTTCTTTCGAGGCGAAACCTATCCTGGCAGGTGCCGGTGGCGTTGCTGCCTGCGCTTTCCTTCTGGTTGGAATTATCTATTCCACAGAAAAGATGGACGCCCAGCCGCAAGCCTTGGTTCCCCCTGTGGCCGATGCTAACCTGGGTTTAGGCAGCAGGCATGTTCCTCGATCCTCGGTGTTCGAAGTGCCTGCGTTGGCCAGCTTTCAACTGAACAATAATCTGGCTAATTTTGCCTCCCCCAGTTCGTTTCTGCCTGTGCAACCGGTAAATTTCGTGATGCCGGAGAACTAAGCCGCATTGGATTCCTCTCAATCCTCGCGCAACAAGACCAATTCGTTCCCTTCGTTATTGAGGGTCAGCCGGTCGCCCTCGATCGATGCAGCGATTTGCTGTTCTCTGCCCTCAAGTGAAAACGTGAGTTGATATTTTCCATCCGTTTTTGCCCATTGCCCGGGGGAAACTTGTCCAGTCGCCGGGGCCGCAGAAGGGACCACCTTCAACTGGGTAATATTTTTCAAGAGCGCATGTTGGTCGGGCATGGCAACGAGGCTTGCTTTTGCAAAGTTTGCCTCAATCAGCCTTCTCATGCGCTGCATTTCTGTCGACGCGAGATTCGGTTTGAGCTTGCGATACGCTGCCACGGCTGCGTGAACATCAAAGTTCCAGCGGCCCAGGAGTCGCTCCGAATCGTATTTAGGGGAGCGAAGAGTTTGCAAAAAATTTGCCAAATCTTTCAGGTCGGGCGCGGCAGTGGCCCAAATCAATTTCATCAGCTCAGTATTGTCCAGGATGGCGCGGGTCTTTGGGTAATCGAGCACCTCGCGAAGAGGTTTGCGTTGCTGGCGCATCTCGGAAAATGTCTTGTCGTTAGCCAGGTCTTGAAACTCCGGGCGCTCGGCAATGGCCAGGAAAGCGGGATAACGAGATAACCTGGCTTCGAGCAGAGGCGTGTTATAAAGCAACCCGGCAATGTCCGCTGCGTCATAATAGGCTTCGGGTAACTTATCGATGGACTTTGCGACCTTCGAAAAACCTGAATTTTGCATGTCGCGGCCCAGCCGATTAAGAATTTTGACAAGTTTGGGATCATCGTCTCCGGTCGCCATTTGCACAGTCCAATAACTGAAGGCGTAAATGATGAAGGAAATCAGGACCAGGTATGCTACGCCATTGAGTAGGCCAAGGCACAAGCCTACCCGCTGATTAAGCCTTTCCCACAATGCCAAGCGCAAATCCCCCGTTTTATATTTATAGTAAACGTCTACTTTTTGATGCGCCACCAGGGCAGCGACCTTGAAAAGTGCGGAAATGACTACGAATACTATCAGTGGTCCCAGGACCCAAAGCAGGATAGGGTTTTTCAATCCAACGGCCATAAGAACCGGTTTGAATACCCGGCCCAAAGATGGGGCTAATAGAGCACCGATAAAAATTCCAAGAAAAGAAATTCCAACCCGAATTGCTCCTTGCCGCCATCCCAGGCCCGCCAGGGACGCCAGCAAAAGAATCGCAAGCAGCCAAATCGTCATAGCTTTTCAATTTAAGCAGCTTGGAGAAAAAAGCACGAACGAACTTTTGATAGCGGATAAGGGGGTGCAGGACAGAAGTCTTCAGGCAAACAGTCGAGCCTCCTTAACACCCCGCTTCAGGGTTTCGGAGGTATCTTCTCAAACCCCGGAGGGTGGCCCGTTTATAGTCCAGGCGTCCTTCGAATGTTTCTTTCTTTTTGTTTTTCGGCGGCGCCATACAGGCCACTCCTTGTGCACCAGCGAGGTTGAATGCCTTGGCTTTTAGGGCAGTCGATCCAGTTTCGCGCCGCCGAAAAACAAAAAGAACGATCACGGGGGTCTATCGCTATAAACGGGCCACCCCTCCGGGGTTAACCTCACCCGACTGACCATGTTCAATTCCTCCCATCAAGCGCTGGAATAGGCCCCTTTCGGAACCTTCCCGAAGGATTCTCTTTTGAAGATTTCTGTCATCCGCCCCCGGATAAGGAGTCCAAACTCTACTTAAAGCCCATATTTTTGCTTCAATTGCTTCCTAATCTCCTCAGCATTGAAAACAAAAATCTTTTCAGGCTTTGATAGAAAACATTGGATTGTCAAACTCGTGCCTGGCTTGAAGTACATTCGCGTTTCCTCGTGCGTGGTTCGCGCCAGAATGGGATCCATATACGGGCTCCCAACCAAAACTGGTGCTTGCCAATCGTACCAGGTCATCTGACGAACCCCCCAGGGATACGGCATGTCTGGTTGCCTGATTGTGTAACTCCTGGCAGAACTCAAATTGGCGACGTCGAGAACTGCAAAATGCAGAAAGCCGTGCTCCTGACTTACTTCGGCGCTTCGGAGCATGGCAAAGTCGTAAGCTCGTTCCAGGGGTGTATCCGCATTTCCTCGAAAAGTAATACGAAACTGGTTTGATGCGATTGTTGTCTCGGAGTACCCCGTGTTGTTCTTCAAGGGGCGATACGGCGTGGCGCAGGAACAAATCAGCATTAGCCCAAGGAATAAGGGCAACATAGGATTGGTTAATATGCTCACAAAAACCCCTTCGTCCAGGTTCCTACACCTTGAAAGACTATTCCACATTTGCTTTCCCAGGAACATTTCCTAATTTATGCGGTCTTATCAATAATGAACGATGTTAATAAAGTCACGGACGCAGCTTCACGTCGGGGCTTCATAAAAGGCTTATGGGCAGGTATAATCAGCGCTGTAATTGGGGTAGTGCCGTTTATTTCAGGGTTGGCATTATATCTGGACCCAATTCGGCGTAAATCATCCACCACCGGCTCGGTGCGGGTGACGTCGCTCGAAGCCTTGCCCTCGGACGGTGTGCCGCGAAGATTTCCCGTTTTGGCCACGAGAATCGATGCCTGGAATAAATACAAGGCCGTGCCAATCGGGGCTGTTTATCTACGTCGAACGGGAGACCATGTCGAGGCGCTCAATGTAGTATGCCCTCACCTGGGTTGCTCCGTGGATTTTAAGCCCGAACTCGGACGCTTTCATTGCCCCTGTCATAACAGCACGTTCACGGTTGCCGGAAAGATCGATAACCCCGCCAGTCCTTCGCCTCGGGGGCTGGATACGTTGGAAGTTCAGATTCGCGATGGCAAAGAAATCTGGGTTGCGTTCCGTAACTTTCAGGCGGGGCGCGCCGAGAAAATTCCTGCGACATGAATTTTTCAACGAACACAAAAGTTTACGGCGAAACTCTAGTGTATGATTGAACAGCCTCCCAAGCCGCCTCGGATTGCGGCGTTCGCCGATTGGTTGGATCATCGAAGTGGTTTTCGAAAAACTCTGCATTCCGCTTTGTACGAGAATGTGCCGGGGGGCGCGCGCTGGCGTTATGTTTGGGGCAGCACCCTGACGTTTGCCTTGGTTGTCCAGTTTATTACCGGGGTTTTTCTATGGATGGCTTACAGCGCCAGTTCCCAAACGGCCTGGGAGAGCGTTTACTACATTCAGGATGTAATGACCGGCGGTTGGCTCTTGCGCGGAATACACCATTACACCGCACAGGCAATGATCATCTTGCTGGCCCTTCATTTGATGCAGGTAATCATTGATGGAGCGTACAAGGCGCCGCGAGAAATCAATTTTTGGTTCGGCCTGGTTCTTTTGCAACTGGTGCTCGCGCTTTCGTTGACAGGATATTTGCTGCCGTGGGATCAAAAAGGGTTTTGGGCCACCAAGGTAGCAACAAATCTTCTTCTTGCTTTGCCAGTGGTGGGAGTCCCTTTGCAACAGCTCATTGTGGGCGGCCCTGATTATGGGCATCATACTTTGACACGCTTTTTCGCCCTGCATGCTGGGGTAATCCCCGGAATGATTGTGGCCTTGCTCGTCGGCCACATTTACTTGTTTCGACGGCACGGCTTGACTGCCAAGTTGCCGCTTAGAAAACCCGACGCCCCTTTTTGGCCCGACCAGGTATTGCGCGATGCCGTCGCTTGTTTGGCAGTTTTGGCAACCGTGTTATTTTTTATCCTTCGACACCGCCTATTTTCGTCGGCCGGGCCTTTGGGGGCGGAGTTGGGCGCGCCGGCCAATCCCACCGAGGCGTTCAGCGCTGCGCGGCCTGAATGGTATTTTTTGTTTTTGTTTCAATTTTTAAAGCTATTTCCGGGGAAAACCGAGGTCCTGGGCGCATTCGTCATCCCGGGACTTGTCATGCTTTTGATCTTCCTGATGCCCTTCATTGGGAAATGGCGGTTGGGACATCGATTTAATCTTGGCGTGCTTTTCGCCATTCTGGCTGGCGCGGGGTTGTTAACTTATTTGGCAATCGCGGAGGATCGGCACGAACCCAGCTACCAGGCTGCTGTTAAGGACGCGGCACAGCAAGCTGAGCGAGTGCGAGTTCTGGCCAAATCACCTGACAAAATCCCTCCATTAGGTGCAGCAAGCCTCTTGAGCAACGACCCTCTGACACAAGGGCCCAAGCTTTTTGCACGGAACTGTGGCAGTTGCCATCGCTATGATGGCCATGACGGGACTGGGATTGTCCCGCGTGATCCTCAGGCGGCCTCTGATCTGAAGGGTTTCGCCTCGCGCAAATGGCTTGCCGGTCTGCTTGATCCCGAAAAAATAAGCACAACAAATTACTTTGGAGCGACGAAGTTTAGCAATGGGGATATGGCCAGAAAATTTGTAAAGAAGACCGTGGCTAAATATGGCGTCGAAGAAAAGAACAACCTTGGCAAAGTGATCGCTGCTGTGTCTGCCGAGGCACAACTGGACGCCCAGGCATCAATCGATAAGAGTGATGCCGCGCTAATCCAGGAAGGCCGAACCCTGTTACAGAACGAAACAAAATGCACGGATTGCCATCAATTCCATAAGACTGATGAAGAGGCTACCGGACCTGATTTGACAGGCTATGGCTCTCGCCAATGGCTGATCAATTTCATCAGCAATCCTGAACACCCGAGTTTTTACGGCAAACGCAACGATCGCATGCCGACTTTTGGAGCAAAACAAATACTGACCGACCGCGAGATTGGGCTAATTGCCGACTGGCTGCGAGGCCATTGGTACATGCCGGAGGCGTCGAAAGCGGAATGACGATCGATTCATCGATGGTGAGCAGGTCCGAAAGGAACACGAAGCTACCTGGGGTAGATTGTCCTCAATACAAATTCAACCCCCACGGGCTTGTGGCTTTTGTCCAGACGGATTGAAATAAAGTTCTCACCTGCATGCTTCATAGCGAATTCATTCCTGCCCGGACACCAGAGTCAAAACGTTTGCTCATCATGCTGCATGGGTTGGGCGATAGTATTGCCGGGTACACTTGGATGCCCATCGCTTTAAACCTGCCGTGGCTGAACTATCTCCTGGTCAATGCGCCGGACCCCTATTATGGCGGCTATTCCTGGTACGATTTCACAGGCGACATGAATCCGGGCGTGCACCGGAGTCGAAAACTACTCTTTGAAGCTCTTGATGCCCAAAGCAAGATCGGTTTTCCATCCGAGCAGACGATTTTAGGCGGGTTTTCGCAAGGATGCCTCATGTCCCTCGATGCCGGTTTGCGTTACCCCCATCGGTTGGCTGGAATCGTGGGGATTAGCGGGTACGTTTGCGAACCACAGACCTTGCTGAAAGAGCTGTCTCCCGTTGCCTTGCAGGAACCGGTGCTAATAACACATGGGACGCTTGATCCTCTCATCCCAATCGGAGCGATGCGTCAACAGGCTCAGCAATTGAAAGCTGCAGGCTTGCAAATCGAGTGGCACGAATTTGTGAAGCCTCACACCATAGCCGGCGAACCGGAGTTAAAAGTCATTCGCGAGTTCGTTCAAAGGTGCTTTGGGAATGCAGGATGAGGAGAAGCAAAGAGGCAATCCCTCTTTCATTGAGCCGTTTCCTCACTAGCATCCTGCAATGAACATGGGACATGGAATCCGACGGCACTTCGCCAGCGATAACTATGCCGGTATTACTCCGGAAGCCTTTGCGTCTATGGTTGAGGCCAACAGCGGGCATGAGATTAGTTATGGAGACGACACCTGGACACAGCGCGCATCCAATTTGATCCGGGACGTTTTTGAAACGAACTGCGAGGTGTTCTTTGTGTTTAACGGCACATCGGCTAATGCGCTTTCGTTGGCAGCGCTCTGCCAGTCTTATCATAGCATCCTCTGCCACGAACTGGCGCACGTGGAAGTCGCTGAATGCGGAGCGCCGGAGTTTTTTGCCAATGGCGCCAAAGTGCTGCTGCTGGCTGGAGCTGATGGAAAGATCGAGCCGGGCTCGATCGAGCATGCGGTGAAGAAACGCAGTGACATTCATTATCCGAAACCGCGCGCGGTCAGTGTGACGCAAGGGACTGAGGTGGGAACCAACTATTCGGTCGATGAATTGAGGGCTCTTGGAGAAGCGGCGCGCAAATGGCAGCTTCACTTGCATATGGATGGCGCGCGTTTTGCCAATGCAGTGGCTGCTCTTGGAGTTAAGCCCAAGGAAATTACCTGGCAAGCGGGAGTCGATGTCCTTTGTTTTGGAGGAACGAAAAATGGAATTGCGGTAGGGGAAGCGGTGGTGTTTTTCAAGACCGAACTGGCCCATGAATTTGAGTATCGTTGCAAACAAGGCGGACAGCTTGCCTCAAAGATGCGGTTTCTTTCCGCGCCATGGGTGGGAATGCTGGAAAATGGAGCGTGGCTGCGCCATGCCGCTCATGCAAATGCCATGGCACAACGGCTGGTGGCTGGCCTTAAGCAATGGCCGCAAATCGAAGTGCCCTTTGCGGTTCAGACCAACGCGGTATTTGCCAAATTTCCTTGGCGCGTTATCGAAGGTTTGCATCAACGAGGCTGGAGATTTTATACCGGAGTAGTTACGCCGGATGAGTCCAGGCTTATGTGCAGTTGGGATACCACGCCGGAGGATGTGGATGCGTTTGTGGCGGATGTTGGGATGTTGATGGTGGAATGAGGGAGTGCCGGACCGCAAATCGTCCTCGGTTCGCAGCGGCAACGAAGCAAGGGAACATTTTCGAAACTGTTTTTCAGCCAGGATCGACGATGCCTTGCAAGGAATTTCTGTGCGATTGGACGTGGCTACGTGCTGCGAGCCGAGGACGGCTCGCGCTCCGGGCGGACCGCGAACCGTCCCCGGTTCGCAGCGGCAACGAGACAAGGGAACCTTTTCGAAACTGTTTTCAGCCAGGATGGACGATGCCTGTAAGGAATTTCTGCGCAACTTGAATATGGCTACGTGCTGCGAGCCGAGGACGGCTCGCGCTCCGGCGGACCGCGAACCGTCCCCGGTTCGCAGCGGCAACGAGGCAAGGGACCCTTTCGAACTGTTTTCGGCCAGGATCGACGATGCCTTGCAAGGAATTTCTGTGCGATTGGATGTGGCTACGTGCTGCGAGCCGAGGACGGCTCGCGCTCCGGCGGACCTATCTATGCGGCCTTGGCCTCGACACCTGCCATCAATCGCATCAAGGCAGGTTGTGAAAAATCTGCCCTGGCCAATTCACCCGCGATTATGCCCTGACGCATAACGATGATTCGCCGGCTGAGATTCATGACTTCGGGAAGCTCGGACGAGATCGCGATAATGCCCAGGCCCTTGCTCGCCAATTCGTCGAGCAGATGATGAATTTCAGCCTTTGCGCCGACATCCACGCCGCGCGTGGGCTCATCCACAATTAAAACGGCACATTCGCGCGCCAGCCATTTGGCGAGCGCGATTTTTTGTTGATTGCCACCACTGAGGCTGGAAGTGGATGTTTCCAGCGAGGCGGTTTTCACACGCAATTGCTCGACGTAGCGATTGGCCAGCGCGCGTTCCTGCCGGCGTTTTACAAACCCGCTGACACTCAAGCGAGGCAGAATGGCCATCGACATGTTCTCACGACAATTCATCATGAGCACCAACCCCATTCGTTTCCGATCTTCAGGCAAAAAGCCCAAGCCAGCACGTAATGCGCGGGTGACGGAGCCAAGAGGGAGCTCCTTTCCCCGCACAAAAACCTTGCCTGTCGCGGCATGGTCGAGGCCAAAAATGGCCTGGGCCACCTCACTACGGCCCGCTCCGACCAATCCAGCGAAGCCAAGGATCTCTCCGGCCCGAATCGTAAAACTGATATTTTGCAACTTGCCGGGTGAACAGAGGTTTTCGACGCGAAGAAGTTCCTCACCCAATTCGCAGGAAAGATGTTGCGAAGTATATTGGGTTACTTCGCGCCCGACCATTTGATGGATAATCCGGTCAGGATTCGTTGCGGCGATAGGTTCGGTAATCACGTGGCGGCCGTCCCTGAGGACAGTCACCGCGTCGCATAGTTTAAAAATTTCCTCCAGCCGGTGCGACACGTAGATGACGGTAATCCCCCGCTTTTTAAGCTTGGCGAGCAAATCAAAAAGATGCTGGCTCTCACGAATCGAGAGGGAACTCGTAGGCTCGTCCATAACGATCACCTGAGCTTTGGTTCCAAGCGCGGCGGCGATTTGCACCAGTTGTTCCTGTCCGGTGGAGAGCTGGCTCATGGGGGCATCCAGATCGAATTCGGTTTCGATTTGCTTCAGCATTTCACGCGCTTGCTGGCGCATTTTCCGCCGGTCGAGAAAACCGGCGCGTCGTGGCAAACTGCCCAGGCACAGGTTTTCTGCGACGCTTAAATTTGAACAAAACGCCAGTTCCTGGTGGACCATGGCGATACCTTGTTTGCGGGCAGCAAGTGGGGTAGGGGAGTGAACAGGTTTTCCGTTCAATTGAATCTCTCCCTCATCTGGAGTGTAGACACCCGCGAGGATTTTTCCGAGCGTGCTCTTGCCGGCGCCGTTCTCACCTACCAGCGCGTGACAATGTCCAAGCTCGATATCGAAGCTCACATCATCCAGGGCCAGCACACCTGGAAAACGTTTGGTAATGGAGCGGAAGGAAAGGAGGGACACGTAAAATTAGATCTTTTTGAGCGCAGCGCGAATATAGCCGATGGATTCCTTGATTCCTGGCATCGGATCATCCGCATGGGCTTCGTACTCCAGAGCGACATGGTAGTTAAACTTCGCCTGGATGAGTGCCTTGAGAACGCCTGGGATATCAGTGACACCCTTTCCAACTTCGATGGCCTTGCCATCTCCTGCGGCTTTCGTGACGTCCTTCATGTGGAAGTCGTAGAGACGGGGACCGCATTGTTCGATGACCAAAACGGGATTTTCGCCGTTGCGCACAGTGTGCCCGACGTCCATGCAAATGCCCATAAGAGGGTCCCGATCTTTGACCAGTTGCAAAACATCCAGGGGAGAAGGATAATGCTTATCTCCCGGGCCATGATTGTGAATCGCGATCCGAATCTTGAATTGTTTCGCGAATCTCTCGACGGCATCCATGGCGGGAGGCTCGGGACTGCAAATGATGGTCGGCATGCCCGCATCTTTCGCGTACTCGAAGGCGTTGCGAATTTCCTGCTCATCATTTTTCATGTAGATGACGCCACCACCCATCAGCACCAACCCTGCAGCTTTTACTTTCTTACTCGCTTCCCTTCGTTCCGCCTGGGAACTTTTGAGCGGAAGATGCATATCTTTCAGAGAGATGTATTTGAGATTGGCTTCCTGGGTCATCGCCAGGGCCTGATCTAAACTGAACTTGCGAAGCGTGTAGGTAGTCAGGCCAAGTTTAAGGCCGTGGTCCGACTCGTTTGTCTTAGCGGATGCTCCAAGAAGCGCGGATTTGCCCGCGGCAGCCAGCATTGTCGACGCAAGCAGACCATTTCGAATGAAAAATCGACGAGTCACGATTCCGGGATATTTCATGCTCTGGATTGTGTTCTAAAGACGATTACGATGCCAGAAACAAAGTCGTGGCCAGAACCTCGTGGTTCGGGAAATGCCTTCTCTGTGTTCCCCCTCTGTGGTTAATGCGTTTTTCCTGGGGGAAACGAGGCAAATTCGAATTCAAGAGAGGTTTTTTCGTTAGCATCTGCAACTTGCTGAGGTGAAACTCGCTTGAATTCTCCTTGCCCAACCGCACAAATCGTGCTTAACTGCGCGAACCGGCAGAACAATGAGACACAACTCCGATACGCACGTTTCTCCAGCGTCGCCGCAATTATCGGGGGACTTTCCCGTAACAACGTGGGTGGAGGTCACTGACCGCAAAAAGATTGTCAATCAGTATTGGATTGCATTGAAAACATACCTGGGAGCGTTGCTTTCGCGTTTTCCCGAGTATCGAGCCGAGGGTGACGATTTCCTTCAGGATTTCATCAAAGAAAAAATTCTTCACCCTGGCTGGTTGGAAAAAGCGGATCCAAACAAAGGTCGGTTTCGTGACCTGTTGAAGAGTTCGCTGAGGAACTTTGTCACCGGCGAAATTCGAAAACGCGAGGCAGCGAAAAGAGGGGGCAGCAGTTCGCTTGTGCCGTTGGATGACCTCGAACAGGAAATCCCGGGGCCTGAGCCGGTTTCCGATTCGTTCGACATGGCCTGGTTGCAGATGTTGTTATCGGAGACCCTCGAAAAGATGAAGCAGGGTTGCGCGGCTTCCGATAGCAACCATATTTGGAAGATTTTTGAGGTGCGCATTTTGCGGCCTGCATTGGAGGGGGTTGAACCTCCGCCCTACGAAGAATTAGTGGCCCAATTTGGGCTGCGTTCCCCCGCTCAGGCAACCAATGCGCTTGCCACAGGGAAGCGAATGTTTGCCCGGCATTTGCGCACGGTCATCGCTCAATACGAAAGCGGCGACAAAGCTGTCCGCGCCGAAATCGATTCGCTTCGACTGTTTCTAGCCAAGCTGCTCCCCGATCAGAAGAAAACACTCGATCAATTAAGTGAGGAATAGGCGTATGAATGAACAAGATTCAAGCCAAACCATTTTTCTGAGCGGCCCGGCGGGTCTGGCCAAAATCCTGGAGCAAAACCAGGAGGACGCAGCTCTTTGGGGGGCAGGAGAAATGAACGCTATGTGGAAGCACCAATTACAAGCTCCATTGGAAGATGATCTGAGAACGGTTTCATCCGCTAAATTGAGTGCCTTACGTCACGATCTGGAAACCCAAGGTTTTCTGGAGAAGAGCTTTGAAAACCTGCTGCATCATTCCAAACCGCCGTTGGCTTTGCTCAAAGCCATTAAAGATTTTGCGAAGCAAACGTTTAAAAACGCCGAGGACGCCCAGTTCAAAGAAATTGCAGCGGCCCTTTATTACGCCACATATGCGGTTGGCTTGCTCTGCCATAACCAAAGGCTTGGAGGAATGAAACGGCGAGAGTTGGTGGGCGGTTTTGACTGGGCACTGGGCAGGACCTGGATTGATGAGGCAACCAAAAATGCAATTTCACAAGCCAAGCCACTTTTGAAACATTGAGCGGTAGTCTCACAAGTTTCATTTTGCCACGTTTCGGAGTTAATTGGCGGTGGCTGGGATGATCGCAACTCCCCTCGGATTTACAAAGTTGCCACTTCCGCGAGCAATCAAAGTTTGCGCGCCAGTTTTTTCGTTGATGCTTATGATGGCGCCATCAAAAAGATCCGCACTGTCTGGATTGATTGTGTAAGGATCACTCACAATCAGTTGGCCATTTGGTCCGGCCGCGATCCCGACTGGTCCTACGAGGTTTGCTCCTTCGGACAGGATGGTTTGGCGACCACTGCGAGCATCGATCCGGATCACCCGACCCACTCCGAAATTCATGTCACCCGTCGCGACATCGGTAACGTAGATGTATTTTCCTCGGGCTACGATTCCCTGGGGCCGTTGGAGATAGCCACCTTTGGCAAGAATCGTTTGTGCGCCAGTTGCTGGATCAACTCGAATGACCGCGCCTAACGCGTCCACGACGTAAATAGCGTCATTATCGTCCAGCGCAATGGCGATCGGCACTTGAAAAAGATTAGGATTTGATACGAGCGCTTGAGTTCCGGAATCTGGATTGACTCGGACTAACGATTGACCATTGGCCACGAGAATCATCCCAGTCCGTTCGACAGTGATACCAAAGGGCAACCCCAATATTCCCCCGGTGCAAATCAACCTTTGTTCACCGGTGCTCGGGTTGATGCCGAACAAGCCGGCGCAGCCCGTATCTGATACAAAAATTTCGCCGCTAAGGCCCACCGCAATTCCGAAGGGCTGCATCAGTTTTTCACCTTGAGAAACTACTCGCGACGCTCCGGTAACAGAATCAGCGCAGAGGATGGCCGCCTGAGAATCGGCAAAAACAAGCTGGCAATCGGTTGGGGTTGCGGAAAATGCCTGGATTGTTGTGCACAGGATACCCACAGCCAAGGTGTTGGTGATATAAGCCACAGTTCGCTCACTTTTCGAAATCTTTGTTTTTAGTTGCATACACTGATACATACGCAAAGGGTTTTAAAATCTTGCGCGCGGAACGTAAAAATATTTTTTGCACTCATGGAATACCGTAATACCTTGATGCTCAATGAGTTGTTTGGGGAATAGCATTTCAAGCCAATATACAAATAGGATGGGGAACCGGGGACAACAGGCTTAATCAGCAAACCCATACTGGCTTTAAGCCGATTTCCGGGGTGCTGAACAGCTCAACGCCAAGACGCGGAGACGCCAAGAAGCTAGAAGAAAAAGAGGAACAGAGGAGAGGGGATCGCCAAGTCACAGTTCCTCTTGCAGTGCTATATGAGAAAACTTGCCATTTTGTGCAAATTCCCCTGGAGACTTGGAACAGGTAAAACCAAGAAGTCTTACCACGGATAAAACCGGAGAACACGGATAAGACAGTGAAAAAAATAGAAGTTTTGAGTGGGGTTGCCTATGTTTCATGCTGTTTTACAGATGAAATGTAACTACGAATTTCTCTCCCGTCTTATCCGTGTTCTCCGGTTTTATCCGTGGTAAAAATCTCCTTCTGTCGTTCCATGTTTGGTTGCGGCTTTGCCGCGCCGCGCTTGCGCGGTTTGCCTCAGGCCCCGTTTTGGTTGCGGCTTTGCCGTGCTGAGCCTTTGCAAATTCCTTGGCTATTATTTTACCAGGAAACTGAGCGCCAGGACGCCCCAGGCGCATAATGCAAGCAGGAGCCAAACCTTTGCATCCGAGCGGGATGAATCGTGCATTTCCGCGATTAAATGAGAAGGCTTGATGACCACGCGCTTCGCAGATCGAGGCGAAGAGAACCTATTCGATTTCATAACACTATTTTCTTTTGTTCGGCACCGGCACCACCGGCTTCAATAAGAAATACGCAAAGCGCCCGCTGATCTTGCCGAAAATTGGAATGTTTTCTCTTCTGGATTCACGTTGGCTTCCGAACCCGCTTCAACTTGGTTGTAAACCCGCGATCCAACGGCTGCGATGTATAAGGCTGTTTCCTCCGCTTGCTCCTCAGATATTGGTAAGGTAATCTTTGCCAAATCATTGGATTATGAAGATCTTTCCCTCTTCACTTTGTGACCGTCTGCCGGATGTTTTCCGCTTTTTTATGGGTACGCTGTTGTTCCTTGGTGTGGCAGACATCCACGCAGCGGAGGTGCCGAATTTTAACCTACTGGATTTGAGTGGCCGCAATTTCGAATTGCGGCGCGCCGGCGGCAAAGCTGTCGTGCTCTTTTTCACAGGAAATGGTTGTCCCATCGCGCGGCAGAGCGTAGGAAAGTTGTTAAAACTTCGCGAGCGGTTCGGAGCCGACGTTTCGTTTTGGCTGGTGAATACTTACGCCAACGACTCGGTGAGCGATTGCTGGAAGGAACTCGGTGAATTTCGGATGCAATCGTTGACGTACTTGCGGGATCCGAAGCAAGGCTTGGCCTTGGCTTTGGGCGTCGAGCGAACTGCGGAAGTCGTTGCCATTGGAACTACCAACTGGTCGATTTTTTACCAAGGCGCAATCGATGACCAGCTCAGCGAAGGTGCGCAGAAAGCCGAACCGCAACAGAAGCTGCTCGAAGCTGCTCTTACAGAGTTTTTGGAAGGCCAGCCTGTGACGACCGCTCGCACCAAATCCCATGGGTGTCGTATTTCTTTCACACTGGAGTCGAGGGACCACACGTCCTATGCCAAAGATGTGGTCCCTCTTTTGCAAAAGCATTGCGTTCACTGTCATCGCGAGGGAGGAATTGGCCCTTGGAACATGGATAACTACGGCCATGTCAAAAACTATGCCCGAATGATTGAAGAAGTGCTACTGACCGGTCAAATGCCGCCCTGGCATGCAAATCCGGCGCACGGCCACTGGTCCAATGAGCGCGGTTTGACCGGCAGCGAGGCGCAAACCTTGCTCTCCTGGATATCTCAGGGGGCGCCTCGGGGCGAAGGCGCCGATCCCCTCGCTGAACCCCTTGAGCCGCTTCCAGATTGGCGGCTGGGAAAACCGGATTTTGTCATTTCTCTCCCTAAACCGCAACAGATCCCGGCTAACGGAGTCCTGGACTACAGACATGTTCGGATAGATTTGCCAGTTACAAACGAAGTTTGGCTAGCAGCAGTGGATGTGAAGCCTGGGAATCGGCGTGTTCTTCATCATGTCATTGTCCGGGCCAAGACTCGCGGTGGCGGCGATGACGGTTCAGGTAACGGATTAATGCTGGTGGGATGGGCGCCGGGTATTGCCTGCGACCGCTTTCCGGAAGGAACAGGCAAACGCGTCGGATCAGGTTCCAAAATTGACCTGGAACTCCACTATACTACCATAGGAACTCCGCAAACAGATGAGACGCAGGTCGCTTTTTATTTGCTCGACAAAAAACCGGCGCGCGAGTTGACCACGCGTGCCGTCGCCCAACTGGAGCTGAACATTCCACCAGGGGCTGACGAATCAAGAGATTCCGCCATTTACGGATTCGAACAGCCGGCCACGATATACTCTTTCATACCGCACATGCATTTACGTGGGCGTTGGATGAAGTACGAGCTTTTGTTGCCGAATGGCAAGCGTGACACACTCTTGCATGTTCCACGCTATGACTTCAACTGGCAAACCTCTTACCAACTCGCTGAGCCGAAGCATGTGCCGGCTGGCGCCTGGCTGGTTGTCACCGGCGGGTTTGACAATTCCGCTGGCAATACGGCTAATCCAGATCCGAAAAAGCGCGTGCATTTTGGTCAGCAATCCTGGGATGAGATGTTCATCGGCTTCTTTGATGCCGCGGATGATACGCCATCTGCCGGCAAAGAGGCCGATGGTTCATCTCGAGCAGATTCCCGCTCCAATAAACGGGATGCCATTTCTCATTAAAGCGGTTTCGTTGTCGGGAAAGCATCACGAAATTTATCAGTGTTGAACAGGTGGCTCGGGTCTACGAAAAATGGTCGGTTGGAAACGTGATCTTGCCTTAGACCGAGTCTCAAAATCACGGGAATGACACGTCTGATTTCATACCGGATCTATTTGCTATCTTGCGTTGCTATGGACCTTTTAACCTTGCAAATCATGGGCCTGGAGCCTATAAATCTTCAAAAGGCATCCATCGTGGGTCTATGAAAGTTAGCCATTCCAGTTCCTCTAAAAGTTATGGCTTCACGTTAATCGAACTACTGGTAGTCATCGCAATTATCGCAATCCTTGCGGCGATGCTTCTCCCGGCTCTTAGCAAGGCCAAAGCTAGAGGCAAGCGCATTTCCTGCCTGAGCAACATGCGGCAAGTGGGTATCGCTCTGCATATGTACGACCTCGATTTCAACGGTAAATTGCCCAACCCTCGCCAGAATAACACGTTTGATTTCTGCAACCAATTTGCTCCCGACAATCCACTGAAAGTTTTCCGTCCTTACTTAGGAGTCAAAAACCCGGGTGCTTCAGTCCCCGTCTATGCTTGTCCGTCAGCGTTGCCAACAAAAAAGGCTGGGTATATTCCGACTGCGATTAGTTCAACCACCATTATTTTCAGCCAACTGGTCATTGATATTGGAATGAGTAAATTAAGGGCACCTGCCAGGACCTGTGTCATGCAGGAGCATTACGTCTTGATGCAATCGATATGGTATGAGCCCGAAGGGGGCAATAAGCACTACACTCAATGGCACACCTGGACCGCATCGAGTTCAAGTGAATGGAACGGCCCCCCAGGCCGCGAGTACTACAACAATCTGCACGATCAAGGTGGAAACCTCATTTTTTGTGACGGCCATGCCGAGTACAAGCCAAACAAAAAGACGTCCAGCTTGGATTGGGGCCTGGTAGATACAAAAGGGCTGGATTCTGCCTGGCAACCCAATGAAGGTCACTCCCGCGCGGATTACCTTTATGTTCCCTGACTGAGCATTTCGAACATCCATGAACCTTTTAAGATTTCTCTCATTGTTCCTTGCTCTCACGCTGGTTGTTTTTGTGATGGGCTGCAAAAAAAAGGGCATAAATGCGACGCAATCGCTGCAGGAATCGTTTCAGGCCGCAGAGCCTGAGGTCAAAAGCTCGATCGAAACAGTCAATAACAGCCTGAAAGCCGGGAACTACACCGAGGCAAGCAGGGCACTTGCACCTGTTGTTTCAACACGTAATCTTACCGAACCGCAAAGACAAGCAGTGGGCGTTGCCCTTCAACAGATCAGCCAGGCGATTGCTGCCAACCCAGCTTTGGATACAAAAGAGATGTACGAGTTGCGCGCCAAGATGTACAAAGCCTACGACGGGGGAAAGAGATTCTAGAGAAAGATTCTGATTTGGGCGTCATCTTAATTCAACGGGATTGATTGAGAGATCAGGTCGTCGAAAGAGATCACCCTAATTTCAGGATGTGTCGCGAGGTAATCCGCTGTTTGGTGTAGAAACGCAATAAACGGCTCGTCCGGTGTCCCATTACGAAAGTACTCCCACCAATGCGTGACCAGGACTGTAAGCTGATTACCATTCACGTGCCGGATGATGCCGTCGAGCATGGTGCTGTAACTTCGCTGATACGAAAGCAGGCAACCTGGATGCGACAGCAGCAGAGTTTTACTAATGCGCCAGTGTTTATTCCCGCGGAACTTTTTCAGGAGATAGCTGGGCCACCACGCTACAGGCAAACGTGCCAATTCATACCAGCCACCGGACAATATGCGAAACTTTTTGGCAACTGATTTTAAGCTGGCGCCAGATAATTTATCATAGGGAGCGACAAAAGTTTGCGGCCGCGAGAAACCTGCTTCCATGAGGCGCCAGGTCCCATGCTGCAAACGACGCGAAATCTCAACCGGTTCCTGATTATCGAATTCGAGCCAGTCGTGATAACAGCCGTGCTGGAGCACATGGTATTCGGGATTATCTAACAGATAGCGGACCAGCTTTTGATTGGCGCCTATGGGAATGGTAGGGGCGGATTCACCCTTTTTGCAAAGGAGGTACCCTTCCATCCGGCCATCAGCCATTTTAGTCACGGTAGAAACCTCTGGGATAGTCGCGAGATTGACTGGGAGTGCGCGATCCAGGAATGGACGATAGAGGAGTTCGAGGTGCTCGACTGGCGTCAAAGCATTGGTGTCATCGTCACGAAGGATTACGTAGCGCATGTCTTTTCCTCGAGTAATGCGTCGTACAATTGTTTGAGCCTCCCCGCAATTGCACCTAAACTATAGTCACTTTCGACTTTGGATCCCCCTTGCATGGAGAGTTGCCTGGCAAAATTCGGATTTGCGAGGACCGGATCGAGGGCGGAATGAAACGAGGAGGGCTGTGAGAGATCAAAAAGGAATCCGTTCACACCATTTTCGATCAAGGCGCTGGCCCCCGAAGTGCGGCTGGCCAATGGGACAGTGCCGGCAGCCCAGGCTTCGAGGATTACCAGACCAAAGGTTTCCGAGAGGGAGGGCAAGATCACTGCCTTAGCCTCCTGAAATAAACCAATCAAACGTGGATCAGCCGAAGGCAGTCCGCCGGTAAGAAGCACTTGCCCATTCAATCCAAGACGCTTGAGTTGTTTCTCGATTTGAATTCCATAAGGTTCATTGGTGCATGCGCCGGCGAGCACGAGCAACGTATTGGGGTAACGTTGGAGAAAGACGGGGGCTTGTTCCAGAAGCCAGGCCTGGTTTTTGATTGGGTCGATCCGCCCAACGCTCAATAGAACTTGTTTGCCGCAGATTTCCGGGAAAGCTGCCCGTGCTGCTTGACGTTGGTCTTGCCGATATACCTGGATTGGGACGCCGTGTGGCTGCACGACAATGTGTTTGTCCTTATAACGTTGCTGTAACAACGCCGCTTCATTTGGGTTGCAAGTAACGATCGCGTCGGCGTCGCGGAACAAGCGATGGGATTGGAAGAGCAACCCGAAAAGTTTCCCCCATTCCCAACCTCCAGCGATGGGCGTATTAAATTCTTTCTTAATCTTTTCGGGCAGATCATGGACACCTCCATGGATTGTCACCACGAACGGAATACGCCGTTGTTTGGCAATGGTGAGACCGATGCCGCCGATGCGACCCAGGGTATGAGTGTGAATGATCGAAATGTTGCGTTCGCGCCAGAGAGCGGTGATCAGGTCGAAAGACATCAAATTGCCCCCAACAGCGATCATCTCCCTTTTCCGCTCTTTGGAAAGTCCAACGATAGGAATAAAAGCGTTGAAGCGTGATACTTCGCAACCTGCAAGGTTTTTTTCGAGGTCGCATGTTTGTTCCATTCGCGGGCAATAGACAACTGGCGTCACGCCATGTGCCCGGAGACCCTCCACCAATCTTTCAATGGCAGTTTCGGTGCCGCCCCATTCTGTGGCGTTCAATTTTCTAAGTAGCTGTACCGCGCGCATACTCAGGACGGCTGAAATGCGGTCGCAGGATTAAATCGCGAGAAAGCGCCCGCGACCTGGGGCCGAGACATTGCGGGCTCAGCCTCCGCTACTCTGCGCTCCCGCTTCTTGTTGTAATAGAGTGCCGCGAGACTTCCGATCAAAATGTGCGCGGTATAATAGATGGGGGAATGACGGAAAACCCATTCCGTAAGGCTTTGAAGAAAAAGGCCGCCCAGACAGAAAAATATGCCAATGCCCATTCGTCGCATGGGCTCGGATGTTCTTTGCCACAGGAAAACGGCGCCCATTTGGAACCAACGCAACCAAAGAAGTGCCAGCAGCACCAGGCCTGGGATACCCATTTCGCCCAATGTTAGAGCCGCCAGGCTATGAGCGGGGGCCGCCTGGGGCATGTCCACATTGCTGTCGGGCGGCAGGATGTAGCTTGGCTCCGTGTCCGTGCCTCGATAAGGCACGAATTTATATCCAAGCTTGGGACCATATTTGTTACTGACCCAAAAAGACCAATTGTTCAGCCCAACTCCAAGCCAATTGTCTTCCGCGATAGCCTCGGCAATGCGAATATAGTATCCGCGGCCCATATTCTTCTTGTGCCCATATTCCTGCTCCAGATTGGACTCTGCAAAACGAGCCTGGAGTGTCTTCCACGACTTGGCTGTCACGCCTATGACCCCGACAAATATGAAGGAGGCGATGATCAGTTTTCGCGCGGTGACGCGCCAGGAAATGGTTGCCAGCGTTGTGCCAACGAGCACCATGGCAACGATAACAATCCCGGCCCGGGAGATGGTGAGAATTTCTGCCAGCACGGCAAGTATGAGGGTTGCGACACAAGTTAATTTGAGCCATTTAGGAATTTGCGAGTTGATGGCCGCAACGAAGAAGGGGGCGGTCATGCAGAAGAAAACCGAGAGGCTGTTGGAATCGTCGAGCGTGCCTGGCACTCGGTGGATACCATCGATATAGCGCTGCTTAAAAGCCATCACCCCTTGGAATGCGACACTCACAGCGAGCGCAAGAATCAGCAGCCTCAATTCGCGCTCTGTTCGCAAATAAAAAGCGACCGCCAGAAACAGAATAAGACCTCGCGCTAGTTTGAATAACTCGAAATATCCGAAAAGCCTCGGATCAGAAACCAGAACATTAACCCCGGCGTATACAAAAAATAGCACCATCAATCCCAGGCTTGCCGGCAGATACATTCGCGATGTGCCACGTCGTGGCGCCAAAATGCTGCTGAACAACAGACTCAGCGAAAGAATATCCAGCAGGGAGACTTCGAACCCGCGCGAAGTGCCGCGATACCATTCACGGCTGACGAAGTTCACATCGACCCGTTCGATCAGGGGCGCCAGGAAAACCAGCAAAACAAAAAAGACGTCGCGAATACGCTTGGAGAAACTGGCTACAACAATGCCACCCAGAATCGCGGCTGGGATCATCGTCAATCCCAATAGCTCCTTGTTCCCCATGTCAGTAAAAGAAAATGTCGGTGCTTGTCACACCGGGCCGGCAGGGACCGACACTTTGAAAGATGCGATGCTTTTGAGCACGGTTCTCCTGGCGAAGCTTCGGATAGCGCCAGGAATCGTCGACAACAATGATTCCGCCTTGCTTGATGTGATCCTGTGCCTTTTCAAAACAAACGGGTCGGACCTGAATCCATTCTTCGCTCCCATCAACCACGATGACATCGAACTTTTCGTCAGGCATCGCGTGCAAATAACCTGATTGTTCAAATCCTCCCGGGTTCTTAAAATCAAAGGGGCATAGTTGGAGGGTGACATTCTTGACCTGCTTTTCCTTCAGCCGGCGGGAAACCCATTCATACCACTTTGGATTATCCTCAATGGAATACACGCGAGCAGTGCGTTGAGCAAAGAACAGGGTGGACCCCCCAGAGCCGTATTCACAGACGTTCATGTTCGGTTTAAGAAAAGTCTTAAGAAAATCGATGGCACTATAGGAGAACCAGGGGATCTCGAGGTCGAGTGGCGTCTTGCCATTTAAAACATTATGAGTGATGCAACGCGGAATGTACTGTGGATGCAGAACAAGATCGCCAAGGACTCTGCCAATTTTTGTGGGAATTGTGCCGTGCATAATGATTTAGTTATGAAGAATTCGTTTGAACGCCTAAAACATGGTGACGTTCGTTCTGACTTAGCCCCTCTCTAAGAGCTCGAGGCCAGTAATCGGTGGAGCCTGCCTTGAGCGTACGGTAAGCCATCCAGCACGCGACAAACGATGCAATCGAGCCAGCGAGTGCCGCGGGAAGGCATTTCAAGAGTTCTCCCGAAGGAAGTTTAGATAAGGTTTTGAATCGGTGCGCGATCAGGCCAGGATACAGTCTCCAAAAAAACCGCGTTTTTTGCAGATGATGTCGAATCAGGGTTTTAAGCCAGAGAGGGTCGTTGCCATCCTTTTCCCTGACCGTCACTGCAAGGTTTTGGCGTTCAGTCAATGGAAGAGATTTTAGGTAATCATCTACCAGCAGATGCACGACCGTTTGGCCTATTATTTGTCGCTTTTGATTCTTAACAATGGCAGCAGGCGAGGTATAAGCCTCAAAGGTGTGTTCGGCTCCTATCACGCGACAAATTCGTTCGGCTGAAGCGGGGTTGGTAAGGAAATCTGTGCAGACCACCTGTTTGATAAAGCCGTCTTCGCAAGCTCCCAAATCTTTTGGCAGATAAATGTTCCGGGCCACGGAGGCACGGATGCAATATAATTGCGCGCACAGTTGCGCACTTGCGGAACTCGTTATTTGAGAAGCCTGGAGCGAGAGACGTTCCCGCCAGGAAAGCTTTGCTTTAAACGAAAGATCTTTGCGCGGGATGCCCACAGTGATATTAGCCGAGACATTTTTCCGCAACGCCTCGACCAACTTCCACAGTGTATCCGGTTTGTGCAGAAGAATATCAGCGTCCATGAACAGGAGAAACTGGGCGGCTGGGGAAGAGATCGAGTGCACGAATTTATTCCAGGCGTTGAGTTTGCCGCGTTCCGGCAGATTGGCTACGCGACAGTTGAAATATTTGCGGAATGGATGTTCCCGCATTTGGCGGTCGAACACCTCTGTGGCTACCTCGGGCGTGCGGTCGGTGCAGCCATTGGCGATGCACACGATTTCGCAATTCAGACTGTGCCTCGCCAGCTCGGCAAAGAGTGTTTGCGCGAATAGTGAACGGAGCATGGGCACGATTGCGCGTTCCTCGTTCCAGGCCATTATGCCGATCGAAATGGCAACCTCGAGTTGGGGCTCCATGGCATTGTTTTTATGTGGCACAGCTTCGCGAATAGTGTTGCCAATCTAGGTAACACATTGGAGAGGTTGAAGTAGGCGAAAGCCTTATAGGAGTGGGGAAAGCACCCTATTGGGTGAGCAATCAACTAGCGCGAGTGTTAACCTAACGAAATGTACGGCTATGCGCATTGGAATAGCCATTCTGTTGCTGAGTGTGTTATCGAGCGCCGAAGGCAAAACTACTCCATCCAACCTTTCTTCCGGGCAGGCGTCCTGGTACGGTGAGGCTCACCGCGGTAGAGTGATGGCGAACGGAAAAAAGTTCGATCCTGACAAGCTCACGGCTGCCTCATGGTTCTATCCCCTGGGCGCCCAGGTCAAAGTAGTGCGTCAGGTGCCAGGTCGTCCTTTGCGTAGTGTTCTCGTAACAATCACAGACAGGGGGCCGGCGCGGGATCTTGTGGAAAACGGCCGTGTCATTGACCTGACTCATGCTGCTTTCAAACGACTGGGCAATCCTGACGTTGGTCTTTTGCCAGTAGTCTTAAGGCGTGTCCGTTAAGAAGTGACGATACCAATTCAAGGTGATCTCGAGTCCCGTTCCCATGTCATGCTCCGGCTCATATCCCAAGCCTTGGCGTGCCTTGGTGATATCAGCTAAAGAGTGTCGAATATCGCCCGGCCGAAAATCCTGATAAATTGGCTTCTGGGCGGGCGGAACAGAACGGTCCTGGTGATGCACGAGTCGATTCAGGGAAACAAAGAGTTCGTTGAGAGTCGTCTGTTGACCCAGCCCGATATTGTAAATCAGATTTTGACCGGCAGCTTTTGGCGCTAGAGCGGCCAGAAGGTTCGCTTGCACTATATTTCCTATAAAACAAAAATCTCGGCTGGTCTCTCCATCGCCATTGATCTGGACAGGATCCTGGTGCAGCAATGCAGAGATCCATTTGGGGATGACAGCGGCATAGGCTCCGTCGGGGTCCTGCCGAGGTCCGAACACATTGAAATATCTTAAGCCGATCAAATCCAAAGAAAAAGCGGGGGCAAATGCTTGAGCGTACAGCTCATTCATTCGTTTCGAGGCCGCGTAGGGAGAGAGCGGATTGCCGAGATGCTCTTCTGTTTTCGCTGTAGCTGAATCATCTCCATAGACTGCGCAACTGGAGGCATAGACCATGCGTTGCACTTGAGCGTTACGTGCCGCGATCAAAAGATGAAGGAATCCGGTTACGTTGGTTTCATGGCAACGAACCGGCTCAGACAGAGACAAAGGAACCGATCCCAAGGCGGCCTGATGCAGCACAAGCTCACAACCCTGGCACGCCAATTGGCAACTGTCTGGATTGCGAATATCCCCTTCGATAAATTTGAAGCGGCCCCATTGCTCTTTGCTTACGAGTCTTCTTACCTGGTCAAGATTCTGTTCCGGGCCGGTGGCGAAATTATCCAGGCCGGTCACAACCTGATCGAGTTGCAGCAATCGTTCCAAAAGGTTCGACCCGATAAAACCTGCAACGCCGGTGATAAGCCATTTCCTGGGTTTGCTCTGAAGCTCGGTTTTGATCTGCTGGTAACGTGGCATCGTTGTTTAGTGCGGTGGTTGCAGGGTAGGGCGCGTTACTTCGTGCGAGCCGACGTCGCTGCGCAGAAAAGGCGGAGGGATATTTTCTGCGAGAACCTGACTTCTCCCTTCGATGGGAGAGGGCGGATGAGGGAGGAATCGAGGACGAGCACGCGAGCTTGATCCTCTCCGGATGTAGCGCAGCCGTCCCGGCTGCGAGTTTCGGCGGCGTCTCGCCGCTCGAAATCACTCGGGGCGGGACGCCCCTCTAACTCGCCGGCGGGGACGCCGGCGCTACAGCTTGATGGGTTGGCTGTCTGGTGAAAGCGGGCTTTCCATGAACCGAACTTCGAATCGTCCTCATCCTCCTTCTCGTCCTCGTCCTCGATCCGGTTCATGGATGGTGAGCAGTTCCGAAAGGAACACAGCCATATTCCCGGCGTCCAGTGCATGTTCACGCTTTCCATACCTTGCTCCCAAACTGGCTTTTAAAAGGAGCCATAACGTTGCGAGTATCCACGATACATTGCGCCCACTGTCCCAGTTGTTCGTAATTCACCGCCTTATGCGCGGTCGAAATGAGAACAAGATCGAATCCGGCAACGGTTTCACTCTTCCAGGAAATTGATTTTGTGCCCGCCCAATGCGAATGCTCGCGTGTCATGCCGATGATTGGCACGTGCGGATCAAAATAGGCAACCTCAGCCCCTAAGTTCTTCAATCCATCCATGAGCCGGTAACTCGGGGATTCACGGTCATCCTCAACATTCGCTTTGTATGCCAGACCTAAAATCAGAACGCGGCTGCCATTTACTGCCCGGCGCCTGCTATTGAGAGCTTCGGTCACGCGACTGATAACGTAATCGGGCATAGTTGTATTAATTTCACCGGCCAATTCAATGAAACGAGTTTGCTGCCCGTACTCACGCGCTTTCCAGGTAAGATAAAAGGGGTCGATGGGAATACAATGTCCGCCCAAACCTGGCCCAGGATAAAATGGCATAAACCCGAACGGCTTGGTTTTTGCCGCATCGATGATTTCCCAAATATCAAGTCCCATGGCAAAATAAACGCGCTTTAATTCATTGACCAAAGCAATGTTCACGCTGCGAAAAATATTCTCCAACAGTTTGGTGGCTTCGGCTGCGCGGCAGGAGGAGACAGGAACTATGTGTTGAATGGCCTTTTGATACAGCTCGACCGCCCGTTGTAAACAGGCCGGTGTGTAGCCCCCTACCACCTTGGGGATGACTGCAACGCGGCTCTCGGGATTCGCCGGATCTTCGCGTTCCGGTGAGAATGCCAAATGAAAATCTGTGCCGGCCTTCAATCCAGAGCCTTTCTCGAGCACTTCTCGTAAATCATCTTCGGTAGTGCCGGGATAACTCGTCGACTCCAAAACGACCAGCGTGCCGCGCGCCAAATGCGGCGCAACGGATTCTCCGGTTTTTATTACAAAAGAAATGTCAGGCTCACGATTCTTGTTAAGCGGAGTGGGCACGCAAATAAGGATGGCCTCCACTTCTCTGACTCGCGAAGGATCCGTCGAAGCAGAAAACTTCCCGCTAGCGACCAGGTCACGGAGCAAGTCACTTGGGATATGTTGGATATAACTTTTGCCCGCCTTGATGGCTTCAACCTTTTCCGGATCAATATCAAGCCCCAGAACCTCAACGCCGCTACGGCCAAATTGCAGGCATAACGGTAAACCAACATAACCCAAACCAATAATGGCGATTTTCATGCTTAGCGGCTCTGAGCAAGCAGCAAAGTGCCCTAAGTGAAACCCCGCAAAAAGAATTTTCTGTAACTCCTGGGGGAGCATCATTGCCAGGAAATCAAAAATGCAGTTCTATTTCACTATGGCGGATGGAGAAACATCCAAAGACTCGAGGACCGACGTATTTGCTTTCCAACATTACGCTAAATTCAGCCCAAAGAATAAATGAGCACGTGGCCTAGGAAACGCGCTAGACATTCCGGTGGCTGCCAGCGATAAGACCAATATGAAAAGGGTAATTGTACTTGCGCTGATCATGATGGGAGTTTTGCTCATACTGACACCGACAATCTCCGACTACTTTATCGGCCAGAGTTTTCGGTCTCTGAGCTCGCAGCCTACTCCGAATCTGGCGACCATGTATGGCCAATTGAACGCAAAGATGGGCTATTATGACCAGCTTGGCTATTGGACCACAGGAGTCGCCGTTATTTGCGCGGCTTTTCTCGTTCGGCCGTGCAGTATGGTCCAACCAAACCAGTCAAATTGGCCTGAATCCAAAGTGTTTCAAAAATGACCCGGTTGGCGCCTCTATTTCGACTCGTCTCCGAGTGAATGGATCATCGTATGCGAGCCGCACAGCACGTAATCCCATTCCTTTTTCTCTCCTTTGGCCCGTCCCATAAAGAGAGTCACCAATCACAGGATGTTTTGATTCTGCGAGATGGACGCGGATTTGATGAGTGCGTCCGGTGAGCGGTCGCACTTCAATAAGCGTAACATCGCGGGAAGAATCCAAAACGCGGAAATGTGTTTCTGCTTCCTTGCCGTGTCGTGAATCGACTTTCATTTTGCCATGGGTGGCCGGGTCAACGCTGAGCTTGAGACGACATACCCATTCCTGGTGTTTTGGCACTCCGTGCACGACTGCGAGGTAAAGTTTCTCAATAGCTCGGTTTTCAAAGAGCTCACTCAGAGCTCGGACAGCTCCCTGGCTCTTGGCCATCAAAACAATGCCACTCGTTTCCGCATCCAAACGGTGAACGAACCTGAGAAACTTCAAATTCCGTGAACGCGCCCAATGCTCGCGAGCCTCGAGGCCCGCTCTGAGTTCCGCCTGCAAATTCCGTCCTGTTTCTCTCCACGAATCCGGCGCCAACATCCATCCCCGTGGTTTGTCTATGGCAAACACGGATCTGTCTTCGTAAAGGATGGGAATTTTGTCGCCAGTGGCCAGTTCTATGTATTCTGATTTAGGCACAATTAAAGATCTCAGATCTCAGTCATCAGTTCACCGAAGCAAATCACTAGTTTGAGTTTTAGCCAAACCTTTATGGACTTGTTCAATTTCCGCGATCAATTCAGCTCGCCGACGCCGGAGGCGGCGTGATGAAACGGGAGCGCGCAATAATACAATCATATTACGCGTGCCGGTAAATAACCGGCGAGTCTCGCGCAAATAATAATGCGCCAGCAGACTGGCTGGCGGAAGTGAAAGCGCGTACCAAAGAACAGCCGGCCAGCCAAAGAGACTGTAAAAAGCCCACACAAAACCTCCATAAAACAATCCAAAGGCCACAATCCCTGCTGCAATAGCAGTTGTCGCTGCCTGAGCTTTGCGTTTGCCAGGTTCACCGAGATGTTTGACAGCCCATCTCACGACGCCGTATGGCAAGGCTCGGTGAAGCCATCCATAAGCTGCAACGGGTGCTCCAAGTAGAGCCACGGCAGCCCACATTAGACTCTGTCCAATCAGCTTATCCTTTTGGCCAAAGGATTTCAGATGATCATCAGAGAGTTTTAATCGTCCCAGCCACCGTTCATAAGCGTCCAGTTTGGCCGCGAAAGCCGCTGCGCGCAGGGGGTCAGCGCGATACACCTCCTCGACTACCTCAACGATGCGCTGCGTCGCGAGCAGTTCTTCGGCCCGCTTTGAATCGGAGCCAAAAGTTTTCATCCCTACCGATAAACGCTCGAAGTAAAGTCGTTTCACTCCTGCAATGACCTGCTCATGTTCCAGAGCTGGCAGATGCAGGATGAGAGATTGAATTCGATGTTCGATTTCCTCAGTCAACTTGCGAATGCAATCTTTTCGATGCTCCGTGTAACCCTCCAGAAAAGTTACCACGAGAATTGGCTGGCCGAAATTGATCAGGGCGTCGCTGCGGTAAATCTCCTTGGCTGAAAACGTGAGGCCCACCGGCATAATTTGAAGCCCTAATTTTCCTTCGTGCCGATGTTCCAATTCGAGCGCCATGCGGGCTGCGCCCGACTTGATTTCTTTAAGATGCGAATCATCGTAAGTAATTCCTTCGGGGAAAATGCCAACTGCTTCTCCCTTTTCCAAAACACGAAAACATGCTTCAAAAGTCTCCGCGATAGTCCGCATGGCCTTCGGATCATCTTTCACGCGATTGATGGGGATCACTCCGCATTGAGTTAATAGCCACTTTAACGGACCGAACCTGAAGAGCTGAACGGTCGCGACAAAGTTGACCTTCCGTGAAACGGCGGAGCCAATAACAAAAGAATCCATCAGCGAATTGGGATGGTTGGAAGTAAGCAATAGAGCTCCGGCTGGCGGGACGCGATCAATGTGAAAATGTTCGATGCGCCGGAAATAGAAACCCAGAGCAAGCCTAAGGAGTCCTCGAATGGCTAAATAAAAGCCTGTGGACGTGCTGCGCTGATTCATGCTAGCTCTTCCTCACGAAAGTTTTTGTGCAAGGAACGATCGCATTCGGCTCAAAAGATCTCGATTGGCGGAGTTTAACTTCGAAGCGCACAGGTTTCCGCTCGAGTGAGTGTTTCTTCGCAGATTGTGGTTGCTGCTCGCGGCCTGCCAACGGCTCCAGCGGCTTTGGCCATACCGGCCAGTTTTTTCGAGCCCAACAGGTGTTCGATTCGGTAAGGAAGATCTTCCACACGATTGATTTTGACCGCAGCGCCATGTTCCAGCAGGAAATCACTATTGGCCGCCTCCTGCCCGGGAATAGGGTTAATAATTAGGAGCGGTTTGCTCTTCGCCAGCACCTCGGAAGAGGTTAAGCCTCCGGGCTTGCTGATGACGAGGTCGCACACTGTCATTAACTCATGCATATTCGAGGCAAAACCAAGGATATGTGTTGGATGCCGTCGATCAACCGGGGCCAGTTCCTGGCGTAACTCCTGGTTGCGACCCGTTACCACCAGCACCTGAAATTCTTTTTTTACTTTGTCGAGTTCTGTGAGTATTTCAGCCACGGGCCCCATCCCAAAGCCTCCACTCAAAATGAGCAAGACCGGTTGATCGTCTCGCAGACCATAGGTTTTTCTAACCGTTAGCTCATCTACATTTTGAGAGAACCTGGCTGAAATGGGAATGCCAGTAGCGACCACACTTTCCGCGCGGGCCCCGCGGGCAATCAATCGCGCTTTCGTTTCTTCCGTCGCGACACAGTATAGATCCACACACGGTTCCATCCATAATGCGTGCGCCTCGAAATCGGTGACAATGCTTACCACAAACGGCGCGGCGCCACACCCTTCAGATCCCAGGGAAGCAGTTGTTTTTGAGCTGCCCGATGCTCGATTCTTCATCCTGCGCTTCTTTTTTAATTCTGCAAGAATCTCCAATGGCAGGTAATGAGTGCATAAAACCACATCGGGCTTGAATTCTTTTAGATGCCGGACAAAGCGCGCGCGCGAATTACTGGGAAAGATCCGCTTGAACCGATTTAAACGACGAGCCAGGCGCACATTGTCTGTTTTCTTGAAAACCATCCCCCAAATTTCAGGCGCATGTTCAGCCAGCTTCAAATAACCATCCGCATGAATTTTTCGATGCAGGGGCGAAAAGAACTTCACCAGGTCAACTTGCTCAACCACGTCCTTTGGCCGGAACATCCCCCATGCTTCATCGAGCGCTCTTGCCGCGGCCAAATGGCCGGCGCCCGCCGTTACCGTTGCAATTAAAACGCGCATAGTTTTCCAACAGAGATCCTGTTAAAGGATGCAACAATTCAATTCGCATTGAGAAGAGAAAAAGAGTGCGTAGTGAACGCGCTTCCGCCTCGTCACCTCGGCGGCTTCTTTATTAGTGAACTTTTTCCAAAAGTTCTGGCGTTAATCCATCCAGGTCGGGAATGCCTGACAGTGCCATGGTGAGATCCAGTTCCGCTAAGAGGCCGCGCAATACAGCTTTGACTCCCGCTTCTCCTCCCAAGGCTAATCCATAAACGTAAGGCCGTCCTATCAGAACAGCTTTCGCGCCCAATGCCAGCGCTTTTACAATGTCCGCGCCGCTGCGTATTCCGCTATCGAACAGCACCGGCATCTTACCAGCCCCTGCCACCGCTCCCGGAAGGCAGTCAAGCGCGGCCACTGCCCCATCGACCTGTCGTCCCCCATGATTTGAGACAACAATTGCATCCATCCCAAAGTCAGCCGCGCGGCGTACGTCGTCGGCATGCAAAACGCCTTTGAGCAGTATCGGTAGCCGGGTTTGCGCGCGTAGGAATTTCAGATCGTCCCAGGTGATGTTGGTCTCAGAGAATAGCTGCGTCCAATGCAAGATCGCTGATGCCATGTCCTCGGCAGGAGGACATTTCAAGCCGGCACAAAAAATCGGATCAGAAATGTAGTTGGCTATCCCCGCGCCTCGAAGGAACGGAAGATAACTGCCAGCCAGGTCTCGTGGCCGCCATCCCAGGAATTTGCTGTCGAGAGTGACAACCAAAGCGCTGTATCCCGCCTGTTCGGCGCGATGCAGCAAGCTGGAAACAAAGTCCCGATTTTTGGGCCAATACAGTTGGAACCAGCCTCGAAAAGTTTCCGTTGTGGCCGCAGAACGAGAAACTTCTTCGAGGGGATAAGACGAAACGGTGCTTAGCAACATAGTCAGCCCCATACTCGAGGCGGCCCGTGCAACGGCTAATTCTGCCTCAGGGTGGACGATAGAAAGAACTCCAACCGGAGCGATCAGGAGAGGCGCCGGCATGTCAAAGCCGAGAAGATTGAGACCCAAGTTCCGCGATTCGACGTTGCGCAACATTCTGGGAGCAATCCGCCAACGCCCAAAAGCTTCCCGGTTGGACCGCATCGTCTCCTCGGCGCCAGCGCCACCCGCAACATAGTCGAATGCACCTCGGTCCAGTTTCTCACGCGCCCGCTGCTCAAGTTCCGTGAAGGCGATGGGAAGGGTTGGCAATTTTCCCGCCAATCCTTCGTTGTAAATCTCGAATTGGTAATTGGCGAAAGGGTTATTGCTCGAATTATCTGTTGTAGGGCTCATAGCGGAACAACTTTGTTGGCAAGCACTAGAGTTCGAATCATCTCGCAGAAGAGATCAAGGCTATTCGATGTGCGAGTCAAGCCGGCGGTTGCCAACGTCACTCAACAATTCCAAACCCCTTGCCGCTTTAGCGGGGTTGAGTTAGTGTGACTGGAATTATGGACGACCAAGAATCGCCGACGCCTCCGCCACCTCCCGCGTATGCGCCACCACCGCCGCCTCCGCCGCCCATCAATCCATCGCCACCTATTATCGTTGCCCCGTCTTCACCGCCTCCTGGCCGGAGTCGGGGTTGGATGATTTTTGCGATCGTACTGCTTTGCTTCCTGGTGTTGAGCTTGTTCGGAAACCTCACCGGCATGATGGGCAATTTGGTCTCTTCAAAAGGCAAACACATTCGAGCCGTCGGGCCGAAACTCGAGGAAGTGATTACCGAAGACAATGACGCGCTTGATAAGATAGCGGTTATTGAGGTGCAGGGAATTATCACTAGCGGCGGACTGGACCAGGGTGGGTACAATATGGTCGAACTGATCGAGGCGCAATTGAAACATGCGGAGGACGATGCGAAAGTTAAGGCGGTAATCCTCAAAGTGGATTCTCCGGGGGGCGAAGTTCTCGCATCCGATGAGATTTATCGTTCCATCTATGATTTTCAAAAGAAGTCACGCAAACCTGTCGTAGCCTCGATGGGCAACCTGGCAGCTTCCGGCGGTTATTACGTGTCGGCACCTTGCCAATGGATCGTGGCCAATGAGTTGACGATTACCGGGAGTATCGGGGTGATCATGCACAGTTGGAATTACCGGGGTTTGATGAATAAAGTGGGATTGCAACCTGAAACTTATAAGAGCGGAAAATTCAAAGACATGCTCAGTGGAGAACGCAATCCAGAGGACATCACCCCCGAGGAACGCGCAATGGTTCAGTCTCTCATCGATGAAACGTATCTCAAATTCAAAGGTGTCGTAGCCAAAGGGCGAGCCGACGCCCGCGAAAAGAATCAGAAGAACGGAACAGGGGAACAAGGCCGCCCCCTGGTTCAGGATTGGGAACAGTATGCCGATGGCCGGGTGCTTTCAGGAAATGAGGCTTTCAAGCTGGGTTTTGTTGACCAAAAGGGCAACTTTCAGGATGCCATCAACCGTGCCAAACTGCTGGCTGGAGTCAGGTCCGCAAATCTTATCCAGTTCCAGCAGCATTATGATATCTCTGACTTGTTTCGCCTGTTCGGAAAGTCAGAAAGCCGTGTCATGAAGCTCGATTTGGGAATTGAAGCTCCCAAACTTCAAGTCGGTCAGCTTTACTTTCTGGCGCCCACCTTTGTGCATTAACAGTGAAAGGCGTGACCATTATCACGCACCCGCTGGTTCAGCACAATCTTACCCTACTGCGGGACAAGCGGACCAGGCCCCAGGAATTTCGCCGCTTACTCGGGGAAATCGCGGCTCTCATGCTGTATGAAGCAACGCGCTCTTTCTCCCTTGCACCCGCTAAAGTAAGAACCCCATTGGCGGAAGCTCATGGTTTTCAACTCCGCCGCGAAGTGGTCCTGGTCCCAATCCTGCGCGCCGGCCTTGGCATGTTGGACTCGATCCTCCAATTAGTCCCTCATGCGCGCGTTGGGTTTATCGGATTGAAACGAGAAGAGACCACTTTAGAAGCGATTTTTTATCACAAAAGCCTTCCGCGTAACCTGACACAATTTGAGGTCATCCTGATCGATCCGATGCTGGCCACGGGGGGCAGCGCGGTGGCTGCTCTTGATTTGTTGTCCGATTTAAATGCTCGCCAGCTTCGCCTGGTAAATTTGGTGGCCGCTCCTGAAGGCATCCGCAGAGTCCGGGAGTTCTATCCAAAGTTGCCAATTTTTACTGCGGCAATTGATAAATGTCTGAATCACAAGGGGTATATCGTCCCCGGATTAGGGGATGCAGGGGACAGGTTGTTCGGGACTTGAAATGGTATGCTCTTGAACGAGCCACCATAAACGGTTACAATCCATTCTCGAAACAAGTAATCGTACATTCATGGTGTCGAACGAGTTCAAATTTCCATGTCCTCATTGCAAGCAGAGCCTGCAATGCGAACCGCAATTGGCTGGGATGCAGATTCAGTGTCCTAATTGCGATCGCCTGATCAATATTCCAAATCCTCCCGCGAGCGCCGGTTTTGCGAACGTTCCGCTTCAAAGTGTTAAAACCTGGAAAAGTTTGATGTCAAGGTCACGTAAACCCAGCGCTTCGCCGTGAACTGGCATTGTCGGCACGAGAGCGCGGTCACAACGGCAGTTGGCACAATTCAAAAATGAAGAAATCGGAGACGTTGCTGCTGGTTGCCGATAGCGATCACGATGCCAATATGCTTTATGCGGTTGGTATGTTCGTGCCCGATCCGTTCATCTATTTTCGCACGGGCGACCGCAGCTATGTTGTTATGAGCGATTTGGAAATCGATCGGGCGCGAAAACAAGCTGCGGGGTGCACTGTTTTGTCCTTAAGTTCATATCAGAAGAAGCTGCGTCGCGAGGGTGCCAAGAGTCCAGGAGTTGCCGAAGTTCTCCCTGTTGTCTTGCGGAACAAAGGAATACGCAGCGTCACGGTTCCGGCCAGTTTTCCATACGGTCTGGCAGTTCTTCTACAAAACAATCGAATCACGCTTAAAACCAGACTAGGACATTTCTTTCCGGAACGAGAATTCAAATCCGCCGAAGAAGTCCGAAAGTTAAGCGCGGCTTTGGCCATAGCTGAGGCGGGCATGGCCGCTGGTATGAAGGCATTGCGTGCCGCAAGAATAGATAAAGCACGCCGACTTACTTACAAAAGCACTCCTCTCACATCGGAAAAACTACGTGCCATAATCGACACGGCAATTGTTCAAGCCGACGGCCTGGCCAGCCATACCATTGTCGCCGGCGGCAACCAGGGCTGCGACCCGCACGAAAAAGGTTTCGGGCCATTGCGAGCCCATCAACCAATCATCATCGATATCTTTCCGCGTTCTCAGAAAACCGGGTATTTCGGGGACATCACACGGACTGTAGTTCGCGGCCGCGCCAGCGAGGCGGTCAAAAAGTTATATGCGACCGTTCAACGTGGTCAGGAAATTGGTTTTGAAAAGATGCGGGTAGGTGTGCCTACGGTCGAAGTGCACAATTCTATCCAGCAATACTTTGCTAAAGAAGGATACAAAACCGGAAAGCACAATGGCCGCATGCAGGGTTTTTTTCATGGAACAGGGCATGGCCTGGGACTGGAAATTCACGAGGCACCGCGCATGGGCGCAAATTCGGCGGGTGAACTGAAGTCCGGTCAGGTTATTACCGTAGAGCCCGGTTTGTATTATCCAGGCTTGGGTGGTGTTCGACTTGAAGATGTTGCGGTAATGGGGAATCAAAGTCCGCGCAATCTCACTAAGTTCGAAAAAGTGCTGGAGCTTTGACCTTGCACTGCGACGGCTATTCGCTATTCGCTATCTCCTATCTCCTATCTCCTATCTTCTATCTCCTATCCCATTCTGGTCTCCACGCAGCGTCAAGGTGCTATCAGAGCGCCAGGGGTGTTCCTTATGGTCGACAATCATCACTCGCGGCAAAAGTTCGATTTCGTGGCCGAAAAACTGAAAGGTAAGCGTTCCTGGCAAAAAGGTCGTATCCATAAAAACGCATCGACCAAAAGGCGCCTCGTAAGGTACCGTCCGTGGTTGGCTGAACTGCAAGGTAGTGTTTGTAATGGAAGAAGTGCCTCCCACGAATATGATCTCCACATTTTTCAAACCCAACTTTGGTTGATTGATAATGATGCGCGGATCATTCACTGATGATTTTGTAAAAGTCACTTGCCATGGTCCTTTCCGGGTGCGGCGATGTTCGATGCCGCTGTAAGCGACGAAATAAATTAGCAGCGCAATAGTAAAAGCGAACGCGAAATGTTTTATCGGGTTATCCGATTTCATAGGGCGCCACAGCCGAGGAATCCAAGTTCAATGCGGCGTCCTGGCAACGCCCGGTGCAGAGCGGTACGCTCCTTCAGGCCAGTATCTCCTTCACCAACTGACCGTGCACATCCGTCAAACGGAAATCACGCCCCTGGAAGCGATAGGTCAGTTTTTCGTGATCGAACCCCAACAAATGCAGAATGGTGGCTTGCAGATCGTGGACATGGACTTTATCGCGTGTGACTGAAAAGCCGAGTTCATCCGTTTCTCCGTAGCTGATGCCATGTTTTACACCGCCCCCTGCCAAAAAAACGGTGAAACAGTCCGGATAATGATCGCGCCCAAGGATCTTGCTGGCTGCGGTGCGTCCTTCGCGGAATGGCGTCCTGCCAAATTCGCCTCCCCAAACAATGAGCGTTTCATCCAGCAGTCCGCGCTGACGCAGATCCCGGATCAAAGCGGCCACAGGCTTATCCATGGTCGCGCATTTTTTGTTTAGACCGCCAGCAATGCTCTCCGCTTCGCTCGTCCCATGAAAGTCCCAGCCCCAATCAAACAGTTGCACAAAACGAACCCCTTGTTCGGTCAAACGACGGGCGAGCAGGCAGTTATTGGCAAAACTGGCCTGACCGGGCATCGCGCCGTAGGCTTCCAGAACGGATTTCGGCTCTCGTGAAATGTCCATTACCTCGGGCACAGAAACCTGCATCCGGTAGGCCAGCTCGTATTGAGCAATTCGCGTCAGGGTTTCAGGATGTCCCAACTGACGAGCCTCACTTTCGTTCAGTGCATTTAAGGTGTCCAAGGTGCGGCGTCGCATGGCCCGATCCATTCCGGGCGGATCTGACACGTACAAGATCGGGTCCCCTTTCGAGCGGCATTGAACACCTTGAAAAACCGAGGGAAGAAACCCGCTGCCCCACAAGCTTGAACCGCCGCTGGGCTGTACGCCGCTCGAGATTAACACCACAAACCCTGGCAAATTATCATTCTCACTTCCCAAACCGTAGGTAACCCATGAACCCATCGAGGGATGTCCCTGACGAGCAGACCCGGTGAATAATAGCAATTCAGCGGGCGTATGATTGAACTGATCAGTGTTCATCGATTTGATGACACACATCTCATCCGCGATCTTGTGAAAATTGGGAATAGCATCCGACATCCAAATCCCGCTTTTTCCGTATTGTTCGAATGTGTGAGGTGTGCCCATTAGTTTCGGCACGCCAGTAGTGAAAGCAAATTTGCGTCCTTTGAGAAACTCATCCGGACAGGGTTTATCGTTCCATTTTACCAATTCAGGTTTGTAATCAAACAGATCCAGGTGAGGCGGCGCTCCGGACATATGAAGGTAAATGACCCGTTTTACCTTGGGCTCGTAATGAGGTTTTTTTACCGCAAGGGGATTCACTACCTGAGCTGCCCCGAGAGCTTCGCGACTCATCATTTGGGCAAGAGCCACGGCGCCGAGGCTCAATTGGCCCGCACTTTTCAAAAAGTTGCGGCGCGTAATTTGTTGAAGCTGCTCGAGTCTTGGTTCCATACGTTTTAGAATTTCGGGAGAACGCGCTAAGGTTTCATTAAGGTCTCGTCGAGGTTTAGTAAGACATTGGCCACGGTCGTCCAGGCAGCGAGTTCGGTTACGTCCTGATCCTTCGCGGGGTGGAGCGCACTCGAAGCAAATTTGGCTGCTTCTTCCGGTTTCGCGGCATAATGCGTGCGGGAGTCATTATATAAATCCAATAATTGTTTAAGTTCATCAGCCCCTGGCGCTCTTGCCAGACAGAGGCGGAAACCCTGGCCTGCTTTTTCAGCCGGTGCGCCTGGCTTGGATATCATTCTTTCGGCAAGGGCTTGTGCGGCTTCGATATAGACTGGATCATTCAATGTCACCAACGCTTGTAGAGGAGTATTGCTGCGGGGCCGTCTCAGAGCGCAGACCTCACGATTCGGAGCGTCAAAAGTAGACATCGATGCATAAGGACTGGTGCGACGCCATTCGACATAGAGAGCGCGGCGGTAGCGGTCTTCCCCTTCGCTGGCCTTCCAATCAAACGTGCTCCCAAATGCCGCACTCAACCCCAGCGATGGCTGTGGTGGCCGGACGGGTGGCCCAAACATTTTCGGGCTCAATAAGCCACTGATGGCCAGCGCCTGATCTCGCACCACCTCCGCGGAGGCTCGAAAACGCGGGCCGCGGGCAAGCAATATATTATCGGGGTCCCGTTCGGCCAGTTCTGGCGTGACCCGTGAGGACTGACAATATGTGGAAGAAGTGACGAGCAACTTTAAAAAAGCCTTCATGTCCCACTTGTTAGCGATCAGTTCCGTTGCCAGCCAATCCAGCAACTCCGGATGTGTTGGCAAGTCTCCCTGAGTGCCGAAATCCTCAGAGGTTCTCACGATGCCCACACCAAAAATCTGCTCCCAAAATCGATTCGCAAGAACCCGGGCTGTGAGAGGGTTTTGTTCATCCACCAGCCAGCGAGCCAGGCCCAGGCGATCCGCTTTTTCGCCGCTGGGCAGTGGATTGAACGAAGCGGGCAGGGCGGGGGATACTTCCTCTCCCAAAGCCTGGTAATTTCCGCGAAGTTGAATGTGCGTTGTGCGTCGTTTGGTTCCAGTCAATTCTCGCATAATCGGAACGGTATTGGCAGGAATTCCGCTCAGTTCCTTTTTTAGTGCCGCTACTCGTTCGCGTTGTGTCTTCAGGTCTGGTTCCACATTGGCAAGGTAATAGTCTGCCAAAGCATTGCGCTGTTTTTCATCCCGGTTCGAGGAAGGTTGGGATAAAGTCTGGGCAATGTCTTCTGGAATGCTGGCGTATTGTGACACTTGCTCGTCCTCAGCAACTTTGATTCGAAGCAAGGCCGGCGGGCAATGATCGTGCAGAGCTTCCTGTTTCACCGTGATTAGGAGCCTTGACCCGGCCAGCACCGGCACAGGTTGGGCCGGTAGCAGCGTCAACTTGCGCCACTGTTTGTCGTCAGGATCCAGGGCCCAGCCTGGTTTTTTGCCCTCGAGGATTGACTTGGTGTTGGATCCTGCCGGGTTCATGTCCGCAAATGCGGCCACAAATTGCACCACGGTTGAGTCGCTCACCCCAAAGATCGCACTTGTTTTCGGGGCTTCCTTGATCGTTTTGTCCCAAACCGATTTTCGGTTTTCATCCAGAATCACCAAACGAAATCCATCCAAACGCTTTTGCAGATCGGCATCTGTTCGATTCCAAATCGCGATCCGGTCAAGGGTCTGAGTTTGTTTCAAATCGAGCTCCCACCAGGGGTTTTCTGAAGTCTCAGTATGCGTGGTCGAGTTGGCGTTGTAATCACCGTCAGTTTTCCCATCAATGGCCCGTCCGGCGGCTCCCTCATAGGCTGTGCTGCTTTGTGAAGCTGCTCCGTGCGAGGCCACGTTCTCATTCCCGTTGAACACCTGTACCTCGGCCAACGAAAGGATTTTTTCTTTCCCAGCCAATTCTACGCGAACAAATCTCCCTGGGATGCCGTTTGTGTTAGGACCAATGAGACTGGCGGTAACACGGGTAATTGCAAAACCGCGATTTACAGCCTGTGCCTCTTCATGGCTTGGCAAGGAGGACAACGCCTCCAGGCGCAGCCCGGCAATCTGCTTGCCTGTGGGAATCGCTTCGATCGTATATACTTCGTCTTTTTGCGATGGACTTACCTGAAGAGTGTTATCCTCCGCCGAGACGATGATTCCTCCAGAACCTGCTTTGTAAGTTGCCGGCTTTAAGGATTGCCAGGGACGTTCGCCGGGAAAGTTTTCCTCCCAGTTTAACTGGTGCGCTCTGGATTCGGCCGTGGGAGTTTTGAGCACCTTCTCGATCTCCGTTAGCTCTGCCTGGATCTTTGTTCGCCGTTCTTTTTGCTCTGGGGTATAAAGCTCGATGACAGGAGATTCATCCTTCAAGTCCGCATCTTCCGTGTTGTTGAAAATCGCAAAACACTGGAAATAATCTTTTTGCGTAATGGGATCGTATTTATGGTTATGACATTGAGCGCAGCCCAGAGATGTGGCCATCCAGACAGCCATGGTCGTATTGACGCGGTCCACGATGGCAGCATTTCGGAATTCTTCATCCGTGGTGCCGCCTTCATTGTTGGTCATGGTATTGCGATGAAATGCTGTGGCGATGCGATCATCCTCGTCGGGTGAGTCCAGCAAATCCCCTGCGAGCTGCTCGACCGTAAATCGGTCAAAAGGGAGGTTTGAGTTAAACGCTCGGATCACCCAATCACGATAAGCCCAGATCGTCCGCCCCGGGTCATCGGCATACCCTGCTGAATCAGCGTAACGCGCCAAATCCAGCCACATCCGAGCCCAATGTTCGCCGTAAGATTTTTTGTTGAGCAGATGATCCACCAGCTTTTCATAAGCGCGAGGGTCGCGATCTTTCGCAAATTGATCCACCTCGTCAAGCGTGGGAGGCAAACCTGTGAGATCCAATGTAACGCGACGAATGAGTGTATTCCGATCGGCCGGCGGTGAGGGTTTTAAACCCTCGCGCTCAAGGCGAGCCATGATGAAATAGTCGAGCGGGTTGTGCGTCCAACCCTTGTTTTTCACCTGCGGCAATGCCGGACGAACAGGTTTAACATACGCCCAATGGGTCGCATAGGGCGCATCCTGCGCGATCCAGCGTTTCAATGTTTGAATCTGGGCCGGGGTAAGCTTCTTGCCGGTCTTAACCGGTGGCATCCGCTCATCTTCGTCATCCGTGCTGAGCCGCGCGATCATTTCGCTCTTTTCAGGTTGGCCCGGCACAATTGCCACCTTACCTGATTTTGCCGGCTTTAGAGCCTCCGTGCGCAGATCAAAGCGCAGCTTCGCTTTTCGACCCCCTTCATCAGGTCCATGGCATTTGAAGCAATTCTCGGCAAGAATAGGCCGGATTTCCCGGTTAAAATCCACTTTCGAGGACGTGGCTTTATTTGGCGAACCTGCCCGTATCTGCAGATGGCAAAGCGATAGGACAGTGACGATAACAAATGAGCAGATTTGACGGGCTATCGCTGGTATAATTTGCGCCTTCATTTGTTATGATTTCAGTCTATACTATGATCCCTTGCCTGGGGCTCACGGTCAAGTCCGCAGGTTTTCGACGTAGTCGAGCGCGAGACAAAAGCTTCGTTTCCTGTCGTCGTCCCTGCGGCCGTCTGTCTTCGATTAGATCGGCTGTTCCGAACCCGCCTCTTTCGTGTAGCGCAGCCGTCCTCGGCTGCGAGTTCAAGCACCCTCCCGGTGCAAGAACCCGGCAGGCACTTAGGCAGTCTAGCTATCCATTGGGGGGTTGCGGCGGGGACGCCGCAAAAACTCGCCGGCGAGGACGCCGACGCTACATGAGCGTCATTTGAGGCGGCTGTGGAAGCCTAATGATAAGAGCACTTTACCAAACCGTTAATGCCACCGCTGAAACATCTTACGGTTGCTGTAGGAACTTCGGGTCGGTTTTTCGCATGGCCGCAACGAATTCACCATAGGTCCTAGTGTCCATTTTCGTCAATTCGCGCGCGTAGGTTTCCAGAAAAGAACCTTGATAATCAGTAATGTCACCCGGACGTTGTTGCGCCAGCCACATTATCCTTGCCCCGTCGAGCATCATATTAAATCGGGATTCGACCTGATTGCGTGTTGGTTCCGAGAGGCGTGGCAGGGCGTTCGAAATCACTGCAAAAGCTGGAGATGCTTCCTGCGCGGTGTAGAGGAGCTTTTCGCGCATGGGTTGAAGTTGTCGGAACGCTTCCGAGGCAGCCAGCCGTGATTCCAACGGCTGGTTGCTTGCGGCGATTTGGGTCAACATGATGGTGGCGTCAACGAATTCCTGATTGCTCTGCGGACTCTCATGGCTCCGCCGGCTCATCTCTTCGTAGCCAATCGCTCCCAAGGCCTGCGCGGCGGCGGGGATCGCCTGTGGAAGTTCGCGCAACGCGGTGATCAGTTCCTGGACTGTGGCTTGTCCAGCGCGTGCCTTTTCCGAGAATGCGCGTGCGCGTTCCGCCTGCGCTTCCTGCAAGGCAGGATCGTCCCGCTCACTGCCAAAGTTCGGATCTATCTCGGCCAATAACTTCTCGGCGTACATCTTTAAATCCTCCCGATTGGGTTGGCCGATGAATTCTTTCAGGGCAGGAATAGCCGCGATCGCGACCGGCCCTAGACCAGCGATGCTCAAAAGCCCGTTCAGCCGGGTGTCGTCGCTATCGGTCGTCAGCTTGGCAACTGCCCTATCGAGCAAGTCTCCGCTCGCAGCATCGGTCGCTTTTTTAGAGGTTTCCTTGAGGAAATTGGGAAAGTGCCCATCGACTCCTTCGCGTGCGTGCTGATTTCCCTCGAGCGCCTTGACCAGGTCTGGAATCGCGTCCTCTTTTACACCAATTGACTGGAGGGCCACGGCAGCTCGCAGAGCATCGTGTATGGTCGGCGAATCACGCAACATTTCGATTAGGTCCGGAACTGCATCCGAGGCGGCAATACTCAAGAAATCCAGACCGGCCGCGGCGCGCCGGCGCGCTTCCCAATCCGGACCACGCAATGCTTCGCGCAATATCGGAATGGCTTCCTGGTAATGTTCGCGAAGTTCCAGGATGGCCTTCTTCATTTCAGGTTGCGGGTAAAGTTCAATCCGGCCTGGAGCCGCCAATACAGTGCGAATCTTCGCAAGGGCTGCGTCGATGGAGAGGCCGACAGGTTCCGGAGTGGGTTTTGAGCGCACGCGAACGGCGTTGACCTTCGCCTGGACTCTGGCTTTCCCTTCGTTCAGCGGAACAATCGGTGACGAAACTGAGTTGGTTGCATTGAGGTCACCGTTTGAGCGCTTGAGGCGGTATGCAATACCACCCGCCAAGAGTAACGCCACTGCGATAGTCAAAGAGATCTTGAATGGAATGGACATAAGTAAAAGAGAACCAAGAGTAGACGCTGTGGTTATTGTTGTACCGGTGAGCAAAGAGGCCTTGGCCAATTTCGTCGCTAGTCCGACCGGCGCGACCTGGACAGCCTGCGTCATGAGTGTCGCAGAAAGGGCTGCTATCGTAGTAGATATTCCTCTGGCAGCCAGACGGAGCCGAAGCTGTTCGAGCGCGCGGCTGACTCGCTTGCGCGCCGCGTCTTCGCTCAAACCCAGAACTAAGCCTACGCCCCGCAGGTCTTTGCCCTCAAAGAAGCGGAGCAGCACGGCGTCACGGTCCTTTTGCGGCAATTGGCTCATTGCTTCGTCAAGCAATGGAGCGAGATCGGCCCAATCTGAATCCGGCCCATTGGGCGCGAGTTGAGAATCTGCATTCATGGCGTGTGCGGTATGTTCGCGGGCTTGGCGTCGTTTTTCGGCGCGACGCAAGCTGTTTGCCGCAAAGCGTGTGCTGGTATACAGCCAGCCCGTGAGAGGTTTCCCACCTGCCACTGCCGTCGCGAGCGTGGCTGCCTTCCGTGCGAGATCGGTGAAGACTGCCTGCGCGACATCCTCCGCGAAGCCAGCGTCCCCGCCTGACTGCCGTCGCGCAGCGGAATAAACGAGGTTCACGTGCCGGGCGACGAGCGCGCTGAAGGCGCTCTCGTCCTGCTGATGCGCGTAGCGCCGAAGCAATTCAACGTCATCCAACATAGTGTGTTCATAATAGTATCATCCGCCGAAGATGTTAACCGGACAGAAATGAAGAAAAAGTGAGGGTGTTTGTGCCGATCCTAACCGCAATTGATTAAATCGATAAGTTCTCAGTTTTTATCGATTTCACGGGGGCGTCGGCCATGGTTTAGTGTCGGCCCCATGAAGGCTCATATTAGCTGCTCTAAACAGGCCAGGAGGTCGATCCAGACGATCACAAATCATTCATTCGTGGTGTCGGTCGCAACGGACATTGAGCGTGAGTTGATCTACCGATTGCGCCACCAAATTTACGCGGAGGAATTGGGTCAGCACCCGGCAAATTCTCAAAGGCGCCTTTGTGATGTTCTTGATGAACGAAACATCTATCTGGTGGCCAGGATGGAAAACGAACTGGCGGGTTTCATTAGCCTGACTCCGCCCCCGACCGATGATCATGCAGCCGCGATTATTGATTTGTCGCGCCAAGCGGCGCACCCTGTTGCCGCCAACCATTACTCAGTCGATAAATATGTTTCGCGTGACGCTCTGCCATTTGGTTTCGACCGGCATCTGTTCGAGATCCGCCTGTTGACAGTTGTGCGACCTCATCGGGGTCGTGAGCTTGCTACCTTATTGATGTACGCAGCCTTTCGGTGGGTAGAATCTCATGCCGGAACTCGGATTATTGCCATCGGCCGGCGCGAGGTCGTGGATATGTATTTACGCAGTGGCTTGGAGCAGCTTGGGATCAGTGTTCAATCGGGTGCGGTCACTTACGAACTTCTACAAGTGACCACCGCTGCATTGCGCGAGCATATGAAAAACTTCGGAGGATTGCTCGACCGTCTGGAAAGTAAAACAGAATGGCAATTAAACTTTCCTTTCCGGAAACCCGCCGATTGTTTTCATGGAGGAGCATTTTTTGAACCGATCGGAACTGATTTTCGCAACCTGGATCGGCATCGTGAAATCATCAATGCAGACGTGCTGGACGCCTGGTATCCACCGTCACCTAATGTCGTTTCCGCGCTGCAGGAATATTTGCCCTGGTTGTTGCGAACATCCCCTCCAACGACCTGCGATGGATTGGTTAAAGAGATCGCTCGCTCCCGGGGTGTCGAGCCGATGAATATCCTGCCGGGCGGCGGCTCCTCCGATCTTATTTTCCGTGGGTTGCGACATTGGCTGAACCCCTCTTCGCACGCTCTGATTCTGGATCCGACCTATGGTGAATATGCGCATGTGCTGGAGCGTGTCATTGGTTGCATGGTGGATCGTTTCCCCCTCGCCCGGATTGATCATTACGATGTGCACATGAGCCGCCTGGAAGCGGCCCTGGCCGACAATTACGATTTGGTCGTCCTGGTCAATCCTAACAGCCCTACGGGCCGTCATATTCCCAGGAGTGCTCTCGAAGAGATTTTGCGGAGAGTGCCCAAGCAGACTCGCGTGTGGGTAGATGAAACTTACATCGAGTATGCCAGTTCCGGGATCCGGAATCCTGGGTCCAAGGCGGGTTCTATTTCAGAATCTATCGAACGATTTGCCGCGCAATCGGAGAACGTCATCGTATGCAAATCGATGTCGAAGGTTTATGCTCTGAGCGGTGCAAGGGTGGCATATCTTTGTGCTGGCGCTCATCAGTTGGAGGAGCTTCACTCCATCACGCCGCCATGGGTGGTGAGCTTGCCGGCCCAGGTTTCAGCCGTGCGCGCTTTACAAGACCCTGATTATTACAACGAACAATACGCGAAGACTGCTTTATTGCGTGAACGATTGGCGAGAGGACTCGAATCTCTGGGTTTGGAGGTAATTCCAGGGATCGCTAATTTTATCCTCTCTCATCTCAGCCCGGAGCGAGTAAATGCTTCAACGGTTGTCTCTCGTTGCCGTGAGCATGGACTATTCCTTCGCGATGCAGGGACAATGGGATCTCAGTTAGGGACGCACGCTCTACGCATTGCTGTCAAAGATTCCTCGACCAACCAACGAATGCTTGAGATCTTGGCGGCAGCGGTCCGGGAACTGCATTGATTCAAGTTTGCGTCTCGTTTCCTGGTTTCACCTTCTCAGAGATTGGGCCAGGGAGATTTTAATCGAAAGATTTGCATCCCCTGGTTTGGAGCAACAGATTGATTGGTTCCGTTCGATGTCGTAGGAAAACCGGCAACGGGAACCCAGTTCGTAGTGATTAAACTGGTATTTTCTTCCAAGGTATAGTTTCCCCAATTAAGCCAGGTGTTATTGAATAACTCTGATCCGCCCCAGGAGACAGGCCAGGTAACCAAAGTCGTGTTGGTGGTCGTCCTGAACATCGTTAAGCTTGGAGTGACTTGCTGTTCAGGAAAGTAGATTTCAAATTCTTTGAGCGAATAACCGGAGCCTGTGCCGCTTTGCGTCCCGTAAAATCTCACGTACCGCCCTGAACCTCTCACAATAAGATCTTCCACCCCTCCAGCTCCAGTGGAGGTCAAATAGCGAGGGCTCCACGTCAGTGCGTCGTTGGAAACTTGAATCTGGTAGCTGCGGGCGTAGTCGACGTCCCACTTCAGGCGCACTCGGCTAATCGTTTTTAGCCCGCCGAGGTCAACGATGAACCATTGAGGCTCGCCAGTCTGGGAGGCCCAACGCGTTTCAGGATCGCCATCCACTGCTGCTTGCGCGGGGTAATTGCTCGCGAGCGTCGACGACGCTGTGACGGGAGAAAACAAGGCTCGATTGGCCACACCACTCGAAAGAATGAGGGATGAAACAGTAAAACTTCCAGTCAATCTAATGTCGCGTGAAGAAGCGCCGATCATCACTTGAAAGGTCCCTATCGGCACCGTCCATTGATGGGTCTTCACATCCCAATAAGCGAGATCCTCCCAATTCAGATTAAAGCTAATAGAACTGCTCGATCCGACGGGGATTACTGTTTTCTTGAAGCCTTTGAGTTGGAGCGGAGGTTCGCCAACAGCAGAGGGGAAGCCTAAATAAAGCTGCGTGACTTCGGCACCCGGTCGCCCACCGGTGTTGGCGACGCTGCAACCGATGGTAATTTGTCCGGAGGCACTGACTGGGCTGATCGCCAGGTTGCTGTATGCGAAAGTGGTATAGCTTTTGCCATGGCCGAATGGGTAGCGTGGCGCAATATTTGACGCGTCGTACCATCGATACCCCATGAGCAACCCCTCACTATAAAAAACTTGAAGGTTGGTGCCTGGAAATTGCGATGGAGTATTCGCAGGGACCTGGTTGGAATCGGCGGGGAATGTAACGGGCAATTTTCCTGAAGGATTGACATCACCGAACAGAATGGAAGCAAGCGCGGTCCCATTCTCCTGTCCTGGGTACCAGGCCACCAAAGTGGCAGCGACCTGGTTATCCCATGGCATATGCGTTCCTGCGCCTTCGTACACAATGACAATCGTCTTGGGATTTGCCGCTGCCACGGCACTTACCAATTGTTCCTGATTGGGCGGAAGCGAAAGGCTCGCACGATCGGTGCCTTCGCCTGTCTGTTCTCCAACGCAAACAATCGCAACGTCCGCTTGCTGTGCGGCGGCTACCGCCTGGCTGAGGGAATTACTTCCATTATCACCCTGATTATAAGTAATAGTAATGCCCGCGCCCGCCCGGTTGGAGATAGCTCTCAAGGGATCATCATAATAAGGCAAATACACCTGGGCTGAACCCATACCAACCCAAATAGGCGTGACTGAAGCCACGGTGCCACAGACTGCAATGGAATGAGTTGTCACAGGATTAAGCGGAAGCAAATCGTTATTATTCTTTAGCAGTACCATGCCTTGCTGGGCCGTCTCGCGAGCGAACTGCGCGTGTTCGGGTGAGGTCACCGGGGTATCGACCGTGCCTGACGGCGGGTTGTCAAAGATTCCAAACTGGAACATTGGAAAAAGAATGCGGCGCACCATATCGTCAAGTTGGGATACAGATACTGTGCCGGTTTGGATCGCGTCCTGAAGCGGCATTCCGAACCGCGTTTGATACGGCATTTCGAGGTCCAGGCCATTATTGAGTGCGAGCTGCATGCCAAAGTTGGCTCCCCAGTCGCAATTCACAAACCCTTTAAACCCAAACATGCCCTTCAGAACTGCGCCTACCATTGGGGATTCGGATGACCAGAGCCCATTGATTCCATTATACGCTGCAGTAATTGAACCAACACCGGCGCGAACAGCCGCAAGAAACGAAGGGAAATAAATCTCATGTAATGTCCTTTCATCGACCGTGGCCTGTACGTTGCCTCGGGTTGTTTCCTGGTCGTTGCAAATGAAATGTTTGGCGCCTGCAATGACTCCCTGACTCTGAATGCCACGGATGTGTTGTGCACCAATCGCGGCGGTAAGATACGGATCCTCTCCGAGCATTTCGAAATCCCGGCCACCTTGGGGGACGCGAAGCATATTCACCATCGGACCGAGCGAGACATGAACACCTTTACCGCGTGCTTCCGCGCCAATTATCGTTCCATATTGGCGCGCCATGCTAGTGTCCCAAGTCGCTGCCAACAAGATAGGAGCAGGTAAAGCAGTCACTCCCTGCACTCCGTCGGCCACCCCGGCGGGGCCGTCTTGCAGGCACAAAGCAGGAATTCCCAGCCGGCTGTTACTTGTGCCATTCCCCACACATGGGCCAGCGTAGCCATGGACCATGGCAAGCTTCTCCTCCAAAGTCATCTGGGTGAGCAATAAATTGGCTCGCTGGTCTGCTGGAAGGGAAATATCCATCCAGGGGCTGGCCGCCCAAACTCTTTGTGAAATTAAAGCACTGCCGATCAATGAGCAGAACACGAATTTTTTCCGCCAGCTGCCCACGTTTTTATTGCTCATAATCCTAACTATTGAAGACGGACTACTTTGACACAAAGTCGGCCAGGACATATATGGGGATTTGCCCCGCTTACACCGACTCTGTGAGCAGTCCAGAGCACGGGACCGCGATGCACTTCAACGGTGATTGGGGTTCTGGTGGTAAAGGTCTATGGGTTTAGGTGTGCAATCCAGCGGGCGGCTGTGCAATTCGCGAGGACAACAAGCCCTGCTGGTAGCTCTGTGGTTTTACTTCTTGAGTTAGGCTTTAGCTCGCTGAACGATAATGGGTGCCAAGTAGCCAACTTATACTACGAAGATTCTCTGTGCGGCAAGTATAAAGTTCTAGCGCTCCTTAACGGCAAAAGGCGCGCCATGCGTTTGTCAGTACTTTTACTTACTGTATTCTTGAGACTAAATAAAAGCGTTGATTTACTGTGGATGAAGAACCATCCACCCACCTTGTTTGGGTAGAGGTGGCAGTAATGTCCTGGCTGACAGCGGTCCATGTGGAGTCGGTCTGACTGTTCTTATAACTGACTCGATAAACCCCGCCTATGACACTAGCCCAAGAGAGCGTCGTAAGATGGTTGGACCTGCTAATTTTCGGGGTTGAACTGCTTGGGCTGACACGGCCTGCGGTATCCCAAGTAGCACGGCCACCGTATAAGGAGAACGCCATGCCGTTGACTGTACAATTTTCAAGATTGACCTGAGAGGCTGGTACATTCAAACGCACCCATTGTCCCGGGGGAGGCAATGGACCCATGTAGCGACGGCTAGCCGTGCCATCTGTTCCGAACCCAATGAGGTTGTTTCCCCAGTAAGCGCGGTGTTCCCATGTGCCATCATTCCATTGCAACATGATTTGGCTTGGAGGATTGGCTGAATCCAGGTTGACGTACGCATAAAGCGTATCGCCTTTGTCAATCGGCAAGGTTGCGGTGGCTCCTTTAAAGAAATGTTGGTGCGGTCCTGCGGCAATGGCCGACTGATTAGCCAAGGTACCTGAATTTGGACCAGGGCCGGAGGCCACCCAGTTCCAGGAGTCGCCACCATCAAACCCCGGAACCGAGCCCGCTGGTAAACTGTCATCGACCCAGACGATATTTGGCGAACTGGAGGCACTAACCATCACATTGGTAACCGCGAATATACGGCGACCATCGGGTAGCAGAGCCTCCGCCTGCACCCAATTCGTCCCGGCGCTGCCGGGAGCAAAGATGTACCCAAAACCAAACGCGGCCTCCTGATTGAGCGATTCCCAGGTAATACGCGCGTCCTTAAGATCGATACCGGGCGCTTGCAAAGTGAGTCTCGCAGTAGTGCCCAAGGGCACCGGGCCATCCGGGATGATAATATTGCCGGCTATCGGAACCCACGCCTGGGTTTTCAAGGAGGTCTGCGCTGCAAGAAATGCCAGTGTGCCAAGGCCGCGGCCCTGATTCAGGATGACCATCTCTGCCGTAACGTTCCAGCTATCACCCCAGCGATCATAAAAGGGATAGGGAGCAGTCGAGGCTGTATCAGAAGGGAAACAGAGCGGTTCGAGCATGTTGCCGTAGGTCGATAAGGGTCCGAAGCTTGCTGTTACATTGCCGTATGGAATACCAGAAGGTGGCAGCATTTGCGGCGTGACCATGTGCCATTGACTGACGATGTCCCGCTGCCGTTTCCATCCCATTCCAGTAATGTACGCTAGATTTAAAGGATTACATCCTCCCTCGTAGTTCATATTGGCCAGCATCGCTGTGAGATAGTCCGGTTTGGGCTGGATTTGATAGGCGACAGCAATATCAAACGCTTGATCGGTTGAAAAATACCATCCACCGGCTTTTACTTGTTTGGTAGCTTCCGGAAAGCTGGTGCCATAGGCGCTCATTTTAGACCAGTTCATGGTTTGGTCGCCGGCCGTGGCGATTTCCGTTAGGCATTTGTTCAGGAACGTTGCGTTCAACTGATTCGAGGCAAGCCGACCACTTCGAGCGCCAAAAGCATAACTACGAATTGCATGGCCGTAGCACTCAGACATATGGACCCAACTCCATCGCATGGTGGCGGGATTGGCTGGATCGAACCAGGTCAACAAATTTTGATGGATGGTTGGGTCGCCCGTTGCCAAAAACATCTCGCACGCTGCCCACGCTAATTCGTCTTGATCGGCAAAATTGTCACCGTAGTGAGTAATTCTTTGATAAGCTCCCGTTTGGCCGTAATTGGCTAGCGCGTTCATCAAGAACTGCCAGCCCAATTGAGCCTTCTGCAGGTACTGCGCAGCAGCAGCAGGATACGTTTGTTTAAATAACGGAGAGGAAGCGCACTGAGCCAGCGCTGCGACTGAGGCAGCCGTAACCGAGGTTGTTTTAGGCCAGACCACCTGAGGATCTCCTTGATCCGGCGTCACACCTGCTTCGTATTCTCGATTTTTCGGATAGACCAGGAAATAGAACCCGCCATCTGTATCTTGCAATTTTGCCAGGAAATCCGCCTCCCATTTCGCTTCCTCCATGATATCGCTGATTCCATTTCCGCTTTCCGGAATGCCCAGGTTGTCCAGGGCAGCAACTCCCTGCAAGGAATCAACGGCGAACATGAGATAATGAACCAGGCTCGCGCTATTAATTGTATATTTGCTGTAGTCCCCAGCATCGTGATGGCCACCAGAGGTATCGATTGTGCCTTGTTTGACGAAAGGAAAAAGCTGGGAAGAAGAGTTAATGGTCGCGGCGGCTTGCGGTGGATTGGCGATGTTCAGGCCATAATTTGCCACCGTTGTCCAAGTGAAAGGATAAGAGGACGCCGGCCATGGAACAGAAGCAGGGGCGGTATGGCAGGCCGCGTGAGTGCAACGCGTATAAGGCATTGCGGTATTGGTTCCACACCGCTGATGATATAGCCCCAACTCGTAGGCTCTTGCAAATGACATAGCAATTCCGGCATCGATCCGAAACGGCAGTGATCCTCCCATTCCTGGAACGATCAGCCGGTACTGACCAGTTACGTTGAACCCGGAGAAATCCGCCTCATAAACCGCCTGATAAGGAGTGGGGCTGTAGGTGTAGCCTTGATCCGCCCGCCGCACTAGACTTCCTGCGTAAACCTGGGCTCCAGTGAAGGCATCCACAATCTTAAATCCACTGGAAACTGGAATGCTCATCTCCCCGAGGCTTCCCAGATAATATCCCACCATGGCTTTCTTGGAAGAATTCGGCATATATCCTTCCTGGTTGACGTGAATGCCCGGGCTGTACCGCAAAGGATCCGCAGTCGTCGCAAAAATCATGCTCGCGGACCACAGCGTACTGCTGGGATTCGTGACTGAAACCGTTTGATTATCAGAAATCGGCGATGCCAACTGAAGATAAAGGCAGTTTTCAATTCGTAAGTCATACATTTCATAAGGAGCGAACAGTGGTCGTCGTTTGAAGCCTACAGCGGTGACGGCGATGACTTGCCCATTCACAATGACGCGGAAAGCGTTTGCTGAGGGTGCAGCGAACTGATTGTTGGAATCAATCAAGTCCCATTGTGAAACACCAGCAGGGTCCGCTTGCTTGGTATTGATCAGCTTGAGCTCCAGGAGAGTGGGAGAAAGCACGTGCAAAACATTACTGCCTGCTGGAGGCAACCCCGCGCTAGTATAGTCCACAATGCTTAGGCCCGGTATGCTGCTTTGGGCCAGGCTTATTCCGGCTGTCACCAGAGGTAACAACAATTTCACGGCACTAATTGCTTTTCGCATAGTGCCGCTATTGTGACTGTCAATTATTTATGGGGAAGGGGAGGGCGGCTCCTTTTCCTGTCGGTGTCCGGGTCTTCTCTTTGTCAGTGTTTGACCGACAAAACGCGCCGGAGAAAGCTTTTTGAAAGAATGGCGGTGGTAGGCACTTACGCTGGTACAAGGCGCTTGTTCTCTAGCTGGGGCTCCATGCTCGCAGGCATGGAGATGTTGTTTGGCGCTAATGGCAGCTCGAACCAAAACCGGCTGCCATCGTGTAAATTGGATTCTACCCCCACTCGCCCTTTCATACGCGAGACCGCCTTTGCCACGATGGCCAAGCCCATACCAGTGCCCGGGTACTGTTCGGTGGGATGCAGTCGTTGAAAGATGCCGAAGGCCTTGTCTGCGTAGTCCATAGGCAGACCTATGCCATTGTCTTCAACCCAAACTCGCGCACAGGGGGACCGATCCTCGATCCAAACTCGAATGCGTGGCACGACTCTGGGCCGAATAAATTTCAATGCATTATTTAGTAAATGAAAAAAAACCAATTCAAGTAACGCCACATTACCGAGCACTTCAGGCCACGACGTTCCCAGCGTTACCAGGGAATCTTGACTGTCTTGATTCAACTGAGAAAGCGCCCGTTTCAAGGTAATCTTTGCCTGGATAGGCTCAATGGGATAGTACTCGTGCCCTAACCGGCCATATTCCATCAAGCCATCGATAAGTAAATCCATCCGTTCGGCGGCTTGAACGATCTTCTCGGCATGGCCCCGGCCAGTCTCATCGAGGCCACTACTGCATTCATTCAGCAGTAAGCTGGTAGAACCATCCATAGCGCGTAGAGGCGCTCGCAAATCATGGGCCAGGTGATAACAGACTCCTTCAAGCGAAAGAATAGTCTCCCGCAAATAGCGCGTGCGTTCTGTCACACGCTCTTCCAAAAGAGCCGCGTGTTGCCGAAGTTGGACCTGTGCCTCATGCAGCGACTTTTCTGCTTTTTGGCGCACCGCAACCTCATGTTCCAGTTCCTTTTGCTTTCGCTGGGACGTTCTCAAAGCGCGACGCATCAGGCTGGTACTAATGGCGATCGCAAGACCAGAAAACAAAAATGCCATCAGGGCCAGGAACTCATCCAGGTTTTCCCGCGGCCAGTTGATTTCATATCGTGGTTTGATAAAAAACCAATCCGCCGCAAAATAAGATAATACGATTGTTAGTATGCCGGGGCCAAAACCTCCATACCACGAAGCAAAAACAACCGCGGCAAAGTAAAGTGTGAAAGGATGATGGTCATCCAGTGCCGGGTTCATCAGGATCCGCAAGAAGGTCGCCAGAGCGACAGCGAGCAGACTGGCAAAATAGGCCTTAACAGCCTTCCTTCGTACCGCTCCGAACCATGCAAAAACAGAACCGAATTTTTCTCCTGCCGGACGTTGTGTCCTATCAGAATTTGGCCTGGACATAGATTTCCTGACTCATAACTCAGGTCGCCCACTCTCTGTCAGAATTCGACATGGCGCAACTGGTTGAATTCAATATTTCCTTCGTTTCGATAAATATACCGATTTCAAAGGAGTCCCTCGACTCTCAGCCGCTCAGTAGCTATTCTGTCGGCCAATGAATTTCCTGGTCACGGGCGGCGCTGGTTTCATCGGTTCGCACGTGTGCGAGCGGTTGCTCGACGAGGGGCATCAAGTTTGGGCGTTTGATGACTTGAACGATTTTTACGATCCGCAGATCAAGCGGCGAAATTTGGGCGAAATTCAGACCAAACCGGGAGCTTTCCGATTTATCGAGGGCGATGTCAGCCAACCGGGAGGATTAGAGGACCTCTGCCACGGTGTAAGATTCGACCAGGTGATTCATCTGGCCGCTCGCGCGGGGGTAAGGCCAAGCCTGGAACAACCAGCGATTTATCAACGGGTCAATGTCGAAGGCACGGTAAATGTACTGGAAGCAGCGCGTAAAAATGGGGTGCGAAAGATAATAATTGCCTCATCCTCGTCGGTCTACGGCGTGAATTCCAAAGTGCCCTTTTCGGAGTCAGATCCTATTTTCCAGCCGATTTCTCCCTATGCAGCGAGCAAACTTGCTTGTGAAGCATTAGGGCACGTTTACCATTACGTGTACGGTTTGGATATTGGGATGTTGCGTTTTTTTACTGTTTATGGTCCACGCCAGCGACCGGATCTAGCCATTCACAAATTCGCTCGGTTAATCGATGCAGAGCAGCCCATCCCGGTGTTCGGGGATGGCTCAACCGCTCGCGATTACACATATGTGAATGATATCCTGGATGGAATTATGGCCTGTACCAGGACGGATCTGGGTTTTGAGATATTTAATCTTGGCGAATCGCAAACGATCAAGTTAAGCCGGTTGATAGAACTGCTCGAGGATGGTTTAGGCAAAAAGGCCCAGCTCAAGCGGCTTGCCGCACAACCTGGGGATGTGCCCTTGACTTGTGCGGATATTTCCAAAGCGCGTAAAAAACTGGCGTATAATCCTTCCACTAAAATTGAACAAGGTCTCCCGCTTTTTATTGACTGGTTCAGGCGGAACAGTTCCTAATGCTCTATGCAAAACAAGCAACATTATCAGCGTCCCCCTTTTGAAGAGGCTTTAGCCGCTTGGAAAAAGTTGCTTGCCGCCCATGGTTTCTCCACGGACATTTTATGGATATTGGATGAGAATTTGTGCTTCGAGCGGGACCCCAATGCGCCTGGAGGCTTTAAGCTCGGTTTTCAGACCCAGTTTGCTCCTCATCCGCCCGATGCTGCCAAGGTGACCTACCACCACTTTGCAGAGATCGACGCGCGTTTGGTCTTTTATCGGCTGGGCGAGAGCCGCACCCGTTCGGTTTGTGTGCAATTATGCGATCCGTGGTTCGAACCCAAAACCGAAGCCGAGGGTTATATTCGACGGGACGATTGGCTTGCCTCATTTTATCCCGGTTCAAATGAGCAACTGGAGGAGATCACTGAGCCAACACGGTGGCAGCAGCGTGTGGTGCGGGGACGCCCTTTGACGGCTGTGGATTTCTGCATGACCTTGGCGGCGTTGCGCGAGCTGAAAGCGCACGGACGTGTATTGAGTCCGGATGAGAGATTTGGCCTGCAAATTTTGCGTTCGATGCATCGGGTCAAATCGTGAAGTGAGCCTGCTTTAGTGTATCCTATTGTAATATGGGTTGCCGAGCTTCTTCGGCTCGGCGACATTGCCCAGCCTTCAGCAGTGGAGCACCGATGTGAGGACGCCCTCAGAACCGCTCACTACGTTGAACCTAAATTGTCTGGAACAGTCCAAAAGTGAATGTTGACCTCCAAAGTTGATAATCTTGTCATGACATCGACCGCTCAGCGCTCGACTTTTTTTCGGCAAAGTGGCTGGTTAATGATCGCCAATATTGGAGGTGGAATGTTCATGTGGCTGGTCCATTTCCTATCCAAGACGGTTGGCCCCGACGGTTATGGAGAATTTATCACTTTTCTGGCAGTCGCGATGTGTATCCCGGCTATCCCTCTTCAAATGGTCATGGCTCAACAGACAGCCAAGGCGCTGGCCACGGGGCGTGAGCGCGAGTTGGCTGGAATGATACGAATTGTTTGGTTGTGGACTTTTCTTGTGTGGCTGGCCGTTACCCTGGTCGTTTTGGCGTTGCAACGCCCGATCCTTGCGCGTTGTCGGATTGAGCATGCCACGGGCTTATGGGTCGCTCTGCCCGTCTATTTGTTTTCAATTTGGCTTCCGATATTTTGGGGTGTGTTGCAGGGACGTCAGAATTTTCTATGGCTCGGTTGGAGTATGATGATCAATGGGTTTGGCCGATTGGCTGCGGCAGTCGTCGCTGTGATGGTACTGGGTGGGTTGGCAGCGGGCATGTTGACGGGCGTCCTGCTGGGCTTGGTTGTAGCCTGCGGGCTGGCGATTTGGGAAACAAGAGCTTTATGGTCGGGCTCTTCCCTTCCATTTGCCTGGACCCCACTCCTTCGGCAGGTGATTCCGCTCATGCTTGGTTTTGGCGCTTTCCAATTTCTTTTCACGGCCGATACGATCTTTGCAAAAACGTACTTCGATGGAGACACCGTTGGATTTTATGGCAGTGCAGGAACCTTATCCCGAGCTCTGATGTGGCTGGTCGGACCCTTGGCGGCGGTCATGTTTCCGCGGATCGTCCACAGCGCGTCCAAGGCGGAAAAATCGGATTTGATGGGAGCTGTTTTACTTGGCACCGGTATTTTAGCGGCGGCCGGTGCGGTAAGTTTATCCATCCTTGGACCCTGGATTGTGCGATTCGTATCCGGACAAAAATTCGTCGAGGTGGCATCTGCCCTTCTACCCTGGTACGCGGGAGCAATGGTGCCGCTGGCACTGGCCAACGTTTTGCTGAATAATTTGATGGCTCGTTCTTCTTTCCGAGCGGTGCCGCTGATTTGCGTATTGGTGGCTGGCTACGGCTTTGCGCTGACGCGTTTTCATGAAACGCCTGTGTCAGTATTAAAGACCCTTACTGTTTTCAGCATCCTGTTGCTGGCGGTTTGTTCCTGGTTCACCTGGGAATTCCAACGCAAGACAAAGGCTTCCTCGGCTTAGGCATTAGTCTCCTCTTCTTCCGGTTCTTTTTTTGCGGGTGGGCCAGGTCGCGGCTGAGGCGCGCGCAATTTTCGATAAATCCATCCCTCAATGGGCCGTAGCGGCCTGAGCCATTGATAGAGCCATGGCCAATAAATCAATCGAATCCGTACCACCGAAAGGAACATTGTCAGCGAAGAACGAAAGAGCGACGCCGTGACCTTGGACCCCATCTTGTCCGTCCACTCGGTGGGCACCTCCAACACGGTGAAACCCGCGTGTGTCAACGAATAAAGCAGGTTCACATCGAACGCAAGATCAGCAATCCGCAGCGAGGGGTGTATCTTCTCGACGGCAGCGCGGCACATGACTTTGCAGGGGCACTGCGTATCTTTGATATGCATCCAGAAGAGCGATTCTACGATGAGATGAAAGCAACGACTGGTAAAACGGCGCAAACGCGTTTGGGCCTGGTGCAATACTGCGCCGGGCAACCAACGTGACCCAATCACGCAATCTGCCCGTGGGGTCAACTTTACCAGTTCGTGAAATGCTTTCGGCGGGGACGCGCCGTCTGCATCCACATAGCCGACGAGATCCACTGCCGGAGCTCGCTTGAGCCCTTCAATCAGCGCGCCACCTTTCCCAATCGGATCCGGGAAATCCAACGCGCTGATGAATGGAAATTCCCTGGAGACCCGTTTGACCACGCCCAGAGTGTTATCCCTGCAGCCATTGAGCACGACCACTAATTGAAACTTGCCCGAATAATTGTTTTTAAAATACTCGCCATAATCCCTGAGCACCGGTTCAATGCGGCGCTCTTCGTTGTAAGCGGGAATGAGCAGCAGCAGGCTGGGCTCGATCACAGAAAAGGAATAGCGGGAAGCGTGCCGAGTGTCGAGTGAGGGATTAACACGGTGCTATTTAATATTCAACTCACGCTGGATGCCGAACTTTTCAACGCGCTTGCGTAAGGTGGCACGCGTGATCCCCAGGATTTTTGCCGCATGGACCTGGTTGCCATTGGTTTCTTTGAGGGCTTGAATCACCAGTTCACGCTCGACCGTTGGGATGATTTTAAGCTTTGGTTCGCGTCTGGCCCATTGAAATAAGTGACGAGCCAGCGCTTCAATTTCGGCGGCCGCCTCCTGGCCTGCCGGAACGCCGGAAAGCAGGGGTGCCACACCTGCCAGGCTGCTCTGTCCGCCGATTTCTGAGGGCAAATCGCTCAGCAACACTGCATCTCCTTTTGCAACCACTAACGCGCGCCGGATGATATTCTCGAGCTCGCGTACGTTGCCTGGCCAATGGTATTTCTCCAGAGCTTTTATTACACCTGGGGCGGCTGGTTTGGGAGAGCTTTGCTGATCCCTGGCAAACTTATTAAGAAAGTAATTTACCAATAACGGAATGTCTTCCCGGCGCTCGCGCAAGGCCGGAATGTGAATTCTCACCACATTAAGCCTGTAAAAGAGGTCTTCACGAAAATGCCGGGCTGCCACTGCTTGTTCGAGCGGCTTATTCGTCGCGGCAATAATGCGCACATCCACCTGAATCGGGGTGTTGCTGCCAATCCGTTCGAAGGCGCCAGATTGGAGCACGCGCAGAATTTTTGTTTGAGTTGCCGGCGTCATATCGCCGATTTCATCTAAAAAAAGTGTTCCATGATTGCATTGCTCGAATTTGCCGATGCGTTGGAGCGCGGCTCCGGTAAACGCGCCTCTTTCGTGACCAAATAATTCGCTCTCGAGCAATTGCTCCGGTATGGCGGCACAGTTGACTGCCAGAAATGGCTGCTGGCTACGGTTGCTGTGGTGGTAGATGGCGCGGGCCACCAATTCTTTGCCTGTGCCGCTTTCGCCCGTGATCAAAGCCGTGGCATCAGAGGCGGCCAGTTGCCCAATCAACTTAAAGACTTGTTGCATGGATCCGCTCCGGCCGACGATCCCCAATTCGTAATCTTCGCTTTCGAGCAGCGGCTCATAGGAAACCACCTGTTTCATATCCCTGCCAGCTTTGAGCGCATTATTGACAATCTCTTTGAGTTTGGGAACGTCGAACGGTTTGAGCAAATAATCGTAAGCGCCGAGCTTCATGGCTTCGATGGCTGTCTGGGTTGTGCCGTACGCGGTCATCAGGATGACCAGCAGCTTCGAGTCCATCTGTCGAATGCGGCGCAGTGTTTCCAGCCCGGTCATCCCACCCATGCGCACATCCATCAAGACTAAATCGGGTTTCAGTTTTGGGATAATCCGTAACGCTTCTTCACCGCTCGAAGCAGTCGTCAACTCGATTTCTGGCGTGTCAAAAATCCGTTGGAACGAATATTGGACGTCGGCCTCGTCATCTATCAGCAGCAATCGGCTCATAAAACCCACAGAATAGCGGAATCTGGCATATAATCAATCAAGGGCCCATAGAGGCAACGGAGATAACAAAGCAGACAGGAGAAGAAATTCAGAAAGGAAGGTGGCAGCGCGCCAAGCGCAAACCAAAAAGAGCACCCGACAACCACAGAGAGACGCAGCGCTGCAAAGCCAGGCATAGCTGCCAACCAAACAACGAACGACAGACAGAAGATTTTTACCACGGATAAAACCGGAGAACACGGATAAGACCGAAAAGAAATTCACCAGTTACAGGTCTTCATCTGTAAAAACCGCACGAAACACAGAACTCAACTTCTATTTTTTCCCTGTCTTATCCATCTTCTCCGGTTTTATCCGTGGTAAAAATCCTTGGCTTTGCTTGTTTCAGGTCTCCAGGAAAATTTTGCGCAAAATGGTGAGTTTTCTCATATTGCACTGCAAAGCCGCCAAGATTCACACAGAGGAATTGTAACTTGGCGCTCTTTTTCCCTTTCTTCTAGCGTCTTGGCGCCTCTGCGTCTTTGCGTTGATCTGTTCGAGGCTTTGGGAAGAACACTCAGAACACGAACTGTTTCAGCCAAATCTGCGCTGCTTTCGATTATGGCTTTGCCGCGCGTGATCTACGCGTCTCTGCTGCTCCATTCGGCCTAGTGATTGGTTGTTTCCGACAAATTTCCAATGGCTCGGGCTAAACCATATTGGGCCTTGTTGAACTCCGCAACGGCGTTCAAATAATCGGAACGCGTCCTGGTGACCTCTTGTTGGGCTTGAATATCCTCCAGCACGATGCCCACGCCGAACTCTTTGCGCTCCCGAGTCAGCCGAAGTGTCTTATCCGCCGTGGCGAGATTCTGTTTTGTCGCTTCAATTTGATCATTCAAGGATTGCAATCGAGTGTGGTTTTCCACTACCTGTCCGATGATTTGGTCCTTCAGTTTTTCGCGGCTCAGCTTCGATGATTCAAAACGCGCTTTGTTGGCGTTCAATCGGCCAAAATCAAACAGACCACCTGGCCCGATCCTCCATCCCAATCCAACATAATATTCCTCGGATGATCCAAAATTTCCTGTGCTACTCCCATGGCCTCCCCCCAGACCTCCGCCAAATGCTTGAGCCCCCATTGTGGGAATCAAAGGTCCGTAAACCGTGCCATTCTTCGTCTCACGAGCCGCCGATACCAGAGCTTCGCTTTGTTTCAATTCAGGCCGTACCCGCAGCGCCTGCTCCACCAACCTGTCCAACGAAGTCTCTGTCTTAAACAGTGATAGCGGCACCAGTTCGCTTTCCTCGCTGGTTAACTCGACCCCCGGATTGAGATGAAGCGCCAGGGCCAGGCGCACAGCGGCCACTCGTTGCTGCTCGAGAGCCTGACGCAGCGCAACCTGGCTGCGTTCGGTCTGCGTTTGTACTCGGAATTCGTCTCCCTTAAAGGCGATTCCGGCTTCGACCGCCTCATGAATCTGTTTCTGGTACTCCTGCGAGATTCTCAGCGCTTCTCGTAACACACCCACCAACCCTTTTGTTTTTGCCAATTCGAAGTAATCTTGTGCCGCAATCATCGCAGCTTCCTGCCGTTGAGCTTCCAGTTCCTCGTCAGCGGCATTGAATAGTTGTTTTGCAGCGAGCCTCTTGTACAAAGCGTCACCTACATCCACTTGCGCGGTAATGGTTCCACCAACAGTGTACGATTGCTTGGTGGTATCGAACATGGTGCCGTCCACGGCCTGGATCCGTCCTTCGTGCCGCCGGTAAGCTGCTCCGGGCGAAATCCATGGAAAGAATGCCCAGGTCGCGCTGTCACGGTTTGCTTTGGCTTCGTTTAAGCTTTCCTGAGCGAGCTTGATATCCAGATTTTGCGCGTGCGCCAATCGCAGCACGGTTGGCAAATCGATGACGGTCGCGTCAGCACTTGCGACATCTTTGGCCGGCTGCGCGGGTGTTTGGCCGCCGATTTCCTCGCTCAGTGCAGTGCACACCAGTAGCAGAAGCAAGCCCTTCAATTTTTCCACGCTTATCATTTGCTTGGGGCGATAATGACCGATTGTCCGTTGTTCAACGGCATCTTTCCGACCAGAACCAGTGAATCATTTGGCCGAACACCCTCCAGAATTTCAATAGAAGTTCCGTCGTTGAAACCTGTGCGTACTGGCATTTTCCTGGCTTTGCCCTCCGCGACCGTGAAAACCGATGTCCCACTCTTTTCCATCACCACGGCCTCTATCGGTAGCAGCAGTGCATCACTGTGTTTCTCCAATCCCAGTCTCGCGGTGGCGTACATTCCTGGGCGCAACTGGCCTTGTGGGTTCTCCAAATCGATTTCCGCAAGCATGGTTTTGTTTCCTTCATCCAGAACATGGGCAAATCGGGTGACGCTTCCCTCTAGGTTTTTCCCGGGCAATTCCTCGATGCTCACTTTCACCGGCAGGCCTTTTACAACCAACGGAACTTCCGGCTCGGGCACCGGCACCTGCACCCGTACTGTTTTGAAGTCTGCCATACTCAACAGGGCGGCGCTCTGTGCACTGCTGGCCGCCGTCGCTGCCGGTATGAAAGCCCCGGGATCAACGAACCGTTTCGTGATCGTGCCTGAAAATGGAGACCTTATTTTGCAAAAACCCAGCATCGTTTCCGCTCGTTCCAGGTTTGCCTTTGCCACTTCAAATCTCCCTTTCGCTGTGTCGACCGTCTGGACCACAACCAGGTCAGGCGCTCTTTTGTGAGCGTCGGCGGCGCGGTTGTATTCGATTTGCGCCACGTCCAGTTCCGCTTTGGCTTTTCCCAAATCCGCTATCAATTCAGGCGCTTCGATTTCCGCCAACAAATCGCCTTCTTTTACTTCGTCACCCTTGTCCACGCTTATCTTTTTCAAATACCCGGTTGCTTTGGCGTAAAGCGTGACTTGTTGGTTGGCGGCTACCATCGCGGGAAGCGTAACGCTGCGCATGATCTCACCCTTCTTTGGTTGCACGACTCTCACTGCTATTGGTCCGTCAGGTTTCCTGGCTGCCAAGCCCCCTTCCGGCTTGCACCCGCTCGTCGCCAGCATCATCACAACTGATCCTATCAGGGTGCTTAATTTAATTTTCATGAAGAAGTTCTATTCTGGCGCAATCGCCGCCGCATAATGTCTGCTCAGGGGATCATTGGGATCGAGCGACACCGATTTTCTGCCGCTTCGTTTGCGGACGATTCCGAACACCGACGGTAAAATCAGCAAGGTCGCCAGAGTTGCGGCTGCCAATCCGCCGATCACCGCCCGGCCAAGAGGCGCCGTCTGTTCGCCACCTTCGCCGAAGCCGAGCGCCATCGGAATCATCCCGGCAATCATGGCCAGGCTCGTCATTAAGATCGGTCGCAGACGGCTTCGCGCCCCTTCGATGGCCGCTTCCTGAGCCTCCGCTCCACCTAGCCGGCTTCTTTCTGCAAACGTAACCAGGAGAATCGCGTTGGCGACGGCGACTCCGACGGACATGATAGCCCCCATGAAAGATTGAATATTGAGGCTGGTGTTTGTCACCCAAAGCGAAAGTGCCACCCCCGCCGCAACTGCCGGCACCGTGGCTATGACAATCAAAGAAAGCTGGACCGATTCAAAATACGCGGACAGCAAGAGGAAAATGACCAGCACCGCAAGTATCAGTCCGGTTTTCAATCCGTCAAACATCTGTTCCATCGGAACAATTTGTCCCCTCAGATCGATCCGCGTCTTCGGCGGTGCTTCACCCGCTTCTTTCAGTGCCGCGCGAACCTGTTTGGTCACCGTGCCGAGGTCTGCCCCCGAGATGTTCGCGGTAATACTGATCAAACGCTGCATGTTATAGCGATCGTATTCTCCCACCATGGTGCCTTGGCTAACCCTGGCGATGTTTCGCAGCAAAGCCGTTTTGCCTTCGTTACCGGCGACGGTTACATTCTTGAGCTCTTCCAGGGAGTTCATTTTTGTTTGCGGAACCTGCACCTGGATCTGGTAGCTCACCCCGGAGTTTGGGTCCGCCCAATAAGTCGGTACGGTGAAGCGGCTGGATGCGGTGGCTGCCACCAGAGAGCGTGTTGCATCCGCCATCTTCACTCCCAGGACGCCGGCCCGTTCACGGTTGAGCGCGATGTCCACCGTGGGGTAATCGAGCGATTGACCAAATTGGATGTCTCGCAACGCGGCCACCTTAGCCAGCTTCTCGCGAATCTTCTCCGCATACTCGCCGCTGGCGGCCAGATTCGGCCCGGACACCGCAATTTCGATCGGCGTGGGCGCGCCGAAACTCATCACCCGGCTCACAATATCACTGGGTTCAAAGGAGAATTTTACCTCCGGCATTTGGGCGGCGAATATTTCCCTCAGCCGTTCCTTCAAGGATTCGATATGAACCGGGGTGCCGGATTTTAGTTGCGCTTGGACTATACCTTCCTCCGTCCCGCTGTTCCATAGATGAATAAGATTTACCGGATAGTTCGCGGCATGGACCCCGACAAACGCCAGCGTGAGCGCGACATTATTTGAACCGACCTCGGATTTTATCAGTTCGATGGTTTTCAGCGCGATAGCTTCCGTTTTCTCAATACGCGTCCCGGACGGTGCCCGTAGCCGCACACCCAATTGTCCCGCATCCACCTTTGGAAAAATCTCCGTTCCCAGCCTTTTACCTGCAATCACAATCACCAGTCCGGAAAGAGCCAGGTAACCGATCAACACCAGCCAACGCGCACGCACAATGCTATGCGAGATTCGAGCGTACCGCTTTTGAAATGCCGCAAAGCTTCTCGCAGATGGGACTTCTGTTTTGCCCTGGTCGCGCAAAGTGTTGGCATGTCCCTGAAGAAACCACACTGCCAGGGTGGGTACCAGGGTACTCGACAACAAAAACGAGGCCACCATTGCAAATCCCACTGCCAGCGCGAGCGGAACAAAGAGCGCCCTTGCGGCGCCAACCATGAAGAGCGCCGGAATGAATACGGCCAAAATGCAAAGCATCGCCAGGAGCCGCGGAACTGCCGTCTCAGTCGTTGCAGTGAAAGCCGACAGCGCCAGCGGTTTTCCTCTGCTCAAATGGGTATGAATATTTTCAATCGCCACGGTCGCCTCATCCACAAGAATCCCGACCGCCAGGGCCAGCCCGCCAAGTGTCATTAAATTGACATTCTGTTTGGTGGCCCAAAGGGCAAACAACGATGCGAACAGGGCCAGGGGAATGTTCAAAACGACAATCAACGCTGTGCGCCAGTCACGTAGAAAAAGCAACACCATCAATCCGGTCAGCACCGCTCCCAGCGCGCCTTCCCTCATCAAATCCCGAATTGCCCGGGTAACGTAAGGGGATTGGTCGAACTCGTAGCTTACCTTTACATCGTCCGGCAAGACGCTTTGGAATTTCGGCAGGTTCTCTTTGACCAGGTTCACCACCGAGAGCGTCGAAGCATCAGCCCGCTTGGTTACGGGGATGTACACCGTCCGCCGTCCATTGACGAGTGCGTAACTGGTCACGATGTCGGAGCCGTCCACCACCTCGGCCACATCCCGCAGAAACACCGCGGGAAAGATTCCTGTCCGAATCGGCACTGCTTCCAGGTCCTTAATGTTCTTCACCACTGCATTGATCGGAACGACCGGATATTTTTCGCCGAGCTGCATGTTCCCCGAGGGGCTGATCGTGTTCGCTGAAGCGACCGCCGTAACAATTTCATCGGGCGACAAGTTATAGGCTCGCAGCCGGTCAGGCTTTAGGTTCACCAGGATGGAACGCGCGCTTCCGCCAAAAGGCGGAGGAGCTGAAACTCCTGGCAGGGTCGCAAATAAGGGGCGCACCAAATTCAAAGCCGCATCCTGAAGCTGGCCCACGGTTTTACTTTCGCTCGCAAAAACAAGGTTGCCCACGGGTAAGCTCCCTGCATCGAAACGCATGACAAAGGGGGGGACGGTCCCCGGTGGCATGAACGCCCTGGCGCGGTTCACGTAGGAAATCGTTTCCGATAGCGCCTGCGACATGTCCATTCCCGGATGAAACTGCAGTTTGATAATGCTCGCTCCCTGAATCGACTTCGATTCCACGTGCTCGATGCCTGTGATATAGAGAAAATGATACTCGTAATAGTACGTCAGGTAGCCTTCCATCTGCGCCGCGTCCATACCGCCATAGGGCTGCGCCACGTAAATGGTGGGGATGCCCAGTGGCGGAAAAATATCCTGCGTCATTTGCTTTAGCCCAAGCCACGCCCCCAGGCACATCGCCAGCACCAGGACAATTACCGTCACAGGACGGCGCATTGCAGATTGAACAAGATTCATCCTAAAAGGTGCCGCTTTATGAACGAATGGATCTCCGCACTTCCACCACGACCTCCCGGTAAAGCTCTGCCACCTGCTCCCGCAAAACTTCCAACACCTTTACCCCCTGCCGTGTCAATCGATAATCACGGCGGGCTCGCTTGCCTTTTTGCGCATCCGCTCTGCTTTTCAGCCAACCCAAACGTTCCATCCGGTGCAACAGGGGATAAAGTGTGCCTGGGCTAATTTCATAGCCGTGCCGCCGTAGCTCCGTGATCATCCATTGGCCGTGCAGAGGTTTTTCTGCCGCATGGTGCAGAATATGCACTTTCCAAAAACCCAGTAGTATCTCCCGCTCAAGTTCTTTCATGTTGCGGCGTTACGATCAACGATATTGACCATCGATATGAGCGGCCAGCACTTAAGTCAAGGTGCGGTTGAAACTAATTTACATCTGCATAAACGGTGGGTAGCGTGCGTCGCTCCGTGCGCGCCAGCGTAGGTCTGCAAAAGTCGCAAGAAAGTTTTGAGCGCATATAAGTACGTTTTCTTCTTCGTCGGGCAGGGACTGCCCGCCCCTGCCTTGTATCGTCCAATACATGCGCAAAAAGGAGGGCTTTGCAAGAGCCAGCATTAGCCGAACCTCAGAATAGGTGATACAATAATTCAGTTTGGAAAGAGCTGATTGGAATGTAAAAATCGGTAGGTTGAGTCGACGCCGCTTTTTGATGGCCGCGTTGCTTACCAGCCCGCTTTGGGCATTTGCAGACGCCAAATGGCTGGAACCGGCTTGGGTTAAGGTTCGAAAAATTCGGCTGAGTCGAGGCAATCCTTCTCATCGTTTTGTCCATTTTACCGACGTGCACCATAAAGGTGACACGGGGTATCTGGAATCGGTCATTCAGAAAATCAATGCACTTTCGCCAGAGTTCGTTTGTTTCACTGGAGACTTAATCGAGAAGACCCAATATCTTGATGAAGCTTTGAAGATTTTTTCCAGAATCAAATCACCGCTTTACGGGGTTCCCGGAAATCATGATTATTGGAGCAAAGCTCCGTTTGACAGAATTGAAAAATGTTTTGCCGCCACCGGGGGTGGCTGGTTGGTCGAACGGGAACAAATCAGCGCTGATGGGAAATTTCTAATCCACGGAGCGGCCTGCTTGAATGCGAACACTGCTCCCATGAAGCCAAGTTCGACGATACGGAACATTCTGTTAATGCACTATCCGGCCTGGGTCGAGAATTTAGGTGCTCTAAAATATGATTTGATGCTGGCAGGTCATTCGCATGGCGGGCAGGTGCGAATTCCGTTTTATGGGGCCCTAATGGTTCCGTTCGGGGTGGGCCGATATGATCTCGGCATGTTCCCTACAAAATGCGGTCCGCTCTATGTGAACCCCGGTATTGGGTGGTTTCCCGTTCCAATCCGGTTCAACTGCAGACCGGAAATTACGGTGTTTGAGATTTGATCCGAGAAAGAATGTTTTCCAAACAGGAAGGCTTTGTAGTAGGCTCCCACAACCAACAACTAACAAAAGGAAATTGATTATGGCAGAAAAGATAGGGTTTGTAGGGGTGGGTCGGATGGGATCGAACATGGCGCGACGCCTGAAAGAGAGCGGGTACGAAATCGCCGCGGTCTATGATGTCAACACTGAGGGGGCTCAAGCCCTCGCGCAGGAGTTGGGTGCTCAGGCAGTTCAGGAATTGAAACAGGTGACAAAACTTTCGGATATTATCATCACCGTGGTGACCGATGATAAAGCAATGAAGCAAATTTTTAATGGCGGCCTTCTCAGCCGGTCCAAAGGCAAACTTTTTGTCAACTGCGCCACGATTTCCCCTGACGTGCATGTATGGGTCGAAGCCAAAGCAGAGAAAGCAGGTGCGCAATCGTTGGAAGCTTGCATGGCCTCGAGCATCACCCAGGCCCGTCAAGGCAGCTTGTATCTCATGTGCGGAGGCAAGCAGGAGGTTTTCGAACGGGCCAAGCCGATGTTGGAAAAATTGAGCGCCTCGATGCGTTATGTGGGGCCTGCCGGAACGGCAGCTCAGGTGAAAGCGTTGGTCAACATGGTGATGAATATCAACACCGCCGGGCTCGCAGAAGGTCTCGGGCTGGGCAACGCTCTCGGCCTGGATTTGGCAATGCTGCGCGAAGTCTTTTCGCAAACGGGCGCCAATTCACGCGTGCTTCAGACCGACGGCGAGGATATGCAAAACCGGGATCATTCCTGCTTTTTCTCCGCGGCACATGCGGCGAAAGATTCGGGGATTGCGTTGAAGCTCGGGAAAGCTCAGGGCCTCAATCTTCCGCTCGCTGCCTCAACCAAAAAGCAGTACGACCGCATGGTGGAAGAAGGTCTTGGCGAGTTAGATAAATCAGGTATTGCTGAACTGACCTTCAAAGGCCGAGGGTCAGGCAAAACAGCATCAGCAGCCGAGCCTTCGTCGGCTCCGACGAGTTGAGTTAGGTTGTTTCTAATTTCGCGCTATTGGTCTCCTGCCCGTATTGACGTTTCGGAAAGTACAGTTCGGCGAATACGGCTGGCGGCCAACTCACAAACCATAAGGCATTTTTGTGTGTCTTGCTTGACGAAACCCCAGCGTGACCGCGTAGTGCGGCCGTCCCCGGCTGCGAGTTCAAGCACCGTCCCGGTGCTTGAACCTATTCATCAATGCCCCAACCTGCGGCGAGACGCCGCACCAACTCGCCGCCGGGGACGGCGGCGCTACGTCAGTTGAAAGACAATGTTTCACGATTTGGTCGCGCGGTGCTTATCGAAAGCCACTTAGTTACACAATGAGCGAAGAACTATTTCCCTCCGGCCCCTGGGTGGGTTTCTATAATTATCGGCCCGGGGATCGACATCGGATGAGCTTAAGTCTCACCTTTTCGAACGGAACGATGAGCGGTGAAGGGAACGATGATGTCGGTCGCTTCTTAATCAAAGGCAAATACGCGATTGAGACGCGCGAATGTCACTGGATCAAAAGCTACGTAGGCGCGCACGATGTCTTTTACAAGGGTTACAGGGAAGGGAAGGGAATTTGGGGTACTTGGGAGATTGCCATTCGTCAACATGGAGGATTTCACATCTGGCCGCGCTCCGAGGGTGAAGAAGAGAGCTTCGATCAGACCGCAGAGATAGCGCAACCTGTAGATGCGATTGGGGTAGCAGTCACAACGCCGTCGCATAGTTCTTTACCCACCGACGCTCGTCAAAATTTACAAGTTTCAGCAAGGACTCGGGCTTGATGCTCGCGGAGCCCACGACGAGAATTTTTTCGTGAAGCACCACAAAGCAGCATTTCATTGTCTTTGCCGTGACCCTCTTTTTTAGAGTATAGACAGCGACCAAAGTATCCTCATGGACCACATAGGCCAAGCGTTCCCAATTTCGTGACGCCATGACCTTGTCGGCTTTTAACAACGATGGGGCGGAGTCCTTTATAATTAGCGATGAGGGCATTTGGTAAACCCCCGCTTCAACCGCGCGCAACGCTTCAATACCCGCCCTTGGTTCGGGTTTCATGTGAACCAACAGCAAAACATTGCGGAGCATCCCCATCGTGAGCGGCCCAAAGTGAAGCGCGACTTTTTTATTCCAGGGAATGTTCCCGGATTGAAGCAGGCTGGATCGCAATGCCGCAGATTCGGGGCTGAGACGGAAGTATCCAGTGGCAACGATCAGCCCTACCGCACAAAAGAGCAACATGCAGAAAATGACCACGTGCCACACCCTCAACGGACGTTCTGATTGGATACACTCGAGTGAGTTCATGTTTCGAAATGAATAGGCACTAATGCTTCGAACGACTGAGAAATGGTCTGTTATTGTTTCTCGGTTTCCTCGGCTTGTTCTTTTCTTTCGCCCTCTTCTTCTTTGTGAGTGGCTTTGCCGATTTTCTTCAGGGGATCGATATGTAATTTCTCACCCAGCAGGGCGAGTTGCTCCGGTTTGATGTTCCCCACGACATTCACGAAAACCGCCTGGCGCTCCGCTTCAGTGACCATCACAAACACGCCCTGAACAGTATCTTTATCGTGTGTTTTCAAGTAAACGCCCACGTCTTGATTTTCCTTCTGAGCGATTACAATCCGTTCCCAGCCGCTGTGATCCAGTTCTTTGCGAATTTTTTCTACACGTTTTTTCAGGTCGGTACGATTATCATCATTCAGGCCGATCACATTCACCCGCACGAGTTCCACCGTATTGAGCAGGCGTGCGACTTCGGGTTCCTCCTTCTCAACAAAGCGAGCCGCCAGGCTGATCAAACTGCCGCTCAGGTTGACCTCCACGAAATCCGATCCCCCACTGGATGGGGCCAAGTTTCCAAAATCTACCTGCCCGGGACGAAGAGCTTCGGCGCAAATGCCGGCACTCGCGAATGCGCAAACCGAAATAATTCCAAGTGTTAATAATTGTAAGCGTTTCATAATGTTGTTTTAAACCTTGGGAACGTTTGTCCCAACAGACCTAATACACATCAGCTTGGCCAAAGGTTTCAGAAACATCGTCGTCTGCGAATTTTCTGGAAGAGAGCAAGGACTGCTGGCTTAATCACCGTGCGATGCATCCTTGCCTCACTAAATTCATTCACGACAAAGTTGTTCGGTATTTCACGGTTGTTTTTTGGATTTCGATTTGTGCTGCACGCGCTGCATCCGGTGCAGCGGATTGGCCACAGTTCCGTGGTCCAAATTCTTCAGGGGTCGCGGGTAAGGCACAGCCTCCATTGCAAATAAGCCCAACCAATGGTGTGTTGTGGACTGCCACTGTGCCATGGTCCCCATCCTCGCCTTGCGTTAATGGCCAGCAGATTTTCCTGACCACCTTTTCTGATGGTCAGCTTCAAACATGCTGTTACTCGGCGGAAAATGGAGCCTTGTTGTGGAGCAGAAGTGTAAATCCCGAGAAACTTGAGTTGTTTCACAATACGGAGGGCAGCCCGGCGGCGGGCACGCCGGCCACAGACGGAAAGCGCGTGGTCAGTTATTTTGGCTCTTTTGGCCTGGTTGCATACGATCTTAAAGGCAAGGAACTATGGCGTCATCCCATGCCAGTGGCCATGAGCGGGGGAAGCTTTGGTTCAGGCACATCACCGATTATTGTCGGAGGCCGCGTAATTTTGAATCGGGATCAGGACCAGAATTCAGCGCTTCTTGCTTTGGATGTTGCCAGTGGAAAAACGATTTGGGAAACGCCGCGTTCGGAGTCGCACGGCAGTTTTGGCACACCTGTGATTTGGCGGAATAATGGTTCAGATGAGGTTATTGCGCCTGGCTCTGTTCGATTAAAGGCTTACGATCTTAAAAATGGCAGTGAACGTTGGGCTTTGGATGGTGTTCCTGGGCTGGCTTGTACTACCCCTGCGGTTGGGGATGACCTTCTCTTTTTTGCGGGCTGGTCTCCCGGGAAAAGCGATTCTCCAAGGCCGTCCTGGCAAACCTTTCTGAGCCAAAATGACAAAAACAATGATGGCGAGATTACCCTCGACGAAGTGGACGCGCCCATGCGCGATTACTTGCGCGGGCTGGACGTGAACCACGATGGCAAGATTACCAAGGTGGACTACGATCTGGTCACTGCAAACGATGCAAAGGCGGAGAATGTGTTGCTGGCGATTCGTTCCGGCGGCCACGGCGATATTTCGAAAACGCATGTGGCATGGAAGGTGACCCGAGGTTTGCCTTATGTTCCATCGCCGCTCTTTTATGAGGGCCGAGTTTACATTATTCGTGATGGAGGAATGATATCGTCGTTTGATGCCAAAACGGGAAAAGCCTTCTACCAGCAGGAAAGGTTGGAAGCCACTGAGAAATATTACGCATCGCCCGTGGCCGCGGACGGGCGTATTTACGTAGTTTCAGTTCCTGGCCGTTTGACGGTGGTGAAGGCTGGGGGTGACAAGCCTGAAATTCTGCACCAAGCCGCTTTCGGTGAACGCGTGTTTGCGACCCCTGCACTGGCCGGTTCCCGCTTATATATTCGCACGCAGACGAAACTTTACGCTTTTGGCAAGTAACATGACATCGACCGAAGCTGTAGACTCCAAATCCAAGTCCCGAATAATCAAGGTTGCCAACGCCCCGTGCTCCTGGGGTGTGTTGGAGTTTAATTTGCCTGGCCAGGGCGCCGCTTATGAGAAGGTTCTGGATGAAATCAGTGAAACTGGTTACGTCGGCACTGAATTAGGGGATTGGGGGTTCATGCCCACCAAACCGGAACTGCTGCGAGGGGAACTGGACAAACGCAGACTTGAGTTGGTCGGAGCTTTTGTTCCCGTGGCATTTTGTCACGAAGAGGCGTATGCCGATGGCGAAAGAAGGGCTCTTCAAACCGCGCGTTTGATGGCAGCAGCCGTCGGCACCTCTCCGTTTATTGTGCTCGCAGATGATAACGGAAAGGATGCTACGCGAACAAAATTCGCGGGAAGGATTTCAGAGGGGCAAAGCCTCTCCACAGAACAATGGAAAGGGTATGGAGAGCGGGTGAACCGGATCGCTTTGCACGTGAAGAAAGAAACGGGGTTGCGAAGTGTCTTTCATCATCACTGCGCTGGTTTCGTTGAAACGCCAAGGGAGATTGAAGCCTTGCTGCAAAACACCGATGCGGCGGTGGTCGGGCTTTGTTTCGATACGGGACATTATCGGTTCGGTGGAGGCGCCGATCCGGTGGAATGGTTGCAGAAGCACCGGAACCGCATCTGGCATATGCATTTCAAGGATTGCAACCCGCTTGTCCATCGGCAGTCCAAGGAACAGGAATGGGATTATTTCAAATCGCTGGAGCATGGCATTTTTTGCGAGCTAGGGCGCGGAGACGTTCCTTTTGCGGCCGTACTTGCGGCCTTAGTCCACACCGAATACTCGGGCTGGATTGTGGTCGAGCAGGACATACTCCCAGGGATGGGTGCGCCGAAGGAATACGCTTCTTCAAACAGGGAATTTCTTAGACAGTGCGGATTGGAATAAGGCCAATCTATCGAGGTTCGCCTTCTCCAGGCCTGCGAGTCAGCGAGCTTCCTGAGGCCGCGTTGTGTCGTTCAAGCTTGTCCATCTAGCTGAAAACGGCTTATCCTTTCTAGGAAGCAGCCGCGCGCCACATGTTGAACCTAAGTTTTGAAAAGTAGAAAAATGTTCCCTGCTTCTTGAACTCACATCGTTTACAAAAAAATTGGCAGGCAAGGCTGAAATCGGCTGTACCGTTCGGGTTAGGCCAGGTCAAGCCGAAGCATTTTCGTGATATGGCCAATGTCGTGTGGAAAAACCGCGACAATTTGCCGTATGCCTGGAAGGTCTTGAGCCGCGGAGTATGCGATGGCTGCGCCCTGGGCGTCGCTGGTTTTCACGATTGGACAATTAGCGGCGTGCATCTGTGCATGACGCGGCTGAATTTGCTCCGGCTTAACACAATGCCGGCACTGGATGCTCGATTGTTGGAGGACGTTTCCAAGTTGGAGCGGCTCAACAATGCTCAATTGCGTGAGCTTGGCAGGCTGCCCTATCCCATGTTGCGCGAAAGAGGTGCTCCCGGTTTTCGGCGCATTTCCTGGAGCGAAGCCTATCGGCAGCTTGGGGAAAAAATACGAGGCGTTCCCCCGGAGCGGTTGGCATTTTTCGTCACTTCACGCGGAGTTACCAATGAGATTTATTACATGGCCCAGAAGGTCGCGCGATTTCTGGGGACCAATAATGTGGATAATGCCGCCCGCCTTTGTCATTCCCCGAGTACAGCCGCGATGAAATATGCAATTGGTGTCGGGGCGAGTACCTGCAGCTACAAAGATTGGTATGGCACTGACCTTGTGATCTTTTTCGGAGCAAATCCCGCCAATGATCAACCGGTCACAACCAAATATTTGCACGAAGCCAAGAAACTGGGGACCAAAGTCATTTTGGTTAACCCCTATCGCGAACCTGGAATGGAGCGCTACTGGGTGCCTTCGAGCCTGGGCAGCGCGGTTTTTGGCACGGACATCGCTGACTATTGGTTTCCGGTTTCCACGGGGGGAGACATCGCCTTTCTCTACGGAGTGCTGAAGATTCTCCTGGAGAATGGATGGGTGGACCAGGAATTCATTGCCAAAAATACCGGTGGCATAAAGGAATTGAAAACTCAAGCGGCGCTCTTCGAATTTTCCGAACTGGAAGAACGCGCAGGTTTGTCTCGCGCTGATATGCAAGAGATGGCCGAGCTGATTCGCGATGCCAAAACGGCCGTTCTGGTTTGGAGCATGGGGATAACGCAGCACGCTTTCGGCGCGGACGCGGTCCAAATGATCCTGAATCTTGGTTTGGTGAAAGGTTTCGTCGGACGCGACAAATGCGGTCTGATGCCAATCCGCGGCCATTCGTCTGTCCAGGGAGGCGCCGAGATGGGCGCTTATTCCACGGTTTTTCCGGGAGGAAAACCTATTAATGCAGAGAACGCCGCCGCGCTCTCCAAGCTCTACGGTTTTTCAATTCCTGACAAACCCGGACTGACCACGACTGAAATGGTGGAAGCTTGCGGTCAAAACAAACTCGATTTGCTCTACTGTTTAGGTGGGAATTTCCTGCGCACTTTGCCCGAGCCCGAGCAAGTGCGTAAGGCTTTAGGCAATGTGCCATGGCGCGTACATCAAGACATCATTCTGACGGACCAAATGTTCATCTCGGCAAAAGAGGCGGTCGTTTTGCTTCCAGCCAAGACACGCTATGAGCAGGACGATGGGGGCACTGAAACCAGCACCGAGCGACGGATTATGTTCACTCCTGAAATTCCCAGGAATGTAGGAGAAGCGAGAGCCGAATGGAAAATTCTTCGCGAACTTGCGGCTGCTGCATGCCCTGAAAAAGCGCATCTGCTGGGTTGCGAGACTGGATGGCAGATGCGGGAGGAAATTGCCCGGGCAGTGCCGTTTTATGCTGGAGTTGAACAATTGCGGACCACCGGTGACGCAATTCAGTATGGTGGCGCTCATTTGTGCGCTGGTGGAAAATTTCCTACCACCGATGGAAAGGCGCACTTTCGCGCGGTTTCTCTGCCGGCTTCTTCGAAGACTGCCACCACAGGGAATGGATCCGATCGTTTGTTCATCGTTTCAACGCGCCGTGGAAAACAATTTAATACGCTAATTTACGCCGAAGTGGATCCTCTCAATAATGCCCCCCGGGATGCTGTGTTAATGAATCAGAAAGATGCCGAAGCATTGAATGTGCAGCAAAATGATCGCATTGCGCTGACCAACGATGTCGGGCGTTACGAGGGCAGGGCATTCCTGGCTCCTATCGCTCGTGGCAACTTGCAGATCCATTGGCCGGAAGGGAACGTGATCGTTCCCCGAGGGGTCATAGATGTGGCAGGGGGTGTTCCGGATTACAATGCGCGCGTAAGGATCGAGAAACTCGAAAAGGGTTAACTCGCTTCTCGAGGGAGGCCTTTGCCAAAAAAGATCATCTCAGGAAAATCGAGAACTTCAAATACGGCCGCGCTTGCGACCGAAGTTGTGCGTTATGATTTGAACGCTCGGCCGAAGGCGGGTCAGGATTCAGTTGCCAGGGAAGAGCCGCTTGAGATTCGTGTACGGGGACGAAGTATTGCTGTAACCATGCGCACACCGGGCTATGATCGAGAATTGGCGGCCGGTTTTTTGCTTTCCGAAGGGTTGATTCGAGAGCGAAACCATATTGTCGAATTGGCTCCTTGTCGGGCCAGCGCCGCTCCGGAAAACACCTTGAACGTCTTTTTAGCTCCGGACGTCGAGGTTGATTTTCAATCGCTGACTCGCCACGTATTTGCCTCGTCCAGTTGTGGTCTCTGTGGCAAGGCTTCGATCGAGTCGGTGCATCAGCATTTCGCGCCTGTCGATTCAAAGATTATTGTATCAGCACGGTTAATATCAGAATTGCCAGACAAGTTGCGTGAAGCGCAGGAAACCTTTGCCCAGACCGGTGGTTTGCATGCCGCAGCAGTTTTTGACTCACTTGGCCGTCTCCTGGTGTTGCGCGAAGATATTGGCCGTCACAATGCCGTGGATAAAGTCCTCGGTTGGGGTTTGCTGGAGAAAAAGTTGCCTTTCGATTCGCATATATTGCTAGTAAGCGGGCGCGCTTCTTTCGAAATTATGCAAAAGGCCCTGGCTGCACGTGTTCCGATTGTTTGCGCAATTTCCGCGCCTTCGAGTTTGGCTGTGGATTTCGCGCGTGAAAGCAGCCAAACATTGGTGGGGTTTCTACGCGGATCCCGAATGAACGTATATTCCTGCGCGAAGCGGATTTCCAATCACACCTGAGACAGCACCGGCGCACCTGATTGTGTCGCCGCCCGCCGTCGCTAGTGCTGAGGAATCCCGCGCCTTCTGCGGGAAATTAGTTGTTCAGGTGGAACTGTTGGGACAACATTCATTTGTACCAGGTTCGAAGATATGAGTTTTAACGATTTCCCGGGGCATCAACCGAGTATCAAATTACTCCAGCGTTCGTTGGAACGCGGTCGCCTTGCTCATGGTTACCTCTTTGCCGGTCATGAACTGGATGAGTTGGAAGCTTTAGCTCGGACCCTTGCCAAAACGTTAAACTGTACCCAGCCTGTCAAAAAGGGGAATGCGGCCATCGATTGTTGCGATCAGTGCCTCAATTGCCAAAAAGTGGACCGCGAAAATCACGCTGATGTGTTTTGGGTTCGACCCGAATCCAAATTGCGGCTGATTAAAATAAGCCAAATCGTCAGGCGCGATGAAAGTCCGGATCGCGTTTTGCTGGACGCCATCAACCTGAAACCCGCGGAAAGCCGGTATAAGTTCGCCGTCATTGTGGCCGCGGACCGAATGAATGACCAGGCCGCCAATGCTCTTTTAAAAACGCTGGAAGAACCTCCGCCCAATTCTGTCCTGGTTCTCCTGACCACCGAACCACAACGGATCCTCGAAACCATTCTCTCACGGTGCTTGCGATTGAACTTTGCCGGCGAGGGCAGCGCGCGACGTGAACCGGCGAAACTGGCATGGCTGAAAAACTTCAGCGAAATGGCCGCCGATCAACACAAGAGCCTTTTTGGCCGGTATCGCTTGATGGATGTTTTGCTGCGACAACTCAATGATTCTAAAGAAGCGATTGAGAAAGGATTGGCGGCACGTTCACCGCTCGAACGTTATCCGGACGCCGAGAAGGAGGTTCAGGAACGATGGGAGGACGAATTGAAGGCGGCGATTGAAGCGGAGTATCGGCGGCAACGAGGCGACTGGCTCCTGCTGCTTCAATCCTGGTTGCGCGACGTCTGGTTACACACCCTGCTTCACGAAAAAACTTCGCAACCAGCCTTATCGGAATATAAGAAAGAACTGTTAAACTTCCCTGACTTGACGGGGAGCCGCCAAATAGCAATACGAATCTCCCCTCGAGAAGCCACTGATAACCTGCAAGTCCTTGAGCAACTTCAGGAGCAACTGACGACCAACGTTCAGGAAGCACTGGCACTGGAGGTCGGCCTGCTTAAGCTGCACTTGTAGCGGCATGCGAGCATCAAAGCAGCGCAGCTTCCCGGAATCTTCTCCAACGTCGCCAATTGCTGGTGGTATGGAGCAAAGCCCGGGTTTGTTTCGCAACAAGGTATTCCCCGGATTATTCGGAGCATTTCTGGGGTTATCGCTTTTAAAATTTGGGAATCCACCGATCACGGAGAAATGGGTCAATGCTCCAACCAATGGCTATGAGTTCCTGCTTGGCTATCCGTGGCCGATCAACTGGGCCATGGGCCTGCTAATTCTTTTGGGTGTGATGGGTCTATTTATGGCCAACTGGAAGGTTTTTGCTCCGCGCTGGCTGGTTGCTCTTCCCTTGATATGGTTTGGGTGGCAAATGTTGTCGGCAATCCAAACCGTTGATGCTGAGTTAACTAAAGCTACAATCAAGCACTTCGCCGCGTGCCTCGCTTGTTTTTATCTTGGATGCTTTTGCTTAACCCAGACGCAGCAGTTTGGCTGGTTTTGGCTCGGACTTCTGTGCGGCTTTTTTTTGGTTCTGGCCGTCGGCTGGGAACAGCACTTTGGCGGCTTGGAAGAGACACGTCGCTACTTCTTCCTCTACATATACCCTACAATGAAGGAAGTCCCACCGGGGTATTTCAAGAAAATGTCGAGTACTCGGATCTTTTCGACGTTGTTTTATCCCAATGCCCTCGCGGGGAGCATATTGCTATTGTTCCCTGTCACGCTCGGGTTGATTCAAGCCAGCACACGCTATTTCACCAGGGAAGCTCGAATCTTTCTGCAGATTCTGGTTTGCATATTTTCTTTTGCCTGTCTTTATTGGTCAGGTTCAAAGGGCGGATGGTTGCTCATACTGTTTCTCGGGCTTATCACCTTGCTGCAGTTTCGGCTTGGAAAAAGGTTTAAGTTGGTCATAGCAGCCGCTGTGCTTGCCGCAGGTCTGGCCGGTTTTTTCTGGAAGTATTCTGGCTTTTTTAAGAAAGGTGCCACTAGTGTCAGTGCTCGCATAGATTACTGGCAGGCAGCATTGCGCACTGCCAAGGGCCACCCCATCTTCGGTACCGGTCCGGGAACCTTTTTCATCCCATACATGACCGTCAAGCGGCCGGAATCAGAGCCAGCTCGATTGGTGCACAATGACTATTTGGAACAAGCTTCAGATTCGGGGATAGTGGGCTTTCTGAGCTATACAGCTTTTGTGATAGGCGGGCTGGCTTGGACTTACAAAAAGTGCTGTCTCAATTCCGAGGGACGGAAAGACACCCAAGAGCAGAGATGGTTGCTTTTCGGAATTTGGCTTGGACTGCTTGGATGGGCACTCCAGGGTCTAATAGAGTTCGGTTTGTATATCCCTGGAGAAGCCTGGCCTGCCTTTGCCCTCTTTGGCTGGCTGATACAAAGGCGATAGAGCCGAATGCACGATATTGTCAATCGGGCGAAGGATAAGCGGAATTATTACCGCAATGACTCGATCATTAGCTTAGCAGAGTTTTGAAAAAATGCTTCGGAAGGATTTTAGCTAAACCGCAAAATCTATTAGACTTACGATCGCGTCTCCCTCAGCCTGTCGCTTTACAGATGAATATCCTTTTCCTTAACGGGCCAAACTTGAATCTGCTCGGCCAAAGGGAGCCGGAGATTTACGGAAGCACGACTTTGTCGGATATTGAGACCCAGGTGCGCAAACGAGCCAAAGTTTTGAAAACCGACGTAACATTTCGTCAGTCTAATCAGGAAGGCGAGTTGGTTTCCTGGATCCAAGAAGCCAAGGGGAACTTTGATGTGATCGTTTTAAATGCCGCCGCATACACCCACACGAGCATTGCTTTGCGAGACGCTATAGTAGCTGCCGGGGTCCCCACGATTGAAATTCATCTTTCGAACATCCATGCACGAGAGGAGTTTCGGCATAGGTCTGTGATTGCATCTGTATGCAGAGGGCAAATTGCAGGATTCGGCGCTAATTCATATATTTTGGGTCTGGAAGCAGCCTATAACGTTAAAGTTTAGTCTAATTCCACCAAAACTTGAGCTTTTCAAAACTGGATCTTCGTACTCCGGATTAATCTTCTTATACAGTTGACCTGATTCGGTGAGGTCGCTACGTTGTTGCCCATTGAGTAACCTGAAGCACGGTCTAAACCCAGCATTTGCTTTTCAGGGCCTAATTTGACGGTGGCGGGTGTTTTTGGAATAACTCTAACGATAAAAACTGTGGACCTGAAGGATATCAAAGCCATCATCGATCTGATGAAGAAGAATTCGGTGTCGGAATTTGAGTTGGAGAAACAGGACTTCAAAATAAAGCTAAAGCGTGGAGGGAATGGAGGGCAAGGAAGCTCCGGTTTGGAGGATGCTCCGGTATTGCACTATGTCCAGCCTTCGGCTTTGGCCGCGATGCAGGGAACTCCTGCTATGATAACAGCTCCACCCCAATTAGCCACTCCCGCGCCAGAGACCGCCGAGTTGGAAATAAAGTCACCCATGATCGGGACTTTTTACCGAGCGCCTTCCCCCGAAGCTACTTCTTATGTTGAGATAGGGACGGAAGTGACCCCAGACACGGTCGTCTGCATTATTGAAGCAATGAAAGTGATGAACGAGATCAAAGCTGAGGCAAAAGGCGTTATTACGCAAGCGCTTGTGGAAAACGCGAAGCCTGTCGAATTCGGACAACCACTGTTCAAGCTTCGGCCTAGCTAAAGGCGATGTTCGAAAAAATCCTGGTCGCTAACCGCGGGGAAATTGCCGTTCGCATCATCCGGGCTTGCAAAGAGCTGAACATCCGCAGTGTGGCGGTCTATTCGGAAGCGGATGTCAATTCCATGCATGTGCAGTTGGCTGATGAGGCTATATGCCTGGGTAAAGCGCCCGCGAGCGAAAGTTACTTACGCATCGATCGCATCATTAGCGCTGCGGAGATAACGGATGTGGATGCAATCCACCCTGGGTATGGATTCCTGGCGGAAAATGCGCATTTTGCCGAGGTTTGCCAGAGTTGCAACATTCGGTTCATTGGCCCCGCCTCCCGAGCGATGAGCGCGTTAGAAGATAAAGCGGTCAGTCGCGCCTTAGCCAAAAAGGCAGGCGTTCCGACACCTCCCGGCTCCGAAGGGGTAGTGGACAATGAACAGCTTGCCTTGGCCGTTGCGAAGAAGATTGGCTACCCTGTTATGATAAAGGCGGTCGCTGGAGGTGGGGGGCGCGGAATGCGCAGCGCTCACAACGACATTAGCCTGGTTAAAGGCTATCACACCGCTCGAAGTGAGGCCGAGAAAGCCTTTGGAAATTCGGGTGTCTATATTGAGAAATTCATCGAGAACCCCCATCACGTCGAGTTCCAGATATTGGGAGATAACAAAGGCCATATCATTCACTTGGGCGAGAGAGACTGCTCAATTCAAAGGCGAAATCAAAAGATGGTCGAGGAAAGCCCATCTCCGTTGATTGAGCATAAATTTAAGAAGCTTCGCGAGAAAATGGGCAAAGCGGCAGTAAAGATAGCGGAAGTAGCCAATTATACGAATGCAGGCACGGTTGAGTTTATAGTGGATAACCATGGGCAATTTTATTTCCTGGAGATGAACAAACGCATCCAGGTCGAGCACCCGGTTACCGAAGAGGTCACTGGGATAGACCTGGTTCGTTACCAGATCATGATTGCAATGGGTGAACCCCTCCGCCATTCCCAAAGCGATATTCAATTTAAGGGGCACGCAATCGAATGCCGTATCAACGCCGAGGATCCTTTTGACGATTTCCGTCCCAGCCCCGGCCGGATTGAAATGTATTACCAGCCGGGCGGCAGAGGTGTGCGAGTGGATAGCCACGCGTACGCAGGATATACAATTCCCTCGAGTTACGACTCTATGATTGGCAAACTCATCACCTTCGGGCGTGATCGCCGCGAGGCCATGGATAAAATGAGCCGGGCATTGAGCGAATATATGATCACCGGGATCAAAACGACGATCTCATTCCAACAAGCTATTTTGCAGGATCCTAACTTCCGTCGCGGTGTTTATTCCACCACGTTCATCGAGCAATTGCTGAGCGGCGCTCGGCGCGAATTGATATAAGGTCCCATCGCTGCTCGACAAAGGAACACAAATGCAGCAACACTACGCTGGAAATGACCACCGATGCAGAATCTCCGCTCGAATTATTGTGGAAGGATTACCGGTTGGCGTTCCATGACTTCGACGACCTCACCCTGGCGCGGTGGCTTTCGCAAACTCTCGGGCAACTTGAAGGCAAGGCCTGGCGGCTGTCGCATCCTCTGCTCGGAGCTTATCGTTTAGGGGCTCAACTGGCACACGAACGACAAATCTGGCTGAAGCGCCTGGCTAATCCTCCGGCATCTTACCCCGAGTCGTCTTGTTGCAGAGCCCCGCTGTTGCCGTTACTCACCAGGGATGTTCGAGAAGCGGGGTTGGTCTGCCAGCATTGCAATGAAACGCTGGTCGCTTTTGAAGAGATACCCTCCACTATTCGGACTGGGTTGGACAGTTGGGCGCTGGAATATGCGCCCGTCCATGCTGTCGCCCATTGGGACGATGATCAACGTAAGGAAAAGACCGCGTTTGATCAAGCTTTAGAGCTCGCTGCCAAACAAGCTGAACGACTGCTGGCACGCGCGGGTCACGAGCTGGCCCCGCGGTTGCTGGAGTTTTATCCGGCCGTAGTTTGGGAGGACCAGGACGAGTGTTTGCAGGTAAGACCTGAGGATGTGATGGTTTAGTTGGCCGAGTTCCCCTCCAAAAATGGAGCTATATTCTGACTTTAAATTGCTCCTTCTGTTTAAGGGATTGGGCGAATCCGGACAGAAGTTGCGGGATGAGCTCGAGATCGTTGAGGCTAATGACTTCCACCGGTGAATGCATGTAACGATTTGGAAGGCTGATCAACGCGCTGGCAATCCCTCCGCGGGTCCAAAAAATCGCATCCGTATCGGTGCCACTTGTATTGGACATCGCTTCGTGCTGAATGGGAATGTTTTTGGCTTTAGCCACCGCTTCGATGCGAGCCACTACTTCCGGATGGTTGCAGCCGCCGTGAGTGATGCTGGGACCCCGGCCGAGTTTGATATCTCCGTGCTGAGGCTTGTTGACGCCCGGATAATCAGTGGCGTGAGTTACATCAACCACCAATGCCATATCAGGCTTGAGTGAATAAGCAATCTGGCGTGCGCCCAGCAAGCCAACCTCCTCCTGCACATTCGAAACCGCGCAGATTTCGGCACGCAACTTGATTTTTGACTCCGCCAGCAACCGCAATGTTTCCGCAACAGCGAACGTGCCGATCCGATTGTCAAAAGCGCGCCCGACAACAAGATTGCCATGGAGCAAATCAAATTGGTCCGCCAATGTAATAGGATCGCCGATGCGAGTCATTGCTTCGGCCTCTTTTCGGTTTCCAGCCCCGACGTCGATGAACAGATCATGAATCTTGGGTGGCTTGGCTTCCTTCTCATCTCTCATCAGATGAGGAGCCAGGTTGCCGACAACTCCTGGAAGAGGACCATTCCGCGTGTGAATAATTATCCGCTGCGCTTTTGTAATGGCGGCATCCACGCCCCCCATCTTGCGGACGTAAATGTAGCCGTCATCAGTAATATAATTAACAACCATGGCAATTTCGTCCGCATGGGCTGCGAGCATCAGCCTGGGAGAACCACCCTTGTTTAGAACAGCCACACAGTTGCCGTAAGCATCTGAAAAGGTTTCTTCAGCAAATTGCCTGGCATATTCAAGCCATACCCGTTGACCGCGGGCTTCATAACCGACAGGGCTCGGGGTATTGACCAAAGTTTTTAGAAATTCGACGGATTTAGCGCGCATCGGCAGCATTTAATGCGGAAACGGAAATGGAGGAAAGCAGGAAATCCCAGAAGCTGCCCTCAAGCATTCTGAGTGAACGATTTTTACACGAATTTCACTAATTGGCACTAATTTATAAAGTGATGCAAGGCATCTCCAGGGAACTTAAATTTACCGTTATGGAAGATTTAGCAATCAATCCTGGCAAATTCGTTGACCACTTCGATTCAACGGATCCGCACTTTGGCGGCGGCTCACCGGTGTGAATTCGTGGCAATTGGTGGAATTCGTGTAAAGTATTCTGGACCGCGGTAGCGCGAAACAATTTTGAACTTTGAACTTCGCTGCGTAGCCGTATATAAAGAAGCCATGCTAACGCTACCAACCATGTTAGCCAATGGCGGAACGATGTTGTGGTTAATCCTGCTCGTCAGCGCCGTTGCCGTGGCCGTCTTCACTGAACGGTTCCTGCACTATCATCGTGCTCAGATTAATTCGACCGAGTTCTTGAATGGAGTCCGGACCGTGCTTAAGCGCGACAATGTAGTTGAGGCTTTATCCATCTGCGATGCCACACCCGGGCCAGTGGCGCGCCTGGTCAAGACTGCAATTCTGAATCGGGACCAGGGGAGAGAACGGGTTCGCGAATCCCTGGAGGAAGCGGGGTTAGCAGAGGTCCCTCGCCTCGAAGAAAAGCTGAACTTGCTTGCAACCATTGCGCAACTGGCGCCGTTGCTTGGACTGCTTGGCACTGTGCTCGGGTTAATGCACACTTTCATGTTGATGGAGGGGAAAGGGCTGCAAGCACACATCGGACAACTCTCGACCGGAGTCTGGCAGGCTCTTGTTTGCGCGGCTGCGGGCCTGGCCGTAGCTATCCCGGCCCATGCGGGATACAACTACCTGGTGAGCCGCGTGAATTCAATTGTGCTGGATATGGAACGGGTAGCAACCGATATCGTAAATATCGTATCCGATCCAGCCAAGGCCTAGACTTCGATGAAATTCCCACGTAACGCCCGTATTTTTCGAGGACACTTTGACGCTGCTCCATTCGCCGCGGTTTTGTTCCTTCTTGTTATTTTTGTCCAACTCGGCTCGTTGGTCTATACGCCGGGAGTGCACATTCAGTTGCCCATAGCCGATGGTTTTATCGGAACTGAAAAAATACCGGTGCCAGTCGCTATCGATGCGAATGGACGTTTCTATTTTGAAAACCATTCAATAGATGAAAACGAATTGCGCTTGCGGCTGCATCGACGAGTGGCAGAAGCGACTGAACCTTTGGCCCTCGTGGTGCAAGCCGATAAAGCCGTCACACATGAAATGCTTACCCGAATCACGGCCATCGCTCAGCAGGCAGGGTTTTCAGAAGCGGTCTTTGCAACCTTGCCGAGGGCAATAGCCACTTCGAACCCAAAACAATCTCCATGACCGCCAATTCGCTGCAACAGGATGCGTGGCGTCCGCGCCGGTGGCTTAGTGCGGTTCTGCTGATATTCATCCTTCAGCTTCTGTTCATCTTTTGGTTGGGTGAGGGTCCGCTCATTCTTTCGCGTCCCACAAGCAATGGATTCACCTGGCGGATCGCAGGTCCGGTTTGGGCAGAAATCCTGGCTCTTCAAGATCCCACTTTGTTTCTGTTGCCGCATCGGAATGGTTTTTCGGGGCCGGGGTGGATGAAAACGCCTGGGTTACCTGCGTCGGCATTTTTTTGGACGGAAGGCCCTCGATTGCTCACCTTGTCTGACCGTGACCTTGGGGCTACGTTTTACCGTTTTATTGCCACAAATAACTTTGGCCCCTTGCGAACGCCCTCGCCGCCGGAACCAACGGTTACTCTTCCTGAAGTGCCTAAACGAGTGTTACTGCCGGCTTCGTCGAGTCTGCGAATCGAGGGCCCTCTGACGCGTCGATCCTTGGTGACAAAACCGCAGTTGCCTGGATGGCCCCATTACGAATTACTTACGAATAGCGTAGTTCAACTTGTCGTCGATGAGGAGGGCAAGTTGGCGACACCGCCCACCCTGCTCGTTAGTAGCGGTTATGCCGATGCGGATAAATACGCCCTGGAACAGGCCAGGACCAACCGGTTCAGCCCGCTCGGAGAATTAACCCCGGGCCAGTTGATTTTTGAGTGGACGACGTTGCCAACCAATGCACCCGCGCCTGCGGTGGCCCCTCTCCCTTGAGTGTCAGAACTTGCGAAGCAAATGATGGACTGGAACTTCTCTCATTTGGGAAGCATCGGGGTAAACATTCAATGCGGGTGTTAGTAAGGATCGAGGGCTCATGACAATTCCCAACATGATCTTCACTTATCTTTTGGTTGTTGGGGGGGCTCTGTCCATAGTGGCGATTTATTCCGACTTCCGTCGCCAACGATTCGGGCCGGCCCCCAGCGAAGACCGTATTTTCCGATGCCTCCGATGTGGCTACGTTTATACCGACGACCAGGATGTTGATCGGTCCCGGTGCGCTCAATGCGGTCAGATGAACGAGCCGATTGAATTTTGAGGCTTAGAGCCTTTTTTCGTCCGCGTCGATAAAATCGACAAAACTCTGTATATCATCCCGATGGCCAAGACCGGAGTTTTCTTTGCGCATTTTTAATCGAGCCTGTAATTCGGCATCATCTTTCTTTGGAAAACTAAGCATCCGCTCCCGGTGCGCTGCTTTGACCGATTCCGGCAAATTGATTGTTTTGCGTACCCAATCGCAAACCTCGCCGTCCGTGAGGCTGTTCTTTACGACTTCAATCAGTTGCTCCGCTTTTAGACCGGTCGTTTCCAGCCACAGGCCATCAAAACCTTTGCAGAAATTCCCCTGATAATCCGGGTGCAGTTTACCGGCCAAATGAAGTCGAATTTTATCAATAAGCCGCGGCAAATGACTCCAGCCACACATCGTTTCACGCGGGCTGCGCGGATAGATAATTTGGTTCATGGAAGGGATGATTGCAGATCGAGTTATCGTGTCAATTGGCTTGCTTGCCAGTGCAGGAGCCATGGCTCATCCTCAGCGAATGAGTACTCGAGCATCACACCACGACTTTGATCTGGCGATCATTGGAGGTGGAAGCGCCGGCTATGCCGCAGCGCGGAGCGCTGCAAACGAAGGCTTGAAGACTGTCGTCATAGAAGGCGGCGAAGAAGTCTCCGGCCTTTGTATTTTGCGCGGGTGCATGCCTACCAAGGCTCTTTTGTACGCTGCCGAAGTAATTCATTTGGCGGGACGCGCGGCCATTTGGGGAATCCACGCGCACAAACCCAGCTTTAGTTTAAGTCAAGTCATGGGACGTAAGAATACATTGATCAAGGAGTTTGCTGATTATCGCCAGGAACAACTTCAAACCGGGAGGTTTGAATTTCTCCGTGCTCATGCCCGGTTTGTGGATGCTCACAGTCTGGAACTGACCTTCCTCCCTGGACACCGGGAAAAAGGAGGCGAGCGAGGGATTACTGCCAAGAACTTCCTAATCGCCACCGGCTCGACCGTTGCACCCCCGCCACTTGCGGCGCTGGCCGAGCTCGACTACCTGGATAGCGATTCGGCCTTGAAACTGGAACGATTGCCGAAATCGCTGATCGTTCTCGGAGGCGGTGCTGTCGCCGTCGAGTTCGCCCAGTTCTTCGCCCGTTTCGGAGTCGAAGTCACTTTGATCCAGCGCAGTCCGCATGTGCTTCACGAATTTGATTCGGATGCGTCAGGCGAACTGGAAAAGGTGTTCCGGCGCGAAGGTTTGAAGGTCTATACGAAAACCAAAATGATCGACGCCCACCGCACGGCAGGTCACAAGGAGATTTCCTTCGAGCACCAGGGAAAAACCGTGCGCGTGCAAGCGGAAGAAGTGTTTTTCGCCCTGGGACGAATACCGAACGTTCGCCATCTAGGTTTGGAGAAAATTGGAGTTCAAATCGAATACACCCGGATCGCTACCAACGGTCACATGCAAACCCATGTTCCACACATTTATGCCGCGGGAGACTGTGCAGGATTGCATGAGATCGTTCACATTGCGATTCAACAAGGCGAAACCGCCGCTTACAATATCGCGCACCCCGATAGCAGGAAGCAGATGGATTATCGCCTGCTCACCGAGGTCATTTTTACCGAACCGCAGATTGCTACCGTGGGCTTGACCGAAAAGAGGGCACACGTGCGGAATATTCCATATCTCGTCGCGAGCTATGGTTTCAAAGATCACGGGAAATCCATGATTATGGATGCCACGGACGGTTTCGTAAAACTGCTTGCGGATCCAATGACAGGGGAGATCATCGGGGGATGTTGCGTGGGACCCTCTGGTGGGGAACTCATCCACGAAATCATTGTGGCAATGCACGCGCGCCTGACGGTGCAGCAGTTTGCCGCTTTACCCCACTATCATCCGACGCTTGCAGAAATCTGGACTTATCCCGCTGAGGAACTGGCGGGAAAAATTGGCGCTAAAGTCCAGAATGCTTGAAACGAAGTAACTCTGCATGAAATCCTGGCACTTCTATCTGCCTGTCCTTGTTTCGGGGTTGGCTTTTTGATTCCTCTTCGATCGAAAGTGAAATCAGTGGCCGTGAGTATGATTCAAGTTTTCAAAGGGCGGACCAGTGTACCCGAACGCGTCACTCAATTCGGGTGTATCGTTCACAAACGATTGGCTACGCGGTTCGCTGAAATTGACGTTAGCTATCCGCCAAAGAAAATCATCCTGGTTGGACTTAAGCAGGAGCGTATCCTTGAGGTCTGGTTGTCGAACGAACCCGAGAAGTTTTCCTTCCTGAAGGCCTACCCCATTCTAGCCGCCAGCGGCACGCTTGGACCGAAGCTGGCTGAAGGGGATAAGCAGGTGCCGGAAGGCATTTACAAAATTGCGTCACTCAATCCAAACAGCCTCTTTCATTTGGCACTCCGCGTGGACTACCCGAATAGTTTCGACAAAGCAAAGGGGAGTTTGGACGGTCGAACTAATCTCGGAACTGACATCATGATTCATGGGAAATCCGCGTCTATCGGTTGTCTTGCCATGGGCGATGAGGCTGCCGAAGAGCTCTTTGTAATGGCTGCCGAAACAGGAATCGAAAATATCACATTGATACTAAGCCCGGTGGATTTTAGGGTTGCACCCCTCCCATCGGGACTTTCACATCTACCTGGCTGGACATCCGAACTCTATGCCGATATCCAAAGAGAGTTATTGAAACTAACAAAAAACGAAATCTCGCCCCCCCAACGCAACGCCATTGCATCGGTGAACTTATCGCGCTTGTAGTATGAGCAAACCTAAGATCATTGCGATTAAGCATGAGGATTACTGTTTCTCGATGGCTGATATTACGTGGATGTTGCTTGCGAGGGTTGTGAAATGACGATTATTGTATATGTGTCCTCATTTAAAACGTCTAACTAGCGCCGGTAATTTGTTGCATGTGGTCATGAGAAGAACGGTATTTATCTTCACTTTGCTGCTAACAGGTTGGGAAATTTATGCCGCGGAAAACACCGGCCAACATTCATACGATTTCACAGTCACCACCAAGACCGGAGAAATTTTAGGCACCGGCAAAATTAGACTGCCTTTTCAACTCGGTGCGAATGGCAAAGGGACAGCCGATTGGGAGTTTGCCCCCAGCCGGGCCTACAACACCAATAAGTACTGGCTTAAAGCAAAAGGCAGGCTTGCGAAGGGGAGTGGCAAAGCTAATGCGCGTTGCGGTAATTCTTTTTTGACTTTGGATTTCAATCCGGGATGGAACGACAACAACGTGGTCGTGTCCTGGCAGCTCAAGGAAAAAGAGTCAGGAATTTTGTCCTATAGTGATTTTGCTGGCGAGCACGAGTGTGCCTTGTTCAAGATATTGCAGGCTCCAGATCGCAAGGGTCCAGCCAGCGGTGCTCTGCGGAAAGAATCTCGCGATTATACAACCAACAGGGCAAGGGCTCCATAATAAGGGCTAAGCAAGGCCACTAAATGGAGGCTTCCTCGAAAGCACGGTTGTGGGGTTGGAACACTGCCCTGGATAGCGCCTTTGTTCGGGGCTTTTTGCTAAGTCTTGGCATTATTTTGATTGCGGTTCCCCTGATCCTCTGGCTGTTGAAACTCGCAAGAGGAAGCAATGCAGAGCGCCAGCGTGAACTCTGGGCACGCTATTGGTCCTGGCTGATTTTCATACCGTTGATGATTGGGCCAGTGCTTCTCGGCGCGGGTTGGACGATTGCAGCGGTTTCGGTGATGAGCATCCTATGTTACCGGGAGTTTGCGCGTGCCATCGGATTGTTTCGGCATCGTGCAATCAGTTTGTTCGTAGTTCTTGGTATTTCTGGCATCACCTTTGCAATTGCCGATCATTGGTATGGGTTTTTCGTTGCCCTCACTCCCTTGACGATTGCCTGCATTGCCGCGGTAGCAATTCTGGAGGACCAACCCAAGGGCTATATCCAACGTGTGGCACTTGGTATTTTTGCATTTCTGCTGTTTGGGGTTTGTTTCGGTCATTTGGGTTATTTTGCGAATGACGGCAACTTTCGGGCGATGCTGCTGTGGCTTGTGGCGTGCGTCGAATTGAATGACATCTTTGCTTACATTGTGGGAAAAACGTTGGGACGGAAGAAATTGGCGCCGAACACCAGCCCCAATAAAACGGTGGCTGGGGCAGTGGGGGCGGTGATCCTCACGACCGCAGTTGCCGCTGCTTTGGGCAAACTAGTTTTTCAAAACACGGAAGTGGACACCCCGGTGAGGCTGATTCTTCTCGGGTTGATTCTGAGCGTGAGCGGCCAATTGGGTGATCTGACGCTTTCCTCAATCAAGCGTGACTTGGGGATTAAAGATTGGGCGGCTACTTTTCCCGGACACGGGGGCCTGCTCGATCGATTCAACAGCCTGATATTCGCCTCACCCGCTGTGTTCCATTTAGTGGGGTATTTTCAGGGAATCGGACTCGACCAGATGCCCAGGATTATCACTCACGGGTAATTATATCTCGAAAGACTTTGTCGTGGATCAGTGGGAATACAAACCAGCGCAGGATCTTGATATTAGCGGGGCCGAGCGACTCCGGTCTGTGAAACGAGAGAGTGGCCTGCTGGGTTTTCTGGCGCGCACCACCTGGTGGTTTTGGGTTCACACGATTCTACGACTTACGGAACGTATCCAGGTCGAGGGCAGAACCAATCTACCCGCGTCAGCTCCATTTCTTATGATTGCCAATCATGCGAGTCACCTGGACGTGCTGGTTTTGGCTACTGCTTTGCCCTTGCGTTTGCGGAACTGTGTATTTCCCCTGGCCGCCGGGGACACTTTTTTTGAGACGCCTCCCGTAGCTGCCTTTGCCGCGGGTATGTTGAATGCTCTGCCAATGTGGCGGAAAAATTGCGGTCACCATGCGATTGAGGCATTGCGTCAACGGTTGGTCTCGGAGCCTTGCGGGTACATTTTGTTTCCAGAAGGAACTCGAAGCCGGACCGGGCAAATGAGTTCGTTCCGTGCCGGGGTGGGCATGCTTGTTGCCGGAACTGCAGTACCGGTTATCCCATGCCATCTTCGAGGTACTTTTGAGGCCATGCCACCTCAGACCAAATGGCCGCGTTCGACAAACATCACGCTGAAGATTGGGGGGGGCTGTCGATTTGAGGATATTTCAAACGAACGAAACGGCTGGCGAATGATTGCCGAAAGATTGGAGCAGGAAGTCCGAGCGCTCGGCGGGCCGGCGTGAGTGGTTCATAGTTTTGCTTGACCGATTGTTTGAGGCACGGAAGGGAGGTAATTCTTGAAAGGTCAGTAGTTAACTTTTAACATGTCGAATGATTCAACGTTACTCCCGGCAGCCGATGCGGGATATTTGGAGCGAACAGCGCAAGCTCGAGATCTGGCTCAAGGTGGAACTGCTGGCAAGTGAGGCGCTCAGCGCGCAAGGGTTAGTGCCCAAAGCGGATTTTTCGCGAATGAAAGCTCGGGCAGCGTTCACCATCGAACGGTGCCGGGAATTGGAAAGGACTCTCAATCACGACGTAATTGCTTTTACGACCAATGTTGCTGAAAACATTGGCGCGCCTTCGAGTCGTTGGTTTCACTTTGGTCTGACCAGTAGCGACATCATTGATACCGCTTTTGCCGTCCAAATGGTTCAATCGGCCGAAATCCTTCTCGCGGATTTGAAGGAGTTGCGGAAAGCGATTGCTGCCAAGGCAAAGAAGTATCAGTTCACGCCGATGATAGGCCGTAGTCACGGCATCCACGCCGAGCCGACTACTTTCGGGCTAAAAATGGGTCTGATGTATGACGAATTTGGGCGTGCAGAAGAACGGCTCAGACGGGCGCGTCACGCGGTGGCGGTTGGAAAACTTTCGGGCGCCGTTGGAACGAGCGCTCATCTTTCGCCAAAAGTTGAAGCATTCGTTTGTAAGAAACTTGGGTTGCGGCCTGCGCCCATTGCCACTCAGGTTATCCAGAGGGATTTGCATGCTGAATTTATCGGCACACTAGCCTTGATCGGCGCAAGCATCGAACGTTGGGCCACTGAATTTCGCCATTTGCAACGAACGGAAGTGCTGGAAGCAGAGGAATTCTTTGCCAAAGGGCAAAAGGGATCGAGTGCCATGCCGCATAAAAGGAACCCAATCACGGGCGAGCGTCTGGCGGGCCTGGCCAGGGTCTTACGTGGAAACGCCATCGCCGCCCTTGAAAACGTGGCGCTCTGGCACGAGCGCGATATCAGCCATAGCTCAGTCGAGCGGGTTATTTTTCCCGATTCCTGCACTTTGCTCGATTACATGCTGGCCACGCTGACCAAACTCGTCGATGGCTTAATCATCTATCCAGAAAACATGCAGCGAAATTTGGGACTGTCCCTTGGGATGTGGAATTCTCAAACTGTGCTGCTGGCGCTCATCAAGAAAGGCCTCACGAGGGAAGAAGCTTATGAGTTGGTTCAGCGCAATGCGATGAAAACCTGGGAGGCAAAGCATGCAGGTGGAAACGGAGCAAACTTTCTAACACAACTCCAGAGCGATCCGGAGGTGTCAAAGCATTTCAAAAAGGGTGAACTGGAACGCCTCTGCTCATTGAATTTTCATTTCAAGGAAGTACGGAATCGGTTCAAAAAATTAGGGCTCGGATAGGTCCACCGCCTTAGAGGACTGGCCTCGCCAGGATCCTGGCCGTATTTTGCCATAGTGCCGGAACTACCGGATATCACCATTTATTTAGAGGCGCTCGAGCGACGTGTTTTGGGAAAAACATTGGTTCGTTCGCGCGTTTTCAGTCCTTTTCTCCTGCGTACTTTTGCTCCTCCCATCGAGAGCATTAATGGCCGGCCAGTTGTCGAATTGCGGCGCATTGGAAAGCGTATTGCGTTTGGATTTTCGGACGAACTTTGGCTCGTGGTGCATCTGATGATTGCCGGCCGGTTACATTGGCGAGAGCCTGGGACAAAGGTTTCAGGCAAGCAAAACCTTGCAGCATTTGATTTTGCCGAAGGCACTTTGGTTCTTACCGAAGCGGGGACCAAAAAGCGTGCTTCGATGCATCTGGTCAAGGGGCAGAACGCACTTCGTGAAATGGACCCACTTGGCTTGGATATCCTCGAATGCTCGGCTGAACAGTTTGCGCAGAGGTTGATACAAGCCAATCACACATTGAAAAGAGCATTGACAGATCCGCGTCTATTCAGCGGCATCGGCAATGCCTATTCGGATGAGATATTACATCGCGCCCGGCTCTCTCCTGTCGCGCTGACACAAAAACTTTCGTTCCCGGAAATCCACCGCCTTTTCCTGGCAACGCAGGAAACCATGTCCGAATGGATAGCTCGGTTGCGCCATGAAACGGGAGAGAAGTTTCCAGAAAAAGTTACTGCGTTTCGCCCGGAAATGGCAGCGCATGGAAAGTTTGGCCGCCCCTGTCCGGTTTGCGGCTTCAAGGTTCAACGTATCCGCTACGCCGAAAACGAGACTAATTATTGCCCAGGTTGTCAGACGGGTGGCAAATTGCTCGCTGACCGAAGCCTCTCGCTGCTTTTGAAGAAGGACTGGCCCAAAACACCGGAAGAATTGGAGGAGTTGCGCAGGTTCCCTAATGAAAAGACTAAAGGATAATCCCGGAGCGACGTTTTGGACTGAGCTTGAGTGTCGCCAAGCATTTGGAGTGCGACGCATTCCAGCGTTCTTGATCAAAGTTAAGTTAGCGTCCTTGGTGTGGTACATTGACTTACGAAGTTCTGCTCGTTAGGTTGGCTGTGTTGTGATGATTACCAGCGCTGCCAATAAGCCCCCGAGCCCGCCTTCGTTCAGAACGGGGGACGAACGGCTGGTCAAACTAACGACCAGCGCCGCGCACAAAGTGAGTTCACTCCTGACCAAGCAAGGACGGCCTATGGGAGTGCTTCGCGTCGCTGTTGTTGGCGGTGGATGCTCCGGGTTGCAGTATAAAATGGATTTACAGGACGCGCCTGCCAATCGCGATATCCTGGTAGAGACCGCTGGCGTGCGCGTCGTCGTGGATCCCAAGAGCGCCCTTTATGTCACTGGGAGCGAACTGGACTATGTAGAGGCTTTGGATGGCGGATTTAAGGTAAAAAACCCCAATGCCGCAACCAGTTGCTCCTGCGGCGAGAGCTTTAGTGCTTAAAAGTCTGTTTCGCGGGTTCCGTCCTCGATGAACGATAGTTTTGCTCTTCTGAACGAGCCCAGGAGGCCCTGGCTTGACCCCGAGGTGTTAAAACAAAAATTCCTTTCGTTGTCAGCGGCGTTTCATCCTGATCGCGTTCAGGGAACAGCGCACGAAAAGGATGCCGCCCAGCAGCGGTATTCCGAGATCAACGCCGCCTATACGCGGCTGCGAGATCCAAAAGAAAGGCTGTTGCACTTTCTCGAGCTGGAGTGTGGACATAAACCAAAGGATACCCAGCGGATTTCCCAGGAGCTCGCGATCTTTTTTGATCAGGTGAACCGGGCCTGCCGGGAAGCGGATGGATTGCTCGCGGAAAAACGAACGATTACTTCACCCCTGCTGAAAGTAGCCATGTTTGAGCGTGGGCAGGTGGCTACCGAAAAATTATTCAAAATTCAGCAACGCATCAATTCGGAGCGGGACAAAGTGTTGGCCGAGATCAGGATCATTGATTCTTCCTGGGAGCAAACTCGGGAGCGTGATGGGACGCTTGCAAAGCTTGAGGAGTTGTATCGACTTTTGAGTTACTTCAGTCGATGGAACGGGCAGCTTCAGGAGCGGATCGTGCAATTATCTTTCTAAGTAATGGTCTTTACTGGCAGCCGGACCTTCGCTATGAAACGGTCTGGATCTAACGTTCACACTCCCGGCTCTCAAGCCAGTGAAGATTCATGAAAACCCTGAGCGCAAAACAGACAATTGGCCGGTTGCCACACGGTGATGTCTCACGGCCCGTGGTACACGGAAAATTGAACAGCTTTCAAAGGACCATGCTCCAGTGGAACTCGATCCACCCTTACAATGCGGTTCACCTGGTGCGGGTTGCGGGCACCCCAGATCTGGAGCGGCTCAAAACCAGCATCAATGGAACTCTTGGATTACGTGGACTGATCGGATTGACGCTGAACTATGACCAGGGGACCTATTGTTACGGCGGTGACATGGCGCAGGGTGAATTGAGCATTCTCCAAGGCACGGAAAGCCCTCGCATTTCACTCTCCGCAGAAATTGAGCGCCAGTTGAACACTCCATTCATTCAGGCCAAACCCTTTAGTCCCTTCCGCTTTTTCGTCGTTCCAGATCACGACAGTTTCTCTCTAGGCCTCGCTTATTTGCACGCGGTTGCGGATGCTGAATCGATTGTTCGCCTTCTGAAAGAAATTGTCGAAAATTATATTGGGAGAACAGAGTCCAGCTCTCACACCGAGGTTGAGGTGCGTCCTCGTCCCGAACGCAGGCTGCTCTTTTCTCATCCTGAGGTGTTGGCGCGGAAATTGGCGGCACTCCCTTCATTAATCGGAAATCTGAGGAGTTCCTGCCGCCCTGCGTATCGTGATCCGAAGGACATGAACAATGGATTCACACTCTTCTCGCTGCAAGCTCCCAGCCTGCGCTGCCTGGTCGAAGTGGCTAAATCATGGGGTATTACCTTGAACGACGTGCTGCTCGCGCTTTTGATGAAATTCTGTACGATGCTTGCGGCGGGGCGCGCGCGCGCAGGTCGGCGCAAGAAAATCTCGATCGGCTGTATTGTTAATACCAGAAAGGATCTTAACGGCGAAGGTAATGGAACTTTCGGACTGTGTCTCGGCTCGTTTGTGATTACACACGCAGTCCCAGGAGAAATCACGTTAGCCGAGATTGCGAAGGAAATTGCGCACCGGACGCGCGAGATCAAAACAAAAAAACTCTACCTTGCTACGGCGCTGGAATTATCCTTCGGTCGGCTTATGTTCTCTTTTTTCTCGACCGAACGGCAAAAGAAATTGTATCAGAAGCACTACCCTCTCTGGGGCGGTTTGACTAATATGAACATCAATTCGCTTTGGCAATCGCAAGAACGAGACACACCGCTCGATTACATCCGGGCGGTCTCGACCGGCCCAGTAACTCCGCTCGTAATGTCGTTCACGACTGTGGGACAGGCGGCAAACATCGGGCTAAGCTACCGTTCAACAGTCTTTTCGGCAGCAGATATTAACCGGTTGGAGAGTTGGTTCAAAAGTGCCGTTGCCGATCTGGAGGTGGGGGGTTGAGGCCCAATCTGTTCTTTACTGGGCTTTTGTCCGCGACGTTGCTGGTCTCCGGTTGTGCGACTTACAATCGGCAGGGGCTGGAACCGTCCCTCGCGGAACGGGTCGAGAGGACGAAGGTGCGTCGGGAATTCAAACCGTCGGGTGAGCTTCGCAAAAGAATATTGGCACAGGATCCCGAGCATGTGACCGAGCAAGACATTCTGGAAGTGCTCTCGCAGGCCCCCGCGCCCAGAATTATCAACATCCATGGCGGCATCTATCCCGTGCATCGCCGGATGATTTCGTTCTCTGAATTCCTGATTGGTATGGGCTATCCGGGAGGATCGATTACCAATCCGGGCGATGGTACCTATACTTTCTCTTGCTATGAGAGCAGCAAAAAAATCGCCGGAGTTATTGCGTGGTATTACGAGCGCGAGGAGCTGAGGCCCATGATGGTGGGACACAGCCAGGGAGGAATGCAAGTGGTGAAGGTTCTGCGCAAGCTGGCCGGCCTGTCCGACAGTAAACTGCATGTGTGGAATCCTTTAACCTGGAAAGAGGAAGCCGCCTGCGATTTTGTCGATCCCCTGACGGGCAAACGCCGTTCCGTGGTCGGCCTTCAGCTTCCGTACGCTTCCTCTTTGGGGGCGGGAGGGTTGACGCGGTTCCTTCCGAACCAATGGGACATGTGCACGAAGCTCAGGAACGTTCCTGATTCGGTGGAGGATTTTACTGGGTTTTTCAAAGGCAAGGATCTGCTTGGCGGAGATTTTCTGGGTTATGGCCCAGGAAACTATTTTCACGCGATGAAAAGCGCGTCTGTGCGCAATGTACGCTTGCCATCATCGTACCGGCACGGGGCAATTCCAGACACTAAACATCTGCTGGAAAGCCAACAGGTCAAGGACTGGATAAACCGATACCACCCGGCGGACAAATGGCTCGACACGCCACAGCCAGACGCGGAGTTGGCTCTGGATCATATTCTTTGGGCCGCGGATGTGTGGTATAGCATCAAAAAACATTGGGTGCTCGAATTACAGCGACTTCTGCGCGAGAAACCCGCACGCGAGGGACAACCGTTATGAGCCCTCGACGTGCGTTCGAGATTTGCTGCCTCTGTGCGACCGTTGCTGTGACAGGCTGCCAAACCGAGAAGCCGCTATATTACGCTCCGGCGCGCGATGCAGTGGCGGGAAACGTGCCCTTTATCTCGAAATACAGCCCACCACACGAGACCTTGGTAAGGATCCTGGCCCTCGATCCAGAGCACGTGACCGAAGCCGAGGTTCGTGAGGTCCTAGGCGGAGCTCCAGCACCGAGGATTATTAACATTCATGGTGGTCTGCTGCCGGTTCAGGGCAGCCTGACTTCCTTTTCCGAGTTCCTGGTTGGCATGGGATATCCACGTGCCAGCATTCGGAACCCTGCGGACGGCAGTTATGCTTTCGGCTACTACGTCAACAGTGAGGAAATTTGCGGAGTGCTCGCCTGGTATTACGAGCACGAGGGTCTGCGGCCGATGATTGTGGGTCACAGCCAGGGAGGAATTCAGACAATCAAAATCTTATATAAGCTGGCGGGCGATTCAATAGAAAGGATAGCGGTTAGGGATCCAATCACCTGGAAATCAGAGAACCGCTATGATTTCCTCGATCCATTGACCGGCACGCTTCGCCCAGTGGTTGGGCTCACAATCCCTTTTGCAAGTGCAGTCGTGGCAGGTGGGTTGGGGCGAGCCCTCCCGAATCAATGGGAAATGAACGGTAAACTGAGGCTAATCCCCGACTCGGTCGAGGAATTTACGGGATTCCAGAAGGGCATGGATATGCTGGGTGGCGATTGGTTTGGCTACGGAGCGGGCAACGACTATAAGCCCTGCGGGACGGCCAGCGTCCGAAATGTGCGGCTGCCTTCGAGCTACGCGCATACAACCATCCCATCGACCAGCCACCTGCTGAAAAGCCAACAGATCAAAGATTGGCTCAACGCATACCAACCCGGGCAGACGCCACAGCTTGAGATGAAGTTCGATTCCGACAGTTCGCACGTTCTTTGGGCTGCGGAAGTTTGGTACAGCATCAAAAAGCATTGGGTGCTCGAACTGCAAAGGCTGCTCAAGGCCACTCACTCGAATGTTTAGCGACCATTTAGCGGTTAACCGAGTTATTGTGTGTGCCGCTGCTCTAGTCTATTGGGCCGGGGTGTACGTCCAAACGCGCCGCATCCGCCGACAAATTGGGCGCTCACCGAATGTGAAACCTCGAGGAAGAAAGGAGAGGTTGTTGTGGGGCGGATGGTCTGTGGTGGTTATTACCTGGCTGGCCTTGCCATTTGTAGCCGGCACTGACCAATCGTGGCCCGGATTGAGGATCATCCCCTCCCTTAGTAGTCGCGTGAGTCTCTTTTTTGGTGTCCTTTTGACGATAGTGGGCTACGCCGGGACGCTTTGGTGCTATGTGGTTATGGGAAACGCCTGGAGGATGGGTGTCAATCGGTCGGAGAAAACATTGCTTGTTACGCGTGGGCCTTTTCAGTGGGTTCGGCATCCCATTTATCTCTTTCAAGTGATTATGCTCACGGGAACCGCACTTCTGCTTCCTACGCTCGTCTCCTTCTGGATCCTCATTCTCCATATCACTTGCCTTGTGGTGAAAGCCGCCGATGAAGAGAACTATCTAAGCCGCGTGCACGGAGAAGAGTATGACAATTACGTCTCGCGCACCGGGAGGTTCCTTCCTAGACTTCAGTCCATTCTCAGATGAGTGAAACTCTTTGCGGAAAAACAGCGCTGGTTACAGGCGGTTCACGAGGCATAGGCCGGGCCATAGCTCTTAAGCTGGCCAAAGCCGGGTGCGATGTCGCCTTGCTTTATCATCTAAGCCATGATGAAGCCGAGGAGGTCTGCCACGCCGTTCGGGGGATAGGTCGGAGAGCCCAGGCTGTTCAGGCGGATGTGAGCGATCCTGAAATCATGTCCGAAAGCTTCGAGGCCTTGCAGAAACATTTCGACCGGTTCGATATTGTAGTGAGCAACGCCGCTACTGGTGTGCTCAAACCGGCTCTGGAACTCACATTAAAGCATTGGCGGCGCTGTATGGAAACCAATGCTTTGGCTCTGGCCTTCTTAGCGCAACATGCAGTGCCGCTCATGCCTGCGGGCGGGCGTATCATCGCGATATCAAGCCTCGGTGCTGCTCGTGCCATCCCAAAGTATGCATTCATCGGCGCGTCCAAAGCCGCCTTGGAAAGCCTGGTGCGGAGCCTGGCCCAGGAACTGGGGCCACGTGGTATCCGGGTTAATGTGGTCAGTGCCGGTGTCGTAGACACCGACGCGCTGAAGAGTTTCCCGAATCGTGAACAATTGTTGGAGGAATTCGCTCGCCGCGCGCCAGCCGGGCCGACTCTCACGCCAGCGGATGTCGCCGATGCAGTTTATTTGCTCTGCCAACCGGAGGCTGCTATGATCACCGGCCATACGCTGGTGGTGGATGCCGGCTATTGTATTTCTGGATGAGCAGCCCCAACCTTATCGACGCTGGATTGAGTGGAGGCGTGGCTTTGGTAACCGGTGGGAGCCGAGGAATTGGGCGTGCCATCGTGGAATTGCTCGCTGCGGCCGGAATGAACGTGAGCTTTGCCTATCTTCAAAACGCCGCCGCCGCAGCGGAAGTGGTTGGAGCTGACAAGAACCATCGGATCAGCGCCCAATCGCTGGATGTGCGGAACGCTGCGGCGTGTGTCGCATTTGTCGAACAGGTGGTCGAGCGCACGGGACGGATTGATTTGCTTGTTAACAACGCCGGGGTGATCCGGGACAACCCGGTGACGATTCTAGAGGAGGAAGACGTACGCGTGGTTCTGGAAACCAACGTAACCGGCGCTTTTAACATGACCCGAGCGGTCGCGCCGCATATGATATCGCGGCGTGCGGGCAAAATTGTGAATATTAGTTCAGTGGCGGGAGAGAAAGGCGGCCGAGGCCAGACCAATTATGCTGCCGGCAAAGGTGCGTTGAACGCCTTCACGCGTTCATTGGCTGTCGAGTTGGCTCCGCGCGGTATTACCGTCAATGCGGTGGCACCCGGGGTGATCGAGACCGAAATGTCCCGCGCGGTTCGCGAGCGCGCTGCTGACCAGGTCCTTTCCCGTATCCTGTTGCGCCGCATCGGCCAACCTATTGAGGTCGCTTACGCAGTCTGGTTCCTGGCTTCACGGTATGCCGACTATATCACGGGCGAAATTCTGCACGTGGATGGCGGATTCAAAATGGAATAAATCAAACAAGCAATACACACATGACTAAAGAAGAAATCATGGCGATTTACCCTAAAATCGCTCAAATCATCGCCGACGCTCTCCCCTGTGAAATTGAGCGCGTAAAACTAGAGTCTTCCCTCATTGATGACCTTGGAGCTCAGTCCATTGATTTTCTGGACATTGTTTTTCGTTTGGAGCGGGGGTTCAAAGTCAAAATCCCTCGGGGCAAGATTATCGAGGAAGCACGGGGTGATCTGCCGGAGTCCGAGTTCGACCAGAACGGTTTGGTTTCCGAAGCCGGTTTGGCCCGTTTGAAAACATTTCTTAGCGAGGTACCAACTGACCGCTTTGTCACGCCGCTGCGGGTTGCTGATATTCCACGACTGTTCACGACGGAAACGTTTTGCAAGATGGTCCTTCGGCAGCAACGCGCTGCCACAGCGCCCCTCCGAACCTCCACCGGCATGAGTTCGGGCGCGGTGTCACCAACCCCATGAGTGAGCATTTTCGCGCCTTTTCTTTCGTGGACCGTATTACCGCGGTTCAAAAAGGAAGCCGAATCCAGGGCCGGTACCTCATACCACCGGGCTTAAAGGATTTTCCCTCCTCTCTTGCCGCCGAGGCCGTCGGGCAGTTGGCCGCGTGGGCAGCAATGGAGGCAACCGATTTCGAAAACCGACCGGTCGCCGGATTGGCTGGGCGGATTGATCTACTCGCTGCTGCCCGACCAGGGCAGGTTTTGGAAATCGCCGCGGATATCGAGAGTCTGGATGCTGAGGCGGTGGTTTATCGCGGCCACGCCAAGATCGACGGAAGGCTCGTTGTCCAACTCGAGGATTGTGTGGGGCCGATGATCCCGGTAGCTGACCTCGACGAACCTGCCGCCCTCCGGGAGCGCTTTGCCGTTTTGTGTGGGCCCGGTGCAGTTCCAGAAGGGTTCCGGGGTCTGCCCCCGCTTTCGCTTCGCCGTACGGATGGCGAAAATGGCCAATGCACCCAAGCGACCTTTGAAGTCCCCGCGGAGGCAGCGCTGTTTGAGGACCATTTCCCCCGTCGACCTGTCTTTCCGGGCAGCCTCCTCATGCAGTTGACTCTCGAATTAGCGGCCTCTCTGGCAACCGAGATTTCGCCTCCGATGCGGCGTCGATGGAGACCACGGACTATCCTGGATATGAAGCTGCGTGAATTCATCCCGCCGGGTAAGAGCCTGGAGTTGGAAGTAAGGTTGAAGCAACGCACAAACGAATCCGTGATGCTGGCGGTTGGCTCACGGGCAGGCAAAGATATGGTCGGTAGCGCCCGTTTGCTGCTGGCTCCTGAGAATGACTTGTGATGCCACGCCGCAGAGTCGCTATAACGGGCATTGGTATGGTGACGCCAGTCGGTCTGAACGCACCTAACACATGGTCCAGCCTGCTGGCTGGACGCAGTGGGGTTGGCTCGATACAAACATTTGACGCTCGAGGGTTCTCGACACGCATTGGCGCAGAGGTGAAAGATTTCAACGCTGAATCCATGATTGCCGATCGGCGCTTGCTGAAATTCGCTTCCCGCCCCGTTCAGTTCGCGCTGGCTGCGGCTGAAGAGGCACTGACCGATGCGGGCATTCGCCCGGAGCCGGCGTCATCATCTCGTTGGGGCCTGAGCGTTGGCGCCGGTATGATCGGAGTTGCCTATGGCGAGTTGGAATCGGTGCACGAGTTTTGTGCCCCCAAGGGCGAATTTGACGCCGACGGATTGCTCGATGACGGCTATCCAGCGGACCCGGTCGCCTTCTGTCGAAGCCAGACCAATGCCGGGCTTGGTCTTCTGACACGTCATTTCGGCATCAATGGGTACGCCACCTCGGTGCATACTGCCTGTGCCTCCGGCGGGCAGGCTCTCGGTACCGCGCTGAAAGTGCTACGGCGTGGCCACGTTGATTTCATGTTGGCTGGAGGTTACGATTCCATGCTCAATCCGATAGGTTTATCTGGGTTTTGCCTGCTGGGCGCCCTTTCGACGGATAATGATACACCCGAGCGCGCCAGTCGCCCTTTCGATGTCACGCGCAACGGTTTCGTGCTGGGTGAAGGCGCCGGCTTCCTCGTTCTGGAAGATTGGGAGATGGCCAGGATGCGCGGCGCGCGAATTTATGCCGAATTGGCGGGCGATGGCAATTCCCTGAGCAGCTACCGCATTACTGACTCACACCCTTCCGGTGATGGACCTATTCAGGCAATGCAACAAGCCATGTCTGACGCCGGCCTCGCCTTTGAGGATGTGGATTACGTCAACGCGCACGGAACTTCGACAGTGATGAACGACCGCAGCGAATGTGCCGCGCTTCGGGCAGTGATGCACTCGCATCTTCAACACCTTGCGGTTAGTTCCACTAAAAGTTGCATGGGGCATCTCATTGCCGCTGCCGGCGCGGTTGAAGCCGGGGTTTGTGCCCTTGCGATCCGCGACGGCATCGCTCCGCTCAACGCGAATTTGATTCAACCCGATCCAGAGTGCGACTTAAACATCGTGCGTGGGCAATCCCGCCCTGTCCGTATTCGAGCTGCGCTCTCTAATTCCCTCGGCTTTGGCGGTTCGAACAGTTGCCTGGCTTTCAGGCACCCGGAAGCTGTGGCCGTAGGTTCTGAACCTTAGCTCGATCTCCTTTGAACTCACCTGTGCGAATTGTTTTCACCGGGCTCGGGGCGGTTTGCGGCGCCGGATTGACGACCGAGAGCATTTGGGATGCGGTCCGGACAGGTCGTTCCGCTATTGGCCCCTTGACAAGATGGGGTGCGCCTCGTTGCCCAGTGCGCCATGCGGCCGAGGTCGTCGGAGTAGGAGCCCACACTTTGGTGGAGGACAAGAAACTGCATAAATTCCTTTCCCGAACTGATCTATTCGGTCTTTACGCTGCAAAAGCCGCGATTGTGCAGTCCGGGCTGTTGGCCTATCGTGAGAAGTTGGACACCCCGACAGCCAAGCGATTCAACGACCGTACAGGGATCTTCGTGGGTTCCGGTGGGGGTAATTACAGCAGTAATTACGATTTTTTCCCTCTCATGACCCAAGCAGGTGGAAATCTTCAAACGTTTGGGCGGGAGTTGGATTCTTCAGTTAATCCGATGTGGTTACTTACGCATCTACCCAATAACGTCCTTTGTTACATCGGCATTCGGCACGGCTTCAAGGGAACCAACGCGTGCATCACGAATCAGTGTGTGGGCGGGATGCTGGCTCTCGCCGAAGGGGCCGCGGCTATTGGCGCGGGCGAAGCCGAACGGGCTGTTGCCGCTGGCCATGACGCTCCGATCGAGCCCGAGACTGTTTTGCATTATCATCGGCTTGGCTTGTTGGCGGAGGAGGAGGTATTGCGGCCTTTCGATCTCGGGCGAGCTGGCACAGTTTTTGGTGAGGGCGCCGCTGCAGTTGTCCTGGAAACAGCCGAAGGAGCGGAGGCTCGCCAAGCGCCGATCCTTGGGGAATATCTGGGTACAGGCTGTGTCAGCGAAGGCACAGGCATCGTGGAAGTTCGTCCGGATGGTGATGGAGTAAAGCGAGCGATCGAACTGGCACTGGTAGATGCGGGCATTGCTCGCGAGCAAGTGGGCCTCATCGTCGCACATGGGAATGGCAATCGAGCTTCGGACGCATCTGAAGCGGTCGCCATCCGGCGTATCTTTGGCGAACGTCCACCGCCGGTGACCGCATTCAAGTGGGCTTTTGGCCACTTGATCGCCGGTTCAGGGATTTTAGATGTCGTGATGGCGCTGACCGCCCTGCGGAAACAAGTGGCCCCTGGCATCCCCACGTTGCGCTCGCTCGATCCGGCGCTTGCGCCTCTGCCGGTTTCCCCAACGGCACAACCTTTATCCGGGAACATTGCCGTGGTCCTGTCGCGGGGATTTGGGGGCATGAACACCGCCCTGGTCGTTCGTGCTGCTGCCGAGGCGGTCCAATGAATCGCGGGACTCCCACACACCCTGGGTATGCGATTGATAGCACCGAGATCGCGCGGGTGGATGAGCTGCTCCGTGAGCTGACCCCCGATGGCTTGGAAAAACTTTTCACTCGGCGCGAACTTGATGATGCCGGCACTGGACCAGGTCGGGCCGCGAGCCTGGCCGCTCGGTTTGCTGCCAAGGAAGCTTGCTGCAAACTTTTTCCACGCCCAACAGCGCTTGGCTTGATCGGACCCGCGGACTTCAGCATTCGGCGTGATGCTTACGGAGCCCCACAAGTGGAGTTGAGCTCCAACGCGCAGGTGGTTCTTGATCGTCACCGCATTGCTGGTATCAGCATCTCCCTCACGCATACGGCGGGCATTGCCTCGGCTATCGCGCGGGCCGAGAATAAGCAGATCGAAGTGCCATGGCTTGGTAAAATGTTCTATCACTTGCTGCCATGGCGTCGTGGGGTGGTGCTCGGGAATCTTCGGCGGGTATTTGGAGACGTTCTTTGCGAACGCGAACTCCGTCGTCTGGCACAGGCCTACTATGCTCACCTCGCACAGTTCCTCGTTGAACTGGTGAGCTTGCCGCTAATGTCGCCTTCAAAGCGGAAGGCGCGGATCCGGGTCGAGAACAAAGACGTTCCGATTTCCGCGCACAACCAGGGAAAGGGCCTGCTGCTCTTAACGGGTCATCTCGGTAACTGGGAGGTTGCAACTGTTGGGGGGATCGGCCAGTTTCCCCAGTACCGGGGACTATTCCATTTCGTGCGCAGGACCCTCAAACCAGGTTTGTTGAACTACCTCGTCACGGAGAGATTTCGCCGCTCAGGTTTCGGCACTCTCGCCAAGCGCGGCACCCTCGAGCGCATTCTCGAACTGCTCGGCAGCGGTGCGATTATTGTCTTTGTCTTCGACCAGCATGCCGGACGTGAGGGCATTCCCGTTGACTTCCTGGGCCATCCGGCCAGCACCTTCAAGAGCCTCGCGATTATCGCCTTGAACACCGGCGTTCCAGTCGTCCCGGCCTCCTGCTGGCGTGAGCCAGATGGCACGCACGTACTCCGATTTGAAGATCCCATTCCGCTCATCGAACGCGACGACGTTGGTGAAGCGATTCGCCTTAATACTCGTTCCTATAACGCCGCTCTCGAGCGTATGCTCCTTCGTCATCCCGAGCAGTGGATCTGGATGCATCGTCGCTGGAAGATTGGCGACGCCAAAAAAACATCGATTCCGGCAGCCAGTAGTTCTGCTTAGAAATCCAGGTTGTGCGGACAGGATAAGAGATATTGCAAGCATGCTGAGGGATACGCTCAGGTTTCCAGATCTCGGTTCTTCATAAAATGAGTGGAGGCTTTGTTCATTTGTCCCGCAGATATGTGGCCGGAGTATTGATTGCAAGTGTGTCGGCGTCGTTGACATTTGGAGCGTCCGAAGATTGGCAGAATGCGCTGGCAAAAATGCCTTTGAATGGAAAAGTTTTGGAATTAAACCGCACCAATTGCGTAAGCATGATGTTGGGGTCTTTCCAAGCCAACGATTGTGTGAAGGCGTTGATTTTTATGCCGGGCGCAACGGATGAATTCTATATGTTTCGGCGCGCCAAAGCATTGCTGATCCAGGACAGACCGTCGCTGCTGGACGCCGTTGAGGCTTTGACAAACCAGACCCTCATTCGAGTTTCATTTCGAACTCCTTTGCTATTGTTGCATACTGATGAAGATCCGCTGGAACCGGTCATTCGCCTCGAAGATGAAACTACAGCAAAAAAGTTGAAACAGAGTCTGTTTCCCCGCCATGTCATTTACAATGATAAGGACTGGGATTACATCCAGCCCATTCTGAAAAAGAATTTTCGAGCCGATGTGCGTCCCTGGCGCCGTTCGTACGATAGCTGGCATTTCTACCGGCATAGCTTTGCCGCGTGGAATCTAACCGGATGGGAAGCTCTGCGGGCCGTGGCATTGGCAGGGAAGACGTCGTTTGCCGTTCAAAAGCGCCGGCTTGTATTTGAAGGAGATGAACGGGTCCGTGCCACTCCAAAGATCGAGGCATTCCCAAGGTAAAGGGGGGCGTAGGAAAGGGGAGTGAATACTAACTAATTGTGCGCTCAGTAAAAAGGCGCCGCGTTGCTGCGGCGCCCATTTCAAAAAGGCACAAAAAAAGACGCCTTAGGTTGCTTTGCTGCCCTTCTCGGTCTTCTCACCGGCGGCTTTCCATCCCATGATGCCTGCCGACATGTGCTTGACATTCTTGTATCCAAGCTTTGACGCCGCTTTGGCAGCCGCTTGATAGGCTCCGCATTTGGGATTGCCGCAATAAGCGATAAGGAGCGTGTTTTTGTCTTTAGGCAAAACCTGAGAGAGTTTGCCCTCGATCGTTTCAAAGTTCAGGGAAGTAGGCACGTGTCCTTTCTCGTACGATTCAGTGCCGTTTACGTCGATGATCACTGCCTTCTGGGATTTTATGGCAGCTTTTACCTCCTTGATGCTGATGTCCGGAAACTCAGCAGCCCGCAGGGACAAGGCGACAAATCCAATAGCGACTAAAGTAAGTAGTTTTTTCATATTTTGTTGGCTTTTTATTAAATCCGGTCGGCTGTTTCGTCAACCGATTTCCTGCCGGGTTTGTCAAGGGACGTTTGTTGGTGCTGTATGACCTGTTTTTAGCCACGCGTCCAAGAATTGGACGCGGAGTTCGGTATCTTCAGCTTCTTGGAGGGCTCGAGACTGAGGAATATCTACATACGTCGCTTGGTATGTTCTTTGCTTGGACAGTGAGCATGCGACCGGCATTGAATACCTCCAATCAGGAATTCTTGTCGTCCCACCGTCTCCGACATCGTGGCGGGGACGAAACGTCCTTCCTTAACTCTGCCTGAATGCGCTCAGCTTACGGCTAGCGTTCTTCAACTCCTTGGGTTTGGTTTCTGGCGGCCTGCGCAAGCAGGTCGCCATTTCCTTTTATAGGATCGCGGTTCTGTGGGGAGCGCGCGCCGCCGAATGGGTTTGAAAATAAACTCGTTCTAATTGCCTGGTTGCTGCGACTGGTCCTTTGGGCAGAAGCGCGATCCTAGAAGTCATGCTCTAAGATCTGCTCGACTCTCCTGCAGAGTTCTTTCCCGTAGTCCGTCCAAACCCCCTCGCCCCAATAGCGGTAGCAACTGGTCTGCGAAGAAAGCAAATGGAACAAGGCATTTCGATACCTTGGCTCGCTGCTGGAGACGCCCGGTTTCAACACCTTCTCGAAAAAGTGCGAACTGGCCCTCTCCATCGGCCCGAGGAGGGATTCATACCCTTTCACCCAGGAAATACTACTGGTCCAACTGCCACCTTCCATGTGAAAGCGATGATCCTCCTTTTTGAGGTGGGCTATGATTTCATCCAATTGCTCTGGGCTTTGGCCGGTTTTAAATCGGTCCCAGATCTTCTTTTGGTAAAGCGGCTGCACCACAGGGAAATCCTTTTCCTGGACCCCGCCCGCAAACAAATACTCCAAGTACTCGGAGACGTTCACCGCCGGAGTTTTCGAGCCAGAACATTCTCGCATTACCTCAAGGTATTTTGGTGGGAATTCGTTCATCATCACGCCACCATTTTCACCATCGGCGATTTGAGTGACAATGGGTGGAATTTGTTTGCCTCCCAAGTCGCACCTGGAAAGTCCTTTGGCTTCGTAATAGGGCTGCATCTGGGCCACGAGCTTTGTATCGCTTCCTTGGGTTTTGATGATTGCAATAATGGAGGTTTCATCCCCGCGCGCATTTCTGCAGATGAGCCGGTGCGGCAGGTGCCTGGCCACCGGTCCTTGGCCATTCTCTGGACTTTCGACAGTATGTTCCTGCACCAGCACCCATTGATAACCGCAGTCCCTAAGCGTTTTCACAAATTCATAGGCGATTTCGGGATGGTTCGGCAAAGCCATTTCGGCCGGAGAAAACCCTCGAACGCGGCTCAAAGCTTCCAGGCCAAAGATCGCCGCGAAATGATGTTGCCACGCGCGCACATGCCGACGGAAATCCTGAACGGGAGTCGAGGGTGCCACGGCATGTCCCCAGGGGCAACCCAGCCATTCCACACACGAGCGATAGCGCGCATCACAAGTAATGCGTTTTAGATTATCGATTACGTCGTTAAGTCCCATTTGCCGAAGTCCATGCAAAAGGGTCCCCGAATATTCGAGCATCACCCGCGGCTGTTTGCCTTCCCCAACCAGTTGCGGAATGTAATCCCCCATCCGTTTGTAGCACCAGTGAAAAACTGCTGCATTATGATTATCCCCAATACCGGGGTTATCCATCATATGTTTGAGGTTGCTGATAATTTCGGCAGTTCGAAGCTCATGTCCTCCGGCGGGAATCAAGGGCTGGTGCATATGCAACGCAATCGCGAACGTGCTATTGATGTTCCCGAAATCAATCCCGCTCTCGGGCAAGAAGATGCGTTTGTCCGCTGCCGCCGCAATTGCAGCTTCAATCTGATTCTCCTCTCCGGAGATGTTGGGTCGTTGTTCAATATATTCAGCCAGTTCCGTCATAAAATTTACTGCGTAAATTCCGAGATAAATACGGGATAGTCAAATGCGTATCGAATGGTTTGGAAGCCCTCCAAAAAAATTCGGCTGCTGATTGTCTCATCCGTGCCTGTTAGGGTACAATAGGGCAAATGATTTTGTATAACCTCTTTCCACTCCTGGCCGGACCCTTTCCTTGCTGGAACGAACATTTCCAGCGCGCGGCGTCGATGGGCTTTGACTGGGTATTTGTTAATCCCATTCAAAGGCCGGGCGCATCGCGAAGCCTGTACTCGATAGCAGATTACTTTGAAATTAATCCGCTTCTCCTCGACACCCGCAGCCAGGCAACGTCCAAACAACAGGTGCAGGAAATGACGAGCCATGCCCATGAGAATGGAATGAAAATCATGCTCGATCTGGTGATTAATCATTGTGCGATAGATTCACCGCTGGTGCGGCAGCATCCGGAATGGTTTGTCCGTGATCCGGATGGTCGAGTTGCCAATTCCTGTTGTCATCATAATGGCGAGAAAGTGGTCTGGGAGGATCTCGCGCAGTTCGATCATCGCCACACACGAGATCCTGAGGGTCTATTTCGCTATTGCCTTGGTGTGGTCAAGCATCTGCTGGCTCTGGGGTTTGACGGATTCCGCTGCGATGCAGCCTATCAAATCCCACAAGAGTTCTGGCGCCGGCTGATTCGCGAGACAAAGGCGCAATACCCGCACACTCATTTCATTGCAGAAACGCTTGGCTGCTCGGCCGATGAGACCCGGGAGACTGCGCGTGCGGGATTTGATTACGTTTTCAACAGCTCGAAATGGTGGAATTTTTCTGATTGGTGGTTGATCGAACAATACAATCTCGTGCGGGAAACCGCGCAATCAATCAGTTTTCCCGAGAGTCACGACACCCCGCGGCTATGCGCCGAACTCAATGGAAATATAGATGGTTTGAAGCAGCGGTATTTATTTGCCGGGCTTTTTTCAGCGGGAGTCATGATGCCGATGGGTTATGAGTATGGCAGCCGCAAGGCATTGCACGTGATCCATACCACGCCCGCGGATTGGCAGATCAATGGGGTGGATCTCCGGCCCTATATCACAAAAGTTAATGCCATTAAGAAGGCTCACTCGGTGTTTCGCGAGGAAAGTCCGGCCAGCATCCTGCCGTGCAATAATCCCAACATACTGTTCCTGTGGAAAGCTTCCACCAAGACCAAAGACGAAGCGCTTTTGATCCTCAACAAAGATCCGTGGGAGCGTCAGGAATTCTACACTGACCATTTCCGTCATTTCGTCCAGGCTGGGGCGCCGCTCCGCGATGTTTCACCGGAGCACGCCCTCGAATATATTCATGAACCATTCCATTACGCGCTGCGGCCAGGGCAGGGGATTGTGTTGGTGACATCGAGGAGCTGAGGTGAAATCCGAGGTCCGAAGTCCGAAGCCCGAAATCCGGATTTCGGATTTTGGTCTTCGGATTTTCTGCTCACTTCTCCCTGATAAAATCGTAGATTCTCAAATAATGATGCCCGGGATGGTTCCAGGAAAAATCGAACCGCATGCCATTGATCATCAGTTCACGAAAATGGTTTGGGTAGGAGTACCACATGCCAATCGCTCGATGGAGAGCGGATTCGATCCCCTGGTGATTGAAGTCGTTGAACACATAGCCATTGCGTTCGTGGTACGGGTGATCAGCATGGTCGGCATCGAACACAGTATCAGCCAGGCCGCCAGTGGCTCGCACAACGGGTACGGTGCCGTACTTTAACCCAATGAGCTGGGTCAACCCGCAGGGCTCAAAAAGACTAGGCACAATGATCATATCCGCCCCGGCATAGATGAGGTGGGATAGCTCTTCGTTGAAACTCAGTTCGACATGGCAATCAGGATTATCGTTGTACTGTTGGTTGAGGTTTGTGAAATGATGGGCAAGCCTTTGATCGGGGCTTGTGCCCAACAGCACGAATTGGCACCCGTTGTTGAGACAATAATGAATCGCGTGTGTAATCAGCGGCACACCCTTTTGGTAATCCAGCCTGCCGACGTAACAAACGATGGGTTTAAAAGTGTCACGTAACCAGAATCGCTGCCGTAACGCGGTTTTGTTTTGGTACTTGTGATCGAGGGACTGGACCCCGTATTGACGCGGAATGTGACGATCGGTTTCAGGATTCCAAAAGTCATAATCAATCCCGTTCAAAACCCCGCCTATCTTGGACCGATGAATGTGGAGCGTCTGACCCAGCCCAGCACTCTGAGAGGTGTAGAGGATTTCCTGTGCGTAACGAGGTGAAACCGTCGTGACAAAATTCGAATAGACGATACCGCCCTTCACCAGGTTGATCGCCGAAGGGTTGAAATTGTCTTGTAATCGATCCCGATGATAAAAATAGCTGTGTCGATTGAGACCGGTCGCGCGGAGGAGATGTTCACCGCTTACGCCCTGGTGATGTAAATTGTGAAGCGTATAACATACACGGGGGTGGGTCATGCCGCACTGCTGGTAGATTTCGTAAAGCAACACCGGCGCTAACCCTGTTTGCCAATCATGGCAGTGAATAATATCCGGGTGTTTGTTGCTTTTCAGCATGAACTCGAGCGCCGCCCGACAAAAAAACGCGAACCGCTGGTCATCGTCCGGCTGGCCATAAAACACCCGGCGATTGAAAAAATTTTGCGGGGAATGCGGTTCGATGAAAAAGCATTTACGCCCGTGAACAAACCCGAAATAGACGCTGCAATGAACCGATGAATTATACCAGGGAACCCAAAGATCTTGATAATCCAACTTCAGATCGTAGATCTGATCGTAACGGAGACAATCGTACTTGGGCAAAATGATCTCGACCGAATTGCCCCGAATTTCCAGCTCCCGGCTTAAGCCGAAGATCACATCCCCCAGCCCTCCAACCTTGGCGACCGGAGCGCACTCCGAAGCTAGCATCAGGATGAACATGGGGTAAATCCGAAATCCGAGGTCCGAGATCCGAAATGGAAATAAGGAATTCCCAAGGTAGATTCCAAACTTAAGAAACCGTTGGAATAGGATGCCAGGTTATGCTGATTTCTTGCTGCTTTCTTCATTCGGATTTCGGATTTTCCTTCTTCCCGGCTGCCTGGAGTTTTTCTTTGGCTAGATCGAGCAAATAGTATGCTTGCTCCAAATCATCAAAGGAACGGTGCACCCACCGGCTGCCCCAATAAAAGTTGCAACTGGTCTCGGCCGTCAGCAGGTGGTCGTAGGCACGGCCAATAAAGTGCTGGACCTCTTGTGGATTGTCCAGCATGGCTTTGCGGTCATCAAAAAGCTTTTTCGATGCCCAGTAATAGGCGCTGGCTCGTTGAAGTTCATCCCAGCCCTTTTTTTGCAGGAGCGAGCCAGTCCATTGTGTAAAATCACCTCCCCAGTGGTGCTCGGTATTCCATGCACCCCGATGGACCTCGACCTCTTCCGTGGGAGGAAAACGGCTCAGGTAATCACTGATATGAATGGGAGTGAAACCGAGGGTTCCCGCCCGGAACCGGTCCAGCAAAGGCCGATAAAAAAATCCCCAAAATCCGCTTTCGACCTGAGTGGTCCGAAACCACCCACCATTCTCGCCATCCGTCCAGGTGGTCACCAATGCCGGAAAATCGCAAAACTTTGTTCGTTGGAGAACTTCGTGTTGGAACCAACCTGGATCCAGTCCGGATAGCTGGGCGTTCGACAATTCCCGATCGCGGGGTACCACGACTATCTCTGCCCCGTTATGGCGTGCCAGATACGGTCTGTAACGCATTTCTTCCCAACCCATGTCGCGTTTAGGCTTTATGAAGATGGAATCTACCAGCACGTACTCGTAGCCATGCCTTTTCAACATCGGGATCATTTCCATGCAAAAACCCATTTCAGGCGGCCAGAAGCCTTTGAACTCTTGGCGGCCCAGCAGGTGCTTACCCAGGCCAAGCCACCATTCTGTTTGAGCATCCCAATCCGCCGGCGGGCTCAGAGGATAAACCGGGTGATATAAACCGCTTCCTATGAACTCGATATTAGAACGCCGATACCGCGCAAGAAAATCTTCGATATTCACCGTATCCGCAAACGTCTCCCGAACGCCGGCATCCTCCAATTGTTTCAGGAGCGTCCCGGAAAAGCTCAGGTGCATCCGAGCCGCATCTTCGTATCCTTCCAGCATTCGTGTCGGGCGGTCGTAGCACCAAAGAATTTGCTTGGCTTCCCATCTTTCACCGGAGTTATGCAGTCCGACAAGATTGCCCAATGGCTGGTGCATATGAAGACCGAGCGCGTGAAAGATTTCCGGCATCGAACAAAGTCCTGCGCATGGGCTGCAAAAAGCGCAAGCGCAAAATGGACGACCGCGAGCCGTGTCCACTCGCCCCGGCGAGACCATAAGGGCAACGATCATTCAGCAGGGCGCTAGAAGGACCAGGCCTAATCCAAGTCTCTGCGGGATTGAAATATACCGACGCGCTGCGAGCCGAGGACGTCTCGCGGTCCGGGAATGGGCTGTAGAAGTTACCTCAGAAGTTTAGTGTAAGATATTATTGACAATCGACTTTGCTCCAAAAGGCTTGTGGCATGTCATCGTTATCCCATTCGGAAATGCTTTTGCGCCTGGCGATGGCCTTTTTGGCCGGTTTCATTGTAGGGTGGGAGCGCGAAAGACACGGTCGCCCGGCAGGTTTGAGGACAAACATTCTGGCATGTTTGGCTTCGGCGGTGGCAATGGTGCTTTCCGAGATCCTGTTTGAGCGGAGTGCCGCAACGAACGCGACCGGTTCATGGCGTCCCGATCCAGCCCGTCTAGGTGCTGGTATTTTGACCGGAATAGGTTTCCTGGGGGCGGGAACAATTTTGCGCCATGACAATGTGATCTGGGGTATCACAACCGCAGCGAGCTTGTGGTTTGTTACCATCCTTGGTTTAGCATTCGGCAGCGGCGAGTTTGGTTTAGGTTTTCTTGGCCTTGGGCTGGCAATGATCATTTTGTACATCCTGCCACGATTCGAGAAATATATTGAGAGTGATGGCTATGCCACGCTGTTGGTTGTCGCCAGTCTGGAAGGGCTAACGGAGCAGGATTTGAAAAGCCAAATCAGTGCACCTGGTTTAAATATTCAAACGATACGGCTCGGATATGACCTCGAGAAGAAGCAGAAAACCTTTACCTGCAACCTCCAATTGCGCAAAAGAAAGATGACGGAATTGTCCAACAAGCTGGTGGCCGAGCTGACCCGATATCCTGGAATTTTGCGCGTGCGATGGTTTTAGAATTTAGAATCGTGGCAAGTAGGGCTTGTCTTTCCTACTCTCTCACTCGTAGCTCCTGTTTTTGACTTGCAAAAACCAGCTTCTTTTTGCATAGTAATTTTTACACGACCCAATTGAACAGGTTTGTGGGGATTCCGTTTCGCTCCGACCTAAAAATCATATGCAACTTTCTCGACGCCAGTTTCTCAGCAAGACCACAACAGCAGTCCTTGTCGCCGGCACGATGGCCAGTGGCAAGGTCTTTGGGGCCAACAACCGTATTCGGATGTGCACGATTGGGTTCAATGGCCAGGGCGGGTCCCACATCAAAGACATCCTGGGAATGAAAGATGATGCTGAATACGTGGCTCTTTGCGACGTCGATTCAAGCGTGCTCGCCCGAGGGTCTAAAGCTGTCGAGACCGCGCAGGGTAAAGCGCCAAAAACATATAAGGATATTCGCCAGGCCCTCGAGGATAAAGAAATTGATGCCGTCACGATAGCCACTCCAAACCACTGGCATACTCTCGCAGCAGTTTGGGCCTGCCAAGTGGGCAAGGATGTTTATGTCGAGAAACCGCTAGCCCACAGTATTTACGAGGGCCGCCAGCTCGTGGCCACGGCAGAAAAAAACGGGCGCATGGTCCAGCACGGTACCCAAGGCCGTTCCAATTCGACTCTCATTCGGGACATGAAGCTGATCCACGATGGCTTTATTGGAAAGATCGTCGAGTCGAGAGGTTATGTTTATAAAAATGGCAATCGCGGTCCCATCGGTCATGGTAAAGAGGGCGCTGTGCCGGAGAATCTGGATTGGACCTTATGGCAAGGGCCTTCCCCCGAACGTCCATTCATGGTCAATACAGACCGGAAAAAGCCCGGGCTCTATGTTCACTACGATTGGCACTATTTTTGGGAATATGGCAACGGCGAGATTGGAAATCAGGGCGTTCACCAAATGGACGCAGCTTGTTGGGGACACAACCGCGGGTTGCCGGTCAAAGTGTACAGCTCTGGAGGGCGCTTCGGATTAAACGACGACGGCCAGACGCCCAACACCCAAGCGACGACTTTTACTTACGCCGACGGTTCCATTATGACATTTGAGGTTCGCAACCTCGGTTCATTTGAGGAAGCGGACGGGGGTAATTGCGGCAACAGCTTCTTCGGCACCAAAGGCCTTTATGTTTTGGGGAAAGGGTTCTTTAGCTACAAAGAAGGAAAGACGAACGAGCGCCAATCTATTCCTGTTCCGGAGGATGCTCTTAAACCAGAGAAAGGCGGCAAATGGCAACGCTTTTTTGCTGCCGTGCGCTCTCGTAACCCCGCCGATTTGTCAGTGTCCACGGTGGATGCCCATTTTTCGTGCGTCCATTGCCACCTCGGGAATATTGCCTACCGCCTGGGCCGTTCGCTGGAATTTGATCCAGGCACCGAACGGTTCAAGGACAAAGAAGCCAATAGCTACCTTAAACGTGAATATCGCAAAGGCTTTGAAGTTCCTCAGTGCGCCTGAACCGGTCTTTGCCTGACCGATCCCGGCGCATACCGCGCTTTTCGTATCTCGAATCCGGATTTCGAGCTTTAGTTTGTGTTTACGATCTTACGTCCATTCGCACTAATGGTCCCCTGAAGAACGACGGAGTTTCCCTCGGCGTCTAAGCCTGTCCCGGTCACCTTGCTGGAAGCGGTTGTGGGACAAATATCGGCAAGCGTTTGGCCCTGGTTACCCCGGTTGTCGAGCGCACAAGTCGTGTAGCCCTGAACATCAAAACTTGCCTGGCTGGATTGAAATGTGAATTCCCATATTGTGGCCTGGTTCGCACTGGTGATCCCGGTAGGACTCGTTCGGCGGGCTTCAACCGAGTCACCGATTTGGATCATCCACAGAATATTTGAAGGCACCTCGAAATCTACTACATTGGTTCCTCCAAGGTTGTCGCGAATGACAAACGTAGGGCCCGATTCCAACCCTACGGGTATCTTGAGCAGCAGCTTGGCCTTTATCGAAAAGGTATGCGTTGTTTCGTTGGCAATGGCTTGAATGATTTCCAGGTTGGAAATACGGACCTTTGTGATTCCAAGTTCGCTTTGCTTCACGCCATTGAGTGAAATATTTACGTTTAGAAAAGCGTTGGCCGCAACCTCCGTAGCGTGAACTTCTTTTGTCGCGCTTCCCACGGCAATCAATGCAATAACTGCAAAGTGTAAAAGTTTTGTCATAATTCTGGCTTGCGGTGTCTAACTTTGGGCTAAAAGCGCAGTTCCGAGCATATAGCCCGGTACAGCTCTTTTAACATCTGGACTTTCGTCCAAGGGCTAACTAGCAAAGCCCATGCCAGTGGATGCTGGATGCGGGATGCTGGATACTGGATGCTGGATACTGGTTTCATGAGGCACCGTTTTTTCTGTTCCCTTGCCTCCACATGGTTACTCTGGTGCGAACACATGAAAACTCGTCGGCGTGATTTTCTTAAACGGAGTGGTTTTATCCTGGGCGTTGCTGGTCTATCCAATGGTTTAAGCCTGGCGGCTACCGCTTCCAAACAACCCAGCTTCATCGTTCGTTCATCCAAAATGAAGCTGGGCATTGTCACTTATAACATTGCGAAGGATTGGGACATCGCGACCATTATAAAAAACTGTACCGAGGCAAAATTTCAAGGCGTGGAATTGCGCACCAGTCACGCGCATCATGTCGAAGTTGGTTTGAGCAAAGAACAGCGCGAGGAGGTTAAAAAACGTTTTCAAGACTCTCCCGTCGAGTTGATGGGATTGGGCAGCGCTTTTGACTACCATACGCCAGATCAGACGAAACTGCGGGCGGATATAGCCTCCACAAAAGAGTATATTATTCTGGCCCACGATGTAGGGGCACCCGGTGTGAAAGTTCGGCCAAATGGTCTGCCCTCCGAAGTGCCAAAAGAAAAAACATTGGAGCAAATCGGCAAATCATTGCGTGAGATTGCCGAGTTTGGCGCTGAACATGGAATTCAGATCAGATTAGAAGTTCATGGAAAAGATTCGTCTCACGTGCCGAATATCAAGACGATGCTCGATATTGCCGATCACAAAAATGCGGGAGCTTGTTGGAACTGCAATCAGACTGATCTCGAGGGCGAAGGCTTCGAACACAATTTCGGTCTGTTGAAAAACAAGATCTTCACCGTCCACATGAGGGATCTTTATCTGGACGAATATCCGTTTCGGAAACTCCTGGCAGGCTTGAACGAGAGTGGTTTTAGCGGATATTGTTTGGCCGAAATACCGGAGAGCAAGGATCCCGTGCGCGTGCTGCAATATTTTCGATCGCTTTGGCTCGCTTATCAGAATTTACTTTAATATCCCTGCAAAAAGCAGCGGAAAGACCGCCCGATAACCACGATCGGCTGATATGACGTTGGTCGATGTTGGGTAATTAACATTTATCAAAAGTGAGTTTGCAACCGTGCCAGTTTCAGCCAACATTTCAATACATGAAGATTAGAAATGCGGAGTTCCGCCCACCTTTGAACCTCTTTCCAGTATATCTTGCCCTGACAATGCTGCTGCAGGGAAGATTGAACGCCGGGGAACGCGAAGAGTGGCGGGACAAAATGCAGGCGATCATTCCGCAAGGTTACCTTTGCCGCCATACCGCCAAGCCAATCCAGATCGATGGCAAACTAGACGAGCCAGCCTGGGCCAGCGCCGCCTGGACAACCGATTTTGTCGATATCCAAGGACCATCAAAAACAAAACCGCGATTCCGTACCCGGGCCAAGATGCTTTGGGATGAAGAGTACTTGTACGTCAGCGCCGAACTCGAGGAACCTCACATCTGGGCTACTCTCACCAACCACGACTCCGTAATTTTTCAGGACCCTGACTTCGAGGTGTTCATCGATCCAGACGGAGACACTCACCGCTACTGTGAGTTTGAGATTAACGCCTTAAATACCGGTTGGGATCTCTTGATGAATAAACCTTATCGCGATAGGGGTAACGCCCGCAATGATTGGGAGATCCCCGGATTAAAAACCGCCATCCTCATTAACGGCACACTTAATAATCCCACGGACACTGATAAAGGCTGGACGCTCGAACTGGCCTTCCCATGGAAAGCATTTTCTGATCTCGCACGCCACGCAGGTCCTCCCGCCGAAGGCGAGCAATGGCATATCAATTTTTCGCGAGTGGAATGGCAGATGGTCATCAGCGACGGTAAATATCAAAAGATCAAAGGTGCTCCAGAAGACAATTGGGTATGGTCCCCTCAAGGTGTGGTGGATATGCACCGGCCGGAAATGTGGGGACTGCTGCAATTTACTAAACAGACGGAAGGAGGAGACATCGCATCAATCCCTGGAAAACCGGCACGGGATATTGCCCTTGAAGTTTATCATGCGCAACGTGACTTCCGCACTTCTCACCGGCGTTGGGCTACTAACGCATCTGAACTGGGCTTGGACACGAGCAAGCTTGCCAGCGGTGTGGAATCTCCTGTCATTGAATCCTCTCCTAACGGTTACGTATGTAGCGTTGCGTTCAAGGATGGCGAACGCCAACGGTTCTGGAGGATTCGCCAGGACCGTTTGCTGAAATTGGACGAACCCATTCGAGATGAAATAGAGGTCTTTATCGCGAAAGCCGGCGAGAAATATGGCGATGCAGGCCGTCGCGCGGCCTGGTTTTTGGTGGACAACATGCCAGCGCGGGACCGGGATACTTTAAGCTCTGAGTTTCTCCTGGAGAACGTGTCTCTGGCATTGGACGCGCGCGCAAAGTTTACCTGGGCGAAAGCCATTCCGGAATCCATTTTCCTGAATGACGTTCTCCCCTACGCCTCGATTGACGAACCGCGTGACCCGTGGCGAAAGGAGTTTTATCAATTGGCCGGCGAACTCGTGCGTGATTGCAAAACGGCTACGGAAGCGGCCCAAGCCATAAATCGCGAACTCTTTAAACGCATTAACGTCCACTACAACACCGGCCGGAAGCGCACCAATCAAAGCCCGAAGGAATCCATCGAACAGGGCAAAGCAACCTGCACGGGGCTGGCCATTATTCTGGTCGATGCTTGCCGCGCGGTCGGAGTTCCAGCACGGGTCGCCGGTGTGCCCAGTTGGGCGGATAAAGATGGAAACCACACCTGGACGGAGATCTGGGACGGTGAATGGTTTTTCACCGGCGCAGATGAATACGACAAAAATGGGTTGAATCGCGGTTGGTTTAACGGAGACGCGGCCAAAACCGCCCGTAGCACCAATGCGATCCATCAAATTTATGCCACGAGTTGGCGGAACACAGGCCAGCACTTTCCCTTGGCCTGGAATCGCAACTCGCGAGAAATACCGGGGCTCAACGTCTCTGCGCGTTACGCTGCGTTGTCGCCTGACGATGCGACCTCCACTGCACCGTTGGTGCATGTCAGGTTACGCGAACGCGAGAATGGGGAACGCCTGGCAGCCGAGGTTGAATTGCGCTCTTCCGCCGGCCTGTTACTTTCGCGCGATCGTACCCGGGCTGGCACTGCCGATCTCAATGACATGCCCAGCTTCAAGCTCCCCAAAGACGAGGCCACTCTCTTTCTCCGTTTTATTTTAGGCGGTGAATCTCGGGAGAAAGTCCTGTCGTCTGCAACCTGTGCCATTACCCATACGTTGGATGTTGTCTGGAGCGAACTTGCTCCGGCCCCGGCGAACGTGCTGAAAGCTGAAGCCTGGCTCTCTCGCCCCATCACAGAACGAGGTAACACTCCGAACATCGCATTCAATGCTGCAGAGATGCCACGCCTTGCGGGACTGGCTTGGCAGGACGTCCGAAAGAGACGCGCCGAATCTGCGAAGGAAGAAGTATCCGCCAAAAAGATCACTGTAGGTGACAATAATTTAATTTGGCTGGAAAAGGTTTTCGGTAATGCTCCGGCCGGCAAGTGGAGCCTCTGGATCACAATGCATGGCGGCGGCGAAGCAAAGCCGTCCGAAAACGATCGAGGTTGGAGAGGCTATTATGGCCGGTATGAATTTCCTCCAGGCA
>Ga0163163_10000060_pt1 | contig 121560 bp, 86 predicted proteins | sample S65metaG_FD_119766 | JGI IMG/M metagenome (GOLD analysis project Ga0163163, IMG submission 119766) | Switchgrass rhizosphere microbial communities from Kellogg Biological Station, Michigan, USA - S6-5 metaG | ecosystem: Host-associated > Plants > Roots > Rhizosphere > Soil | place: USA...
CATCGGGGCCAGTATCACAAAATCAGTAAAAATGAACGGACATTTTAATTTTCATTTCGACGAGAATTCCAATACCTATCTGCAGTTGTTCGGCTACTCCGCAATTTCGTGGGATGAACTTTAAAGCAGTGCTACGGCAGCACTGGCACGAATGGGAATCTGTTCGTGACGGGAGGGTCAGTCGGCAGCACTAGGACTTTTTGATGGTGGGCCCAGAGGGATTTGAACCCCCGACCAAGCGATTATGAGTCGCCTGCTCTACCGCTGAGCTATGGGCCCTTTCCGCCTCTATTGTACGGTGATTCTTCGTGCAGGCAAATGACAAAGTCCACCCTCTACCGCCGGTCATTTCCACTGTGACATAGCCATTGCTTGAGGAGCAATGGTAAGGTATAGCAGGATCATGAATGCTGGACGCAAGCATGCACGCAGGGCAGCGAAGTTTCAAAGCAGGTTGCTTGCGATCAGTCGCATTCCGCCGAACCAGTGGTGCATTCGTTCATACCGTTTTTGGCCATCACAAAACTCTGCTTTTTCGCTACTCGAACTGCTCGTGGTCCTGGCGATCATTGTCATTTTGACGACATTGTACTGGGGTTCGAACTCTGGAAGTCGCCAAAAGAATATGCAGGTTCAATGTGAAAACAATCTTCAAAAGATTTATCTTGGGCTGGAGGTTTTCGCCAACGAACACGAACTCAAATTTCCAGAAAAACCCGGAGCACGCGTCTCGGCGGAACCGTTGGCGGACTTAGTGCCACGCTATACATCCGACACTTCCCTGTTTATTTGTCCTGCCAGCACTGATCGGCCCCTGGATAGAGGCGTACTTCTCCAAAAGCAGAGAATTAGTTATGCGTACTATATGGGATGGCATTCGAAAGAGCCTGGCGATCCTTTGATGAGCGACAAGCAAATTGACTCTAAATCTAAAGCCGCAGGGCAGCTTGTTTTCTCAACAACCGGCCAGGCGCCTGGAAACAATCACGGCAAAGAAGGTGGCAATGTTTTGTTTTGCGACGGCCACGTCCAGGCCTCACCTCCGTATGCCGCATTTTCGCTGACGCTAACACAAGGCGTGGTTCTGGTGAATCCATGAGAGGATAGATACAATATGCTCCCACATCCTCGAACTGATGATTTATGAAAGTGCAGTGTAGCTGCGGCGCCAAAAGCCTATTCGAGATTACCGAAGAAATGCGGACGCGCCCGGTTAGATTTTCCTGTCCTGCTTGTGGTTTGGACGCATCGGAATTTGTGGACAGTTTGATCCGGCAAGCCTTGGAACAACACACAAGGCCTGACGGACCGGTAATGGAAACACATCCGCAGTTGGAATATCCCACTGTTGCTATGCCAAAGCCGCAGGTGCGCATTTCGACCACGAGCGGCACGCAGCCCTCCTCTTCTCCGCCAAGTGCACCTGCGGTTCGCGTTCAGCTTTCAAATCCGCCGGCATCCACGCCGCTAAGCATTGAAAACAGAGGGTCCGCTTCCTCCCCTCGGGGAGCTACAGTTTCTGAAACAGAGCATCCTCCCCATTGCCCGAAGCATCCTTCAGAAGTGGCTCTGGAAAGTTGTCGCGTGTGTTCGAAACCTATTTGTCCGCGATGCATGGAACTCTTTGGCTACGTTTGCTCCCCTTTATGCAAGGCGCGGGCCGCGTCTCACGGGATTCAAGTGCCGATTTACCAGGGGAGTAAATCCGCAGCTGAGCAACGGCGCTGGCGCAAGGTAGTCTGGTTTGTCGGAAGTGCCGGAACGCTGACTCTTGCAGTGATCGGGTTTTGGATTTGGTACGCCTGGTTCGGTTTGTTACCCAAACAAGTCTTTTCGGTGCGTTTCCCGGAACCATCGTATTCCGGCCAATCGGCGTTTGCCGGAGCGGATCAACTGGTTTTTTTGCACGGTGGCACTCTTGTTCGTCATGATATGCGTCAAAAAAAGGATATTTGGTCTCAGTACCTGATCGAGAAAGACGAAATCAAAGCGGAGATTGCCAGGGAAATGGAGCAAGCCAAAGCTCTGATATCCAAAGCCAACAATGAAGCATGGCAGAAAATGCCGAAAATGCCCGACCCGGAAAAGCTCGGTCAGAGCCTCGAACGCGAAGCGGCTGCCGCGCTTGGATTATGGGTGCGCGGTCAAAATGTCTGGATTGTTTCTTCTCAAAAGCTGACGCGTTATGATTGGGCCAGCGGTAAACCAGCCCAGGAAATCAAGCTCCCCATGGGCAATGCCGGCTTGATCTGCCGTGGCGACGAACTACTCGCTTTTGATGTCGAGTCCGGAAAACCGGCAATGATGAGCGTAAATCTAAACTCATGCGACTCTCGGACAACCGAGTTGAGCGGGGACCGAAGCTCCACGGAAAAAAGCTCCCCACCCCCCGCCACGAAACCAACCCCCAAACGTAACGCTCCCAAGGCCGGCCTTCCGACCGGCATACCAGGACGTGACGCAGGCAAGGTAATGGATCCTGCACGAGTAGCAGCGCAGGCGCAGAATCTATCATTACCATCGAGAATCGCCCTGCCGGCTGTCCTGGCCAACAGTTGGAGCCAGGAACGCGCTCTTGCGGAACTTGACGAAAATCCAAGGCCGAGAAGCCAAACGCCAGCCACGCCTCCCCCCACCGAACATTTCACAATTCTTCCGACCAAAGACGGATACATCGAGTTCTCGTGCCGTTTGCTTGAGTTCAAAACTATTGCGCATTCCACTCTCAAGCCTGCTCCGGCCAAATCCGTGCTCGAGGGTCCGGTCAACGTGACTCAAAGCGGGGAAGTTGCGAACGAAATCCTGAACGAAATGCAAAGAGAACGCGGCGGGGGAGTGGTCCAGGAGGATGTGAGCCGGTATGGGGTCACGCTTCGGCATTCAGGTTCGGAAACCTGGACCGGTGAAGTCGTTGGTACACCCGCTTTGCTTGCTCTGGAAACTGTGAACGTGCTTGCCGCCAATAAAACTTTGATCGTTTTTGATAAGGCCAACAAAAAGTTATGGCAAACAACTCTCAACTTTAATCTAGCCCACGATTTCCCGACCGCCGAGCTAATGCCTGCTTACGGCCATGGACCGTGCGTGGAACAGAGAGATACACTCTATGTCTTCGATCCTGGGGTGCTCAGCGCTTTTGATCTAAAGACGGGTAATGCACGTTGGCGCCTGCCTTCGGTTGGAATCACTGGAATTTTTTTTGATGACCAGGGGATGTTGTACGTGAATACAACAACAGGCAGTCCGGATCGAATCAAATTCTCACACCAGATCGACATCAACCAAAAGATTATTTCGGTGGTGCTCAAAGTCTCTCCAACCAATGGGAAGATTCTCTGGAGCAATCAAACCGTAGGCCTGGTCAATTATGTTTCCGGAAAGTATATTTATACGCTCCAATCCTATGCGCCGGAAGAAGAGGACGACAATCCGTATCGCCAGGAAACTGGTTTCGAAAAACAGCCGTTCATGCGCCTCAAACGGCTGAACCCGAAAAACGGGCATGAAATGTGGGAGCACTTTCAACAGCGCGCCCCCCTGGACGTCCAGTTCGACAAGAATTACATCCGGCTGGTTTTTAAAAAAGAGGTGCAGGTGCTGCGAAGCATCTCATGGTGAAACAACAGAACTTTAAAAACCTATTCCACTCGTTGTTTCTCCTCCAGAAACCCATTCAGTTGGCGCAAGCGGGTCGGATGCCGCATTTTCCGAAGTGCTTTGGCCTCGATTTGCCGGATCCGTTCGCGGGTGACTCGAAACTGTTTGCCCACTTCCTCGAGAGTGCGTGAATATCCATCGCCCAGCCCGAAGCGCAATTCCAGCACTTTACGTTCACGTTCATTCAGGCTTCCGAGCACATCTCCCAGCTTATCTTTAAGCAAAGTGAAACTCGTTACCTCAGAAGGGCTCTCGATTCCTTTGTCTTCGATGAAATCACCAAAGCTGGTATCATCGCCCTCGCCCACCGGCGCGTGCAGGGAAATGGACTGCTGAGACATCGTCAGGACTCCCCGCACTCGTTCAACAGGGAGCTGCATTTCATCGGCGAGTTCCTCAGCCGTAGGTTCGCGCCCGAAATCCTGCAGCAACCGTTTTTGCATTCGCATCATTTTGTTGATGGTTTCAATCATATGCACCGGAATGCGAATGGTCCTGGCCTGGTCGGCAATCGAGCGGGTAATGGCCTGGCGAATCCACCAGGTCGCGTAGGTGGAAAACTTATAACCGCGGCGGTACTCGAATTTTTCCACCGCTTTCATGAGACCCATGTTTCCCTCCTGAATGAGGTCCAGGAAAGAGAGTCCTCGATTGATATATTTCTTGGCTATCGAAATGACCAGGCGCAAATTAGCTTCGACCATTTCGGTCTTGGCTTGAACGGCTATTGAAGAAAAGCCCCTTAATTGCACGTAGGTTTTAAGGTATTCAGAGCAAGGCATGCGCACGAATTCTTCCAGTGCCTCAACCTTGTTCTGTTCCGATTCCTTCACCTCTTGCGGACCGGCTTGCAACTGTTCCAACGACAATAAACTGCTCTCCAGTTTCGAATGAATGTTCTCCGCCACCAAAGCCATTTCTTCAATCACTTTTTGCTTGAAACAGAATTTGCAGAATGTGGCCTGCAACTTTTCGTCAAGCTTCCTAAAGCGTGACTCAAGGAGACTCCTCTCCTGATCCGTCTTCGCGTTTCGCAAGTTGGCAAAGCTTTCATCAACTTCCATGTCCTGTTCACGCACCTTTTTGACCAACTGGCGCAGGGTCTTGACATGAGTTTCCCGGCCTTCCATCGCATTTTCCTGGACCACCCGGTCAAAACGTTCCTTGGGAGGATCAGAAAGGAGTTTCTCCGCCAGCGCAATATGCTCTTTGCCGGTAAAACCCATGGAGTAAATAATCCGCTTGATCTCAAGGTCAGCGTTTTCAATTCGTTTTGAAATCTCCACTTCCTGCTCGCGGGACAGCAGTGCCACCTGTCCCATTTGTCTCAAGTACATGCGAACGGGATCGTCCAGAATATCCAATCGCGATTTTTCCTCTTCCTCTTCTTTCTCCGGGAGCTTGATTTGGTCCACTTCGGCTGCATCGACAATTTCCACCTCCAAATTCCGCAACTTGATGTAGACCTCGTCCATTTCCTCGGCCGAAACAGTATATTGGGAAAATGCTTCGCTAATATCCGTGTAAGTCAAACGCCCCTGCTCCTGTGCCAATCTCAAAAGCTCTTTGACCTTTTCCGTGAAATCAACGGTAGTTTTCAAGTCAGACACTGGATTGGATAAGTTCGAAGCAGCAGATTTTCCCTGAGAGTGTAAATGTTCAGCCCTGTTTGATGTTGAATTGACCTTTTCTGTTGTCTCCAAAGGACTTATTTCAGCGAAAGATTGCCAAATCGGCCCCGAAGAAGAAGAGGAAGTATCCTGTTTTTTGACGCGCAATCGGACCACGCGTTCCAACGCCTTTCGTTTCGACATACTTCTAAGATAGCACAAACGCTACCAATCAAAATTGAGAGTTAAAAATAATGGAGGCGAAGCAAATCCGGTCAAGTCGTCAAAACAACGGACGTTTCACCGTATTTTTGCGGATGCTTAAAATCCAACAGTTCAGTCCTGGGTAAGCGCCGTTTGATACACATTGAACGTAGCTTCTGCTGTGCGTTTCCAATCAAACCTTTGGGATTGTGCCAGCCCGGCGACGCGCAGCCGATTACGCTCCTGCTCATTGCTAATCAACCGAAGCAGCTTGCCGGCAATCGCCTGTTCATCTTCAGGATCGACGATTTCCGCGGCCGTTCCCACCACTTCCCCGAGGGAGCCTCTCGCGGAACAAATCACCGGACAATTGCAGGCCATGGCTTCGATCGGAGGCAAACCGAATCCTTCGTACAAGGAGGGATAAACAAATACTTCCGCAGCGCGATAAAGATTCGGCAAAGCTGTATCGGGCACGAACCCAAGCGCGCGGATCTCGGATGCATATCTTGACCGCCTTATGGCGGCATGAATGGCTTCCGCACCATGCCAATCGCTCCCGCCAAAAACAAGACACCAGTCCGAATGACTCTCAGCCTTGAACCGTTCAAAAGCAGAAATCAAACGCAGATGGTTTTTGGCTGGGTGTTCCAGTCGCGCTACATACAACACAAATGGACGGGCGAGTCCAAACTGCTGGAAAACCGCGGCCCGGGCTTCCTCCCGGGAAGCAGGAAAAAAGCGCTCGTGCTCGATCCCATTGTGAACCACTGAAATTCTGGGCTCATCAATATGAAAGAATCGCATGATATCACTGGCGGTGTTTTGACTGATGGCGATAATTCGATCCTGACGCCGGGCCAGTCTGCGAGCAATCACGCGTCCGTAAAACATTCGTTTCCAGTCATACTTGCCCCGTACGTGAAACGGAGCGAGATCGTGAATTGTGGCAACGAGAGCGCAAGGTCTGGACCAAACAAGCCGGCGATAGCTCGGCACATGCAAAACATCCAGACGGTGTTGACGCGCCAGTTTTGGCAAACGAGTTTGGTGCCAAATTATGTTTTTGACTGGCGATCGATGTTGTTCCGGAACGGTCACGATCGTCATGCAATCTCGAGCGAATTCAAAAAGCGGCAGATCTTCATCCAGTACAAAAAGCGTCCACTGATGCTGGCTGGTGTAAGGCCGGAAGGCTCGAAGCAAAGCCAGCACATATTGGGCGACGCCGGTTTTGCCTCGCTGAATTACGGATGTAGAGATGCCAATGCGCATTGAACAACCGAGGCGGCACCCTTACAAGACCAGGCAAGAGGCTCGGGCGGCGCGTTTGTTTCGGTTTTGGTCTCTGTCCCTTTTTCCACACTGTAAATTTTAAACCGGAAACTGGGCTTCCAACACCTTTTTGCTTCCGGACTAAGTTCGAGAGAAAATGCAAAAGGTCGAGTGCTGTGGCTTTCCTTCAGAAATTGCTCCACATCATGCGTTTTGAGAAGCAATGGACTGGCGACGAATCCCGACGCAAGCATCGGCGGTGGCGCTTGTGACCTGGTCAACGGTGTTTTGATATCCTTTTGCCAGAAGGTCAGACGAATCGTTGCCGGTTTGATGAAGATTTGCTTGAATCGCCCCCACCAATTTGGTTCGAGGAGTATTTCCACCCAGAGTAGTCCCTCAGTCACCTGCGGCAACCTGAGCCGTTCATCAAGGTCCGCGACATTTTCCTGTAATAAATTGAGTTTTGCTGGGCTCCTGCTGTTTGACTGCAGCAAGAGAAACGGTTTTTCGACCAGGACCGGTCTGAAATTGAGCAGCAGATGCCGAAGCAAGCGGGCATCTTCCAAAGGAGGAAACCTGTGATCTCCCGCGTCCAATTCGAAGAGCACAAATCGCGGCGCTACTGGAGAAAGATAATATTGTTCGTTCAAGCGGGTGAGTCGCTGGTTGAAAGCAAGATAACTCTGGAACACCGGACGGCAGTGATAATTCAAATTATTAAAGGTGGCATAGCATTGATGCTGCCCAAAGACGTCCACACTTGCTTGCCCGATCACCTGGCTCAGACCCGGTAAACGGGCGGCTTTCTGCGCCTGTTGGTACTGTTTTCGCTCGCGGGATTGATACTCCAAAGGCCACAACAACGCATTCACGTTCTCTCGCAGACCTGCGAAAGGTTGAGCCAGTGAGGATTTGAATGAAGAAAAGAATAAGGCATTAAGAGTGAGCACGGTGAGCAAACAACAGGAGAGCGTCAAAGCTTGGGAGCAAACCTGGGCTCTCTGGCTCGCACATGGCAGCAGTTCCAGAGACATTACAAGGATTGGAATGAAGCCGAAGAAAAAGCCCATGTGGTACAAGTCAGCTCGTACAAACCCATGCTTCCATACGACGAAAATGAAAAAGAGCAGCCAGAGCATAATGGCCGCTGTACGCCACCTGACGCGCGAAATTGGAACAGCCTCGGTCCATGGTCCCACACCAAGAACGCGGGTAACGACTGCTCCCATAGCCAGTACAGCCACAATAATTCCGCGCCTGCCGAAAGTACTGGGGGCATCCAATCCCACAGTTTGATCGTACCCTTCAATGATTGACCAGGCATTTGCAAAAAAAGCGGGAAGGTCCCCCAGTCTCTGGCCTGAAAGCAACCAGGCTGTTGCGAACATTGCGCTGAGTCCGAGCACCAGTCCTGCAGCAATTCCTCTCCTTCTCTTTAACAGATTATCTGTCATGAGGACGCCAGCGCTGAAAATAGCTACGAATAGAAAATTGGCCTTCACCATCACACCGAAGACGGCGGCAAGAGCAAAACAGAAGGCACAAAAAAGTAAACGAATCCCGCTCGTGATCAGGCAGAGCCATCCCCAGCAAAGAATGGCCAAATAGAGCACAAGATCGGCCCTGGGATCGATGTTGGCAGTTAGATAAACAAAAAGTGTTACAAACAAAATCCGCCAAAAAAGCCTTATGCGCCAAGCGAGCAGACACGCCCCTAAAGCAGTGAAAAAACTCAAACATGTTAATACCACAATTTGAACACCATGCTGATGCGGAAAATAATGGCGGCTGACCAGATAACCCCAGGGACCGTAAGTAAACACGATGTCCTTTCCATAATGCCACCCCTGTTCATGGGCAGAACTCAATACCGCTTTCTCCGAAAGTGAATCATCCAGGAGGAACGGTTGTCTCGGGAAAGGCACAAATGCCAGACTCGCCAGGAAGGCAGCCAGGCACGGTGCCACCCAGCCGTAACGCAAAACACGAGCAATGGCCCTTAAATCCACTCTGAGGTCCAATAAGAATTGAAATACGGGTCTGTCGCAAACTGTTTCTCACCTCGATAGTTTTCGATCAAGAACTTGTTCGGACGTGCCCCAGGAGAAAGTCTTCCAGCCGGGACAGGTGGAGCACATTCAGCACCGCAGGCTGTGGTTTTTTGAAAACCAGTTTTGTTCCATGTCGTTGCGCGAGCCTTTTTACCTTAACCATGGCCCCCAACCCCGAGCTATCAATGAAACGGACCGCGGACAAATCGATGATCACTTCAGGTTGGGAGGACTCGGCTGCGTTTCTCAAGTGGCGTTGGCAATCCGCCCAAACTTCCGCAGCATTGACCGCCGTAATCTCACCTAGCCACCGTAGATGGCAAGTCGAAGAATCCCAAGCCACGGCTACCACGGCTTCAAGAGAGCGGGCGTGGAGCAACTGTTTCGCCTCAGCCACATCTTTAGCTTTGGCAAAAAACTCGTCGAGGTGCAGGAGCTTAAGCGACTTTTCGGCCACCTCCCCAGGCGATAGCAAGACCAGGTCGCTGCCGCTGGACTTTAATCGCTTTTGCAGCTGGATCAACACTCCGACCCCAGTACTGTCGATAAATTCCACACCATCCATTTGCAGAAAACAAGGGCGACCATCATTTAGGATTTGCTCCACGGACAAGTCACCTTTGCATGCAGCTTCCAAATCGAATCGAACTGGCATTCTTCGGATCTGAAAGTCACTTTCTTGAATGGCAAGATGAGGCAGGCTTTTTGCCCCATTTTCTTCGCCGCGCAGGCGCGATGCTCGCCGCAATCGCCACCACTGAAGTAAAAGACCATACCCGAATACCCAAAAGTCTTTGGCGTATCGTCTAAACAATCTCCGCGGTTCCTGGGCCAGGCGGAATACCCATTCAGTTCCCGATCGTTGCATCCAAACCGGAGCACGCTTGACCTGTCCCGCCAGGAAATCAATGGTTGCGCCAACCCCCACTGCCACCGGAACCCCCAATGAGCGATAATGCATGGCAATCCATTTCTCTTGCTTGGGACAACCAAAGGAAACAAAAAGCAAGTCCGGACGCGCACCCTGGATCCGGCGCTTGATCTCTTCATGTTCCATCTCCAGAAGCTTGCCAAAGGGCGGAGAGTAATGGCCCGCAACGATCAGCTCAGGATTATGCCTCTTAATATTATTTACGGCTGCTTGGGATGATTCAGGAGTTGCGCCCAAAAAAAACACCCGGTACTTGCGTTGCACGGCAACCTCAATCAACAGCGGGACCAGGTCCGCTCCTGCGACTCGTTCAGCAAGAGGGTTACCCAGAAGTCTCGAAGCCCACAGCAATGGCGTCCCATCGCAGAGCACAAGATGCGCCTCAAATAGGATGCGATGCAACTCCACGTCTTCCTGCGCCTGCACCAGAAAATCCACATTCGCGGTAACAAGGTAATGCGGAGACCCGGACGCAACCATCTCTTCTATTGCTGCCACAGCTTGAACAGTGGAAACGTTGTCGAAGGGAACTCCTAGAATCGCAATGGGAGGCTGGCGCGAAGCGGTGAGAAAAGCGGTATTTGGCCGCACAGTCAGTTCGGCTGCCAATTTTTCATTTGCGAGCGAAAGCATGGTGGTAAATTTCAAGCGGGGTTACTAACGTCACACCATTGCCAGCAGCTAATACGAGCTTCTTTCGCCGCTATCGCCAGGGCGCCCTTCAAGCCACATCCTGGGTTCAAATCGTGCAATGACCATTCGTGCGCCGGTGGAAATCCTTCCGGCAACTTCAACAAGCGCGCGCTTTGTTCCGGTAGAAACGAAACCTCCACTTGATTCAGGTAATGCGAGATTCCCTGCCCGGTTGCTTTCAACCATGCCTCCTTTCGAGTCCAAAGGTTGAAAAAACCGGACAATTGTTTCTCCCGCTTCAATTGTTCAAAAAGTGAACTCTCGCGCTGTGAAAAAAAGCGTTTCACGAGCTCCCCCATATCCTCCAAAGGTCTGACACGCTCGAGATCCAAGCCCAATGGCCCCGTGTGAGTCACGCCGGCCACTGCGAATGAATCAGAATGGGCAAGATTGAAATCAATATCCTTACGGGCGGATTGTTGGGAAAAAGCCGGTTTGCCATATAACCCGTAATCGAATTTTATTTTGTCGGGACTGACATCCACATAGGCACCCAAGAGCTCCCGGAGCCAACCACGCCCCGCAACATAGCGATTTCGGTGTTGCTCGAAATGAAACCGGCTTGCGCGCTCTCGTTCATCCAATGAAAGGAAGGATTCAAACCTTTGCAGGGAGGCGGGCGACACATCCAGGTAAAAAGCCCAAACGTGCACGTCGTTTTCACCTAATTGAGGGGAGGCAAATGAGAGCGGCCACATCAGTTGGACGTGGTTTTCGAGCGGCTCCGCTAGTGCGCAAACCGGTCCCGAGGAATTTCCCGTGCAAATAGGAGAGTGCAAACCTTTAGATTCCAGACCTTTGCTCTTCTCGCTCTGCCGGGTTTCGTAAATTACATTATCCATAGTGGGCCCAGAGCTTTTTGTAAGCAGTCACTAATCCGTTCCAATCGGCCGCATCAGTAACTAATTGTCTTTGCAAGTGCTGGACGATGCCGGGTTCTCGCGCGAATTCCCCATTCCAAAGCAATAATGAAAGCGCGTTAAGCAACCGTTCACGCGGGTACCTCAACGAAAGCGGGGCCAGGGCCGCTTTGGCTCCAAAGCTGCGCAAGCTTAAGAGATAATTCCGCCAGGCTGAAGTCCCGGGGCACTTCACACGAGGATTGAACGCGTAATCGCGTACCGATTTAAACGTGCAGCCTAGACGCCGGTTCTCCAGCCAGAGCCACACTTTGAGCGCCAGCGCGCCCAACTCGCAACAATCTTTCTCGAATTGAATAACAGGTTTTGAGATCCTGCATGGCTCCAACTTGAATGCTGCCCCTGCCTCGTGGTGCATTTGAACTGCATCAAACCATGCCATTTTTTCGTCGGGAACCAACCCGCGCAATAGCCGAACTCGTTCGGCACAACTCCAATGGTATTGACCGAAAGCAACCAGCACGCTATCTCCCAAACACAACTGAGTTTTCGCCAGATTGCGGCCAACGAAGTCCGCCTCATCAGAAGTCAATTCCGAAAAGCCCCGCGGATTTGGAGGTCCGATCAATTGGGGGCGTGAACCCCTTTCATTAGCAGTAGGGCTGGAACCAGAGTTGCTCAAGACCTCTCGCGCAAGCAATAGACCGCTGCAGCGGTTTAGTAGAAGACGCGAAGCTTCGGAAAGAGGTATCGCAGTGGAGTCGAGATGCTTTTGACACCCGTTGAACAAGCTTTCATTTCCCACAAAAATTTTGTGCCCCGACAGTAGATCATAAGTGAAAATTGAAACCGGGGTCTGTTTCAAACGAGCCAGAGAATCGATTTTGAATTCCACGTGGAGGCCAGCCTCAGGGGAAAGTCGCTCCCCTAATTGGCAAAGCTTCTGTCCATAGATCCGCTCGTTCCAGAGGCGGCTGCCTGTCATAAACACGTAAAACTCCAGGTCATTGTAAGGCTGATCCCCCAATTCGGTCCGCAGCACTCCGCCTTCGCCACGACCATAGCCTCCACCCAGAACAAATCCGTCCAGTTTTCTACTGGGGACCACCCTGAGCGTCTCTGCCAAAATCCAGCGGCATGTCTCGAGAAGCCGGGCTTCCAGTGCGGGACTGCCGGTCTTAGTAAAGGGTTTGTGATTCACGTTATTCCTGCGCTCCGATAGAAATTCCAGCCTTCCTTGAAGCCAGCCAGTTTTGCAGTGCGCTGTTGCCATCGAATCTGAGCCGCATGAGGCATTTCGCTGAGGCGGCCAGTTCTGGCGCAAAATACGAGATCACGTCGCAAGTCATTGAGCCAACCCAGCAGCACGGTTCTTGGCCAGTTGATTTGATCGGGAACTCCCTCCCATACTGCAGCCAGCGCTCGTGCCTCCCCAAAACTCCGACGGTACGCCTGCCCGGGAGTATAGTTGTGGGAATGCACTACCACCGACTCAGGACAATATCCCACGCGATAGCCTTGCGCCCGGCACCACCGTGTGTATTCATCGTCCTCCGAATACTGCATTTTTTCCAGAAAACCGCGCTGGCTCCAGATGTCCTTGCGCAATCCACTGCTGACCATGCTGAAAAAGTGTTCCCATGAATTGGATTCCCGGGCCAAACCGAAACAGCGCTCGTAATCGTGAGCGTAAACCGCCTGACAGCCTGGCCGAGGAATTTGCCGGCCAAAAACTGCTGCGACGGAGGGTTCTTGCAAGCTCACCGCCAACGGTCGTAACCAATTAACCCCCTGTGGTGTGGCATCTGCATTCAGGAAAATTCCAATGTTGCCCCGGGCCAAAGCCATGCCCTGATTCATCACTCGGCTGGGATTATAAGTTCCTGGCTCAATTTGAATGAAATGTGCCGGCTTTGCTGCGCGAATCAAATCGACCGAACCGTCGGTCGATCCAGAGTCGATGACGAGCAGTTCCCAGTTTCGATACTCTTGAGCCTGAACCGCTGGCAGCGTTTCGCGCAAAGCCCAGGCTTCGTTAAAGGAGCGCAGAATAATGCTCACCAAAGGGTCACTCATGATACAAAGGGTGCGAGTGGAAAGGTATTCATGCAATCCGTTGAATACCCCAGGGGAAGCGGTTTGTATGCCCAACCCCCAACCCAGGGGATTTTCGAATTGTCTTGACCACTAAGGCATTCCTACTCAAAGTGTCGCGTTCCGGTGGGTTGTTGGTTTTAGGGAAAAGAGCAGTTGCTCAGGCGAGAAATTGCATGGCAATGCAGTTTTTCGACTTACGGGACAGAAGTACCTTGCGCCAACACAGGATATAAAATGATGTTTACAGGTTTGTTTGCGCGGCACGCGCCAAGGCCGCGCACGGTTCAGAGATCTATCGAGCGCCGCCCCGCCACATGGAGTGCGGGAATTATACTCGCACTAGCAAGCACGTGGCTGATTCTACCCCAGAGCCTTGCGGGCACAGTGGTGGATTTCAAGCAAGCCGCCAACAATGATCCCGGTTTTGGTATCGCGAACATTCATTGGGTCAATTCAATCCTTCAAGCCAATAACTCGATTTACTTTGAAGGAATGTCGGTGCGCCAACGGGTGCTTTTCGCCGGTCTGCCGAGCACGGCGGGCAATCACCATTCCCTGTTATTCCGCAACCAGTTCACCAAGGGCGGCTTGCACGCCTACGATTTCCTGACTTCCTATGCCCAGGCCCAAGCCGAGGATCTAGCGGATTTGGGAGTTATTACAGTGTTGAATCAGTGCGGGGCTGACATTGGCCCCCCCTCCAGCCTGGCCACCACCTGCGCAGTGCTACATGACAGCACAAATTTCCTGGATGTTCGCATCCCCAGTGATCCCTTCATCAGCAAAGATGGTTCAACGTCAAACAGGATAACCGCTTATGAAGCTCAGCACGGGCCGCGAACTATCAGAATTTATGGCGATGCTCCCATCAGCAATGCGGCGTTGACCCTCTGTCACGACGTTGCCGATGGCGGCGATACTGGTGATTCCGTCGTGCTGTATGCGTTTACCTGGGATTCTGCCTCGTCCAATATTCTGATCGAAATGGCGGGGCACATTGCTATTTCAGGGGACGGAACAGGAGCTACCTGGGGAACAGGCCTCGGCTTGGGTAATATTTCTGGCGGCTCCTATCACTTCAAACTGGATGGACTGGCCGGCGCGCTCACTGATCAGAACTGCCCACCGGGTCAGAATCAGAGAGAAATCGTCAGTCTGGGTTCTCAGGACAACCAGCTTAAAGGCACCAGCACCCTCCTGTTGCCGCCTCCATGCCATATCAGCGGAGCCAGCCCGGTTTGTTTCGGAGCGACCAACATTTATGATGGCACCTCTTTTGGACCAAATTTGAGGTACAACTGGAGCGTTAGCGGAGGCGGCACAATTCTCGGTTCGACCACGAGTTCCAATGTTTCAGTCAAAGCGACCGGAGCAGGAGCTTATACCGTCAGTGTGACCCTCACTGTGACTAGCGGCCCATACACAACTAACAGCACCTGCTCGTTCACAGCAACGGTCAATCCTCCTCCGCCTTGCTCGATTACCGGGTCCACAACTGTGTGTCCGTCTTCCACCAACGAATATAGCGCGCCTCCAGGCATCGCTGGCTATTCCTGGTCGGTTGCTGGGGCGGGTTTTATTTCCGGTTCTGGCACAAACCAAACGGTTAATGCCCGCAGCGGCAGCGGCTGCAACACTAATTTCACTCTGACTCTAATCGTGACGGATACAAATGGCTGCACCAGCACGTGCGATCAAACGGTGATCGTTCAGGATACTACACCGCCACAGATCACCTGTCCGCCGCCTTTCAATGCTGCCGAAGCACCCAGGTATTCTGGTGGGGCAGTTGTCAATTACGTGCTTCCAACGGCCACCGACAATTGCACGGCTAATCCCTCTATATTCACCGCTCCTGCGCGCGGTTCTTTATTTCCGGTCGGGGCCAATGTGGTCACCGGCACGGCGGTTGATGAATGCTTCAATTCGAATTCCTGCCCTTTTATTGTGCGCGTCATTCCGTACGAACGCCAAGTGACCAGCACGGATGATTCCGGACCGGGCACGCTCCGCCAGGCATTGCTGGATGCCAATGATTCGCCTGATGAGAACCTGGTAGTTCTTCGGCTTCCAGGTCCGGGCCCCTACACGATTCATTTGTCCTCTGCTCTTCCGATGATTACCAGCCCCGTCATAATTGATGGGTTCTTGCAAAGTGGCAGCAACGGCTCGCCCGGAATCGAATTGGATGGAAGTGCTTTGAGTAACGGTAGCGACGGCTTGGTCATTCAAGCCGGCAGTAGCACCGTGCGCGGGTTGGCCTTGCATGGTTTCGCCACGGCTATCCGACTCCAGGGAAATGGCAGCAATTTCATCCAGGGCAATTTTATTGGCACCGACTTGACCGGGATGAATGCCTTTGGCAATTCCGGAAACGGAATTTATATCGACTCGCCGAATAATGTGATTGGTGGGACAGCTCCGGGGACCGGAAACGTGATTTCTGCTAATCGGGGCAATGGTATTGTAATCGCCACCACGAATGCCACAGGTAACCTGATCCAGGGCAATTTGATTGGAGTGGCTATCGATAAAACAACTTCTCTCAGCAACAATTTAAATGGTGTTCTGCTGACCGACCAATCGTCACGCTCAACGATTGGCGGGACGGCCACAGGAGCTGAGAATCTGATTGCGTTCAATGGCCGCAACGGAATTACTCTGGCCGCGTCCGGGGGTGATCGGAATGCGTTGCTGGGCAATGTGCTCAAAGCCAACGCGGGCCTGGGAATTGATCTGGGGGACGATGGCGTGACGCCGAATGATGCCACTGATGCTGACGCTGGGCCGAATGACCTACAAAATTTCCCTGTTCTGACCGATGCCAAATCGATCGAGGGGATCACCACAATTACCGGGCAACTGACTGGTTCCGCTAACACAACATTTCGCGTTGAATTTTTCCTGAATGATTCCACCAATGCCTCGGGTTACGGTGAGGGCGAACTATTGCTGGGGTCGAGTTTGGTTACCACCGCCGACAATGGCATTGGATCATTTTCAACACAATTTTCCGTGGCTGCAACCTTCACGCAATTTGTAACCGCCACCGCCACCGATCCTCTTAATAACAGCTCAGAATTCTCCCGTGCTTTCCGCGTCCGCACGCTCCCGATCCTCGGCGGCGGACCGTTCAGCACGAACGTGCCGGTGGGGACCACCGCCACGCTATGTACCACTGTCGCGGGCACGCCTCCAATCTTCTACCAATGGAGAATCAATGGCGTAAATATCCCAGGCGCAACCGATGCTTGCTACACGGTCCCCTCCGCCCAGATCGCCGATGGCGGTGGATACTCGGTCGTCATTGGAAACGATCTGGGTGCGCTGTCCACCGCCACCGCCGCGCTGACCTTGCCTTTGTCCAACATTGCTGGTGCCGATAATTTCGCCGACCGCGTGGCCTTGACCGGCACCAATGGCGTTCTGATTGCGCAAAATCGAGCTGCCACTCTGGAACCGGGTGAGCCGCTCCACAATGGAAAACCAGGTGGCAAATCCATTTGGTACACCTGGCGGGCGCCCGCAACAGGCGTCGCTACTTTCCGAACGCTGGGGAGCACCTTCGACACGTTGCTCGCAGTGTACAGCGGCTCGGTGCTCACCAACCTTTCAACTATCGATAGCGATGATGATCGAGGTGGCTTTTACACCTGCGATCTCCACTTCAATGCGTTCCAGGGGACCCAATATCAGATTGCGATTGATGGTTTCGGCGGTGCTAGCGGCGATTTTATTTTGGCATGGCAAGAGCAGGATACTTCGCATCTGCTGCCAATCTTCCTGGCTCAACCCGCCAGCCAGACCGTGGCGCCAGGTCAAACTGCCACTTTTACGGTTCTGGGAGCCCGTGTTTGTGGTAATGGACAGATCAATTGCGACAACCCTAACCCGCAACTATTGTATCAATGGTTTTTTTACGGCAATCCCATCCCCGGCGCTACAACCAACAGTCTCGTGATTACCAATGTCCAGCCAGTTCACGTTGGTATTTACACCGTCAGCATCGCCACCCCATATCAAACCAACCAGAGTGATGACGCCGTGCTGCAGATCAATTTAACGGGTTCTGAGGTTGAAAATGCTCTCGCCTCGGACAAATTTTTGGATGCGACTCACCCGTTGCTGATCGGCACCAGCACCGGCTCCAGTCCATTGGCCTTGAAGACTGCCACCTCGGAAATTCGTCCGTTGGCTGCGGGTTCAGTTGTGCGTGGTTATACGGGAACGCAGGTTTTCAACACCACCGGCAGCGCCACGAGCCCAGGCGAAGTTATCTGCGGCGTTCTCGGCGGCGCTTCCGATTGGATTTCATTCGTTGCTGAAGCTTCCGGTAATTTGTTCCTGAATACCGAGGGTAGTTCGTACGATACCGTAATGGCAGTGTTCCGGCGTTCACCCACCAACTCCGCGGTGCTCGAATTACTCGCTTGTGATAACAACAGCGGCAGCGACGGAAAAACCAGCTCGCTCAGCGTCCCGGTTGAGGTCGGAAAAACCAATTTCATCCTGGTGGATGGTGTCAATGGCGTCTCCGGCGTTCTTCAGCTCAATTTCAGCCTCGCTACCACCACCGTTATCCAGTCACTCGGCTTGACTCCGCAGCGGGAGCAACATCTGCAGGTGCTCGGCCGGCCTGACCTCCACTTTTCCATCCAGGCCTCGAGCAATTTGGTCACTTGGACCTCATTGATTGACGTGACAAATCCATCGAGTGGGGTCTTTGATTACATTGACACAAACTCAATTAACGTGCCGCGACGATATTATCGCGCATTGCTCTTACCATAAGCGTTCTAAAGGTTCCCCACGGTGATTTTGGCTTCCTGCCAGATGCGATCTAGCTTCCTGGATCGTTGTGAGCCTCGGCCATAATAAGATGACGCTCGAACCAACTGCGGGCCAACTGCGCGACCTGGTCCAATGTGCCTGGTTCTTCAAAGAGAGATAGACCGCGCCCAATGAAACGTTCGAGTTTCACCTCGTTCAAGACAGCCAGTACCAGAACAGTCGCTGCGACCGGAGCGTTTGAAACTTTCGCAACCGGGTGCTAAGTTTTGTCCGGCCTCAAATATGAACCGTATTACAATATGCCTTTTGGGGTTGCTGGTATCAGGCCAGGTTCTTCGCGCCGGCGGGTCCGTGACCAACGTTGTTACTTACACACTCGTGGATGGCAGCTATTTCGTTGATGACTGCTCAATCTGTGAACGCCCTACGATTCAACAGCCTTTGCGAGGAACTTTTGACCTGGTGCTCCTGCAAGACACACCGCCTTACACTCGATATGCAATTGAAAATATTCATTTCATAGCAGGGCCACGCGGCTCGAGCCTCGAAAGAAGCCTGACTGGGAGTGGAGTTTACATCCGTTTCGAGGAATTTGCACTCTTACAGGACATGAATCTGGCCCTGGAAGTGAAAGATTCATATACCAATCGGCCAGCTTACTTTACCAATGAAACCCGCGCGACTCAGCAACCCTTTCCCTTAATTCAGGCGACATTGCAGCAAACCAATGGAACGTTGTTGCAGACTTTTACCCTGGAAATCTTTGCGGCGCCGGTGCGCGAAATTTGGTTTTCCACCTCCAAATCTTTCATATCCACCAACCCAGCCTCGTCCACCAAACAAATAACCGCCGGCGATCTGCTCTCTACCACTGGCCGCGTGGTCAAACGCAATATCGACCTGGTTGGCAAGTTGGGTGTGATGCCAATTGTGCCCGATTTGGGCTTGGACGCCTTGGATGTCATAGGGGGTAGCGAAATTCTCTTCTCCATTCCAGTCGATGTTTTCAGTGAAACACTGGGCCTTTTGCAACATGGTGATCTGCTCTCGAATCGCGGCGCCATTGTAAAGCGCAACCAGGAATTGCTGGCAGCGTTTCGACCTTCTTCGTCCGCTGACGCAGGACTGGACGCCGTCCAGATGATGCCTGACAAACAGATACTCTTTTCGATTCGGAGCAACGTCGTGGTGGATGCGACATTGACCTTGTCCCGCGGAGACATTCTCTCAGACGCTGGAACTATTTTCATGACACACCAACAGTTGCTGTCGAAATTTCAGCCCACAGTCACAAATCGCGATTTCGGATTGGATGCTCTCCAGGTCCTGCCCAGCGGCGAGATCTGGTTTTCCGTTGAAGAAGGTTTCACCGATTCCCGAATTGGTCCGGTGCAGCCGGGGGATCTCTTAAGTAACTTGGGCTACCGGGTTTTTAGCAACCGCTCTCTTCTGGAAGCATTTTCTCCGGCCGACCCTGCACAGGACTACGGATTGGACGCATTGTTTGTGATCACCGACACCACTCCTGCTCGTCCCGCTCCGCTCATCACCCGGCAGACGGTCTCAGGGCAAACGCTGCACATCGAATGGGACGGACAAGGCTCCGTGTTTCAATTGGAAACAGCACCATCTCTCTCTGACCTATGGTCTCCTTGCAGCCAAATCATACCGGACTCCTTCTTCGACACCCCGTGCGACTTGAGTCCAGGTAATTCAGCTTTCTATCGCCTGCGGCAATGGTGAAACTCTCGTGTCATTGAAGATGGTTTTTGAGTAAGCCCTACCGCTGCGGTTACAATTTGCGCTTTAGTCGTTGTCTGTAACCCGCTACCTTCGCCTATGCCATTTCAAACCCTTGTGGATGGGGCTGTCCAGGCTTTGAGACAGGAACTCGCGCCAATCTCTACTCATGTTGCCTTTAAGGGAGCGCCGTTCGGGGCAATTTCATCGAGGGCATCTCTGACATCAACTTACTGATCGTCCTTAGCGAGTCGAACCCGGCAGCTCATGAGGCCATTGCCAGAGCAATCGGCAAAGAAAAGCGGATCGATCCGTTCATTCTGGGGTGGCCGGGGTTCGCGCGCAGCGCGAGATCGTTCGCAGCCAAGTTCGCCAGCATCAAACGGAATTATCGAGTGGTGTTAGGGGCCGATCCTCTCGCTGATATTACGATTAATCCCGAGCTTGAGCGTTTTCTCTGCGAACAGGCTTATAGTTGTAACCACAAATTCGCGCCACTGGAATGGTTGCGCGAGCTAGAGCCCGCAACGATTCGCCAGCTTCATATTGTGGGCTTCTCATGCCAAAACGGCCGCTACACGGATGACCATTCACAACCGGTCCAGGAGGAATTGCTCGACCTTGCTCGTGTCATTATTGATTACGCGCCGGTTGAAGCAATCATCCTCGAACGTGATACCGATTTCCCCGGCGCCGATGGGATGAACGCCGAAGTTGCCAAACTTGAAGCCTTGTGCCCGAAATTGATTCCATGTTTCCTCGAATACGCTCCGAACCATTGGCCTGCAGGGAATAAAACGGAAGTCCTCGACACTCGCGATTTTGTCCAGCACCTCCGCGAGCAACATAACGCTGCCATTGCCCTCAGCGAGATAAACCGGATTAGGTTCGTGCTTGGCACGAGACGCATTTCCATACATTACCTGGCAAGAGTTCGGCTGCGGAATCGAGAACGCCGGGCCATGCAAGTTTTCCTTCGTCTCGCCTCAGGTCGATGGAATGAATATGTGTTTTATTTTTCCTTGTAAGTGAGCTAAATGATCTGCCTCTGAGCGGGGGAAAAGATCGACTCACGTTTATAGTTCTACTGCGCGTCGTCGGCGATTTGCTAAATCTTGGAGTGCTGAACCTTGTTTTGGTGAAAATACCTTGACTAAAGCCCCAACTCCTTTATAAACTAAATACTGCTCCTCTGACTTACATGCTCCACCCAACCGCAAATACTGTTCTCGAACTGCTTTGGAAGTGCCCTGCAGCAACTGCAGCCAGGAGTAGGCTCATCGGACAGAGATTACCGTTGGTTTTCGTTGGCTGCTTCCTGGCAGCTTCGCCTTTGCATTCTCAGACTTACGGCATCATCAAGAGTTTTGGCGTGCAGACTAACATCATGGGCTTGCAGCCCCGCTCCGAACTCGTGCAGGGACCCGATGGCCGTCTCTATGGGACGACATCGAGCGGGGACGGATATGGAACAGTGTTCAAAGTGAATTCGGATGGAACCGGCTATACTGTCTTGAAATGGTTTGGCAACCCGGTTGAAGGAGCAACTCCCTATGCGGGAGTGACGCTATCCGGGGATACGGTTTATGGAACAACCTATTCGGGCGGTAGTTCAAATTACGGGACCGTCTTCAAATTAAATACCGATGGGACAGGGTACCTCGTGCTGAAACATTTCGCCTCCTCCGATGGTTCCAACCCGTCTGGAACGCTGACTCTGGCAGGCGACACGCTTTATGGAACAACCTATTGGGGAGGAACGTCTGGGTATGGCACAGTATTCACGCTCAATACTGACGGGACTGGTTTCGAAGTGCTAAAGCATTTCGCATCGGAGGAAGGCATCAACCCATCTGGAGAGCTGCTCCTGCTGAATGGCGTGCTGTACGGGACGACCCGTTCCGGAGGTCCGACTTACGGGACGGTATTCAAACTGAACACCGATGGGTCCGGTTACGTCATATTGAAAAGCTTTGGTTTCGACGGCATCAACCCTAACGGGGGATTGATTCTTTCCGGTGGCGTACTCTATGGGACGACCTATAACGGGGGTTTGGGCCAGGGGACAGTGTTCAAGCTGAACCCGGATGGAACAGGTTTCGCCGTACTGAAGAGTTTTGATGGCGGGTTTGGCGCCTGGAACCCGATCGGGCGATTGGCGATGTCGGGTTCCACGCTCTATGGAACATCTTACACCGACGGACATTCCAGCTATGGAACGGTCTTCCAGTTGAACATTGACGGAAGCAGCTATGGCGTGCTGAAGCAGTTCGGTGGCCTGGAAGGAAGATATCCATATGCGGGCTTGCTGCTATCCGGCAGTACGCTCTACGGCACTACCTTGAATGGTGGGAACTCGGGTGAGGGCACGTTGTTCAAGCTTGAGACGAATGGCACGGCCTTCGCGATGCTCACACAATTCACTTCCAGTGATACGGCGAGACCTTATGCGGGCGTGACATTGTCAGGCAATACGCTTTTCGGTACGACACGGAACGGCGGCAACTCGGGCAAAGGGGCGGTTTTCAAGGTCAACGCGGATGGCACCGGCTACACCGTGCTCAAGTGGTTCACTAACTCTGCTGAGGGAGCGGGGCCGTCAGCCAGGTTGACTTTGGCCGGCAACACGCTTTATGGAACGACTTTGGGAGGAGGCAGTTTTGACGGCGGCACCGTGTTCAAGCTCGATACGAATGGCACGGGATTCACAGTCATTAAATTTTTGGATCGGACACCGGTTGCGGGGGTGACTATCTCGGGATCCACGCTTTTCGGTACCACCTATTATGGGGGCAATCCGGCCATGGGATCGGTTTTCAAATTGAACACGGATGGCACGGGCTATAGCCTCTTGAAGGAATTCGGCCAGACCAATGGGGCATTTCCGCAATCGGACCTGACCTTGTCGGGCAGCACTCTGTATGGAACAACGAGTCAAGGTGGCAACGGCCTGCGGGGAACAGTATTCAAGCTCCAGACCAATGGTACGGGGTTTGCCATTCTGAAACATTTTGGGACAAGCGACGGGGCTCAACCTTACGGCGGCCTGGTACTTTCAGGCAGCACACTGTACGGCACCACCACTGCCGGAGGCAGCCCAAGCTGGGGCACAGTGTTTAAAGTAAGCACGAACGGGACAGGTTTTGCTACTTTATGGTGGTTCACCAACTCGGCCACCGGAGCAAATCCCGGAGCCACCCTGTGCCTCTCCGCCAACACGCTCTATGGGACGACGTACAATGGCGGCCTTTCAGGCAAGGGGACCGTGTTCAAAATCAATACCGACGGCACAGGATATGCCGTGGTCAAGCACTTTAGCGGCCTCGACGGAGCCTCTCCATTTGCAGCACTGGCCCTCTCGGGTAGCCGGCTCTACGGGACCACCAGCGTGGGCGGTGATTTTAACCTGGGGACTGTTTTCTGGTTGGACCTGGCGCCACAATTCGCCCGCTTACATCAGGATTTGAGCGGGTTCATGAATCTCAACTTAATTGGTGAACCTGGCCGCCTTTGCGAGCTCTACGCCTCCACGAACCTCCTGGTATGGGAATTACTCTCTACGCTGACCAACGAAACTGGAACTATGGTCTATACTGACACGCAAGCAGCCAACCTCCCGTGCCGTTTCTACCGCGCTATTCAGTCACCATAATTTTCCCGCTAAGAGCCATATATTTGTGATTGCCTCCCCCAATTACCCTCTATGCTGTCCGAATGCCGGCTCCTCAAAATGGACATGGATAGGGCCAACTAATGTGGATAAACTCAAATAATCTTGATCCCCTTTACAGTGTGGGACCTGGAAACTCCGGCTACAAATCTGGTGCTGTCGGCTAATTCCTCAAACGCTGTTCTAGTAGCTCCCACAGGAATGGCCTTCTTTGGATCAGGTTAGAAGTTTGAATTCCCGCGCCAAATCCCTACTTTGTTGCAGCACATAATCGCAAATAAATGACTATAAACAAAATGTCACGCAGGAAAGCACTGGCTCAAACTGGACTATTGGCTGGAGCAACTTTGATCGGTAAGAAAGGCCAGGCGGCCCAAGTGTCCGGCGATGCATCAAAACTTGCTACCCGTCCGTTTCTTTATTGTCTGAACACAGCAACGATCCGCGAACAAAAGATCGGAATTGTCAAAGAAATCGAGGTAACTGCCAGCGCCGGTTATGATGCCATTGAGCCATGGATTGGCACTATCGAAGAGTACGTCAAAAGCGGCGGTTCACTGAAAGAGTTGAAACAGCGTGTCATTGATTCCGGATTAACGGTGGAAAGCGCCATCGGCTTTTCGGAATGGATCGCGGAAGATGAAGCCAAACGCGCGCAAGGTTTTGAGCGGGCTAAACGCGACATGGAACTAGTCGCCAAAATTGGAGGCAAGCGTTTGGCTGCCCCCCCCGCCGGTGCCACTAACCTTCCCAAGCTGGACCTGCTTGCTGCCGCGGAGCGATACCGGCTTTTGCTGGAAGCGGGCGATCAGATCGGGGTATTGCCCCAACTTGAGCTCTGGGGATTTTCGAAAAACCTGAATCGACTTGGCGAATGCGCTTGCGTGGCCATTGAATCAGCTCATCCCAAAGCTTGTTTACTGGCTGATGTGTATCATATTTACAAGGGTGGCTCGGATTTCCGTGGCATTCACCTTTTCGGTCCGAACGCCATTCCCGTCCTGCACATGAACGATTACCCCAACGATCCCCCGCGAGAGGCAATAAACGATAGTCACCGTGTTTATCCGGGAGACGGAATGGCGCCTCTAAAAGATATTTTGCGTCTCCTACGTCTAACAGGTGGCCAGACCGTGCTTTCCTTGGAAGTTTTCAATAGAAAATATTGGAAGGAAGATCCTTTGGAAGTTGCCAAAACCGGTCTCGGTAAGATGAAGGCTATTACACAGGCGCTTTAGTGTGTGATAAGATTATGAGCTTTTACAATCGACCCCTTTCCAGCGGTGCACGTCTTCTCCTCAGGAGGAGAGGGCAGGGGAGAGGACGACTTTCATGAGAGAAGCAGTCCTGATTGCAAGCTCGCGAACGCCTCTGGCCAAATCTTTCCGCGGCTCCTTTAACATGACGCGGCCCGATGATCTGGCTGCCCATTGCATTCAGGATTTGTTGCGCAAAACTCCGCAGTTGGATCCGGCTGAAATCGAAGAAGTAGTTATAGGGTGTGGCCAGCCTGCAGGCGCCCAGGGAAACAATGTGGCCCGTGTTGCGCTCATTCGGGCCGGTCTTCCTCCTGCTGTGCCCGGTTTGACCGTGAGCCGTCATTGTTCCTCAGGGCTCCAGGCCATTGCGGTTGCCGCGCATGAAATCATAAACGAAGGGTTAAACATTGCCATTGCCGGCGGCGTAGAAAGCATCACGTCAACTGTTAAGCTGGCTATTGATCCAAACGTTATCATCAACCCTAAAGTTCAGGAACAGAAGCCGGGCATTTATATGGTGATGGGCAACACTGCCGAAGTTGTTGCCAAACGCTACAAAATCAGCCGTCAAGCGCAGGACGAATATTCATTGAGCAGCCAGCAACGCACGGCCAAGGCACAGCAGTCAGGGTTTTTTGACGAGGAATTGGCCCCCATCACCGTCACACGCGCCATTCTCGACAAGAAAACGGGCCAGCCCACTGGCCAGGAACTGGCGCTCGTGGAAAAAGATGAGTGCAATCGGCCAGATACAACCCTCGAAGGATTGTTGTCGCTCAAACCTCATTTCGATCCCGATAGCGGCCTGGGCACTGTTACGGCAGGCAATTCATCGCAGCTCTCGGACGGCGCCTCGACCGCCTTACTCATGGAACGTACGCAGGCCGAGGCGCTAGGTATTAAACCCAAAATCCTGTTTCGCGGATTCGCTGTCGCTGGCTGCGAACCGGATGAGATGGGAATAGGCCCGGTCTTTGCCATCCCCAAACTGCTCAAACGTCACGGCCTGCGCGTGGAAGATATTGACCTTTGGGAATTGAATGAGGCGTTTGCTGTACAAGTCATCTATTGTCGCGATAGACTGGGCATTGATCAGAACAAGTTGAATGTGAACGGCGGCTCGATCTCGATCGGACATCCTTTTGGAATGACTGGAGCGCGACTGGTGGGCACCATCGCCAATGAAATGATTCGGCGCAAAGCTCGTTATGGCGTAGTTACCATGTGCGTCGGCGGAGGTCAGGGAGCGGCAGGATTGTTTGAGATATGTGGTTAGTGCCTTGTTAGGTCCGCTAAGTGAAGTACGGATTCTTCGCACCTTTCTCGGCGTAATTCTTCAGAGTGACCAGCAGATGTCCCCAGGTGGTATTGCAATAATAACAATGATCGCCTCCGGATTTCCAACCGCCGTGGCAGAACTTGAGTAAGACTTCCCCGTCCATCTGAGGCTCGAGAATGAATTCCTGGGTGGTCCCGATCCAGTCAGGAGAGTTGTTTTCCACGCAGGTCCAGCGCACAAGTGATGACGGCTTCAATTCATCAATACGCATTTGAAAGACTATCGAATGATTCTCGAAACCGAAAATGGCCTTGCCGCCAACACGGCTATCCATCTTAACATCCGTTGTCCACCAGCCCCGAATCCCTTCCTCCGTTGTGAGCGCACCATAGATTGTGTGTGCCGGGGACGCGATGTTAATACGATGGATAAGGTCTGAGGCCATATTTATCCCGAATATCACGAATCTATGATGAGGACCACAGAAATTCAGATGCGCCTTGCCCATCGGAGGCTCATATATAAAACTTCCGCACTCTCATGAGCCAACCAGTAACTCTTCTTTGTGACGGCGAAATCGGCGTCATAACTATTAATAATCCGCCCGTGAATGCTTTGAGCCAGCCAGTCCGCTCTGGTTTGATGGCGGCTATCTCTCAAGCCAACGCGGATCCCAAGCTCTCTGCGCTGGTGATTCATTGCGAAGGGCGGACCTTCATTGCCGGGGCTGACATTCGAGAATTTGGAAAACCTTTACAGCCCCCTGGCTTGACTGAAGTCATCGACGAGATCGAGAATTCGTCTAAACCTGTCATTGCAGCAATCCACGGCACAGCGCTCGGGGGCGGCTTCGAAGTTGCTTTGGGTTGCCATTACCGTGTGGCGGTGTCTTCCGCTAAAGTTGGACTGCCCGAAGTCAAGCTGGGCCTGCTTCCTGGCGCCGGGGGCACGCAACGTTTGCCCAGGCTCATAGGACCGGAGTTGGCTCTGAAGTTCATTGTCGAAGGTGCTCCGATTCCTGCGAGCAAAGCTGCCAGCATCGGCATCATCGATGAAATTATCCAGAGTGATCTTCGAGCTGGCGCCATTGCCTTTGCCAGGAAAGTTCTTAATGAAAAACGACCTTTGCGAAAGGTGAGTGCTCTCCCGGTTCGAGTCGAAAATGCGAACCTGTTCTCCGAGTTCGAAAAGAGCATTGCGAAAAAGCAGCGTGGATTCCTCGCGCCCTTTCATTGCATCAAAGCTGTTCAGGCGGCTTGCGAACTGCCCTTTGCTGACGGGATGAAACGTGAACGCGAGCTATTCATGGAACTCATGGCTTCTCCTGAATCAAAAGCGCAACGCCAGGTTTTCTTCGCTGAGCGAGAGGTGGCAAAGATTCCAGGTCTGCCTGATGATCAGCCCACCCGTGATGTTAAATCGGTAGGGATTGTTGGGGCAGGAACGATGGGGGGCGGCATTGCAATGAGCTTCGTCAATGCCGGCATTCCCGTAACGCTTGTGGAAATGAATCAGGAAAATCTGGAGCGCGGCCTCCAGACTATGAGCAAGAATTATGCAAATTCTGTCACCAGGGGGAGTCTCAGCCAGGCGGAGATGGATAAGCGCTTGAGTCTGATTAAGCCCACTACTTCCTACAATAATTTGAGCAATGCGGATTTGGTAATCGAAGCGGTGTTTGAAGAAATGGGACTGAAAAAGGAAGTATTTGCCAGGCTGGATGGCATTTGCAAAACGGGCGCTGTTCTGGCTTCAAACACTTCCTATCTGAACATCGATGAAATTGCGCAATGCACAAAAAGGCCTCAAGACGTGATGGGCATGCATTTTTTCAGCCCGGCCAATGTCATGAAGTTGCTTGAAAATGTGCGGGGCAAACAAACCGCGCCGGACGTTTACGCCACGGCAATGAAAGTCGGCAAAGCCATTGGCAAAGTTCCAGTATTGGTCGGGGTTTGCGATGGGTTCGTGGGCAATCGGATGTTGGCTGAGCGCTCCCGCGAGCATAGTTTCATGCTCGAAGAGGGAGCTTTGCCCCAACAAGTGGACAAAGTACTGTATGACTTTGGATTTCCCATGGGGCCGTTTGCAATGGGTGACCTTGCGGGACTCGATGTCGGCTGGAGGAACCGCAAGTCGCGGCTAAACCAGCTCAGTCCGCGCGAAAGAGCTAATAATCTGTTAGATCAAATCTGCGAACTGGGCCGGTACGGACAGAAAACCGGAGCTGGATTTTACAAGTATGATGAAAAGCGAAATCCATCACCTGATCCGTTAATCGAAAACCTTATCCTTGAACAATCCAGAGCGCTCGGCTTCACGCGCAGACCGATCAGCGATCAGGAGATTCTCGAACGCTCTCTTTATTCCATGATTAATGAAGGAGCTAAGATTCTCGAAGAAGGAATCGTCGCCAGGCCGGCGGATATTGATATCGTCTGGATCTATGGTTACGGCTTCCCAGTCTATCGAGGCGGCCCAATGTTTTATGCCGATCAGATCGGACTGAAAACAATTTACGATGCGGTGCTTAAATATCAGCAAACGGTGGGCGAAGAATACTGGGAGCCAGCGCCTTTGCTTGAGAAATTAGCAAAAGAAGGGAAAGGATTTTACAACAGATAACTTGGTCACTTGGGCGGAGCGCGAGCCGTCCTCGGCTCGCAGCATAACTTCGCGATGCGGGGCGCAAGCTTCCGACAGTTTTCTCGTACTCGTTGCCGCTGCGAACCGGGGGCGGTTCGCGGTCCACTCAATACCCCAATTCAGCTTTTCGGGCTTCAGCGGTCGGCAACGGATCCTTTTTCTTGAGGATTGCCGCCGCGCCTGAGTCCTTCAAGCGATGAGATTCGGTGGCATTGAATTCGGTGTTGGATTGAAACTCGCCCGGGAGATCGGCTTCGGCATAAATCGCTTCCACGGGACATTCAGCCACGCAAGCCGTGCAATCGATGCAATCCTCCGGATGAATGACCAGTTGATTGTCGATCTCATAAAAGCAAGCCACCGGACAAACTTCAGCACAATCCGTGAACTTGCATCCCCTGCATTTATCGGTAACAACGTGAGCCATAAATTTTTGTAGGACTCAGGCTCGAATGTTACACAGGAAATTGCAAACTTATTTTGCTCGGAACACGCGCCCGGGATATGATGTTTCGCATGGTGGTCGGGATTGAAAATGTAGAATGAACAATGAAAAATGACGAAAGAAGTTCGAATGACCAAATTCAGTGAAACCCTTTCTGGTTCTGAAATTTGTCATTGGGATTTCTTTCGTCATTGGTCATTGGTCATTCGTCATTTATCCCGGTCTCTCGCAATTCTCTTTGTCTTACTCACCTGTGCGGGGTGTGCTCCCACGGCACGCCAAGGTTTCGAACCGTCTTTTGCTGGGCGCTCCTCCAGCGGGGCCTCAGCCGACCATGCTCTGCCAGGAAAACAAAAAGACGGCTCGGTGTTGCTGCCCAATTTGTGGTCTTTGCGGCCTGTGGGAACTCAAATCGAGTTAGGCGATTTTCCCATCAACATTGCTGTGCACCCCTCCGGCCGGTTTGCAGCAGTGCTCCACAGTGGTTATGGCAGGCACCAAATCGTGATTGTCGATATTCCTGCCGCGCGGATCATTTCGCAACAAGGCCTTAATCAAGCTTTCTACGGAATGGAATTTTCGCGCGATGGCAACCGACTCTTCTGCAGTGGAGCGGGCGAGGAAGTGATTCATTCCTTCCAGTTCCAACAAGGTTTGCTATCGGACCATCGGCGGATTCTGCTGCGCGACGTAAACGAACGGGGTGTGCCTGGCGGCCTGGCGTTGGACTCCATTGCCGGCCGTCTTTATGTGGCGAACGTCTGGGGCCATCGCATGACTCGGGTTCAACTCGTTCCTGAGCCAAGGGCCACCGACATTGCCATCGGAACCAACAACGCTACCCCTGCAACAGTTCAGGTCCAAACCACAGCGGATTTCGACACTGCAGCCGCGACTAAGCGCGCCGAGGCTGGCCTCTATGGCGTTAAACCGGAAGATACCTTTCCCTACGCGTGCCGCCTCGATGAAAAACGTCAACTGCTTTACGTTACCCTCTGGGCCCAATCAGCGGTGGCCGTAATCGACGTTAAATCAGATAAAACAAAAGCGCTATGGCCTACCGAGGAGCATCCATGCGAAATGGTATTGACCCGTTCAGGCAAACTGCTCTTCGTCGCCAACGCGGCGCGCAACACGGTGACAGTGTTTAACACAGAATCTGGAAGAGCCATCGAAACGATTCATGCCGCGCTTTATCCCAATGCTCCTCCCGGCTCGACTCCAAACAGCCTGGCTTTAACGCCCAATGAAAAGACTCTTTTCGTCGCCAACGCCGACAACAACATCATTGCCGTCTTTGACGTGAGCACCCCTGGCAGGTCGCGTTCCCTCGGGTTCATTCCTGTCGGCTGGTATCCGACTTCCATTCGAGTAACGCCTGACGGCAAGCGCCTTTTAGTGGCCAACGGGAAAGGCCTCGCCTCCAAGGCGAACCCATTAGGCCCGAGGCCAGGGGTTAGCAACCCGACGAACACAATCGTGGAATACATCGGCGGCCTTTTTAATGGCGCATTGAGCATCATCGATATTCCACGCGAAAAGCAATTTCACCAGCAATTAGCCGCCTACACCACTGAAGCGTACCGGTGCACTCCCCTCCGGGCCGATTTCGGTGTCACCTCAGTTCCACCTCCAAACAACCCGATTCCTGCGAGACCTGGCGATGCAAGCCCAATTCAGTACTGTCTCTACATCATCAAAGAGAATCGGACCTACGATCAGGTATTGGGAGACATGCCCGGGGGCAATGGCGATCCGAAGCTTTGCTTGTTTCCGGAACAAGTTACCCCAAACCATCACAAACTCGCTCGCGAATTCGTTTTGCTCGACAACTTCTACGTCGAAAGTGAAGTCAGCGCGGACGGTCATGAATGGACCATGGGCGCTTACGCCACAGATTTCATCGAAAAAATGTGGCCTCTCTCTTATGGCCACAATAAGCCAACGAAATATCCTTATCCGTCCGAAGGCAATCTCGCGATAGCATCGCCCGCGCGCGGATATCTTTGGGACCGTGCGCGAGAAGCCGGTGTAAGCTATCGCAGTTACGGGGAATTCTTTGATTCGCACAATGCAAAGGAACCTTACAGCACTCGCGTCAAAACACTCGTAGGTCATATCGATGAACACTATCACCCATGGGATCTGAGTTACCCGGATGTCAAACGCACGGAACGATTTATCAGTGAGTTAAAACGCTTTGAAGCCGAAGGCGATATGCCCCGCTTACAAATCCTGCGTCTGCCCAACGATCACACCCATGGCGCAACCGTTGGAGAACTGACTCCCAAAGCGTACATGGGCGACAACGACCTCGCTTTGGGCCGTCTTGTTGAAGCCGTAAGCCGCTCGAAATTCTGGCCGCGCACAGCTATTTTTGTCATTGAGGATGATGCACAAAACGGCCCGGACCACGTGGATGCCCATCGCTCCATCGCCTACGCCGTTAGCCCTTACACAAGACATGGCAAGACCGACTCGACCATGTATTCGACCAGCAGTATGCTGCGCACGATGGAACTGATCCTGGGCCTGCAGCCCATGTCGCAATTTGACGCTGCCGCAACTCCCATGTTCAACGCCTTTCAAGCCACGCCGGATTTGCGACCGTATGAAGCTTTACCAGTCACTGTTGACCTTACAGAACGCAACAAGCCCACTGCCTGGGGCGGCCAGCTCAAAATGAATTTCACAAAGGAAGATGCTGCTGACGATCTACTCCTAAACGAAGTCATATGGCGCTCGGTCCGTGGCGCCGACCACCCGATGCCCCCGCCCAAGCGCGCCGCATTCGTCTTTACACATGGGAAAGAGGATGAGGACGATTGAGCAAGGCCAGTTTGTTAGTTTGACTGAAACAAATTCCGGAGGAACAAGCCCGAAGAAGTCTATCTTGGCCAAGCGCCGCAAGCCTGAAGTGTGAACTTGTAAATTTCTCCTTCTCTGGCATCGTCTGCCTCGGCCACGACACGTCCAAACAGCCGAGCATGAGTTCCACTCTTAAATTTCTTCGCGCCCTTTCCGATCCGACTCGGCTTCGCATTGTGGCGCTGTTAGAAAAGGATGAGCTATCAGTGAATGAGCTGCAGGAAATCACCCGGATGGGACAATCGCGGATCTCGACCCACCTGGGTCTATTACAGGATTCAGGGCTGGTGCGCTCGCGGCGCGATGGGAAGCGGACCTTTTACAAGTTGACGGAGGAACGGAATGGGACTGAGGAGTTTGTCTATCTTGCAATCCGTGGCGCAAAAGAATTGTCGGAACAGGCAAGTGACCAAATCAACCTCAGGCGCATTTTGAACCGGCGCCAGGAACAAGCTCAGGTGCTGTTCAACCAGGTGGCTGGCCGTTTTGATCGCGTGTACGGTCCGGGCCGATCGTGGCAGGCGTTCGGACATCTTTTGTTGCGTATTTTGCCCCCCTTGGTTGTAGCGGACCTCGGCGCGGGAGAAGGTTTATTAAGCGAATTGCTGGCGCGCAGATGCAAAAAGGTGTTCGCAGTCGATAACTCGGAAAAGATTGTCGCTTTCGGCGCAGCCAAAGCGAAAAAGAATAATCTAAAAAATCTGGAATTCCGATTGGGCGATTTGCAAAATCCGCCGCTCGAAGCCGAGAGCGTGGATCTGGTTATCCTGAGTCAGGCTCTTCATCACGCTGTCGAGCCTGGTAAAGCTATCGCCGCAGCCCACAAGATCCTCAAACCAAACGGGCAAATTATGATTCTCGATTTGCTCAAACACAATTTTCAAAAGGCGCACGAGCTTTATGGCGATCGCTGGCTGGGTTTTGCCGAAAGCGATCTGGATCGGTGGCTCCAGGAAGCGCATTTCAAAAAGGTTCAGGTCAGCATCGTCGCGAAAGAAGAACAGCCTCCCCATTTTGAAACGGTCCTGGCCGAAGGACAGCGGTAACCACTGGACTCGAATCCTCCTCGTTCTCCTTCTCCTCCTCGTCCTCGCTCAACTTCCGATGCGATACTTCTGCATTGGTAGGAGACGTCAAGAATTTCAATCGCACAAACATAGGCACGTGCTGCGAGCCGAGGACGGCTCGCGCTCCGGGGCGGACCGCGAACCGTCCCGGTTCGCAGCGGCAAGCACCGCGCAAAACCGTTGGAACGATTGCAGCGACCTGCGCATCGAGATTCGATTCCCAACGGAACCCTGGGAGGCAAAACCTTCAACTGTCGATGACGAGGAGGAGGACGACTCAGATTAGAAATGGTCACCGTATTGGCGGAGGAACAACCGGCGGCAAAACCTGAACTCCACTGCCCACCGGGATAAAGATGCCTGCGCCGCCCAGTCGCTTTTCGGGAACGAGATTGATTCCGGCATTAATGGCAGAGGCGGCCACAAAAGTATTGAGAATGAGTTCGGCATACTTCTGTAAATATCGGTAAGGGGAAAAGGGCACGTATACTATATCATGAGGCTGGAGCTGAATATCGGTGGCTTCGCCGCGTATTACCCTCCTGTAATCCACTATAGCCATTTGCGGGTTCTGCAATGAGCCACGCACTACGGCTACATGATGCATGTATGCCCCGTTGATTGTGCCGTAGGCGCTGGCAATCGCACCAGCCACCGTTAGATCTTCCGTGTAGGGCACCATGCGCGGCTGGGCTACAGCTCCTAAAACATAGACTTCCCGGGCAGTCGCCGCAGGCAAATAAACCAGGTCATCGGGCTGCAAATAAATGTTTTGTGTAATATCCCCTTCGTTGAGGAGTCGGTAGAAATCCAAAGGCAACATTTTACCCTGGCGCAGGACAAAACTGCGCCGCAGATCCGCCAATTCCTCGGTCATTCCCGCGGCAGATTGGTCCCGAAAAGAGGAGAGGCTCAGGGTGCCTCCTGCCATGGAGATTGCTTCCAGCAAGGTCATTGGTGCTGCGATGGGATAAACCCCGGGTGTCTGCACCCGGCCCAGCACCCAGACGTGCTTGCTTTCGACGCCACGCAAAATCAAGGAAACTTGTGGCGGCTGACGCACATACTTCGAAAGCTCCGCCTCCAGGCGTTGTTTCGCCTCGACCAGCGTCAAACCCCAAACATCTATCCCGGCCAAAAGGTTAAAGTAAATTTTGCCATCAGGGCCGACCACGGTAGTGACTCTGGAGCCGGGGTCCCCGAGAACTTCAATCTCGAGTTTATCACCAGGGCCAAGGGTAAAAAGCTGGCTTGGGGGCTTTAGCCAGGCAGGGTCCAACTGGTTGTCCAGCGCCACCGGGCTGAGAGCGGTTGCATCTTTGACATTGCCGGAAACCGAAGCGCTCGGCACCCCAGGCGTATCAGCATAATAGGAGTTCGTGTGATGACAGGCCGTGAGTAAAACCGGACAAAGCAGACATAGTCTGCGCCAAAGCCGGATGTCTATGACAAACAACCATCCCCACTGCAGGCGGGCCCTGATCCCCCGTTTCATAGATTATTGTATAGGTTTCACCACATGCACCCCCACGACGCTCGTGATGAGTGACTGAATAAACGCGGTCGCCGCAAGATCAGCTAACTCTTCCACGCGGATAAACGGGCGTGAGTTGACGTAAATAATATCTTTTGGTTTCAGTGTAAAATCAGTAGCACGCGCATCCAGAATGGCGTGGGTGTCCACTGCGATAAGTTCGGGATGATTAATCGAGCCGCGCACAACCAATACGCGAGCTTTATAGGCGCGCTCGGTATACCCACCTCGTGCGGCAATCGCCCCAATGATTGTTAAATCCGGAGTGACAGTAACCGTCCCAGGCAAGCGAACTTCACCCACGACATAAACCTCTTTAACGTTCGTTGACGGAAAATATACATAATCCCCCGGTTCAATCGCGATGTTCTGCGTCAGATCGCCCTCTTGAAATAATTTCTCGAAATTGAGCGGGATACGTCTGCCGTCCCGCATCACAAAGCTGCGCTGAAAGTCGGCGAGATCGATAATATTCCGATCCACCAGACCGTTCTCGAAACCTCGCGCTCGGGCAATGGCCTCGATTACAGTCAACGGCCGGTCAAGAGTATACACCCCTTTGGCCAGCACCTTGCCAAGCATGTAGTACTTTTTACTTTTAAAGGCAATGGGAGTGATGATCGTCCGTGGCGCCCGCCGATATAGCCCAAGCGCCTCATCAAGTTTGGTTCGCAATTCGTCAATGGTCAGTCCAGTCGCCAGCACATTAGTCGCCTCCAAATAGTTGATCATGCCATCTGGCGCGATGGCCACCTCCTGCTTGGTCAACTCGGGCTGTCCATAAAGAGCCAGGGTGACCACATCGCCGGGCCCAAGAGTCAGGTGTTGCTGCCAGGCGGCGCGCTGACTTGGGTTGACGATGGAAAAGGATCTGTTTTCGGAGTTCTCAGCGGCTGCCAAGACAGAGACCTTGTCACCCTTTGTTGTGGAACTGGCGACCCCAGCTTGCGCAGTCTGGCTGGTTAGAGCGCCTAACGAGGCCAGCAATAAAAGACATCCCAACCAACGGGGAAAGCGTTGTTTCAAAGAAGTTTCACTTTCCCGATTCAAAACAGCCCCCACCAGATTACAGCGCGCGTGGCGTAATGTTTCAAGTTGCGCTCGCGTCTCCGCAGCGTCCGCAGTGCCGCTCTCTGCCAGCCAGAGCAAGTTCGGTAAGTTGGAACCAAGCAGCACCGCCTCGGCCACACTGGCTGGAGGTAATTCCACCAGAATCACCAGGTTGTCAATCCGGCGCCAATGGTTCAACGCTTCACGCCACTGTTTCCGGCGTTCCAGGTTCCACACCCATCCAGGAAGCGGAATATGAACGACCGGTTGTGATTGTGTTCCAGTCAGTTGTTCCGTGACTTTGGCAGGAGAAGCCAGCACGTTCGTGCTGACAGGGCCGGCAGCCTGTTGCTCCGTTGATTCCGTTACAACCTCTTCGGCCATTTGAAGCATCTTTGGCTCCTGTTCATCTTCCGCAGAGTTGGAGGACGAAGGCTTGGTAGCGATTGTCAAAACTCGAAACCCTGCAAGACTGGCAGCCTCGGCTAACATATGGATCCAGGTGGATCGGCCTTCCCCCTCAGCGCACGAGGTGATGCCGCAAACCAATCCGTGATTTGCGGAACGACTCAGCTTGCCCTGTAGCATAGTCCAGGTGCGAAACGCCCAGCGGGCGCGGCTCTGTTCCGGCAACTTTCTCAAATCCCCCAAAGAACTCAGCAGAGGAAGCCCAGTCACCCGTTCGACGTCCGCGGCCGTTCGCAGCCGCTTGTCCGTCAATTCCACAAGCATGAGGAGCAACAGACTCAAGCCCACTCCCAAAAAACCTCCAAACACGGATACGATAGAGATTTTCAACTCGCGCATATTCGTTTGGACGGTTTGCAGGCTGGGTAGTGAGAGAACCTGCACCATTCCGGGAGGGTCAGTCACGAAAAGTTCGGCTTGCGTTCGGCGATTCGCCAGCTTGACCCGTTCCTCTTCCACTGAGAGCAGTTTCGTTCGAATTATGTCCAACTCGGGATTGTAGGCGGTGGCGGTGGGGCGGCTAAGATCCGAGGGCACCAAATAGCTGGCGCCAGCATTGTTTGTTTCGGCTTCCCTAGCCGAGGTTTTAATGGCTTCAATTTCTTGCCTTTTCATCTGAACGCTTGGATGCATATCGGTCAGATTGGCTGTCAACCCTGCCAACTCGATAAGCGCTTTGTTCAGCCTCTCTGTATGAAATGCGACAAGCGGAGACATCCGAGAAGCGTTCGGGGCAGAACTGGTTAGCGCAGCAGAAAGGTTAGTTCCAATCTCATTAAGTTTATTGGCAACTTGTGGAGAAGTGGGAATTCCCCGGAAGGTTTTCTGCAGTGTTGCGATGTCCTCGTCCATTTTCTCGAGCTGTTTTTTCCAATAAGTATCCGCGACTGAGGCTGCCAGTTGCTTTTGGTATTCTTTGGTAAATACCTCCACTTCGCGCAAATAGACATCGAGCAAACCCACCGCCTCTTTGGGATCGCCAGCCGCCAGCAGGACCTTAACGATGTCCGAGTCCGATTGCGGGTCGATTTTGATACGCTTTGTTAATTTTTCAGGAGGAATCGGAGGATTGATACTGTTCCCTACCTTAGTCAGCAAATCCGGTGAGCGAATCAATCCGGCGAAGGTTTCAGCGGACATGGGTGTGCTTTGAAAAAAATCCTTCACAGCGGGTGATTCAAAACGAAGCAATTGCGCTGACGCAGTGAATTTCGGTTTAATCATTTGAGAGCCGAGATAGAAAAAACCACCGGCGCACAATAAGGCACCGAGGGCAATCCAACCCCAACGACGAGCCAGCAGATCCACTGCAACCCAGAAATTCAAAACGGGGGCACGGGAGTGGCCGTTTACATGCGTTTGGCCAGGGGAGAATGCTCTCTCATTATCTGTTGGATCAAAACCGTTTCTTTGGCCGTTTTGATCGCTTTTGCGGTCAGGCCCTGGAGTCCCGTCAAAATTTTCGTTCATCACTGGTCAGATTGGTTACATTGGAACGTTGCTGATCGGCCAATTGACTTTGCAAACGGTACGAGCCCGGTCAAAACCTCGTTAGTGGGTGAACTACTTACTAAGAAGGGGGAACTCCCCCCGGGGATCTTCTCTTACTCTGATAGGTGGGTCCTGGCTATTCGACGAGTTGATGTTGCATCGCGTAATGCATCAATTCCGCATTGTTCCGCAGACCCATTTTTTCGAGGATGCGAGTTCTGTAAGTGCTAATGGTTTTGACGCTCAGCGAAAGCTCGCGAGCAATTTCACTGACAATTTTACCGGAGGCTATCAGGCGCAGCACCTGGAACTCGCGATCGGATAACAATTCCTGGGTCGGTTTTTGACTATCGCTCGACAAATAAGTGGCGAGCTTTTCCGCCAGCGAAGCGCTGACATAACGGCCGCCTGCGAGAACTTTCCGTATCGCACCGACCAGTTCTTCTGAGGCGCTTTCTTTGGTCATATAACCGGAGGCTCCGCGTTTGAGCACTCGCACGGCAAACTGATTTTCGGGGTGCATACTCAAAACCAGAACCGGCAGTTTGGGCCGGGATTTTTTAATCTCGCGAAGCACTTCAAGTCCACTGCGGCCAGGCATGGTAATATCCAGCACTGCGACATCCCAATTCTCTTTCCAAACGAGATTCAAAGCCTCTTGAGCGTTGCGTGCTTCGCCAAACACCGCCCGTTTGAACTCGTCAGCAAGGATCTGCTTCAGCCCATGGCGTACGACTGCGTGGTCGTCGGCTAAAAGAATTTTCATGGTCGTTGTTTGATTTGCGAATTCGTCCGATAGGGATAGACACGGTTACATGGGTGCCACCCGCTTTGGGCATCCGGCTGATTTTGAAATGCCCTCCCAGCAAAGCCGCGCGCTCGCGCATCCCGATCACTCCCAGAGATCCCGAGCCCAAGTCGCTCTCTGAAATACCGCGCCCATTGTCTTTTACGTGCAGGATAATTCGACCAGCCGCCTCTTTCAGGCGGACACTCACCTGAGTAGCACCTGCATGACGAATAATATTAGTCAAAGCTTCCTGAAAAATTCGAAAAAATGCCGTGTTTAAGTCCTGAGGCAATTGCGCGTCCTGGATGTTGGCCAACACCTGGCACTTGATCCCTGTTCGGTTTTGAAATTCATTGGCCTGCCATTCCAACGCCGCGCTCAAACCCAAATGGTCGAGCACCCCGGGACGCAACTCGCTGGAGATGCGGCGAACCGTTCCTATCGTGGCGTCCAAACCGTCGGAAAGTTGCCTGGCCTTCTGGAGCAGCGATTTAGGCTCACGAGGCAATCTATGTGCGATCCAGGATAAATCCAGTTTGCAACTGGTCAGTGCCTGGCCAAGTTCATCATGCACCTCGCGCGCGATACGGGTGCGTTCTTCCTCCCGGACGGATTGCAAATAGACCGATAAAGCGCGCAGTTGCTCGTGGGATTCGCGAAGTTGCTCTTCGGCGCGGCGTCTTTGCGCGCGTTCCTGCGCCTCACGCATCGCCCGGTGCACCGCCGGAACCAACCGGGACAGACGCGTTTTCAACACGTAATCTGTCGCTCCATTTTTCAATGTTTCTATGGCCACCTCCTCGCCCATGGTGCCCGTTACAAAAATAAACGGGGTGTCCGGGCAATGCTTGCGAGCCATGCTTAACGCTCGGTGCCCGTCAAAATTCGGCAATGAGTAGTCAGAGAGTATCAAAGTGGGAGGGCGCTGTTCCAATTCCTGCAAAAACTCTTCCTCGCTATCGACGCGGATGAAAGAAAAATTTACGCCCCCTTTGGCCAGCGTGAACCGCGTTAGCTCCGCATCAGCGGAATCATCTTCAAGGACCAGGATATGCAAATCTTTTTTCACGGACTGCCCCGAACAATACAATATAATGGTTTTTTTTAGATTAAATAGGGTAAAAGCACCAGACGCCTCGAAAAGTGTAATACTGCTAAAACGGTATCGTTCTGCGGACTTGTAGCAGCGGGGATTTACTGCTGATGTTTCCTAAGCTTTGCCAACGCCCGCTTTACTTGCTTTGGACCGACGCGAGGGGGACGAAGGCGCTTTGGGAAGCGAGAAGAAAAATGTCGCGCCATTTCCCAACTCGCTCTCTGCCCAGGTCCTCCCTGCATGACGTAGAATAATCCGACGGACATTGGCCAAACCGACCCCAGTACCTTCAAACTCAGCCGCCCGATGTAGTCGCTGGAATACTCCAAAAAGCTTGTGATAATAACGCATGTCAAAACCGACACCATTGTCGCGCACGTAAATGACGTCTTCGGTGTTGCTGCGCTTGCTCCCGATCTCAATGTGTGCTTCGGATCGCGTTCGAGTGTACTTTAGCGCGTTACTCAACAGGTTAGAAATGACTTGTCGAATAAGCGCCGGATCGGCCTGGATATCCGGCAGTTCGCCCAGGGTCCACTTGATTGTCCGGTTTTCATACTCATGCCGAAGATCGCGGACGGCAGCCTGCACGAGTTCGTTCATTTGAATTCGTGTTTTTCTTAATTCGGCGCGTGCCGTTCGCGAGAAAGCCAGCAAATCGTCAATCAAGTGGCCCATCTGTCGGGCAGAGTCCGAAATGGTTTGCAAGTATTGTCGAGCTTCCGCATCCAGCGTGGGACCTTTGGTGTTCTGCAGGATTTCAATAAATCCCTCGACGTGACGCAAGGGGGCGCGCAGATCGTGTGAAACCGAAAAGCTGAACGCTTCAAGTTCTTTATTTGCATCCGCTAACTCCGCGGTCCGATCGATAACTCGCTGCTCCAATTCCTTGTTTAAGCGAAGAATTTCTTCCTCATCCTTTTTCCTTTGAATCCGGAATTGGGATTGCTGCAAGGCTCGATGGACCGCCGAAGGCAATGCGCTCAACCGATGTTTCAAGACGAAATCAGCCGCGCCATTTTTTAAGGCTTTGATCGCCATCTCCTCCCCCAATGAACCCGTGACGAAAATAAATGGAACGTCTGGGGCCTTTTCCTGGGTAATTGTTAATGCGCTGAAACCATCGAAAGCGGGCAACCCATGATCGGAAAGAATAACCGATGGCCGAAACCGCTTTAATTCAGCCAGAAAGTCAACCTCGGTATCCACCCGTTTGAACGAAAAATCGAATCCACCCTCCCGGAGGGTGTGTTCTGCCAGGGTCGCATCGTGCGTCTGGTCCTCAATCATTAATATTCGCAACTTCGTTTTGATAAGCCTGTACACTGAATAATTGACTACATCACCCCAGATCCCCGCTCAATATTACTCTGAGATTTAAAAAGTCCAAAATAAGAATCTGTCGCTAAAACAAGGGACATTGCGGGTTTCCCTGCCGAACTCCGGTCAGAGAACGCGGCTAAAGTTCACGGAGGGCGGCCGCAATCGGCAATCGGGCGGCTCGGATAGCGGGGAGCAAACCACCCCCCAACCCGATGAATATTGCCCAGAACATCCCCCCTATTAATAACTGAGGCGTAACAGCAAAGGCGAATGTGACCTGGCTGAAGGTTTGCCAATTTACGGTGCCGGTATGAAAACCATTCAATGCCACGTAAGCAATGGCCGCCCCAAACGCGCCCCCAACCAGGGCAACGACCAGTGATTCGAGCATTACCGAAATAATCACCGCTCCACTGCCAAAACCCAGCGCGCGCAATGTCGCTATTTCTCGCGTTCGGGCAGCCACCGAGTTGTACATGGTGTTCAGAGCGCCAAAGACTGCCCCCACTGCCATCAAGAAAGCAATCAATACCCCGAGGGTGGTGATTAACGTGGTAAGCATTGTAGATTGCTCGGCAAAATATTCTGTTTGTCGCACCACCTTCACATTGAGCCTCGGATCGGTTGTCAGAGCATCTTTGAATTGCTGAAAGGCAGCCGGCGATATCAATTTTGCATACACCGCTTGGAAGCTGTTGCCGCGGTGATAGGCGCCCTGCAACACAGTGGCATCGGTCCAGATCTCCGATTCCGCGCTACCTCCACCCGCCGAAAAAATCCCTACGACCTCCCAATCATTCCGCCCCACCCTCAGCTTGCTGCCGACCTCAAGGCCCTTAAATTCCTGTGCAGCGCCAACTCCGACCACTACTTCGTTTTTGCCACTTTCAAAAGGGCGACCTTCAACAATTTTGAGCTTTTCACGCACATGAAACGCGGCTTGCTCGACACCCCGCAAAGGAACGTTTGCGTCCGTTCCGCTGGAGCGTTTTGGCAGGTTAATAATCACAAATAATTCCGCCGAGGCAAGTGGACCTCCCGACCCCCGCGCCAGGCCGGGGGCATCCGCAATGAGCCGGGTTTCATTTTGAGCCAGCCCGCTGGACATCTCATTATCCGCTCCGCTCCGCAGCACAATAGCCGAATCCGGCGAACCCGAAGCAACCATTGCTTGCTTAAACCCAACGGCCATCGAAAGAACGCCCACCAGTACACCCACGACTCCAGCGATCCCGAACGCGGCCGCCAAAACAGATCCCAACCGCTGAGGGATGCTTAAAACACCGAATTGCGTCACCGAGGCGACCTGGGAAAGCCAATTAAGCATGATAGTAAAACCGAAAACCGAAATCCGAAATCCGAACTTGCTGCGCATTCGTTGCGCTTATACAGGCCTCTCGACTTCGAGTTTCGGATTTCGGGTTTCGACATTTCTTCACATTCTCCTTAATGCATCGGCAACTTTAAGCCGCATAGCGGCCAAGGCCGGGAAAATACCTGTCGCCACACCCAGCGCCAAACAAATCGCGAAACCAAATATGAGGTCGCGTACTGGAAAGAAAAACATCGGAAGCATGGTTGCCAATGCCTTTCCAACGATAGGAACAATCAAACAGGCGAGAGCCAATCCGAGGAGTCCTCCCAAAACTGCGATAAGACAAGATTCGGCCATCACCAACCCCAGAACCTGGCCGCGAGTAAAACCCAGAGCCTTGAGTACCCCTAATTCACCGGTCCGCTCCCGGACGGCCTGGGACATAGTATTCCCGGTCACAAGTAAAATTGTGAAAAAGACTGCGCCCAGGATCGAAGCACAGATAAGAGCAATATTTCCGATCTGTTTGACCATAGCCTGAGCAAATGCGGCCTCCGCGGCGGTCTTGGTCTCATAATCAGAATTCTCAAACTCCACATCGATGGCTTTGGCGACCTCCGCCGCCTGCGACGGATCTTTAAGACGAACCGTGTACCATCCGACCTGGCCCTTTGCATCCGCCCGCGCTTCGTCAAAGTAATCGTAACGGAAAAACAATGACATGGTATCCGTATTCTTCTCTTTGCCATCAAAAATGCCCACGATCTCAAACTCCCAGGTCTGTTTGCCGTCCGCTGTTCGCCAGAGTGGAGTAAAAATAGGCACTGTTTGGCCTATCTTCCAATCAAAAGCCTTGGCAGTGGTGCGTCCGACGATGGCCCCCGTGCGTGTTTGGAGCCATTTCTGTTTCTGATCGGCCGGCAAGAGAATTTCAGGAAACATCCCAAGGAAGAGCTCGGGTTCGACGGGGTTTTGCATGAAAAAGTATTTGTCCTTCTGCTCATACTTCCCCCCGAACCAGGTTTGATGAGATACCAGCGCTACGCCTGGGATTTTTTCCATCCGCGCTTTGTAACTAAAGGGTAGAAGCTGGATAAGGGATACCTTGTGTTGCACGATAACGCGCTTGGAACCCTCGAGGCTCACACCGCCAGTAAGGGCTTGCTTGATGGAAGACAATAGCCCGAATAAAATAAAGGCCACGACTATGGAAAGAATCGTAAGTGTCGTTCGCAGCTTTTTGCGCTTCAGGTTGTTCCAAATGAGGTGGAAAAACTTCATGGCAGAGATTTGGAATTTGGAACTTCCCTGGAGCTTGGAGCTTGGTGTATAGAACTTTCCGGACAGGATCTTTTCATGTTACCGGCTCACTACTAAGCTGGCCTTTATTCAAATAAACGGTCCGCGATGCGCGCGCGGATGCGTGCGGATCATGCGTTACCATGATAATCGTCTTGCCATGCTCGCGGTTTAAAGCTGTCAGCAGATCGAGAATTTCATCTCCCGCCTTGCGATCCAGATCCCCGGTCGGCTCGTCGCACAGAAGCAGCGTTGGATCGGTAACGATGCCGCGCGCAATACCCACCCGTTGTTGCTCGCCGCCCGACAGCGTGCGTGGATAATGCTTTGCCCGGTGCCCAAGGCCAACCACCGCAAGCGCGGTCGCAACATGCCGCTTTCTGTCAGCTCTGCTCAGATCCGTGAGGAGCAAGGGCAACTCGACATTCCGCTCCGCCGTGAGCACTGGCATAAGATTGTAAAGCTGGAAAACAAATCCTACGTGGCGCGCTCGCCAGGCGGCCAGCTTACGATCCGATAGTTCATCCACACGCTCGCCATCGATGCTCACTGTTCCCCTGGTTGGCCGATCCAAACCTCCAATCAGATTGAGCAAGGTACTCTTTCCAGAACCCGAAGGTCCCATCAGCGCGAGAAATTCTCCCTTGGGCACCTTCAAATGCAACTCTGACAAAACATGAATATCCTCGGATCCCCGGTGAAACACCTTTTCGACACCATCCACGTTGACGAGCGCATTATTTGTCGACGCATTCACGCTTTTTTGATCGATTACTGGCTGAGGATTATCGGCCTTAAGCATGGATTTGCAAGTTTTGGTAGCGTTCAAACTAAGGAGTCACCTCGCGAACGGACGCTCCATCCCCGAGCCCCTGAGGCGCGTCAATGATGACTTTTTCACCAGCCGTCACGCCGGCGCTCACGGCTACTTCATCGTTGAAGGCGTTGCTGACGGTCACGGCGCGGCGCTCGGCTCGCCCGTTCGAAACCACAAGCACCACATCTTGTCCGTCTTTTTGCTGAACCGCACTTTTTGGAAGGGTAATCCCCCGGCGCACGACCGGCGCGGAAGCAGCGGCGTCGCGAAACCCGACCTTCACACTCATCTCCGGCAAAATCCGCGGATCCAGTTTGTCAAAGCCGACGCGCACCTTCACCGTTGCCTTTTGACGATCCGCCGTCGGGATGATGGCGATTACTTTGCAAGGAATTTTCCAGTCCGGATACGCGTCAAGCGCCGCTTCGACCGGTTGTCCCCCTTCCACACGATTGATATAACTCTCGTTGACATCGATTTCAATTTCGAGCGAGCTCATGTCAACGATGGTGCAAATACCGGTGCGCGTGAAGCCGCCTCCGGCGGAAATGGGAGAAATCATCTCGCCAGGCTGGGCGTTTTTTGAAGTGACAATTCCGCTGAACGGCGCCCGAATTACAGTATCCTCCACCTGCTGCTGCCAGGACGCAACCTGGCGTTCTGCCACGATCACATCGGCCTTTTGCTGCTCGAGCTTGGCCTTGAGAGACAAGGCGGCCGCTTCCGCATGCTCGAAATCAGCCTGCGTGGCGATTTTGTTTTGGACCAGGGTTCCAATTCGCCTAAGGTCCGCATCCGCCTCTTTGACACGAACGCGAGTCTCTGCCAGCAATTTGCCGGACGAGTCCAACTGTGCTTCCGCGAGGCGCAGGCTGGCTTTGACGTTCGTATCATCAATCCGGGCAAGAACCTGCCCTTCCTGGACCTTTAAACCTTCCTCAAAAAGCACCTCCATCACTTTGCCGGTGACTTTTGAGGAAACCGTAGCCGCGCGTCTCGCAGTGACGTAACCCGAAGCGTTCAGAACAGTTCTCTGTGTGGCGGGACCGGACGTTTCGCGCGCCGTTACTGTGCGCACTTTCACCACTTTAGGTGCCTTGAACCACAAGATGGTCCCGGTAACAATTAGTGCCAGGACAAGTAGCAGGACCCACCAAATCCTTGAGGAGGAACTACGCTTCGGCTTCCTTTCTATTCGCAAATCATCCAGCGTCGGCCTGGGTGAACTCATCGCATCTTTATCTTCAATAATCATACAACCCGCTATCGTGCGAGTAGCCGCCTGCGCCCGGACCGCCCCCTTCTTCTCCACCCATAAATTCACCAAGCACATCCCCCATGTCTTCTTCAATTTTGTCCGGGTCTTCCCCTGACTCGAGCCGTTTGATTGCGATCTCCAATTCCTGCGGGACAGAGCCGGGAGGCATCAGGTCTTTCATCTTGCGCATCATATGTGCCATATGCCTGGGGTTATTGTCATCCAGATGCTCCATGTCCCGCTCCAACTCCATCATCGCCCGTTCCATTCGAGGATCCTCAAAGTCAGGCATAGGCGGCCCTCCTTCCCCTCCTTCGGCCTTGGCCGCTGGCTCTTTCAATCCGCGCGACATGGCAAACCGCGTGACTTGCTTCTTCATCTGTTTGTTGCCGCACTTTGGACAAGCAGGCAGGCCGTCAGGGTTGATTCGTTTGGACAAAAAATTGAACACAACGCGGCACTTGGGGCAGGCGTATTCGTATATTGGCATAACCAGCATAACCTTGCGCACTCAGGTCAAGTGCGTCAAGGCTGGCCGTGTAGGAAGCTTGTGGCATGAACGGACAGTCATTCGAGCCGCTTTTTGGACAGCCGGGAAAGCACCGTTTTACCTTCACCGCGCCGAAGTCACTAAAGTCTTGCCATTTGTTCCGAAGCTGAATTGTATTTCATTGCGCTGCGCGAAGCCAAAGCGGCGTCGTGCCGGTGCACCCCTTATAGCATATATATGTCCGCTGCTTTGCCGCTTCAATTGCTCTCCACAGATTTCGACGGTACCCTTTTCGCCGAGTTCGAAAATCCCCCAATCCCGCACGAGTTGGAAAAACTGATCGGCGACTTGCAGGAGCGAGGAGCAAAGTGGGTCATCAATACCGGACGTGATATGTCCAGCCTAATGGAAGCACTGGGCCGCTCGGGAGTGAATATCGAGCCCGATTATCTTGTCCTGGTTGAACGGGAAATTCATTGTCATCATGATTCTCAGTACCGTTCACTCGAGGAATGGAACGCGCCTTGCCACCAGGCGCATGCGGAAGTTTTTGCCCAGGTCAGACAAGATTTGCCAAAGATTGTTGGTTGGATCGAAGAGCGCTTCCATGCCCGAATCTATGAAGACGCCTACTCCCCTTTTTGTCTGATCGCCCGAAATAATGGTGAAGCTGATATTATCCATGAGTACCTCTCTCAATATTGCCAAGGCATTCCTAAGCTTACGGTGGTCCGCAACGATATATATGCCAGGTTCAGCCACGAAGCCTACAACAAGGGGACCGCATTGGCCGAACTGTCGAGACGACTCAAAATTACCCCGGAGAGAGTCTTCGCGGTGGGGGACCACCTTAACGATTTACCTATGTTGATGGGGCAATACGCCGGTTGCCTTGCTGCCCCTTCAAATGCCATCGAAGTGGTCAAGCAGACGGTGCGGGATCAGGATGGTTTCGTGAGCGAATTATCTCACGGGCGAGGTGTCATTGAAGCAATAAGACATTATCTTGGTTTGAACTCCTCCTAAAAATTTAATTTTATTTATGATCTTCTGATAATTAGAGTAACTAATACTTTCGATTTCACGGATCTGTGGAGAATGATCGACAAAGCTTAAGCTTTTCATTCTCAAGCTATTACACATCGTGAATAGCCATTGACTCGCGGGAGGTTAGTGTTAAGCTGATGAGACGATTGATAGGGGCGCAAAAATCATCAGCGCAACCTCTTCGTTGGCGCACACTTTTATTTAGAAAGCATTTCATGAGTGAACCAGTAGTCCCGACTCAAACCAACGGTGAAACACCGAAGATTTCCCGGATTTCCGAGGCTGTTATCCGCATCGCAGGTAATTCCCAAGATGGCATTCAAGCTATTGGCGGCTTCCTGGCGCGCCTGGCCGGCCGCAGCGAGCAGGAAGTCATGACATTCATGACCATTCCATCGACCATTTCTGGTGGTCCTTCTATTTTTCAGGTCCGAATCGGCTCAGGCGAAGTGCTCAGCGCTGGGGATGATGCGGACGTTTTACTTGCGTTTTACCAGCACTCATACGAAGACCATATCAGCTCTCTTCGACAAGGTGGGATTGTGTTGTATGACTCCGATCACGTTGAGCCCAAGGCTGAATGGCAGTCCAATTATCATCACTTAGGTATTCCAATCTCCAGTCTGACCGTCGAAGCGATCGGCGGTACCGCGAAAGATAAAGGAAAGAATATTTTTGCGTTGGGCCTGGTCGCCAAAATGTTCGATCTGGATTTGCCAAAGCTTGAAAAGCTGATTGGCGAGCGTTTCGGAGGCAAGGACACCAGTGTGCTGAATAATGCTCTGGCTGCATTTCATGCTGGTTACAGCCATTCTCTGGGTAACGTTCTGGAGACGTTTAAATTTGTCGAAGGCACTCACAAGGGCGGGCATCAGGTCGTGATGAATGGTAATGAAGCGCTGGCGTTCGGGTTGATTGCTGCAGGCGTGCGTTTCGGCGCCGGTTACCCGATTACTCCCTGGTCGGATATCATGGAGATTTTGCGTCGCGAACTTCCCAAATATGGCGGAACTTTTGTCCAGTGTGAGGATGAGATCGCTTCCATTTCGATGGCTATTGGCGCGGGCTACGCCGGGCGGGTGGCGGTAACCGGTTCCAGCGGTCCGGGCATTTCTCTTAAAACGGAGGCGTTGGGCTGGGCCGTAATGGCTGAAGTGCCCTTGGTTATTTGCGACATCCAACGAGGCGGGCCATCCACGGGAATGCCAACCAATGTCGAACAGTCAGACCTGAATATCGCGTGCTATGGCGGCCACGGTGATTCGCCGCGAGTCGTTCTGGCTCCAGCTAATGTCGAAGATTGCTTCTACACCGCGATTGAGGCGGTCAATATCGCCCGGAAATATAATGTGCCGGTCGTCATTTTGAGCGATCAGGCCATCGCCACACGTATCGAAGCTTTCGAAGAACCCAATCTGGAGAAAGTATGTCAGGACATTTCACCAGATTTTACTCCTGTACCTGATTATAAACCGTACGATCTATCAGCGCCCGAAGGAGTCGTGCGTCGTGTGGTCCCTGGGACTCGCATTTTGAGTGGGAAATATCCTATCGCCACGGGTCTGGAACACGATGAACTGGGGCATCCAACCGGCTCCCCAAAATTGCACATGCAGATGACCGCCAAGCGCAGGAAAAAATTGCAATCGCTGGCTGATGGATTGCCCACACCCAAAATTTACGGTCCACCAGAAGGTAACATTCTGCTGGTTGGGTGGGGCTCAACCCAAGGTCCTCTCCGCGAAGCTGTGGACCGTGCTCGGGGGGCCGGTGACAGCGTTTCTGCTTTGCATATTAAGCACCTGAATCCACTTCCCCCAGGTCTGGAGAATATCTTTTCCGGTTTCAATGCCGTGTTGGTGGTTGAAATGAACGATGAAGGTCTTTATGGTTTTGGCCAGTTGGGAGGCCTGCTGCGTTCCAGATTTTGCGACCCAAAGATCCGTGGGATCAATAAGACCGATGGGCTCACCTGGAAGGTGAAAGAAATTCTTGAACGTGCCAAAAGCAATGTTGCCAGCGGCATGCGCAAACTTTGATTTAAATTAGGAAGTAACACATGAGCGAAACAAATCTCGCAGTTCCACAGCGTGGTAATATTACAGCGGTACCGGCGGTAAGCGCCGAGGAGCGCAAAGGATTGTCCAAGAAGGAAATCGTGGCGGATCACCCTACGTGGTGTCCCGGCTGTGGCGATTTTTCCGTGCTCGCGCTTTATTTCAAGTTGATTGAAAAGCGCAAGATGTGGCATGAGAAAATAACCACTATTGCAGGCATTGGCTGCTCGAGCCGCTTTCCTTACTTTGTGCAAGCTCACGGCGCTCACTATATTCATGGCCGCGCACTACCCTTCGCGAGCGGCGTGTCACTTTCCCGTCCAGACCTCCATGTGTTTGTTTTCGGAGGTGACGGTGACGCGTTCTCAATTGGCGGAAATCATTTCAATCATACCGCCAGAAAAAACATTAAATTGACTTACGTGGTCATGGATAATTGGGTTTATGGTCTGACCAAGAAACAAACTTCCCCAACCTCTCCGCTTGGATTCAAGAGTAAGACCGATACGTCTGGTTCGGTGGATTATCCTATCAATCCGATGAAGCAAGCCATCGCCGCTGGAGCTACTTTTGTTGCGCGCACCACCCATTCGAATCCAAATCACGTGATGCAGATGATGGAAGCTGCGATGGACCATGACGGTTTCAGCTTTGTCGAATGCCTGAGCGAATGCGTGGAGTTTTACGAGGGCGCTTTTGACGCATCCAACCCACGCAAAGGCGGCGTATTCAATCTGGTCCCTCCTACTCATGATGTGACCAATGAAATGGCTGCGTACAAACTGGCGGACGAGGCATTCCCCGGTTCTTTTGGAATCTTTTACAAGGTGAACAAGCCGACCAAGAATGCCAAGGAGGCAAATATAATCAGTTCTGCCACAGAAAAAGTTAAGGGCCTGAAGGACTGGGAAATTTTGCAAAAAACATTTGATCGCATGAAGTGAACCTTCGTTTCGCGCTTGCGACCCTGCAGGTCTGTTGGCGAGGTTCCGCCCGAACCGGTTTTAGAATTGCGCATCGTGAGGACGTTCCGGTTGCGAATGCGCATGGAAGCCACCAGAATAATCGCGGATTAAGTTTCTGTCCTCCCTTCGGTTTAAATCTGACGATTTCGACCGTTTTTGCGGCCATTTTGTCGCTGACAGGCTGTCAGCGCGACTCCCCCGCGGACCTGGTCATCGTCAATGGCAATGAGCCGGAATCACTGGACCCCGCCATTGTCACGGGCATTTCCGAAATGCGGATAACCAAAGCCCTCTTTGAAGGGTTGCTGCGGCTCGATCCCAAAACAGTAGAACCAATTCCTGGACTGGCGGAACGATGGCTGACATCAGCCGACGGAATTTCCTACACTTTTTACCTGCGTACCAACGCGGTCTGGTCGACGGGGGAGCCAATTACGAGCCGGGACGTGCTTTACTCCTGGAGACGCACGCTCGATCCAGCCACTGCGGCGGACTATGCCGGCCAACTCTTCTACATTAAGAACGCTGAACTGTATTATAGCGGCATACTCAAGGACCCAGCACAAATAGGAATCCAGGCAATTGACGATCATATTGTTCGTGTAGAACTTGAACACCCCTTGGCATTCTTTCTTGAACTCTGCACCTTCCCAGCACTGGCTATCGTCCCGAGAAATGTCATCGAAAAATATGGGGATCGATGGCTTGCACAGCGCCCTTTACCTTCCAGTGGCCCCTACGAATTAATCGCATGGCGTCTGAATGACAAAGTGCGACTTGGCAAAAACCGCCGCTATTGGGATGCGGCCAACACGCAAAGCGACCTGATAGACCTCTTACCCATCGGTTCGCCTAACGTTGCTCTTAATCTCTATCAAACCGGCGTAGCAGACATTGTTTGGGACAAGGATCTCATCCCTTTGGAGCTGCTCGATGTATTGACCAATCGACCCGATTTTCATCGCTTTGACTATCTCGGCACCTTCTTTTATCGATTCAACGTTACTCGCAAACCGCTGGATAACCCACTTGTTCGAAAGGCGTTTGCTCTGGCAACGGACCGAGTCCGAATCGTTCGAAAACTCGCCCTGGGAGGTGAAAAGCCGGCGTTTCACTATGTTCCTCAAGGAGTGGCCCACTATCAGTCGCCTTCCGGTTTGTCTTTCGATCCACCTTTGGCCCGCAAACTTTTGGCAGATGCAGGGTTTCCCGGCGGGAAAGGCTTTCCACGATTGGAATACGCATTTTTTTCGGCTTCAGGTGGAGGTGGCAAAATGCAATTGAAGGTCGCGGTTGAATTACAACAAATGTGGCGAGACGAGCTCGGCATCGAAATTGGGCTGCGACAGATCGAACGCAAAATATTTTATAACTCCCAATCGCGCCTTGATTACGATCTTTCCGCCTCCAGTTGGATTGGTGATTACAATGATGCCAATACGTTTCTGGATATGTTTTTGAAGAATAGCGGCAACAACCGTACCGGATGGAAAAGCGATCGTTATGATAACCTCGTGAATCAAGCCAACAGACAAATTGACCAGGAACGCCGCGGGGCATTATTGAGCGAAGCAGAGAAAATTCTGATTACCGAGGAAGTGCCCATAGTTCCCCTCTATTTTTATGCCGGGTTCAACTACTTCGATCCAAAAAAGATCCAGGGAATTTACCAGAACATCCTCGACGAACATCCCCTTCAAGCGATCCGGAAGGTCGCCTGGAAGTGAACTTGCCTTAAACTTCAGCTTCAACCAAGCTTGAGATACTGCGATTGGATCCTCTTCTCGTCCAGTATCAATAAAGCAACGCTGCGTTCCAACTCGAAACGCTGTTTGCCCGCGTAACCGGGATTAAAAAATAATATGTCGTTGATTGTGGCTGAGAACGGTTTGTGGGTATGGCCAAAAACGACGATGTCTGGCTGTTCGTGAGTCACGCGAAGTTGGAGTTCGTCGGTCAGATTTTGGGGATTGACAATGTGATGGATCAAAAACTTTCGTCTGGCGAGCGTTATCATTTCGGTAAGGGGATAATTCCAACCTGGATCATCAGTATTTCCCATCACGCTGGTCACCGGGGCGATTTTCTCTAAATCTAGAATAATTCTGCGCTTTCCAATATCGCCCGCATGCAGAATGTGTTCCACACCGGCAAACAATTTGGGAACCTGTGGATCAAGGAAATCGTGAGTATCTGAAATGATGCCGATTTTATGCATTCGTACTGCTGTTTAGCATAAAATAATACGCCGCGCTAATAATGTGTCGAACGCCAGCTCGACCGAATAGCTGAATCGATCAAAGAAAGACGGATCAATGGGCAGCGCTGGGACACCTTCGCGCGTCGAACGGGGTAAAGACACCAGTTTGGGTTGGGTATTTTTGCTACAATTGGTTTTGTTGACGAAATTCATTCGGAGTCCACTGTTTTAAAAAGGATGCGTATGAAAATTACAAGTCAGGCATTTAAGGACGGGGCAACAATTCCAGACAAATACACGATGTATGGGGAGAATCGCATTCCACCGATTCACTTTGAGGAGGTGCCGTCGAATGCAAGGAGTCTGGCGGTTATCGTCGATGATCCCGACGCAACCCGTGGGACTTTCAATCATTGGCTCTTGTTCAACGTGGACCCGAAAATCAAAGACATCAAAGAAGACTCCGTCCCGGTGATGGCGACACAGGGCAGGAATGACTTTGGCGAAGTGGAGTATGACGGACCAAAACCACCCTCAGGTGAGCACCGCTACTTATTCAAAGCTTTCGCGTTGGATACCGTGCTGCCCCTTATTCGCGGCAGTACGCGAGAAGCTCTCGAGCGGGAGATGAAAGGTCATGTTCTCGACAGTGCCACGTTGATGGGCAGATACGCACACTGAGTTTTTTGAAAAACCTGGCACGCGACACTGGCCGTCCGGGTGAGACTAATATCGCATTGGCGTTCCGTGAGTTGAATCACTGCACTATAGCCATCGTTCTGCCCGGGTCTCCCCAGAGAAGGGCCGACCCCATAGGGCGAAAATGATTCTTTTTAAGGATAGACTCTTTCTAACTTCCTCTTCCACCTAGCCGCAAACGGGTGTATTCTACGCGGTACGTTTGAACACGGCTATGCCTGGACAACCTAAGAGTGTTGAGGAACGGCTTCGAGCTTGCGAAACTCGGTTGAGCGCCATTGTTCAACATACTCCCCATGTTTCCATCCAGGGATTTACACTGGATGGCAGGGTCGTCTTCTGGAACGAGGCTTCTGAACACGTTTTCGGCTGGCGCGCGGAAGAGGCCATTGGCAAAAAGCTGGAGCAATTGATCTTCTCGAATGCGGAAGGCGCTGCGTTTGTAGCGATGTTACAGGAAATTCAGCAAACCAAAAAGCCACTCGGTCCGCTCGAATTTCGCTTTGACCACCGCAATGGATCGGAAGGCTGGTGTCTCTCGACCGTCTTTGAGATCCCTGGCGAATCGAAGGAGCCTAACTTTATTTGCATGGATGTCGATATTTCCGAACGGAAATCCGCTGAAAAAGCCCTTCTGGCGTCCAAAGAGCTTTTCGCTAAGGCCTTCTGCGCAAGTCCGGATCTCATGTCCATTTCGGACCTTGAAACCGGGCGGTACATTGAGATCAACGACGTTCATGCCAGGCTCCTCGGCTTTGCGCGACATGAAATTATTGGCCGGTCTCCAATGGAGTTGGGCATATTGGAAGACCCAGCGGATCACGAAACCTTCGTGCGCGAATTGCGGGCACATGGAAAGGTCCGCGATCTTGAGATTCGGGCGCAAAACCGCCAGGGAAAACCCATTCTCATTTCCATCAGCGCTGAGTTGGTTCAAATAGGCGGGCGTTCCTGTGTTCTCCGCGTCTCTCGGGATGTGACTGATCGCAAGGCCGCAGAACAGGCCCTCCGGGCCAGCGAACAAAGGTTCCGTGGCTACTTTGAAATGGGTCTTGTCGGGATGGCCATCTTCTCGCCCGAGCAGGGGTTGGTGCTGTTCAACGACAAGTTGTGCGAGATTTTCGGTTATCCTCGGGCGGAAGTAGCCTCCAGGACCTGGACGGAGTTAACTCGTCCTGGCGACCTGGCCGCTGATACCACTATGTTCAATCGAGTGGCTGCCGGAGAGATGGACGATTATGAAATTGAAAAGCAACTCGTGCACAAAGACGGCCGTGTGGTTTACGCCCACATTTTGGGAAGATGTCTGCGTGAAACCGACGGGAGGGTGACCAGTCTGGTCGCTATGGTCCAGGACATCACCGCTCGCAAGAAGGCTGAGGAAGCCTTGCGCGCAAGCGAGGAACGTTTCGATCTGGCTGTCCGTGGCTCCAACGACGGCCTTTGGGATTGGAACCTTCGCACCAACGAAGTTTACCATTCACCGCGTTTCCGTGAGTTGTTGCGTTATGAATCGAGCGAGTTCCCGGACCTGCTCGAATCGTTCAATTCCCATCTTCATCCGGACGACTTCGAGCGCACCTGGAACGCCATTCGCGCGCATCTCGAAACTCGATTTCCGTACGATACTGAGTACCGGTTGCGAACCAGGGACGGCCAGTATCGCTGGTTTCGCTCGCGCGGCCAAGCGGTTTGGGGCGCGGATGGCAAGGCCATTCGCATGGCCGGTTCGCTAACCGAAATCCATGACCGCAAAATAGCGGAGGAAGCTTTACGGCAGGCCCAGATGGATGCCTTACTGGCTCGTCAGGAATTCACACAACGATTGATCTCAGCCCAGGAGCAGGAGCGCAAACGGCTCGGCGGTGAACTGCATGATAGCCTTGGGCAGAATCTCTCCATGATTAAGAACCGGATCCAACTCGCGCTTTCAGCACCGGATCTCCCCGCGGTCACGGCCAACCATCTCGAAGCCGCTTCCAAACTTCTGTCGGATAGTCTCACCGAAGTGCGAAACCTCGCCCACCGATTGCGCCCGCTGCCTATCGAACAATTTGGTCTCACGGACTGTCTCGAAGCGCTGATTCAGGATGTTGCCGGATCCTCCGGCATCCACTTTGACCGAAGGTTAGAGCACGTGGACGAGTTATTCCCGGGCGAACAGGCCACCATGGTATACCGGATTCTGCAAGAAGCGTTAAACAATCTCGTCAAGCATTCCAGCGCCAAGACGGCGAAAGTCACCGTGGAGCGGGACCTGCGCTGTGTGCGCTTCAAGATCGAAGACAACGGGCGAGGTTTCGATATGAACACCGTTCTCGGGCGGGGCAAAATCCGTACTGGCATTGGGCTGACCAGTATTGATGAACGCGTGCGGATGCTGGGTGGTTCACTGGTTATTCAGAGCGGGCCGGGCCAGGGAACCGTGCTGCAGATCGAAGTCGCTCTCTCTGAAACCACAGTTTTTACCCGGCTCGATTCTGATACAAGTTCATGGCAAGAAACCAATCCCTTTTCACCACCGCATTCTCCGGCAACATCCTCTCATGGCCAGTCGCAGCAAAATCCGCGTTCTAATTCTTGACGATCACCCGCTCGTTCGCCAGGGGCTTCATCAGGTGATTGCCTCCGATCCGCGTCTGGAGATGGCGGGGGAAACAGACAACGCAGAGGCCGCCCTCAAGCTCGCGCAGGAAGTTAAGCCGGACGTGATCGTCCTGGACGTGAACTTGCCTGGAATGAGTGGGCTCGAATTGGCCGCCATCCTCCAAACCAAAAAATGCAAAGCAGGTCTCGTTGTACTGACGATGCTCAAGGATGAGCAAGTGTTCAATCAGGCCATGAATCTGGGTGTAAAAGGCTTTGTCCTCAAAGAAAATGCCGTCGGTGAAATCCTGAATTGCATCGCCAGTGTCGCGAATGGTGATCCCTATATGAGCCCTTCGCTAAGCGGATTCCTTCTCAAACGCAGAAATCGCGCCGAAACGCTCGCCACCCACACTCCTACACTCACAGACCTCACCACAGCGGAACGCCGCATCCTCAAAGCCATTGCCCAAAAGAAGACTACCCGGGAAATTGCATCCGAGCTCTTCGTCAGTCCCCGAACGGTTGAATCGCATCGCGCCAATATCTCCACCAAGCTTTGCATCAAAGGAGCCAACAGCCTGCTCCAATTTGCCCTTGAACATCGCGATGCTCTCGAACATCTCGTCTGACTGCAATTTCTCTTCGTCCGTTCGTAAGCCAGTTTCCAGCTTTCAACGCTTGTAGACTGGACTAGAGCAACAATTGCAGCGTGCCGGTTACGTACGTACTCCCACCTAGAAGATTCAATAGTCCACCGGAGTAAAGAATGTATGGTGCGCCGGATTCAACTTTTCGTGGCAAGGGCCGATGCTGCTTCCATGAAAACGTGCCATTTGAACACGAAATTGGATTTGTGCATTCGAGGCCGCAGGTCCATGCGTTCTTTCGCCTTTGCCCTCGAGTGCCAACAGAACCCGCTGGTTCTGCCTTATTTGAAGATTTGCGCCCCCGCGCAGGGCTGGCAAGCGCGCGTTGGCACGAAATCATAACAAAAGGATTTATGAACTCACATTTGTCATCGCCCAGGGCAGTTATGGAAAATTCCTCAACAAAGCAAAACCTGCGCGAGAGAATCGCTGAACTTCAAATGACGAACCGCATGCTCACTGACTTTGCGGCCCTCGTTTCGCACGACCTTCAAAGCGGTCTTCGAGGCGTTGGGAACTTCGCCGCGCTGCTCAAGGTGGTTCCCGAGATCGAATCGGACCTGCCCACCCTCACATCGCTTAACACAATCCAGGTCTCTGCCCGAAAGGTCAAATGCCTAACGGATGAAACCCGGATTGGCCGCAACAATGCTGCTTCATCCACCGTGGTCTCCGCCGGAGAAGACGATCAAACCGGAACCGACGCTTTGCAGCGGCAGTTAGGCGAACTGGAATCGAGCCATCGTGATTTGGCGGAGCATGCCTGCTCGGTTGCTTCCGAACTGCGCAAACCGCTGCACCATATTCTCAGCGAGTCGCAGCTTTTAACCTTGCTCCCTGTCATTACAGCCAACCCCCTTTGTACGGACATGGCCTCGAGGATGTGTGCCTGCGCCAAACAGATGCAGCGTCTCGTCGAGGATTATCTCTCATTCTTTCATTCGGAACGCCAGGAAGTCCGCACCGCCCGGCTATCCCTGGAATCTCTCGTTCAACTCGTCCGTCATGAGTTGGAACCCTTGGCTGCTAATCGCCAAGTCAACTGGAAAATCCATTCACTTCCTGAGGTGGAAGCGGACGGCCCCATGCTCCGCCAGGCCATTCTGAATTTGCTCAGCAATGCCCTCAAGTACACCCGCAAATGCTCGGAAACTTCCATCGAAGTCGGCGCTAGAATCAGTCCCAATGAAGTGACCGTGTACGTTCGCGATAACGGTATCGGATTCGATTCCCAGTCGGCCCCGCATCTCTTTCGAAAATTTGTCCGGCTGCATCAGGATGCAGCGTTCGAAGGCGCTGGGATCGGGCTCGTCATCGTTCAACATATCATTCACCGTCACGGGGGGAAAGTTTATGCCGAAGCCACCCCGGATCGCGGCGCAACCTTCTACTTCACGCTGCCAATCCGGCGCTAGACAACGAAGCTCTAAAGAGATTCACCTCGTCATGCCTTCGACTCTTCGGCCGCCTCACCTTGGGGATCCTCAGGCGTCGATTCTTGCGGTTCCTTTTCCTTCGCGGACTCGGCGGCTTCCGTATATTTCATCGCACCGACAAATAAACCGGTGAAAAGCCCTCCACTCATCAAAGTGTTGCGGAAGAATTCCCAGGTCTGCGGCCAGCCTGCTGTTCCTGTCGTCAGAGCTTTGAGCCAGCCGGGGAAACTCCGGACATACTCCGGGTTTCCAAATGGATTGAAAAACCAGGAGGCTGTGTTCGTAATGAGATAAAAGAGCAAAGCTCCTAAAATGCCACCACCGAGGAGCGCCATAAAGGAAGCCCGAGGGTTAAATCTTCGCCCAAGCCAAATCAAAACAGCATAGGCGCTGTAGTTAAATAGTTGATACTTTAACACCGGCAAATCAAAGACCTTCCAGCCCATGGCCAGATAATACAAGTTAAGTCCGATATCAGTCATCACCATCACGCCAAGAGGCAGCCACCATGCCATCGCCCCTGAGAAATAGACACCGGCGCAAAAAAACAGCGCATAAGCTGCGCTAAAGTTTTGCGGCAGCATCCCGGGGATGCGTGAGAGCGCAAAAACGACCATCAAGGCAATGGGCAATGCCAGTTTCCCTTTCACGAAATTAAAGATAAGCTTTGCGTTCGAGATGACAAGCCGGGACGTTCGAATCTGTCGTAAATCATGATGCCAGAAGATACATCGCAATTGTTCGAAATCATTCATGAGGACGGAGAGCTGCTGGTGATAAACAAACCCGCGGGCCTGGTTTGTCATCCTACCAAAAACGGTGAGCACTCCAGCCTTATTGGCCGAGTCCGCCTTTATCTAGGGCTCAGTTCCCAAGGCGTAGAGCGTGTTGCTCATGCTTTCAAGCAACCTGCTGGACACGATCTGTCCGCCCTTCGAGCGCACCTGGTCAATCGGTTAGATCGGGAAACCAGCGGCGTTATCGTTGTGGCCAAGTCCTCTACTGCCGCAGGAGAACTCGGAAAAATCTGGGAAACACGGGCGGTCGAGAAGGAATATCGCGCCTTGGTGCATGGACATCTCGAAAACGAGCATGGACTAATCAATGTCGCACTGGGAAAAGATGAAGACAGCGTTATTGCCATCAAAGACCGGGTTCGCTCTGACGGTGTTTCAGCCAGGACTGAATATTGGATTGAGCACCGTCTTTGGATTTCAGATCCAAATTTGCGCGGGGCGGGGGACTGCTCCCAACCGCTGTCATCCACTTCGAATCACCTTCGCCCTTTCTCGTTAGTCCGGCTTCGCCCTCACACGGGCCGCAAACATCAGCTCCGCATTCACATGGCCCATCATGGACATCCCATCGTGGGCGATAAATTATATGGCGGAGACGAAGATTTATACCTGGCTCTCGTGCAGGACCGTTTAACGGAAGCGCAGCGTCATCGTCTCATCTTTTCGAACCATGCGTTGCATGCCAGCGAAGCGCGCTTTCATTGGCGAGGCGTGGAAAGAATATTTCAGGCCAAACCGCCGGATTGGCTGGTGAAAACAAAATTATCCTGTTTCGTCCATCCAGCGGCGCAGGCGCTCGACGTCGCGGGGCATAGCCAGGGAGGCGGCAAATAGAACAATTGCCAACAGCAAACAAAGCAAAGGGATCAAGTAAATTGCGCTATGGAGTCCCATGCCCTTGAATTGTTCAGTCATCGTGTTAGCTCCTGCTGCGAGCATTGCCTTTTTAGCGAAATGATCGCTTAAGACACCGGTGATAAAAGGGGCCGGGGCAGCCCCCAACAAGTAAAATGCAAAAAAATAAAGAGCCATGGCGGTTCCGCGGAGGGACGGCTCGACCACGTCCTGGATCGCGGAATAAACGCCCGAGTAGTACACAAACATAAACATAGAGCTTGTTCCCATTAAAATGTTAAATGAGAGCAGCGCTCCAGGTGGTTGTTCCAGAGCAAAGTAGAGACAGGGCGTCGCCACCAGCATGGATACAGACGCTACTAACAACCGGCCATTCGACCGTATTTTAGTTAAGCGATCTGCCGCCCAACCTCCGCCCAGCAAGCCAAGCACCCCCACGGCACCGAGCACCACCGATAAAGTAAAACTCGCTTGTTTAAGATCCAGGTGATGATAGCGAATGAGAAATGCCGTCCCAAAAGAGTTCAACGCATACATGTTAAAATTGTGCAGAACGCCGGATAAAGTGATCCACAACATCGTTGGGATCCCAAGCAGAAGCAGGTACGGAGAGCCGGGACGACGAGCGCCGCCACGGGAGCCGGTTTCGGCAGACCCACGGATCGGCTCGCGAATGCGCAGTGTGAGGACGGCAAGCAACAGGCCAGGCAGGCAGGCAAAGTAAAAGGCTGCGCGCCAGCCGTAAGCATGCGCGATCCGGCCGCTCAACCAATAGCTGAGGAACAGCCCAACGGGCAATCCAAGCATGAAAATAGAAAGAGCGCGTCCGCGTTGAGCTGGGGGGTACAAGTCACCGATCAACGAGTTCGCGGCGGGGGCGCAACTGGCCTCACCTACGCCGACGCCGAGCCGTGTGATGAAAAGTGAAGCGTAGTTCCAGGCGAGCCCCGAAGCCGACGTCAACAAGCTCCAGGCAGTGACTCCCATGCTGAGCAACCGTGTACGGGTCCAATTATCAGCCAGGCGTCCGAGCGGCACGCCCACCGTGGCGTAAAGCAAGGTAAAGGCGGTGCCTAGAAGTCCCATGGCGGAATCGCTTAGAACCCAATCCTTGCGGATCGGTTCCGTGACAACCGCAAGGATCTGGCGGTCATAGAAATTCATGGTATTGATTCCAAATAATACCCATAGGGCAAACCACGCCCCCTTCCGTTCGTTGTTGGAATCATTCATGTCGTTAATCTGCTTACACGATCTTTTTCAATGGCCAGGACCGCGGTATGGCTGGCTGCGCGCACGCTTTGAATCAACCTTCCAAACCGTTCGTCCTTCGTTAGCCCTTGTTTGTAGCGCATATAAATTTGCTGAACGATGACCGCAATCTTGAACAAGCCATAAGCGTGATAAAAGACTGCGTGCTGAATGCTGCGGCCGGTTTGCCGCGCATAAAGTTCCAGCAACTGCTCCCGATTTAGATTTCCCGGTAAGGTAGTAACACCAAAAGACTGCTGTCGCCATTCATCAGGGTCATCCGCATCAACCCAGTAGCCTAGAGTAGATCCCAGATCCATCAACGGGTCACCGATAGTGGCCATTTCCCAGTCCAGCACCGCCTTGATTTGCCAGGGTGCGCCTTCCGATTCCGCCGCGTCGAAAACAAGATTGTCATACTTGTAATCATTGTGAATCAGACACGCGCCAGTTTCAGGCGGCATATGCCCGGTAAGCCAGGAGGAAATGAATTCCATTTCGGGAATATCATCAGTGCGAGCGTTGTGATAACGTTTAATCCAGCCTTCGATTTGCCTGACGACGTAACCGACAGGTTTTCCCAGATCCCCCAATCCTGCCGCAGCATAATCAATGGCGTGGATGTCGGCGAAGTTTTCAATGAAGCTTTTAGAAATCTGTTTCATCAAATCAGGTCCCAACGTAAAACCGGAGGGAGGTTGTGCGCGCAGGACTGTTCCTGTTACACGTTCCATCAGATAAAAAGGGGTGCCCAGAACCGTTTCCTCATCGCAGTAGGCCAATGGGCGCGGAACTTTCGAATAGAGGTCACAGATGTGGGAAAGAATTTTATATTCCCGGCCCATATCATGCGCCGTCTTTATTTTTGCCCCAAACGGTGGACGCCGGAGGACCATTTCACGGGAACCCACACGGATGAGATAGGTTAGATTGGAGTATCCCTTTGGGAATTGCTCGATTGAAACCGGTCCCGTTAATTCGGGCATCCGGCTTTTGAGGTAAACCTCCAACTTCCGCGCATCCAGTTCTTCGCCCGGCCTAACGGCTTGTGACTGGTCCAGCAGATCGGCGCGCATAGCTAAACAGAAAACGGTAGTGCAATGCTCACGCCGAGATATCGAGGCCGTATTGTTTTAGAATCATCCTGGCGACAACGGTCTTGTGGACTTCATCCGGCCCATCGTAAATACGAGCGCCCCGTTCATGCCTGTACCAATGGGAAAGCAGCGTATCATCCGTAATCCCAAGGGCGCCGTGAACCTGGATGGCGCGATCCAGAACCTTTTGCAAAACATTGGCCACATAAAACTTTATCAAGGAAACTTCGACGCGAGCAGCGCGCGTGCTTTCCTGATCTATCTTTTCTGCGGTGTGTAAAACCATTAAACGCGAGGCGAGAATCTCGGCGCGACATTCAGCTATCCATTCCTGAACGATCTGGCGGGTGCCTAGGTGCTGACCCGGAGCAAGTTGGCGGCTGGCAGCGCGCTGACACATCAACTCAAAAGCCCGCTCACAAATACCAATCCAGCGCATGCAATGATGAATCCGCCCTGGACCCAATCTCTGCTGCGCTATCGCAAATCCTTTGCCTTCCTCACCAAGAAGATGTTTTTGGGGCACACGGCAATTTTCATAACGAATTTCCGAATGACTGGGATAATCCTCCCCAGCGTGGCCCATCACCGAAATATTCCGGACCAGTTTGAACCCTGGCGTATTGGTGGGAACGATAATCTGGCTGGCGCGCAGGTGGGGGCTGGCAGCTTCGGGATTTGTTACCGCCATGACGATCGCAAATGCGGCCCCGTCCGCCGCGCTGGTGAACCACTTGTGTCCGTTCAGGACGTAATCGTTACCCTCTTTCACCGCCGTGGTTTGCATCCAGGTTGGGTTTGACCCGGCAAATTCAGGTTCGGTCATAGAGAAGCAGCTTCGTATGTCACCGCGCACCAGCGGCCGCATCCAGGTCTCCTGTTGCTCGGGAGTACCATATTCCATGAGGATCTCGAGGTTGCCCGCATCGGGAGCCTGGCAGTTGAAAAGATAGTGACCCATCGGTGTCCGTCCCAGTTCCTCACTGACTCTGGCAAACTCGGCAAGTGAAAGACCGAGGCCATCGAATCTGGCCGGCAACTGCGGGGCCCAAAGACCCAGTTTTTTAACCTTTTCGCGCTTTTCTTTTAAACGCGGCAAAAGCTCACGGAAAGGGCGGGCAATAAAGTCGGGCTCCAAGGGCACGACCTCTTCCTGAATGAAGTGTCGAATGGTTTTGAGAATCGTTGAAAGCCTATCAGAAATCATAAAACCAAAAGATTGCCTATTCCGCCATGATCCCGCCATCCATCATTAAAGAATGGCCGTTAATAAAAGAGCCGGCGTCACTGCAAAGGTAAATAGCCGCCGCGGCAATCTCCTCAGGTTTGCCGAGCCGTCCCATAGGAATACGACTTGTTAGCTTCTCAGCCAGACCCTTTTCCAGGCTCACAATGCGCTCAACCATGGGAGTGCGAGTATAGCAGGGACAAATCGCGTTGACGCGAATTCCCTGTTTTGCATATTCGAGCGCCGCTGTTTTCGTCAACCCGATCACTCCATGTTTACTCGCTGTGTAAGCTGAATGCGCCACAAAACCGGTAACCCCTGCAACCGATGACATATTGATAATTGCTCCACCTCTGTTCTCGAGCATGAGAGGGATCTCATATTTCATGCAGAGAAAAACGCCCGTCAGATTTACATTGACCACCCTGGCCCAGGTTTCTTCTGAATAATCCGCGGTGCGTGCTCGATCTCCATCGATCCCTGCATTGTTGAGCGCGAAATCGAGTTTGCCAAAAGCTCGCTTCACTTCGGCAAGCATAGCTTTCACTTCAGACGCCTGGGTAACATCCGTTTTGGTGAAAGCTGCCTGGCCGCCGGCCTCGGTGATCAGCCGCACCGTCTCGCGAGTTCCCTCGATGTCCACATCTGAAACCAGGACACTTGCGCCTTCGCGCGCAAAGGCTTGGGCGGCCACGCGTCCGATTCCAGAAGCACCGCCTGTGACCAGGGCGACCGTGCCATCAAATGATCCTGTCATGATTCCAGGGAAACTGGCGACTAGCCTAATGACAATCGGAAGGCCAGCAAGCTGCAAAATTCATTCCGCCTAGTTTGAGCACGGCGGCAACTGGAAAACAATTTTTGAACGATTCAGACATTAATGTGCTTCAGATATGCTTACTTCAGGCTTCTGCCCTTCGGAACCCCGCCATCCTGGCGGCTTCGGCGAAGTAAATTGCCGACAGCGATGCCGGCGTTCCCGGTTTTGGGTGGCGAAAACCACGATAGGAGATTGCTCGATATAAGCCCCCAATAGGAGCGCTTGACTAAGGTGAGAGGATGCTTGCGTCCATCTATCCAGACGACTGAGTTACATGTTGCGGGAGAGTCGCAACTCTTGTGGAGGCTTTCGGATACCTATTTTTTGCTATTGTCACGCGATGGCTCGAACTGTATCCGGCAGCCCTTGAAATCTGTTTTGGTCGGTGAGACTTTCTTGCCGGAGAGGAAATTGTTCAAAGCGTTTTCCAAGTACGTTTGGATGGGCTGTTGTCTTTCTGTGCCATAACCGAGCTGATCATCAATGGCGCCTCGATAAAACACTTTCCAGGATTTGGGTTGGATGCAAATGACTTCCGCAGTGCGTGTGGCGTTCAAAGAACGGGCAACTGATTGCTCATGATCCATCAGAATAGGAATGTCGATTTGAAACTCGCGAGCCTCTTCACCGATTGTTTTTGCATCATCCGTAGTGTTGGAATTGAGCATCCAAAAGCGAACACCTTTGGAGGCAAATCGATCGCGCAAGGCTTTGATCTTAGGGATGCTCTTTTGAACGATCGGACAACCGGTGGTTGTGAAAATCAGGACAATCGCTCGATCATTGCCCTGATGATACAGTTCGTGCGATTCCCCAAGGTAATCTTGCAATACAAAGTTTTCGACCTTGGCCTGACGGGCACTCGCGATGGATACCCCCAACACACACACCAAGAGCGGAAGGGCCGTCCAAGTCTGTGCTCGAACCTGCGGCATGCTTCTGACTCAACCTCCACCAGCTTTAGCGACACTTCGCGATGCCGGGGCATCGGTATAGTTGAAATAGCCGATAAACATTTCGTTAAAGGTCTGGTCTCCAAATCGCACAGATTGGCTGGGGTCCGGATTATCGGGGTTTAAAGGAGAGTTGTCATGTGCGCCGCGGCAAACCAATCGCGTTCCAGCCGGCAGTCTTTTCGGCTGGGCCAGCCGGTACAAATGTTGCCATTTGAAGTCATAGTGGGGCACGGATAATAACATTTCCTTTTTGCCATCCGGATAAACAGCCTCGAAAGTGAACCATGAGCCTCGCAAGTGCATATGGGGGCTCATGTCGTAAAGCAACGCATCCTTGGTGAAACGATATTCAGCCTGTGTTTCCTGTTCCTGAGCGCCAGGGGGAATTTCAAATCGGACATTGAAAGCGGAGCGGGTATGAAGTTCGGTCGCCGGTTTTTCTTTGCAAAGGTATAATCCCATTTCTGAAGCGTCCGATTCCTCTTTGCCAGTGGCAGTATAATGCACCTGGAAAATCAACATGGAGCCGGCGGGCAAGAACTTGCCGGAACCTTCGGGGAAAGGAACCGAGTCGTAGCCCGGAACATAGGCGGAGAAGTAGCCATTAATACCGCCGCCCTGTCCGGAGCGAAGTTTACCGCTCTGCAATTCCTGAGCAGTGGCTACTAAAACGAGGATATGATGAACCACTTTTCGGTTGCCAGGCTTCACGACCACGGCACGCAACCAGGCATTTGTAGTGATGGGTGAACGCACTGAGATGTAACGATAATCGAACACTCCGCTGGCTGCGACTTGCTGAGCCTTGGGCCATTTAACCACAAAATCTGGTTTGCCCAGCGGCCATTCCTGTGCCGCCGGAGGCGGATTGTCAGCCAACGGATCTCCGCCTTCGCCTCGAGGAGCGCCTTGCTCCACCCAGCGCACCAAAGTCTGCGCTTGCTCGGGAGTCAAACCGCGCCCATTTGCGAACGTGCCGTAATGCGGGTCGGCATGCCAGGGCGGCATGCGTTGAGCGAGTAACACCTCGCGAATTGTGTCCGCCCGGCCTTTCACCTTCTCATAATTGGACATGGCAAAAGGACCGATGTTTCCCGGGCTGTGGCAAGAGACACAGCTTTTTTGAAGCAATGGAGCAACTTCGTTTGCGTAGGAAATGGTTTTTGTCCCGGTATCCGTTGCCAGCGCCAAACGAATGGGGCTCCCTTTGGCGGCCGTTCGGTTAGGTGAAACGCTTTTGCCAGCCAGGAATTTAGTAAGCGCTTTTTCGAGAAATGCGCCACTCCCTTTGGTTTTTGCGTCCGCTAGATCACGGTCGATAGCACCATGATAAAAGGTCATCCAATTCGTTGGACTGACGCAGATGGCTTCGGAGGTTTGTCCCAGGCCCAACGCGGTAGCCAGCAATTGGGCCCGGTCTTCCAGTACGGGCAAATCCAGGCCCAATTGCACAACTTCCTTGGCGATACTGGCACGATCATCTTCTGGATTTGAATCGACCAGCCAAAAAACGACACCCTGACTGCCGAACTTGTCTTGCAATGCTTTGATCTTCGGCGCCGCCTCTTTCATCGTCGGACAACCGTTGGCAGTGGAGATCATTACGACAGCCTTACTGCCGGACTGCCGATACAACGTCTGCGCGCGGCCCTTATGGTCTAAAAGATAGAAATCTTCCACCTTTACTTCCGGAGCCTGAGCGACCCCCGCCATTTTGCTGAATTTTTTCAGCGTTTCGGGTTTGAAATATTGTAAAGCCCCAACTCCTATTGCGACAATCACAACGCAGACCCCGATGATCAAAAGCGCCTTTTTCATACTAAGCTCATTTAAGATTTTCCAAAACCATTCCAATTACCAATACCCTCGGGAGCTTGAATGGTTGCAAAAAAATTTGCCCCGAAGGATTCAGCACTGCTTATTCCCTTATTTGATAAGCCCACAGACAGGAATATTCAATAAAAATAAGCAAATAGTTAAAAGTGCAGGCTTTAAATATACTTAACGCTGCTAAGTACGGTCCCTATTCAATGAACAGGTCGGGAAGGGGGGCTGCGTCTGGTTCCATGGAATACTTGATAAAATCTGTCACACCCTGCTCTCGCAGAACGTCTTCATCGACAAAGAAGCTTCCAGTAATTTCAGAAGCGTGGCGCGTTAATATCACGTGAGCCGCGTCTGCCATGATCTCAGGGCGACGGGATTTCTTGATGACTTCAGACCCGCCAAGCAAGTTCATAACAGCCGCCGTTGCAATGATAGTTTTTGGCCAGAGGGCATTCACTGCCAAGCCTTTGTCTCTGAACTCTTCCGCCAGGCCAAGCACACAAAGGCTCATTCCATATTTAGCCATGGTATAGGCGACGTGTGGAGCAAACCATCGAGGCGCCAAACTCAACGGAGGAGAAATATTAAGTATGTGGGGATTTGCTCTTTGGAGCAGGTGAGGAATGCAGACTCGAGAGCAAATAAATGTGCCCCGGGCGTTGACCTGGTGCATCAGATCAAATCGGCTCATGGAAGTGGCGAGCGTTCCAGTTAGACTGATAGCACTCGCGTTGTTGACCAGGATATCTATCCCCCCAAAAGTTTCCACAGCCTGAGCTACCGCCTGAAGGACCTGCTCTTCGAATCGAATATCCACAACGCAAGCGAGCGCTTTGCCTCCGGTTGCTTCGATTTCAGCCGCTGCAGTATAAATCGTGCCTGGCAGCCTGGGATGTGGCGTGGCGGTCTTGGCGGCTACGACAATGTTGGCGCCATCGCGCGCGGCACGCAAGGCTATGGCTTTCCCAATTCCTCGGCTTGCGCCAGTGATGAACAGAGTTTTGCCTTTAAGTGTGGCGATCGTTTGCTTCACAAACCGGAATCACGGGAAAGATGTTTTGTTCGTTTGCATTTTTCCTTTGAAACCCCATTGATCGAACAGTTTCCGGAGGGTTTTAACAAAGACTCGCGGTTGTTCGAGAAACAAGTGATGATGCACCTCGGGAAGAGCGATGACACGCGTCGTTTTTTTCAATACCCTGGACATGTATTGAACAATCTCCCGTGGAAAGAGAGCGCTTCGCTTGCCATAGATGACAGCCAGGCGGCATTTTATCGATGAAAGTTCGGCCGCAATGTTTCCGCTCTTGAACTTATCGAACATTTTATCGTCAAACTTCCAACACCATCCCCCATCCACTTTTGCCAGGGAATGACTGGCAATGTAATCGAGGATGAATTGATTATCGCACGGTTGAGGAGGGATTAACCGGAACCGTTTTAACGCGACCTGGCGTTCCGGATAAGTTTCTTTGGGCCGGATCAAGGGGCCCCTTGACTCGTGCTCCTTTTGCATCTCAGGCGGACGCAAGGGAAAATCTATCAGAACCACACCAGACAACTCTCCTCCGTGCAATACGCCCGTCTTCAATGCCACCAAACCACCAAAACTGTGCCCCATAACAACTGGCCGATTTGCAAAGCCAGCATGAGAACAAACACTCATCACCTCATCCGCAAAAATTTCTGTGGAATATTTTTGGCGATGGTCACTATCCCCCATGCCGCCCAAATCAATAGCTGCGACACAATAATCCTGAGCGAATGCAGGAGCGATGAAATCCCACCAATGGGCGTGAGCAAAGCCCCCATGGATAAACAGCAACCCGGGTTTTCCAGGCCTTCCCCAGCGCAAATAATGAATTGTGGCCCGACGAACCTGGACAAAACGTTCCTCATATGGAGTCTGGACAGCGGCTATGAACCACTTCGGAGCGACAGTTTTCTTTTTCTTAATCATCGTTGCGCAAACACTACGTACCGCCTGGCTGCGTAAATGTTCAGCAGGCAATAGGAAATGCGAGGAAAATCTGCAAAACTTTTTCCTGTGCCTCCATTGCAAGTATTGCGCTATCTCCAATCTTGACGGATGGTGAACCGCATCATGCGGCAGCCGGAACAGATCAATTTGAGCAACGGGCAGACACTTTTGGTGGTTGTCGAAGATGGGCATGTGACAGAGTACACCTGGGATATGGGGCTTCCACACGTTGAGTTCGTAAAACGCAGGTTTGGAAAACTTCCCGCGGGCGCCTGGGTTGGCACCGTTTCCAAGATTGGGCCCGACTTGGCAGCGATTAGCTCAAAGTACTTCTATGGCTACCAGTTGCCTGCACCTGGTCCAGTGATGGATGCAGTCCGAACTTTGTTCAAATAAGACGAGGTAGCGACCTCGCGAACGTTTGACTGCACTGTATTCCTGCGCTTTTCATTTTCCCCTCTATTAACGGTAACAACAACCTTTTGTGAATACTTACTTACAAAACCAAAACGCCGGAGTAAGGCGTACTCCACGTGCTTCGGAAAATTTGCCAATTACGAATTTCGACTTAGAAATTATAGCCGATGCCAATCGTGGCGTACATAGACTGACTCAAATCCAATTCAACTTCCCTGCCACCAAACCGATGGACGAATTTGCCAAGATCCTGATACTGGAAACCCGCCAGAACACTCCACCTCTCGGCAAATTGCCAGGAAAGAGTCGTCCCGACATAAAAACCCCACCTCATCCGGGCAGTATCGTCACTCCCGGAGACGGGCGCGCTACTGGCTCCATTCATAATCACCGTTTCATTCCACGACACCTCCGCATCTACCAATGCTCCAGCTATTCCCCCTGAAAGCGAAATCTTCCAATTAGGATTGAACACCCATTCCAAATTCGGCCCGAAGCGCAAGCCCCATAAATTCGCGTCAAATTTCCGGTTTCCCGCGATACTGGCACCCCCGGGGATTGTGGTGGTTGTCGGTTCCCCGGGGGTGTCTCCGATGATAAAGCCTGGCCCCTCGAAGCTCCCCTGGTAAGGTGCTGCGGGAGTCGCCGTTGGCGGTGTCGTGCCTGGCGTGAAGGGAAACGGATAACTCGTTTTAGTGACTGCCGAGGAAACGGTGCGGCTGTCGCTCAGCGATAAATTCATATAATTGCCGGCCAACTCTAGACCCAACCGCATATGGTCTTTGGTTGATAATAGCCGGCTATACATCACTTCGGCCCCATACGATAGGTCATCCTCGGTTTTGGTCGCCCCGGCGTTCTCATTCAATGTGCTGCGGCTCAAAACGATGTTGTTCCCAGAAATTTGCTGGGCACTGTTGTCATATCCCCAATACCACGTCTGGCCCCCGAAGTTGCCGCTATTATCCGTCAACACATAACCGTCATCGTAGTTGTAGTTATCTCCATTAGGCGTTGTTCGACTCGAACCGGGCGGCTGTAAGTTGTTCAATCCTTTAAAACGCGCTTTGATGTTAAATCCAAATCGCGCCGATAAACTCACGCGGTTGGTTTCATCATTTTGCGCAGAGGCGACAGTAGTGCACAGACAAACAGCAAGGGACACCGACCAATACGTTTTATGGGCTTTCATGGTTGTGTTTAGGGGTTAGCAGGCGCAACTATCACTCGATACAGACGGCTGACATTCGACAAAGGAACCCTCGAGGTCTTGGGCGGTCCATCGTCATACCATTGCGTGCGGGTGGCATTGGCTGTGATTGAAGGCGTCGCAGCGTGCCAGCTTACCATCTGGTCATCGCTGTAGATAATCGTGTAAGTCCGTCCGGGGATTGTCGCAAATTCCAGCACAAACCGTTGGTTGCCCGCGAGCCGCGAGTCGATAAACGAACGGCTAATCGCCACGCCAGTTGCTCCATCGATCCCGTTGTAAGCGGGCAGTACCGACTGAGCTTCCAGCGTGTTGGTAAATGGCCGCCGGTCACCTACAAAGAATTCCAATACCAACTGCACGGTCTGGCTCGGGTCCAAAGGCGAGTTGTGTTGCACATAGGGCCGTCCGGCGTTTGTGCCCGAGGCATTGTAGAGCGAGACACTGCTCCTCAATCCATCCACCAATACCCGCACCGCTGGCGCGGTCGTGTCCCCAATGTTTGTCACCGTTACATTCTGCTCGAATAACCCAGTCTGCGGATTAAACACATTGGGCCCCTGCAGTATTCCAAATTGTGGTCCTGTAAAACCTGCATTGGTGATGACCAGATTGACTGTAGCCGAACTCGAATTTATCAGGCCGTCATTAGCCTGGTAGGTGAAGCTATCGGCACCGAAATAGTTACTGGTGGGGATATAACTGAAACTGCCATTGCTGTTTAGAATCACATTGCCATGGGCCGGGCTCGAAACCACCGCCGCGGTGAGCGCGTCGCCATCCAGGTCTGTATCATTAACCAGCACGCCAGGTGCATTCACGGTCAGCGATCCATTTTTTGAGAGACTATAATTATCATCGGTCGCAACGGGCGCGCGATTCACATTCGTGATGGTTAGTGTGACTGTAGCAATGGCCGAATCCACCACACCGTCATTGGCCCGATAGGTAAAACTGTCCGCGCCAAAATAATTGCTGGCGGGTGTATAAGTGAAGCTGCCGTTGGCGTCAAGCGTCAGCGTGCCATGGGCCGCGTTGGTAACTAGTGCCGCGCCCAGCGCATCGCCATCCAGATCCATATCGTTCCCAAGCACACCCGGAACAGGCAGAGCCAGCGAACTGTTCTTGCCCAGAGTGTAACTGTCATCGGTGGCCACAGGTGCGCGGTTCACATTGGTAATGGTGAGCGTCACGGTGGCAACGCCAGAATTCGCAGTGCCATCGTTCAACCGATAAGTAAAGGCATCCGCGCCGAAATAGTTGCTGGAAGGGGTGTAGGTAAAGCTACCATCCAGATTAAGAGTCAGGGAGCCATGAGCAGTTATCGTGACTTCAGACAGGCTCAGCGCATCGCCGTCCAGATCGGTGTCGTTGCCTAGCACTCCGGGAGCCACTATCGTTAGCGAGCCGTTCTTGCCCAGAGCGTAACTGTCATCATTCGCCACCGGGGCGCGATTGATATTAGTAATGGTCAGCGAAACAGTCGTAATGGCCGAATCGACCAGGCCGTCATTGGCCCGATAGGTAAAGCTGTCTGCGCCAAAATAATTGCTAGCAGGCGTGTAAGTGAAACTGCCATTGGCATTGACGGTTAGGCTGCCATGGGCCGCAGTTGTAATCATGGCCGCACTCAGTGTATCGCCGTCCAGATCAGTATCATTGCTGAGCACACCTGGAACTGGCACGGTAAGCGAGCCGTTCTTCCCAAGAGCATACGCGTCATCCGTTGCCACTGGAGCCCGATTCACATTGGTAATTGTCAGTGTCACAGTGGCGATTGCGGAATCCACCACACCGTCATTGGCGCGATACGTGAAGCTGTCCGCGCCGAAGTAGTTACTGGCGGGGGTGTAGGTGAAATTGCCATTAGCATTGAGGGCCAGGCTGCCATGAGCAACAGTGGTCACCACCGCCGCAGTCAGCGAGTCGCCATCCAAATCGGTATCGTTACTCAGCACACCCGGAACATTTACCGTCAGCACGCCATTTTTCCCCATGGTATAGAGGTCATCCGTGGCCACTGGTGCGCGGTTGATGTTGGTGATCGTCAATGTCACTGTGGTAATTGCTGAATCAACCGCTCCGTCGTTGGCCTGGTAGGTAAAACTGTCCGCGCCAAAATAATTGCTCGCTGGTGTATAAGTGAAACCGCCGTTGGTGTTCAGCGTTAAGCTGCCGTGCGCCACTGTCACAACCACCGTTGCAATCAGAGCGTCACCGTCCAGATCGATGTCATTAGTCAGCACTCCAGTCGCGGCCACGGTAAGCGAACTATTCTTGCCCAAAGTGTAGTTGTCTTCCGCGGTAACCGGTGCGCGGTTGATATTTGTGATCGTCAGCGAAACTGTGGCAATTCCTGAATCCACGACCCCATCATTTGCCCGATAAGTGAAACTGTCCGCGCCGAAGTAATTGCTGGCGGGGCTGTAGGTGAAAGTCCCGTTGGCATTGAGCGATAGGCTGCCATGGGTTGCGGTGGCGACTACAGCAGCGCTCAGTGTGTTGCCATCCAGGTCCGTGTCGTTAGCCAGCACACCGGGTGTCGTCACAGTCAACGTACTGTTCTTGCCCAGAGTATAACTATCGTCCGCTGCCACCGGTGCCCGGTTTAGCTCGGTAATTGTCAATGACACAGTCGCAAGGCCGGAATTAACCAGACCGTCATTGGCTCGATAAGTAAAGGTATCCGCACCGAAATAGTTGCTTGCGGGCGTGTAAGTGAAACTTCCATTGGCATTGAGCGTCAAGCTGCCATGCGCAACCGTGGTCACCACGGCGGCGGTCAGCGCGTCACCGTCTAAATCCGTGTCGTTGCTCAGGACTCCTGGAGCATTCACAGTCAGCACACCGTTCTTCGCAATGCTGTAGGTATCATCCGTGGCCACCGGCGCGCGGTTAATATTGGTAATCGTCAGCGAAACAGTGGCAATTCCCGAGTTGGCTACGCCATCGTTTGCCTGATAGGTAAAGCTGTCTGCGCCAAAGTAATTGCTCGATGGAGTGTAAATGAAACTGCCATTGGCGTTAAGCGTCAGGCTGCCGTGCGCCACAGTCGTGGTCACGGCTGCGGTCAGCGCGTCACCATCCAAATCGGTGTCATTGCCCAGCACACCCGAGGCAGCCACGTTTAATGAACCGTTCTTGCCGAGAGTATAGCTTTCAGGCGCGGCAACCGGCGCGCGGTTGAGATTGGTGATCGTCAAACTGACAGTGGCTGTTGCAGAATCCACCGCACCGTCGTTTGCTCGGTAGCTAAAGCTGTCGGCGCCAAAATAGTTACTGGCAGGTACGTAAGTGAAACTGCCGTTAGGCAAGAGGTTAAGCACGCCGTGCGATGGGGCAGTGGAGAGCAACGCGGTGAGACCGTCTCCATCCAAATCGGTATCGTTGCCCAGCACTCCCGGTGCGGTCAGAGTCAGTGAACCGTTCTTTGCCATTGTGTAGTTGTCATCCGCTGCTACCGGCGCCCGATTCAGATTGGTAATCGTCAGTGAAACAGTGGCTATCCCTGAGTTAGCTACGCCATCATTCGCCCGATAAGTGAAACTGTCCGCTCCGAAATAGTTGCTGGCTGGGGTGTAAGTGAAACTGCCGTTGGCGTTTAGCGTAAGGCTACCGTGCGCTGCTGCGGCAACCACTGCTGCTGTCAGGCTGTCTCCATCCAAATCGGTGTCGTTGCCCAGCACTCCCGGAGCTGTGACGGTGAGCGAACCGTTCTTAGCCATTGTATAGCTGTCGTCCGCTGCTACCGGGGCCCGATTCAAGTTGGTGATCGTCAGTGAAACGGTAGCGAGGCCGGAGTTGACCACACCATCATTTGCGCGATACGTAAAACTGTCTGCCCCGAAATAGTTGCTGGCCGGAGTGTAAGTAAAACTCCCGTCCGGATTCAGGGTAAGGCTGCCATGAGCAACGGTAGTGGCCACGGTTGCAGTCAGCGAATCCCCGTCTAAATCCAGGTCATTGCCCAGCACGCCCGGGGCAGTCACGGTAATCGAGCCATTCTTTGCCAGGGTGTAGCCATCATCACTGGCCACTGGCGCGCGATTCAAGTTGGTGATCGTCAGCGAAACCGTGGCAAGACCGGAGTTGGCAACACCATCATTTGCCCGATACGTGAAACTGTCCGCGCCGAAATAGTTGCTTGCCGGGGTATAAGTGAAACTTCCGTCTGGATTCAGCGTCAGGCTACCGTGCGCTACCGTGCTCACCACTGCAGCGGTCAGACTGTCGTCATCCAGGTCACTATCGTTGCTCAGCACACCTGGAGCCGCTACGGTGATCGACGCATTCTTTGCCAGGATGTAGTTATCGTCGGTGGCTATCGGCGCACGATTCAAATTCGTGATCGTCAGTGAAACAGTGGCAAGGCCTGAGTTGACCACACCGTCATTGGCGCGATATGTGAAACTATCCGTGCCGAAATAGTTACTAACTGGAACGTAAGTAAAGCTGCCATTAGGCATGAGATTAACCGCACCGTGCAAGGGACCAACCGCGATTATGGCCATAAGGCTATCTCCATCCAGGTCGGTATCGTTGACCAAAACACCCGGAGCAGGGAGGGTAAGTGGGACGTTTTTCCCAAGCACGTAGGTATCGTCGCTGGCCACTGGGGCGCGATTGATATTGGTGATGGTCAGCGTCACAGTCGCAATTCCTGAGTTTGCTACACCGTCACTGGCTCGATAAGTAAAGCTGTCTGAACCAAAATAGTTGCTGATCGGGGTGTAGATGAAACTTCCATTCGCGTTGAGGGTGAGGCTACCGTGTGCCGCAGTCGTTACCACAGCCGACGTAACCGCGTCGCCATCCAGATCGCTATCATTGCCCAGCACGCCGGGAGCAGCAATATTCAAGGAGGAGTTTTTGCCTAAAGTGTAACTATCGTCGGCGGCAAAGGGCGCGCGATTGATATTGGTGATGGTCAGCGTCACAGTCGCAATGCCGGAATTGGTTGCGGCATCGTGCGCTCGATATGTGAAACTGTCCGCGCCAAAATAGTTGCTGGCCGGTGTATAAATAAACCCGCCACTGGGATTCAGTGTCAAAGTGCCGAATAACGGACCGTTCACAAGGGTTGCCGTCAGGGTATTGCCGTCGGCGTCGGTGTCGTTGCCGAGGACGCCAGGCGCACTCGCGTTGAGTGATGTGTTCTTGCCAAGGACATAGGTATCGTCATTGGCTACTGGAGCTCTATTACCTGCGGTCACAGTGACCGTGAAACTGCACTGGCTGCTATTGCCGCTATTGTCCGTTGCGGTACTGTTGACCGTGGTTAGACCAAGCGGGAAGGCTGATCCGCTCGCAGGGATACTAACAAGATTGGTGACGGTACCGCACAAATCTGATGCGGTCACGGTGAAGTTAATGTTGATGGAGGTGTCCCCGGCAGGAGTTGTAGCACTCACGTTCTCCGGGCAAAAAATTGTCGGAGGCTGAATATCTCGCACCGTCACGGTGAAGGTGCATTGGCTGACGTTGCCGCTGTCATCAGTAGCCGAACTGGTCACGGTCGTGATCCCCACGGGGAAAGCGGAACCGCTCGCGGGCAAGCTCACCAGATTGGTAATGCTCCCGCAACCGTCATTGGCTGTAACCACAAAAGTAACGTTACTCGCGCATAGGCCTACTGCAGCATCGACCACGATGTTTCCTGGGCAGGTGATCACCGGACTCTGATTATCCCGGACAATAACCCGTTGCTGACAGGTTGTACTGTTCCCACTGTTGTCCGTTACCGTCCAGGTAACCAGGTTCGTTCCAATGGCAAATTGGGCCGGTGCATTGCTGCTGATCGTAACAGTTCCGCAGTTATCGTTGGCGGTGGGACTGCCCAAAACTACTCCCGTCGCAAAACAAGCCCCAACGTTTGCATTAACGGTAACATCCGCCGGACAGGTGGTTATCGTCGGCGGTTGGTTGTCTGTGACAATGACGCGCTGCTGACAGGTCGCAGTGTTCCCACTGCTGTCGGTTACCGTCCAGGTAACCAGGTTGGTGCCAATGGCAAATTGAGCCGGTGCATTGCTGCTGATCGTAACGGCTCCGCAGTTGTCACTGGCGGTCGGACTGCCCAAACCCACCCCAGTCGCAAAGCACACCCCTACGTTGGCGTTAACAGTCACATCCGCGGGACACGTTATCGTGGGCTGTTGGTTGTCGGTTACGATGACGCGTTGCTGACAGGTCGCAGTGTTCCCGCTGCTGTCAGTTGCCGTCCAGGTCACCAGGTTCGTACCCGCGGCAAATTGTGCCGGAGCGTTGCTGGTTATTGTAACAGCTCCGCAGTTGTCGCTCGCCGTCGGACTACCCAGAACCACTCCCGTTGCAAAACAGGCTCCAACGTTCGCATTCACTGTAACATCGCTCGGACACGTTATCGTGGGCTGTTGGTTGTCGGTTACGATGACCCGTTGCTGGCAGGTCGCAGTGTTCCCGCTGCTGTCAGTTGCCGTCCAGGTCACCAGGTTTGTACCAAAACCAAACTGGGCCGGAGCGTTGCTGGTTACCGTAACAGTTCCGCAGTTGTCGCTGGCCGTCGGACTGCCCAAAACGACCCCGGTCGCAAAGCAGACTCCAGCGTTTGCATTAACCGTGACATCGGTAGGACACGTTATCGTGGGCTGTTGGTTGTCGGTTACAATGACGCGTTGCTGACAGGTCGCAGTGTTCCCGCTGCTGTCAGTTGCCGTCCAAGTCACCAGGTTCGTACCAAAACTAAACTGGGCCGGAGCGTTGCTGGTTACCGCAACAGTTCCACAGTTGTCACTGGCAGTCGGACTGCCCAAAACGACCCCGGTCGCAAAGCAGACTCCAGCGTTCGCATTAACCGTGACATCGGTAGGACAAGTTATCGTGGGCTGTTGGTTGTCGGTTACAATGACGCGCTGCTGGCAGATCGCACTGTTCCCGCTGCTGTCAGTTGCCGTCCAAGTCACCAGGTTCGTACCCACGGGAAATTGGGTCGGAGCGTTGCTGGTTACCGTAACAGTTCCGCAGTTGTCGCTGGCCGTCGGACTGCCCAAAACCACTCCTATCGCAAAGCATGCCCCAGCGTTTGCATTAACCGTGACATCGGTAGGACAAGTTATCGTGGGCTGTTGGTTGTCGGTTACAATGACCCGCTGCTGGCAGGTCGCAGTGTTCCCACTGCTGTCAGTTGCCGTCCAGGTGACCAGATTTGTGCCAAAAGCAAACTGAGCGGGAGCATTGCTGCTGATCGTAACAGCGCCGCAGTTGTCGCTGGCCGTCGGACTGCCCAAAACAACCCCGGTCGCAAAGCAGACTCCAGCGTTTCCATTAACCGTGACATCGGTAGGACAAGTTATCGTGGGCTGTTGGTTGTCGGTTACGATGACCCGTTGCTGGCAGGTCGCAGTGTTCCCGCTGCTGTCAGTTGCCGTCCAAGTCACCAGGTTCGTACCCACGGCAAATTGTGCCGGAGCGTTGCTTGTTACCGTAACAGTTCCGCAGTTGTCGCTGGCCGTCGGACTGCCCAAAACGACCCCGGTCGCAAAGCAGACTCCAGCGTTTGCATTAACAGTAACATCCGTAGGACAAGTTATCGTGGGCTGTTGGTTGTCGGTTACGATGACCCGTTGTTGACAGGTCGCAGTGTTCCCGCTGCTGTCAGTTGCCGTCCAGGTCACCAGGTTTGTACCAAAACCAAACTGGGCCGGTACATTACTGCTGATAGTCACTGAACCGCAGTTGTCACTGGCGGTCGGACTGCCCAAAATGACCCCCGTTGCAAAGCAGGCCCCTACATTCGCGCTAACGGTCAGATCCGTCGGACAAGTGATAGAAGGATTTTGAGTGTCGTTGACCGTTACGGTGAACGTGCAAGAAGCCTGGTTACCGCCAATATCGGTGGCGATATTAGTAACAATCGTGACCCCGACAGGGAAGGTGCTGCCATTAGTTGGCACACTAACGAGGTTGGTCACGGTGCAATTATCTGTCGCGGTTACGACGAAAGTCACATTGCTCCGACTGCACCGACCCGGATCGGCATTCAGCACCATGTTTGTCGGGCAAGTAATGACTGGAGGTTCGGTGTCGTTGACTGTTACCGCAAAAGTGTTCACGTCGAATGTGCACATCGTCTGGTTGCCGCTGGCATCGGTGGCAATATTAGTCACAACTGTGGTGCCGAGAGGGAAGGTGCTTCCGCTGGGAGGAATACTCACAACGGTCACCCCCGGACAATTATCGCTGGCCGTCACTACGAAAATTACATTGCTGCGGCTGCACTGACCTGGGTCCGCCTCCAGAAGGAGACTGGAAGGGCAGTTAATTGTGGGGGCTTCTGTATCCCGCACAACCACACGTTGCTGACAAAGCGCCGTGTTCCCGCTGGCATCCATCGCCGTCCATGTCACGACGTTGGTTCCCACGGGGAATTGGGCCGGGGCGTTGTTTGTCACCGAGGCCACTCCGCAGTTATCTGTCGCTGTAGGACTGCCCAAAACCACGCCGGTTGCAAAACACGAGCCAATATTCGCCGCCACTATCATATCCGCTGGACAGGTAATGATCGGGAGTTGCGTGTCATTAACTGTCACTGTGAAAGTGCATCGGCTGACGTTGCCGCTACTATCGGTTGCTGTATTGGTCACCATGGTCACACCGATCGGGAACGTGTTCCCGCTGGCGGGGCTGCTCACAAGATTTGTCACTGTGCAATTATCGGTCGCTGTGACGTTAAACGACACATTACTCCGGCTGCATTGGCCGGCATCTGCGGTAAGGATCAGGTTGGCAGGACAGATGATCGCCGGAACTTCGGTGTCATTCACAGTTACTGTGAAAGTGCAGGAAGCCTGATTACCGCCGACATCAGTGGCAACGTTAGTGACAATCGTAACGCCAACAGGGAAGGTGCTGCCGCTAGCCGGAAGACTAACCAGGTTGGTCACAGTGCAATTGTCCGAGGCGGTTACCAGGAAGGTCACGTTGCTACGGCCGCATTGACCCGGATCTGCGGTCAGCACTAAGTTCGTCGGGCAGGTAATCACTGGCGGTTCGGTATCGTTGATCGTCACTGCAAAAGTGTTGACGGTGAAAGTGCACGTGGCCTGGTTGCCGCTGGCATCCGTCGCAATATTGGTCACGATAGTCGTGCCGATCGGGAAGGTGCTTCCACTGGGAGGTATGCTTACCACTGTAACTCCGCCGCAGTTGTCAGTGGCAGTAACCACAAAAGTGACATTGCTACGGCTGCACTGACCCGGGTCCGCCTCCAGAACGAGGCTCGAAGGGCAGTTGATGGTTGGCGCCTCTGTATCCCGCACAATCACTCGCTGCTGACAAGTCGAGACGTTCCCGCTGCCGTCGGTCGCAGTCCATGTCACGACATTCGTCCCCACGGTGAATTGCACCGGGGCGTTGCTCGAGATCAGGACTGCACCACAGTTGTCGTTCGCAGTCGGGCTGCCCAGGACCACGCCAGTCGCAAAGCATGATCCAATATTAGCGGTTACTGTCACATCCGCCGGGCAAGTGATCGTTGGCACTTGAACGTCACGTACAATAACAAGCTGCTGGCACGTCGCCGCGTTTGAGCTGCTGTCAATTGCTGTCCATGTCACTACGTTCGTGCCCACCGGGAACTGTGCTGGGGCATTGCTGGTAATCGTAATCGCACCACAGATATCGCTGGCCGTGGGAGCAAGCAGGACTACGCCAGTGGCAAAACAGGTCCCTGGATTGGCATCAACGGTCACATCCGCCGGGCAGGTGATGGCAGGTGGCTGGGCGTCCCGAACTCTCACAGTGAAGGTGCAGGTGCTCGTGTTGCCACTATTATCACTGGCAATGTTGGTCACTACCGTCACCCCGAGTGGGAATACCGAACCGCTTGGCGGGACACTGACGAGGTTGGTCACAATGCCGCAGGCATCATTGGCCGTGACCGTAAAAGTAACATTGCTTGTGCATTGGCCTGTTGGTGCATCAACAACAATGTTCGCCGGACAGGTGATCGAGGGGGGTTGCGTATCGTTAATGGTTACTGTGAAGCTACAGGTATTAGAGTTCCCAGAGGTATCGGTAGCAGTGAAGGTGTTGGTTGTTGTTCCTACTGGAAAAGTTGAACCACTCGGTAATCCGGCTATCTGGGCAAGAGTTATGACTCCTGGGCAATTGTCGCTTCGAGTAACTGCGTAAGTCACATTACTGCGGGAACACTGGCCGGGGTCCATCGCCAGCACCAGATTGCCAGGGCATACGATGGACGGCACTTCAGTATCCAAAACGGTTACGAGGAAGGATGCGCTAAATCCGTCTGTGTTGGTGCAAGTCACCGATGTGGAACCTACAGGGAAAAACGAGCCGCTGGCCGGGATGCAAACGATTGGAGCACAATCGCCGGTAGTCGTTGGAGGGCCGAAATTCACGATCGCGCCGCATTGGCCGGGGTCGTTGTTGGTGACAATATTTCCAGCGGAAGCCAGGAAGCAGGTATTGGTGACGTCGATGGTTACGATAGCAGGTCCGGAAATATTTGTGCTATTCAGCGCCTGATAAGCAAAAATGTCACTGCCCAGGAATCCTGGGTCTGGAGTATAGACGAACGATCCATTGGTATTGAATGTGAGTGTTCCGTTGAGAGGCGCGGTTAATAGCACAGCACTCAACCCGTTCGTGTCGTTCGCAAGAACTCCGGGGGCGGAAATGGTCAAAGTCATGTTCTTGCCGATGGTGTAAAAATCATCGACTGCCACGGGCGTAGGAGTCACCACGACAGTGGTTGATACTGATGCTAAATTATCCGCGGGAGTAACGTCGTCCTGTGAACACAGAATCTGTGCCAAATTCGCGAAAGTCGTGGTAACGGGGATATTGGTAGTAACCATTACTTTATAGGTAAGAATCCCTCGCTTGCCAGGGTTCAAGTTGCCCAGGTTCCATGTGATGGTATTTCCAGAAAAAGTACTGTTCTTACCCGCGCTGCCAGGCACATAGGTTACCTCGGCAGGCAGGATATCCGTGACCTGCACGCCTAGCGCAGTGTCTGCCGCGATTAGTTTGTTGGTGTAGTTGATAACGTAAGTGATGATCTGGCCGGCTTTCGCCTGGCTCGGCCCCGTCTTGGTCAGGGCCATGTCAGGGTTTCCCAGGACGGCCGGGGGTTGCTTGATTTGCAATTGCCCGGTCCCGTTCACCTTTATCGAAAGCGAAGCGCCGGCGAACCCATGAGAGCCAGCCGAAAGGCGTCCAAGGAAATATACATAACCGTCCGCTGCATTAATGACCGTGATCGTGAAAGTGTAACTCCAGATATCAGAGCCAGCCGGCGCGGAGAGAACTGGCGGCGAGGTGATGATAACGTTAGTGGAAGGTGTGAAACCGACCAGGTCTTCGAAACCCTTGGACGTTCCTTTCGTGTGATCGAAGGTGATCACCATCACCTGGTTGGTCGCTGGTCCACCGCTGTGCACGGTGCGGAGTGGCACGTAATCCAACTCCTTCCAGCCCAAAATCGGGCCGCCGCTCCAGTTGGTTGTGCCGAAATTCTGACCCTGCAGGTTCGATCTGAAGACGCCCAAAGCCGTATGAGGCGTAAGCAAGCATGTTGCTGAGAGCAACAGCACCCAGATGGCGTTTCTTCGAGTCAGCGCTCGGAAAATCATTCGAAAGCCGGGTTTGCTCCAGCTCATGCCCACATTCAACTTCAGTATTTGGCTAGCCATAAAATTAAAGTACGGATTTCTAACAGAACGGAGACAACTGAAACGCTGCAGCCAGAACGCCAGCAGAAAGACGGCCAAGACTCAGAAAACCGCTGGCTTATGCGTTATAAAAAGATTTGACGCTCGCCTATTGCAACACAAAAACTGCAACGCTTTTCTTTCGCCGCATTTAGCGACGGCAACTCAGAAAAACCCTGCTAGCAGGCACCCTAATCTCTTTTTCAAGCATATCTTTTGCGTTAATGGGTCCGCAGAACGGCTGTTGTCTAAGAGCAAAACGTACTGCGGAACCGAGACGCTCCGAGCAAAAGACGCGCCAAGGGACCTTTCGAGGGAGCTCTACGTCCTAAAACTGGAAAACGTAGCAAAAAAAACCCCGGCACTGTCCAAATGGTGGACACTGCGGAAAATTAATTTTTAAAGCAGTCGTTCGGCGGAAGTCAATGGAAAGCAAAAAGCTCCTCAAAAATCAAAAACCCATTTTGCTCAATTCACTGTCCAACGCTGCCTGGAACTGTTGAAGGTCCGCGGCGGACGGCCGATACCCTTGTTCCTGAGGAAGTAATCCAAGTCTGCCAGTCTGATCGAAATACCAATCGGCGCCTTTTCCATCCGTGAAGGTGACTTTGCCGCTCACCATGGCACCCGGCCGAGCGACTTGATCCACACTCATTGAAACCGCGCCAGGCTGGCCAGAGGAGTTGACAGGAACGGGTGCGCTTGAACTTGGGGTTGCTACCGTGGAAACAACGTTTTTTGGGCGGTCAATATCCTTCGGCATCAGCTTGAGGTCGTCCACCAGGAGACGGACATCCATGTAGGTCATTTGCAGACCTAACTCTGAAACGATACGGGTTTGGATCTCAGAAAGCTTGAGACCTTGAGCAATCCATTCTGCCACTTTTTTCCGCTGTGCATCGTCCAAATTCATAAGTCGCGCTGCCCTTCGTCACGTTAACCCAACTCCAGAATTACTCTAACGCGAACTGCCGTCCGGATTCAAAACAAAATACTGAAAAACAATTTTCATGACTCGACAGAAATCACTCAAAAACGTGGAAACCGGTTGCCTTAACGAAGGCTCGGGGTATCGTGAGTTCATGAGCAAAGCCACCAAGCTGCTGCATACGCGTTATCGTGTTAACGATCTCGAGCGAACAGTTAAGTTCTATAAAGAGGTGCTGGGACTGGAGGAGCTGCGAAGGCATAAATCACCTCGTGGTTCAGAGCTGGCTTTTTTAAAAGCGCCACAAAGCGAGGAGTTGATCGAGCTTTGCTACTTCCCAGCCAGTGGTCCCGTACAAGTGCAACCGGATCTAACCCATCTGGCATTTGAGGTCGAAAGCCTCGAATCGTTTGGCAGGCATCTGAAGCAGCTGGGGCTCAAATATTCTGATGGGCCGCACGTCAAATCAGATGGCGGAAGCATTGCGTTTATTGATGCCCCGGAGGGATATGAAATTGAATTGATCGAAATGGCAAAGCCAGGACCAGGGTATTGAAAATCCGAAGTCCGAAATCCGAATGCCGAACCAAGAACCAAAATCCAAAATTACAATTCCGTGCTTTGACTTCACGTCCTCGGCCCATTGGTCATTTGTCATTCGTCATTGGTCATTGCTTGCATTCCCGTGATCCTTCGCGCCCGCCAATTCGAATTTTGTTTTCCACGTCCGGCACTGGTGATGGGGATTGTCAATGTGACTCCAGACTCCTTTTCCGATGGTGGCGAGTTTCTGGAACCTGAGGATGCGATTGCCCAGGGTTTGAAACTGGCAGAGGAGGGTGCGGATATCATTGACGTGGGGGGAGAATCGAGCCGTCCGAATGCTAGGCCAGTTGATGAAGCTGAGGAGTTGAGACGGGTCACCCCGGTCATCGAACATCTATCGCACGCGACGCAAGTCCCCATCTCAATTGATACGAGCAAGCCCCTTGTAGCGCGCGCAGCTCTTCAGGCTGGAGCCAGCATTGTAAATGATATCGGGGCCAATCGTACTGATTTGGCCATGTGGCGCGTAGTCGCCGAGGCTGGGGCGGGTTATGTCTGCATGCATATGCAAGGCACCCCCCAAACAATGCAATCCAGCCCGTTTTACTCAGATGTTGTGCGGGAGGTGGGAGAGTTTTTTTTAGACCGTACTCAGCGATTGCAGGATTGCGGGGTAGGGCCCGACCAACTTATATTAGACCCTGGGATCGGTTTTGGAAAAACAATCGAGCACAATTTGGAACTGCTTCGTTCAGTGCACAAATTTTTGGAATTGGAACGCCCGCTGCTACTTGGGGTCTCGCGTAAATCCTTTATTGGTAAATTGCTGGGAGCCCAAACGAAACGCCGCCTGCCTGCCGCGCTGGCATGCACGTGTTTAGCGGTTCAGGCCGGTGTGCAGATTATTCGCGCTCATGACGTCGCAGAAACCGTCCAGGCCATACGAATGACGGAGGCCATCCTGGCGAAGCAACTGACACATGCTGGAAATTGTTAATAATCACTGGCGCGACGCGCTGGAAATCCTCATCTTGACTGTGGGGATTTATTACATATTCCGCTTTATTCGTGGCACGCGCGGAGCCCCCGTGGTCACCGGGTTCCTGGTCGTGCTGCTGGCTTTCGTTCTGGTAAGCTTTTTGCTTAAACTGCGGGAACTGCAATATCTCTTGGGCGCATTCTCGGCCGCGTTTGTCGTGGCAGTTTTAATTATTTTCCAGCCTGAATTACGCAGAATGCTCGCGGAATTGGGAAACTTACCCTTGTTTACAACGGCCCACGAACAGCGTGAAAATATCGAGGTAATCATCCAAACAGTGGAACGTCTGTCCGAAGTACGCATCGGCGCCCTCATCGCGATCGAGCTATCGATCCAGCTCCAGGAAGCGGTGGAATCGGGAATTCCGGTCGATTGCCAGGCAACTCCTGAAATGCTCGAGACGATCTTTTTCCCTAACAACGCCATCCATGATGGAGGTGTGATCATTAAAGGGGATCGCATCGCCTACGCAGCTTGCATTTTTCCCCTCACCCAACGGCAAGACCTCAATAAATCCCTGGGAACCCGTCATCGGGCAGCCATCGGACTCAGTGAGGAAACAGACGCTGTGGTTGTGGTTGTTTCCGAGGAAACCGGCGCCATTTCCCACGCATTCAAAGGTCAACTGGTTCGCGGGGTCAGCCTGGAAGAATTGCGAGCCTATCTCACTTCCATGCTGATCACACCCGCCCAAACAAGAAACTGGTTGCATTGGTTGAAATCATGGACCCGGGACCGAGTTCGGCCCAACCCTGTGCTGGTGGCGAAGTCGGACTCTCCCTCAACAACCTCCACTACCACAACCCTCGCTAAATGATAAAGTTTTTCCGCGATCTGTTTTTTGCCGATTTCTGGCTCAAGCTGTTTTCTCTGGCCCTTGCGGTTCTGATCTGGCTTACGGTTTCGTTTGCGGTCCAAAAAGAGCCCCTGGTACGCACGTTTTCAAAGTTGCCTATCAGGATCATTTCCGCCTCGCAAGATGTGAGCGCTTTCAAAGTTCTTCCGGAAGTTGCCGACGTCACGCTCCAAGGCGAGCGAAACCTTATACTCGATCTACGAGCCCACGACATCAAGGTGATCCTCGATTTGACAGGGAGCGCAGCAGGCAACGTGAGAAAGCGCCTTGAGGTCGCCACCCTGACGGGAGTTTCACTGGTTCGAGTTGAGCCGCAGGAGGTGGACGTTATTTTTCCTTCTCTGAAATGAGTCCCCCCAAAAAAATCTTCGGTACCGATGGTGTTCGAGGAATAGCCAATGTCGAGCCGGTAACAGCCGAAACTGCTTTGAAACTGGGGCGGGCAGCCGCTCACATGTTCAAAACAGTCGAACAGCCGCCGCGAGGGCCAACCCGCCGAAGAATTGTTCTGGGTAAAGATACCCGGCTTTCGGGCTATATGCTCGAGAATGCCCTCTCCTCGGGCATCCTCTCGATGGGGGTCGACGTACTTTTCATTGGACCTCTGCCAACGCCAGGTGTGGCTTATGTGACCCGCAGCCTGCGGGCCGAAGCCGGCATTGTGATCACTGCCTCGCACAACGCATACAGTGATAATGGAATCAAATTCTTTCGCGCCGATGGTTACAAGTTGGATGATAAAATTGAGCACGAGATCGAACGGCTGGTTTTCAGCGGTGAAATAGAAAATATCAGACCTACAGCAGGGGAAATTGGAAAAGCGGTGAGGATCGATGATGCCTTAGGACGCTACATTGAGCAGGCAAAGTCCTCATTTCCACGGGGCATGACCCTGGAAGGTTTGCGCATCGTGGTCGATTGCGCTCATGGCGCGGCTTACAAATCCACTCCGTGTGTCCTTCGCGAACTGGGCGCCGAGGTGATTGTAATTGGCAATCAGCCGGACGGAAAAAATATCAATAAAGAGTGCGGCTCGATGCATCCGGCTTTGATGTGCCAAAAGGTCTGGGAACATCGGGCCGATGTCGGAGTGGCGCATGATGGAGATGCGGATCGAGTGTTGTTGTGCGATGAGCAAGGCTCATTAATTGATGGCGATGATTTGATGGCTATCGGCAGTTTGGACCTGCTCGAACAGGGCAGCCTGGCCGAAAAAACTTTGGTCGCCACCATCATGAGCAATGCAGGTTTGGAGACTGCTATTGAAAGAGCCGGTGGACGAATCGTGCGAACTACAGTAGGAGACAGGAACGTCATTGATGAAATGCTTCGCGGCGGCTTCAATTTTGGCGGAGAGCAGAGTGGGCACATCATTTTCCGTGATCACAGCACTACCGGCGATGGCCTGGTTGCTGCCTTGCAAATCCTGCGCATCATGAAAGCCAAGCAATCGCCTCTTTCAAAACTAGCCCGATGTTGGACCCGTTTCCCGCAAATCGTCACTAATATCGTCGTTCGCGACAAACGTCCTTTCGAAGAGTTGGAAGACATTGGCACCCTTGTGGCAGAAGCTGAAGCCGAATTGAAACGGCAAGGGGGTCGCGTTTTTTTGCGCTACTCCGGCACCGAACCTAAAGCGCGGCTTCTTGTGGAAGGTTCCAACACAGCCACTTTGGAAAAGTGGAGCTATAGGATTTCCAATGCAATCAAACAGCAGGTAGGCGCTGCAGCGGGAGAGTGAAATTAAAAGAGGGCAGGCGGAACGCCCTGCCCTGCTTTACCGCTTCAGAATTTCGTCTCTGAATCTTCCAACAAGTTGACTGGGCATTCTGGGATCGAGCGAGTCCGCGACGAATCGTTCCCACCCAACATGTCCGTCGCAAAAAACAACGTTGGCCCCCCGATTGTGACGAAAGTGGCCGTTTGGCTGGGAAACACTGTCGTCGATGTAATACCACTCTTCCAGCATGGGATTGGACGGGGAAGCCGGGGACTGCCAGGTATTGACCTGCGCCGCATCCGCGAAGCAAGCGGTTTCTGAATAACGCTTAAGATGTGTGACATTAATCGGCGGGTCAGTTACAGGTGCCGAAAGAAAAAAATTGTATCCGTAACCGTAGGTAGCGCTGGTGGCTTTTAGCTTCAACGAGGACAGAAAGTAATCAAGCGCGGGACAGAGTTCGACTCCTCGGCCTTTTAAGTAGGGGTAGAGTTTTCCCTCAGTCGCGTCGAAGTCGCGTTGTCCTTCATTCCCGGGTCCCATCCAACCGAACCAATAAAGCCGTCCATTGCGTGAGGCGCTGCCTCCGTAACGGAACGTTTTACCCTCGTTATCGTCCCAATATAATTGTGCGGCCAGCCCCAACTGCCGCAAATTGTTCACGCAGCGGACGCGTTTTGCCGAAGTCTTGCTTCTTGCCAGAGTTGGAAAGAGCAATGACACAAGTACAGAAAGTATCGAGATAACGACGAGAAGTTCGAGCAACGTGAACCCGGGAGTGGCGTGGCCTTTTGGGGGAACTGGGAACATGAACCTGGGACCACGTGACCTGGGAGCGCCGGCATCCCTGCCGGCGTGTTCCTCAGACGGTCGAATGGCCGGCAGGGATGCCGGCGCTCCCAGGCGGTTCATGGAGAGCCTCATATTATGGCCTTTCAGCTCGGACCCGGTAAAATGCTTTCGTCGCAGGGGCATTCGTATCTTGCCAGAAGATACTCTGACCGTTGCCCGAGAGCATCTGAGAGGCACTCATCCACGTTTGCAAATCGGTCGAACGTTCCACCCCGTAAAGCCAATTCGTGCGGCTGTTAAACGAAACCTGCCATAGCTGGTTAGTGAGAGTGACTGCCAGGTTTTGGACTGGTGGGGAGGGAACCTTCACCACAATGTTATCCACGCGTCCATGCGCAAGCAGCGAACCGCCGTAACGCGGGTCTTGCCCAGCATCGCTGTAGCTTTCAAGCGCAAAGGCATTCACTCTAAAATCAGTGAAGGTTGAACTCAGTGAGAGACTGCGGATAGCACCAATAGAAATGCCATTTGTAGTCACTGACGTGCTTAGAGTTTGATTCGAGGCTGCGTAGCTCATCACCACGCGCATGACGATTCCTGTGGGCAGCGACAATATGGTGTAATCAGCAGGACCACTGTAATTGAGGGAACTGTTTGTGGACCAGACACTCGGCCAAATCGTTGGTCCGAATTCTGTGTCCGGAAAAAAATCAAACTCGACCAGGTTTGGCGCCAACGAACTGTTGCCACGATAAAAGTTGGTTTTAACTCCATCGCCAATGTTCATAAACCCCAGGGCCAGCTCAAAAGTAGAGGCTTTGTTCGGATTCACTCCGGCATAAAAATCTACCAGTTCCAAATCCAAAGCGATGGTGAAATCATCTTCTCGGTTTAAAATGTTACCAAGCGGTAGATAATAGTAACTGTTCCCACGAGAGGAATCCCAGGTTACAGTTAGGCTCTGGGATTCCTGATTGAGGATAAATAAATTAGAATCACCAAACACTCGCCATTCACGGTTTAGAGGATTAGTGGCGAAATCTTCTGTAATGATCGCAGCGTGCAAGGCCAAGGCCGTGACAAACCACACTAACGCGGCCAGGCCTTGCAAGCGCACAGAGATCGCACACAAGCTACGGCCGCCAGGTGCGGAAAACCGTTTCATTGTTCAAAAACGATGCCCTGGGCCAACAAGTTACCTTCTCAGCCCGGGCGGGACGAATACGGCAGCGATGCCATCCACCTCAGATTTGCCCTCTAAAACTTCCACACGAATATAACTGATCGAATGAATCGACGCAGGTCTTCCATCCGAATCCTGCGCCCACGCAAGATCATACCCTGCGCCCCCGGCGCCCCCATAGTAGAGCGCCCGGATACCCTCAAGGGTAAGACCGGCAAAATCAGTCTGCCTCAAGCTGGGGTCGGCGGGAGTATGAAAATCCCCACTGCCGTCTGTTGGCAACAGTCCATCCACGACCGCGGCCACGGCTGGGTTGAGTTCATAAAATGTAATTCCGTCGCTGCTGACAGAAACCCGGCTTGCGCCAGGATTATTTCCAAGAAGCGATCCATCAGTAGCCGGCGTTCCGATCCAGTCAAAAGTGTTTGGATCAAATGCATTGGTGATAATGAACCCGGCATTTCCAAAAATAATGAAATCAATCCCGAATCGGTTCCTGGGATGATCAAGAACTGGTTTAGTGAATTTTATGGTGAGCGATCCTCCGGCCCCTATTGAAACCAATTGGCTTGTTAAGTACGGCGGATCAAAAGGATCGACTGGACCCCCGAAATTGCCGGGTGTGATCCGCGAAGGTTCTCCCAAAACTGCTTCGGCATTAGTGAAACCCGGCGAAAAACCCGTGCCGGGGTCATAAGAAATGACGGACTCTGCAAACTGCGCTCGGGCTTGAATTGAAACGAAGAGGCTGGCCAAAGCCAGCGACAATACCTGCAATTTCGACATATATGCTGATCTTTCCGAATGCTTCGCGAAAAAATCGCCAAGCGGGTTAACGGTTGCGAGACCAGCACGAGAGTCTGAAAATAAAAATACCTCCAGACCCCGAAAAATCAGAGAATGAAGGCATTCAACGAATCCCATCCGCACCACGCGGCTGGGCTGGCCTCATCCTTCTCATTGACGAAGAAGTTAATTGAAAGCGACGCTATGCGTTTTGTCACTTGCAATTATGACGAGCACAACCAAACCGGTATCCTGACTTAGGGCCTTTAACCTCGCTCCCGCCTTCCCGGCCTGATGACCAGTGGCTATGGGAGTTTGTAGCCCATTACAGTGGCGCAACCGTCCCCGATTCTCACGGGGTTCCCTGACGTTCGGCTGTGATTAGGATGAACAGATAAGGTTCATCGGTTTTTCAAAGAACGCCCAACACTTGCTGCGCATTTAGAACTTTGCAAGCAAAATAGAACGGCAAAAGTATAATTCTTTTCTGCAAGCCCAAGTCATTCGAGGGACAAAGCCCGGAAGGAACTAGCTTTACTCACACTATCTGCGTGATATCGTTTGAATTCGGGACGCGCGCTCGCGCTCGGCGATACATGATTGAAATTGAAGCGCTGACCAAGCTGTACGGCGACTTTGTTGCCGTTAATGAACTCTCCTTCACTGTCCCGGCAGGGGGAGTGTTAGGGCTGGTCGGTCCGAATGGGGCGGGCAAAACCACCACCTTGCGCTGTCTCTCAGGAATCATCCCCCCAAGCCGCGGCACCATCCGCATTTGCGGCCACGACCTGGTCAAAGATCCCATTCCAGCCAAAAAACAACTTGCGTTTATTAATGACGAACCCAGGTTGTTTGATTACCTCACGGTGGAACAGCACCTGGCCTTTACCGCCCGGATTTACCAGGTCGCAAATTATGAGCCGCGGGCGGCTCAATTGCTCGAAGAGTTTGAATTATCCCAGAAACGAACCGCTTTGCCCGGCGAACTGTCCCGAGGCATGAAGCAAAAACTCGCTATTGCCTGTGGGCTGTTGCATTCGCCCAAAGTTATCTATCTGGATGAGCCACTCACTGGATTGGACCCGCTGGGCATAAGACGGATGAAACATTCCATTTTAAAGCGGGCGGAGGAGGGAGCGGCCATGATTATCAGCTCACATTTATTGCACCTTGTGGAGGAGATATGTTCGCACATTCTGATTCTTAAGCAGGGACGCAAAATTGCAGATGGCACTATTGGTGAAATCACGAATAGATTTTCCGAGCAGCCCGGTGATGCGACCCTCGAGGAAGTGTTTTTCCGCGCCACGACCGACGCAAAGAGCGAGTGAAAAAGCTTGGATTTGATAATGATATTTGCTGAACGATCTCGGCAAAGCCTCCTTCAAGAAGCCTGGGGCCTCTCGAGCTCCCATCATTTTCAAAGCGCACTGTCCCTCATTTGAAAGTCATGATCGCCGCTTTATTTTTTCTGCAGTATCACTCGATCAAAAACCGTTTGGTGATGCGGGTAAAGCGTCTGAAGCAACCCAAATACCTGCTCGGCGGAATCGTAGGGGGTATTTATTTCTATTTCTACTTTTGGCGCTACCTATTCCAGGCTCAAGGGGGTCTGGGAAATTTCAGGGAGCATTCCGCTCAGGACCTCCTGTTTTATGAATCCATCGGCGCTTTGTTTCTGCTGGTGGTCGTACTGGCAGCATGGATCTTTCCGCACGAACGCACCTCCTTAGCTTTTACCGAGACCGAAGTTGCTTTCCTTTTCCCCGCCCCTATCACCCGCCGGGGTTTAATCCATTTCAAACTCTTGCGTTCACAAACCGCGATTTTATTTACGACGTTACTTTTGACTTTGTTGACCCACCGATTCGGCGGCCGAGGCTGGAGTCGTGCAGCGGGCTGGTGGTTAATCCTTTCGACATTGAATTTGCATTTGCTGGGTTCCTCTTTTGCTCGCACACGATTGCTCGACCGTGGCATTACGAATTGGCAGCGACGCACCGGCATTCTACTAACCATTTTTTTATGCATCGGCGGCGTTGTCTTCTGGGCAAAACTGACCATGCCCGCATTACAGTTATCGCAATTTGATCTCGAGGCTTTGAAACAGTACTTCCAAAAAATGCTGGGAGCTGGACCTGCTCCTTTTTTGCTCTATCCGTTCCGCCTGGCCGTTCGGCCTTACCTGGCGCCTGACGCGCACGCTTTTCTACTAGGTCTTGGTCCCGCATTGCTCTTGATGTTGCTGCACTACTGCTGGGTGGTCCGCGCCGATGTTGCGTTCGAGGAAGCTTCGGTTGAGTCGTCGCGAAAAATGGCGGAAAAGGTGGCAGCTCTCCGAGCCGGGAACTGGCGCAACCCCGGACAGCAACTTAGAAAAAGACGGCCTCCTTTCTTTTTAAGACCCACAGGCCCCCCGGCGGTGGCTTTATTGTGGAAAAACTTGATTAGTGCCGGTCAGGCTTTCACTCTTCGTCTTTGGGTTATTCTTATCGCCACCGCGGGGGGAACTTCCATCGGCTTGGCCCTGACCTTTGGCAAATCGGGTTGGATCTCATCGCTCGGAATAGTTTGTGCCATGCTCATTCTGTGGTCGATCGTTTTTGGCACGCAGTTCCTGCGTCAGGACTTCCGCCAGGATCTGTTGTCAGCCGACATACTAAAAGCATATCCGCTCCCCGGCTGGCAAATTGCTTTGGGCGAGCTGTTGGCCCCCAGCGTGATTTTAACGTGCATCCAGTGGTTTTTGCTAATTCTTGGAACCGGGTTGCTGTCACAAGCTCGCGACGTAATTCCCCCCGCAAAAACCACCGCCGTTGCCATTGGCGTGGCCATGGTGCTTCCGATGATCAACTTGATTATGCTTCAAATAACCAATTGCGCGGTTCTGCTTTTTCCGGCTTGGTTTCTGACTTCGCGCGACGGCGCCCATGGGATCGAGGCAACCGGGCAACGGCTCATTTCCATCCTGGGCCAACTTCTGGCAGTTGTCATCGCTCTGATTCCCGCCGCGGGGTTTTCTTTTCTAACATTTCTCCTGCTCCAATCATTTTTAGGCATCACTCTGGTTATTCCAGCCGCCTCTTTAGTTGCCACCGCGGTTTTAACCATCGAAGCGGCGCTGGGTCTGATATTGCTTGGGGGGCTATTCAACCGCCTTGATATTTCTTCCGAACAGAACTTTGGTTGAATCTCTCCGAACGCTCGGTTACTTTGTGCGGATATTACAGACTCGCCAATCGAGCCATTTCAACCCGGCGCGACAAAGCGGCCTGTTAGAACAATGAACCTGGCATTCTGGAATCCTTAGGATATGACGCTCACTGAAAAAATTCTTGCGCGAGCTGCTGGCAAAAGCCGTGTGCAGGCTGGAGATAATGTATGGGTCGCTGCGGATGTGCTCATGACTCATGATGTTTGCGGCCCGGGCACCATTGGGGTCTTTAAGAGGGAATTTGGTGCAAACGCCAAGGTCTGGGATGCCAGCAAGGTCGTGATTATTCCCGATCACTATATCTTTACCGCCGATTCGAAATCCAATCGTAATGTCGATATTCTTCGCGATTTCGTAAGAGAACAGAATCTCAAGTATTTCTACGATGTCATCGATGACCCAAATGGTCATTGGGTATTCGATGCGTCCAAGGGAATGTTGAAACGACAATACGGCTCCCAGTACGCAGGGGTTTGCCATACCGCCCTCCCCCAAAAAGGTCATACACGTCCTGGCGAAATCCTTTTTGGCACTGACTCCCACACCTGTATGGCAGGGGCCTTCAATGAATTTGCCACAGGGATTGGCAATACCGACGCGGGTTTTGTAATGGGCACTGGCAAGTTGCTGCTCAAGGTGCCGGAAACCATGCACTTTCGACTCGAGGGCCAATTGCAACCGGGGGTGATGGCCAAAGACGTGATCCTGCATTGCATCGGTGAAATTGGATTTGATGGGGCAACCTATCGGGCAATGCAGTTTGACGGTCCTGGCGTGGCAGGCCTCACCATCGATGATCGTATGACCATTGCCAACATGGCCATTGAAGCGGGCGGCAAGAACGGAATTTTTGAGTTCGATAAGAAAACCCAGGAGCATGTCGATCACCGTTGCAAACTGAACGGAACCAAGAGTTCCTATGAGCCGGTTGGCCGGGACACTGATGAAAAGTTCATGTACGAAATGACGGTGGACCTATCCAGGCTGGAACCGACTGTGGCTTGTCATCCAGATCCAGGCCAACGGAAACTTGCGAAGGAGATGGGCCATATCAAACTGGATCGCGCGTATATCGGTTCGTGCACCGGAGGAAAGACCAGCGACTTTCTAGAATTTGCTCGCATCCTTCAGGGCAAACGCGTGTGCATCGACACGTTTGGAGTTCCGGCCACACCGGAAATTGTTCATGATTTGCAGACCACCCATTGGGGAGAGCTTACCTTATGGGAAGTCCTGCTCGCGGCCGGAGTTCAAATGACCGAAAACGCCGGGTGTGCTGCCTGTCTGGGCGGACCGGTAGACACTTTTGGCCGAATGAACTCTCCCTTGAAATGTATCAGCGCCACCAACCGCAATTTCCCCGGCCGCATGGGTCATAAGGATTCCCAGGTTTTTCTGGCTTCGCCTGCCACAGTTGCAGCCAGCGCGCTCACGGGTAAAATAACTGACCCGCGCGAGTATGTGAGCTGAGGCGGCTCCTGGTCTCGTGAGTGCCGCGCCTGAAAAGCGTTCCCGCTGGAAACGCCTGGCTCAGAATCTCCTTCTCTCGATTGGAGTATTCCTGATCTGTACCGCTGTTTTTGAAGGTATTTTACGCCTCAACGGCTACGGAAATCTTGAGATTTATGAGCCGGACCCCGCTTTATATTGGAAACTTAAACCGAATCAAAATTGTTTCACAAAAATTGGTCATCAGCCCGTGCACATCAATTCGCACGGGACTCGTGGCAGAGAGTTTCCCGATAAGAAATCCCCAAATACTGTTCGCATCTTAAGCCTGGGTGATTCACGGACCTTCGGCTGGGGTCTCAAAGAGGAAGAAACCTATTCGGCAGTGTTGGAGTCCTTGTTACAAAAGCAAGACCCACAACGAAGGAGTATTGAAGTAATTAATGCCGGAGTAAATGCCTGGTCCTATCCACAGATGCTTATTTACTTTCGTAACACTGCGGTGCAGTACGAACCGGACATAGTTATCCTGGGAGAGGCCAACTTGTGGACTCAGTTTTCGGAAAAGAACAGCCCTGAATTCGTTCGCAAGTTTATGACTCGAGTTCGGTTAAAGAATATCTTGCGCCGCTTCGCGCTCTACCATTTCGTCGTCGAAGTCAAACTTAAGGAATTTTACGAACGCAATCGCACGCGTTTTATCCCCGTGGACCCTGCACAGGACGCCTTATTCAAGCAACAACAGCAAACCAATCCTGAGCTTTTATTTCGTGGCGCTATTGAAGAATTGTGCCATTTAGCACAGCAACGCGGAACCAAGCCAATCCTCTTATACTTGCCCTCCTGGGATGAGGCGCAGAGCACGAATCCAACCAGTGTTCTGAAGGTGAAACGTGAGGTCAGTCAAAGCTTGCATTTGCCCTTAATCGACCTTACTGCCGAAGCCCGCACGAATGGGAAAGCCCTTTACCTCGAAGCCGATCCCGTTCATTATAGCCCCTTGGGCAACAGTATCATTGGCCGCCGATTATACGAAAACCTGATTCCTGGAGTTGTTCCGTGAACGATTGGATAAAAGAATTTTGGCAGTTCCTGCGAGTGCGCAAAAAGTGGTGGTTGGCTCCGATAGTGCTCTTCTTACTGCTTCTGTGCGGATTATTGCTCCTGGGCCGAGGCTCGGCCTTGGCGCCTTTTGTTTACGGTCTGTTCTAAAGAACGGGAGCTCCTATCCAAAGCAATACCGCATCGCGCAATTTCAGCTAGCCGGAACTATGCGGTTCGAGGGTGCGCCCGTCCGGCCGCTCAGACGTTCACGAATCGAGCCTGTGCCTCTGAAAAACCGAGCTTACCATTTGCTGATTTCAAGCGTAGCTCTCAAAGGTGAGCATTTCACAGTAAGCACGCTGCTGAGCCCGAGGACGAGCGCACCCCAATCGCACAGTTATGGCGGCCTAGTAATTACCCCGGCGCCTCTGTTGCCCGGCGTGTTCTTCTTCCTCCTCCTCTTCATTTTCCTCGATGTTAATGGTCTGCTCAGCGATACCGGTTAGCTTTTCATCTGCCGCTTTTTCTTCGCTCAATGTTTCTCCCACCAGATCGGCCACTTCCTGTTCTCCCATCAGTTTTGCCCAGGACTCGAGCGAACCATAGGATGCGATTTCGTAATGCTCCACCTTCTGCGCGGCACAAATCAAGGCTGCATCGCCCTCTTCCTCATCAATTAATTCTTCACCTTCTTCCACCAGGCCCTGCATGGCCTTGCATTTTTTGCCTTTGGCAGGTTGGTTCATCAGCTTAAACACCTGTTCAAGACGGCGGACATGCTCCTCAGTTTCGTGCAAGTGCATTTCAAAAGCCTCTTTCAGTTCTTCATGCTCAGCGGCTTTGGCCATTTTCGGTAACGCTTTCAAAAGCTGTTTTTCGGCGTCATAAACATCCTTCAATTCTTCAACAAACGTCTCGCGTAATTCATTCATAATTGACCTTTCTTGGGTTTGGTTGTTTGTATTTAAACGTCCTAATCCAGCTTAGCGGCGAGACTGGCAGCTACAATGGGGTCATCACCCGTATTTGCGATCAAATCCGAAGATTGGCGGTGTAGGTATGGGATTTTTAAATAGGCATGCTAATGAATATTTTCGTGAAAGAGTAAATTAACCTGGCCGCTTTTCTGAAGAATTCTCCGCCGTTTCCAGGCAGTTGTGGCTTGACCAAGCTCCGCGAACCGTTAATATGTCGAAATGAGTGACCAGCGAGGATTTTCATTTAGCTCGCAAACGCTGGACAAGGTTTATCGTGAGGTTAGATTCTTCCGTATTAGCATGCCACATATGAAAATGGAAACGGGTCGTCCGTTGCAAAAAAGTCAACCGCGTGGTTTTACCTTGATTGAATTGCTGGTGGTTATTGCCATCATCGCCATTTTGGCGAGCATGCTTTTGCCGGCGCTCTCCCGCGCCAAAGAACGGGCCAGGGCAATTAAATGCATCAGTAATATGCGCCAGATTTGTCTGGGTTACATTTTGTATGGCGAGGATACCAGGGACCAGTGTGTCACTTTGTATCTTACTACAGCGACCGCACCTCCAGGTTCGTTTTTTCCAGGTGGTCCCATCTGGTGGGTTGATTTGATGCGGCCCTATCTGCAAACGACCAATATCATTGGATGCCCTACGGTATTGAGCGGCCAAGCCTCCACTCCAGGGGGACCTGGTGGAGTGGGCATATCTTTAAGTCATCCCGAGCTTTCTGCCTGGTCAGATAGCTGGAGACCTAAACTAAGCTCGCTCAAAAACCCGGTCAAAAAGATACCCTTTACCGATTCCGGCCTCATTGGCAATCCTCTCGAAAAAGATCCAGACAAGTGGATCGAAGTTCCCGGTCAGCAAGCTCTTTATTGGCGCGTGCCTACGAATCAGGGTTATTACAATGATGTTCCACAGCGTCCCGTCGGCCGTCACAATAAACGTTGTAACGGTGGGTTTGCGGATGGACACGCTGAAGGGCTTAAGACCAGCGCCATCGGTTTGCAATTTTACCCGGGCAAATCGCCCGATGGGAAAACCGCGACGGGCTTGCCATGGCTGGGAGGAAATGGTCTCTACGACGACCGATGGATGTGGTCCTGGGGCTCGTGATCATTTCCAAGCCTGAAATTTCTAATCGGACTTCCAGTAGCGCGGATGTGCGACAAACCGAGGACGACGCGCGCCCCGGCGCGGACCGCGAACCGTCCTCGGTTCGCAGTGGCAACGAGTACGAGAAAGCTGTTGGAAAGTTGGGAAAGCTTGCTACCTGCTCAGTTGCGCCAAACCTTGCAGCGCCCCTGAATCAACATGCGAACTAAGGAAATTCTAATAGCCGCGGTGGCCATTGGAGCTGCGGTTGTTTCGGTTTATTACGCCATTTCCGGGCGGTCGGAAAAAGTCAATCTCGATACTTATAGCGTGCTGGGCACCGTGGCCGCGGAAGAAAGCGCAAAGCTCGCGGGCAATAAAGGTCAGATATTGATCATGGTCCCGGATAGTGGGCCTAACAAGAACCCTTCGATCGAAGCTGAGGTTAAAGCTTTCCAGGAAAGTTTGAAGAAACAGAAACTGGGTGTGATAATCGAAAAAGTGAATGTTACACCTATGATGATGATGGCCACTGGAGGAGGCGTTCCCCCCGATCAGTTTTTCAAGGCGCTGGAACAACACAAAGGCATTGCCGCCGTAGCGCTACTCTTTGGTTTTCCAGAATTATCAGCTTCGGATGTCGAGACATTGAAAAAATATAACGTGAAAACCATTGTGGTTTCCTCCTTCCGTTCGGGATATAAAAGATTTTTGGATACTGGCGCGCTTCACTTGGTGATTTCCCCCCGGCAAGATACCCCTCCGGCAAATGCGCAGCCGCCTCGCACGGTGCGCGAACGGTTTGATCAGGATTTCGTTTTGATTACTCCGGAGCAATCTCAGCGATCACCCTGAAAAAAACTTTCATCGACAGACTGGCCATACTTCGGCAAGAATCGTTCTCAACAGCCAAAAATTTTTATGAAACCCGCTCATTTGAACGCTGACCGTTCTTTCGACACACAGACCAACCTTCCGCGAAAACAATCAACGAATTTCAATCGCCGGCAATTCTTAAAGGTTGCTTTGCAAACCGGGGCTCTCCTTTCTACGCCCCAAATAGTTCGCTCCGCCGTTTTGGGCAGGGATAGCGCTGTGCCCCCCAGCGAACAGATACGATTGGGCGCCATCGGTATTGGCAATCGGGGCTGGTACGATTTGGGCTGCTTTCTGGAAGAACCCGATGTGCGATTCGTGGCTATTTGCGATGTCAAAGCTGAGCGCCGTGAAGCGGTCAAAAAACGGGCGGATGAAAAGTATGGGAACACGGACTGCGTCATGTATCGCGATTTGCGCGAGCTGCACGCTCGGAGCGATATCGATGCGGTGCTCATTGCCACCGGCCCCAACTGGCACGCGACTGCCGCGATCATGACCGCCAATGCAGGGAAGGACGTCTATTGTGAGAAACCTTGCACTAAAAATATTATGCAGAGTTTGGCTCTGGCCGAGACCTTTCGCCGAACCGGCCGCGTTTTCCAGGCAGGCACACAGCGCCGCAGTTTGCCAAACTTTTTGTTTGCGATCGATTTGGCGCGTCGTGGAAAGCTGGGCAAACTCCATACTCTTTACGCCCATCCTGCCGGCTTAAAAACCATGACCAGTGGCTGGGCAGAAGCCCAACCGGAACCGGACAAGGAAAAAATTGATTGGGACTTATACCTCGGCCCAGCAGCGTGGCGGCCTTTCAACAAAGCTCTCCTGGATGGTTTTAATTTCGAAAAAGGTGGAGGGCTGGTGGGAGGTGGATGTCTCGAGTGGGGCTCCCATTGCGTGGATCTCTGCCAGTGGGCCAATGATGCCGACGATACTTCCCCTATTGAATACGAACCAAAAAACAAACAACTGCACGCTGTCTATGAAAACGGCGTCAAACTCATAGTGCGGGACGACGGTTGGCTTAAGTTGGGCTCATGCCCGGTGCGGTTCGAAGGTGATACAGGTTGGGTTGAAACGGGCGATGATGGCGAAATAGTCGCAAGCTCGCCGGCCCTGTTGGTCGGTAAGAAAGCCAAAATCTCAGGTTACCCCGCGAACTTTCATATTCGGGATTTTCTAGATTGCGTTAAATCGCGCGGGACTACCAGGGCCAACGCAGAGGCTGCGTGTCATGCGCACATCACCTGTCACGCGGCCAACATCTCGCTCTTCCTGAATCGCAAGGTAAGATACAATCCAAAGAAACATGAGTTTATCGGTGACGAAGAAGCGAACCGTCTTCGTTCAGAGGCTTTGAGAGAACCTTGGAGAATTTAAAGCGATTTGGCTCATCACTTTTTCAAAAGAATCCATCACCTCATTATGTTATCGCGTTCGAAAACGACTTTTCTAAGTTCATTACTGATTCTCACAGCAGTTTGGGGTCCTTTCTTTGCCAATGCGCAAAACAATGAGTCGGCCCGTGAGAAGGAGCGCAAGCTCATTAACATTCTCAATTCCGATGCTCCTCCCGAGGACAAGGCCGTCCCTTGCAAACAATTGGCAATCTACGGCTCGAAAGACGCTGTCCCGGCTTTGGCGCCTTTACTACTGGACCCGAAGTTGGCGTCGTGGGCGCGAGTGGCGCTGGAGGCTATCCCCGACCCGGCCGCTGATGAGGCCTTGCGCGCAGCTATGAACAAAGTGCAGGGAAATCTGCTCGTCGGCGTGATCAATTCCATCGGTGTCCGCCGCGACCCTCAAGCTTTTAGCGGGCTGGTTAAGAAACTGAAAAGCGGCGAACCGAGTGTCGTATCCGCGGCCGCAGTAGCTTTAGGTCATATTGGTGGCGAGAAGGCGGCGAAAGCCCTTTTAGACTTTTTACCCAGCTCGCCAGCCGAAACCCGGCAGTCCGTGGCTGAAGGAATCATTTTGGCTGCCGAAAAAGTCCTTGCCGAAGGCAAACACAAACAAGCGGGCAAGATTTACGCATCATTGCGCAAAGCAGATGTACCGAAACAGAAAGTGCTCGAGGCAACTCGCGGGGAAATATTGGCGGGCGGTACCGACGCGCTTCCGTTATTGCTCGAACAATTGAGATCCTCCGACAAAGGATTTCTTGCAATAGGCCTCCATACAGCCCGAGAGCTTCCAGGCCGGCCTGTAACCGAAGCTTTGGGACAGGAATTGCGTAAAACATCACCGGATCGTCAATCATTTTTGCTGCTGGCAATCGCCGATCGCAAAGGCGATGAAGTTTTGCCTCTGGTGCGTGACGCGGCAAAAAGCGGACCAGACAAACTGCGCCTCACTGCCGTTGGCATTCTAGACCGGCAGGGCGACGTCGCTGGTGTCTCGGTGTTAATGGACTGCGCTGCCAGCAGTGACGCAGCGCTGTCGCAAGCAGCGATGACCGCCCTGGCAAGGTTACCGGGGAACAAGGTGGATTCGGACCTGCTCTCTCGACTCCCTCAAAGCAGCGGCAAGACACGCCAGGTTTTAATCGAGTTGGCAGCGCAACGCCGGCTGGAGCCAGCCCTTCCAACTATCATTCAAAGCACACTCGACCCTGACGCTGGCGTTCGCAATGCTGCGGTGGAATGCATTGGCGTTCTTGGAAGCGAAAAACAAATACCTGATCTGGCAGCGATTCTTAACCGCAACAAAGACGCTGGCGCACGTAATAACGTAGAGATGGCGCTCATTGGGATTAGTGAGCGCAGCGGTTCGGCTTGCGCCCAAAATCTCATGCCGCTGGCCCAGAGCAGTGATCCTGCGCTCCGAACGATCGCTCTCCATGCGCTCGCAAGTGCAGGTGGCCCTGCTGCCCTGCAAACGGTAAGGGGCGCGGTTGAGGATAATGATGAATCTGTGCGCGATGAAGCGGTGCGCACTTTGTCCACCTGGCCTAACAATTGGCCCGAGGACGCCGCCGTTGCCGAGCCATTGCTGAGCCTTGCCAAATCAGGCAAAAGCATGTCACAGCAGGTCCTTGGCATGCGCGGCTACCTGCAATATGTGAAAGGCGATAAAGGACTCAAAGATGACGACAAAGTTGCCAAGGTGACCGAAGTCATGCCTTTATTGCAGCGACCGGAAGAAAAGCGCCTGGCAATCGCAGCCATTGACGGAATTCCTACCAGCAGCGCGCTGGACCTGCTTTTGACTTTTGCGTCGGAGCCCGCGCTAGTGGATGATGCCTGCTCCGCGATCGTCAGTACGACAGGGAAAAACGTCTCGACACTGTCCAAAGAGCAAAAACGAAAAGCACTCGAAATAGTCGTCGCCAAAACCAGTAACGACAGCACGAAAAAAAGAGCAGAAGAGCTGCTCAAGAAAACGCTTTAATTGTTCGTCTCGAAACGGTAATTCCAACGCCGATTGGGGGCGCTATCTCCGTTGATCCCAAATTCTGCCACGTCATCCAGACGCTGGATATTATCCGCCCAGTGAAAATCAAAAGCGGGTGTTGACCTGGCCTGGTCGATATCCTTTCGCGAAATTGAAATCTCCATACCATTGCCATTCACGCGGTAGTTCGCTTTCGCCACGCTGGTCCATTTATTATTTTGCCATGCTTTGACGCTTGTTTCTTTGTCGCTTCGAACCTCCAGATTAACCAGGTAATCATAGCCCATCCAGCCGGTCTCCGACTTTTGATCGGAATCGATGAATAACAACATCCAATGCGGATCGGTGCAGGGTGTGATTCTTTTCACGGTTTGGACGAAGAAATAAATGCTGTTTTTGTCATAAGCCACTTTGGCGATCACGAAATCATTTCGTCCCGTGTCATTGCGATAAATTAAATCGCCGTATCCTTTATGGTTCCGGTGAATGGTGTCATCGATCGTATCGCGAAATTCGGGTTCCACATTTTTCCAATCGTCAAAAGAGCCATCCACGACAATTTTGTGGGGGCCATTGGCCCGGGGTAGTTCGCGCACACCTTTAAATCGGCGCACGTAACTGGCCAATTGATAATAATAATTGTCTCCATGCCCGCCCCGCATGGGTTCGCAGTCGCGGCTATATTCCTGGGTGTACTCATCCACAAACAAACCTCCGCTAAAATAACAATCCGCGTCCGAATATTTGCTCCATTGTTTATAACGTCCGGCGATCCATTCGTTCCAGCCGGTGATAAAGATAAATTTAGGGTTAACCTCGAGAGCCCGGGACCATTGCTCTTCAAAGTTCAGCCCGAGGTTCACTGCATTCTCAGATTCATCTCTCTTCCCCTGATGCCAACTGCGCCCCATGGCGCCCGTTTTGTGACTCATAGGCGCGGGTCCCGGAGTTCCAGGCAACGCATTCTGGGCTACTCCCACGCTCATCTGCTCCGCTTCGCTGTTGGCATTCCGGAAAATGTGCTGGGGATACACCTCAAGCCAACTCCATTGATTCGAGCCGCTGGGGCCGTCCCAATAATCGGGCATCGGCCGCCTAAAAGTGAAGAACGTTAGCATCTGTTCGTTCTTGATGAAGTCAGGATTTGCCAGCAGGAGCGGCTTGCCTTCCCACAAGAACCAAAGATCTTTCCAGAGGCCCGGTTGATACAGATCGCGCCAGAGTTGGTCGGTGACTGGACGTGGATCCCCAAACGGTGCGATGAAAGCTATGGCCGGAGTGCGCACGCCCGCTTTGCGCAACGCCGCATACTCGCGACAAAGCGCTTCATATTCTTCCCTGAAAGTTAGCGGTGGGTTGGTGGTGTCAAAAATAATTACGTCAATTCCGGCATCCGAAAGCATGCTGGCATGCTTTCTTATGACGAACGGATCGGTCATGACGTAATAGCCCAGCTCTGGTTCTCCCCAATGGTAATCGCCAGGTTGCGGCCAATCGATCTTCCCATTTTGGGCGCTTGCCAGAAGCCTGGTGTTATCGTGGGGACCACGCCGGCTCGCTGTGTGCCAGGTCCAGTAAAAAATCCCAGTCCACTTGTCCTTCCTTACTGGTCCACATTCGGCCAATCCTGGAACGGTGCGCCCAGCGCCGTCCACAGCAACCCAGGTATCGGCAAAAAGGTCATTACCAGTATAGGGCAGGCCATAAAATTCAGAACCACTTGCCCGTACAAACCAGAAGAAGAGCAGGGTGCTCACAAGTAGCTTATTCAAGAGCATGTCGGAACTATAAGAGTGCAGATAATATTCAGCACTTTCATTTTAGACCGACGAACTTTAGCCTTCGTGGCTTAGAATGAAAGCGCCTTCATATATTTCTGAAAAAAAGGCAACCGAACGCTGTTCTTCCCCCAATTGTTGCCGGGGCATCACACGTCGTGAAGCGATTAAATGGTTTGGAATGGCAGCGGCTGCGTCCATTGCTTCGAAAGTACCGGTAATGGCCGGGCCATTTGAAAATGCAGGGTTCGAGAAACTGGTTCCTTCGGACAAAAAGCTGAGCCCAGATTGGGTGAAATCCCTTTTTGCTCGAGGCACAAAAACGACTTATCGAGGTGCAGAACTGAAGTACATCGGCATGCCTATAGGCGGTTTGTGCGCAGGCCAATTATACCTCGGAGGCGATGGCAAGCTTTGGCACTGGGACATTTTCAACCATCACGCCACGACTGGGGCGGAGCATTATGCCCGTCCCATGGAACCGGCTTCCCCTCTCGAGCAGGGTTTCGCGTTGATGATTTCTCAGCAAGGCAACACCCAGGTTCGCCCGATGGATCAGAGTGGCTGGAGCGATATTTCATTTAACGGCGAATATCCGATTGGTCGTGTCGAATACCGCGACGCGGCATCACCCATCGACGTTTCGCTTGAGGCTTTTTCACCTTTCGTGCCCCTGGAGGTGGACGACTCGTCTTTGCCGGCAACGGTGATGCGGTTCAAGCTGAAAAATAGCAGTCCACACCCGGCACGAATTGAGCTGGCCGGCTGGCTCGAGAACCCTGTCTGCTTCCGATCTGGAGATAGTCATGTCATGACTCGGCGCAATCGCATCATAAGCCGACGCGGTTTATTGATGCTGACCTGCAGCGCTGAGGAGGCGCCCTTGGATAATGTGACAGGACGTGAGGACATCGTTTTCGACGATTTTGAACGAGAAACCTATGGTGATTGGACAGCTACCGGCACAGCGTTTGGCCGCGGCCCGGTGGCACAGACAGACGTTCCCAATTACCAGGGCAATTTGCAGATGCATGGGAAACGTTCGGTAAACACTCACTCTGCTCCGCTCGCCAATGATGTTCTGAGCAGGGATGCGCAGAAAGGAACCCTTACGAGCAAACCGTTTACCATCGACCGCCACTTTATAACTTTTCTCGTGGGCGGCGGAGCGCACAAAGGAAAAACCTGTATCAACCTGGTGATTGACGATAAGACGGTGTTGTCTGCGACTGGTGCTGATGACAACAGGATGAAACAGCACACGTGGAATGTGCGGAATTGGCAGGGCAAAACAGCCAGGATCGAAGTGGTGGATAATGAGCCAGGGCCCTGGGGGAATATAGGGCTGGATTATATTGTATTTACCGATCACCCGCGAACGGAGTCATTAAGTCAGGAACCCGACTTCGGCACAATGGCTCTGACGCTTCTGGAGCCTGGGCGCAACGACACGGCTTCTCCTGCCCTTCCGGACGGCACCGTCCCCCCCGGACTTTTTTCCCAGCCTGCTACCAAAACCAGCCCTACGGCCATCCGCCCTACCGCTCAAAAACTTAAAGGTTCTTTAACTCGCAGATTCTCACTCCGCCCAGGCGAATCCCGAGATGTCACTTTTCTGATCACCTGGCACTTCCCAAATCTTAAGATGGAGAAGCTACCGCCCGGACGGCACTACGGTATCCGCTTTTTTTCCGCAACAGCAGTTTCCGAATATGTTGGGCAACATTTTCAGAGACTTCGTGATCTCACACATCGCTGGCATGACACCTGGTACAATTCTACGCTCCCATACTGGCTCTTGGACCGCACTTTTTTGAATACTTCCATTTTGGCGACTTCGACATCTTACCGTTTTGCCGACGGCCGTTTTTGGGGCTGGGAAGGCGTTGGCTGTTGCCATGGGACCTGCGGTCACGTATGGCAATATGCCCATGCGATGGCACGGCTATTCCCTTCGCTCGAACGGGAAACTCGAGAGCGTGTTGATTTTGGCCTGGCACTTCAAAGAGACGGTTCAATCTTCTTTCGCGGCGAATTCAACGACATTCCCGCCATCGATGCTCAAGCTGGCACAATCCTGCGCGCCTTAAGAGAGCATCAGATGTCCGCTGACGATGCGTGGTTGAAGAAAAACTGGCCGGGAATAAAGCGCGCAACGGAGTGGCTCATCACCAAGGACGCAGACGCCGATGGAATGATCGAAAGCAACCAGCATAATACGCTCGATACCGATTGGTTCGGACCCGTTGCCTGGCTTAGTGGGATGTATCTGAGCGCATTGCGCGCAAGCGAGGAAATGGCCAAGGAAGTTGGCGACGAAGCATTCGCGAAACAGTGCCGTTCATTATTTGAGCGTGGCCAGCCCAAACTGGTAACGGAACTTTTCAATGGAGAATATTTCATTAACAAACCGGATCCAAAACATTCTGACTCGATCAATTCGGGCTCTGGTTGCGAGATCGACCAGGTTTTCGGACAAAGCTGGGCTTTTCAAGTGGGGCTGGGCCGAATTCTTCCGGAACGCGAAACACATTCTGCACTGAAAGCACTTTGGAAATATAATTTTGCCCCGGACGTCGGTGCTTATCGCGCGGTTCATAAACCGGGCCGTTGGTACGCCATGCCGGGGGAGGCTGGACTGCTCATGTGCACCTTCCCACGCGACGATTGGAACTACGACAAGGCCAAAGGAAAGGGCCCGGATTGGGCTGCAGGTTATTTCAATGAATGCATGAATGGATTTGAGTATCAGGTCGCTGGTCATCTGATTGCCGAAGGAATGCTGCTCGAAGGTCTGGCAGTTGCCCGCGCGGTTCACGACCGATATCACGCCAGCCGCCGCAATCCCTGGAACGAGGTGGAATGCGGCGATCATTATGCTCGCTCGATGGCCAGCTACGGCATCTTTCTCACCGTTTGCGGTTACGAGTATCACGGGCCGAAAGGACATATTGGTTTTGCACCAAAACTTTCCTCGGAAAATTTTCGCTCGGCGTGGACGGCGGCTGAAGGTTGGGGTTCCTATTCCCAAAGAATTCATGGCGGAAGTTTCGAAGCCAAATTGGAGGTGCATCATGGCCGGCTCCGCTTACGCACGCTGGCATTTGAACTGTCGCCGGGTCACAATGCCACTTCAGTGAAAGTAAGACTTAACGACAAATCAGTCGCTTCCAGTCACCGACTCGAAAACAACCGAATGCATATTATGCTCGCCGACGAAGCCCGGATCGGTATAAATCAAAACATCCAGGTATCAATTGTTTGATAATACGCAATCACATGAAAACACGAATCACCTTCATCGGTTTCATCCTGTTGCTCGCAGCTTCCATGCTTTCCGCTGAGGAACCGGATTGGCGGCAGAAATTAGAGAAAGAATTGCCTTTATTGGGGCATCGCAACTGGATCGTAGTGGCTGATTCAGCCTACCCGTGGCAAACCTCGCCAGGGATCGAAACAATCTATACGGACGACGATCAACTGGAGGTGGTTAAAGCGGTGCTCAAAACGCTTGAAAAAGCCAAACATGTTACACCTACGATCTATACTGACGCCGAGCTAAGCCACATCCCCGAGCAGGACGCCAAGGGGATTTCTAAATATCGCGATAAACTGAAGAAGCTCCTGGAGGAAAAACAGGTTCAATCCTTACCGCACGAGCAGATCATCGGCAAACTGGATCAAACCGGTAAAACTTTTCATGTTCTGCTGCTCAAAACAAAAATGACTTTGCCTTATACGTCGGTCTTTCTGCAATTGGATTGCGGCTACTGGAATGCCGAATCTGAACAGAAACTGCGCGAGGCAATGAAAAAATAAAGCAGCCTTTATTTTCTGAGAATATTCTCCAGAGCCTTGTTCAGATCAAAAGTTTGCAGATTTACGGAGTTGCCTGAGGGAATCATGATGATCCGTTTTCCAAGCAGATTGGTTGCCAGTGCCAATTGAATCTGCGCCTCGCCCCCAGCGCTGGCCATGGCTTCTCGCTGTTTTATAATGGTCAGAGCAGAGTTCGTTCCTTCCGTTAGAATCGCAGAGGCCAGAAATTTTTTCTGGTCCAGATTCGCATCGGCCGCGGAAATGGTATTGGAATAGAGGCCCATCGTAGCCGCAATCACACCTTTGACCTGGCCTTCGGATTCATTGTACATCCGTTTGTTGGCCTCGCGTTGCGCTTCCATTTGTGCCCGTACTTCGAGGGTCTTGGCTTCGGCGACTTTTTTCTCCGTGATTACCTTGAGGTAATCCGGATCAAACCGGTAGTCCATGACGGCGACTCGCTCGAGAATGATGCCGTAGCTTTCATAAATGGACTGCAGTCCCACCCTGGCCTCATCCATAGCCTTATTACGCCCTTCCGTGTGGGTGAATTCGTCGGTGGAAAGCGCTCCCAAAAAATCCCGGGTTCGGCTGCGTGCCACCGTTTTAAAAACTTTCTCCCTTAGTTCCTTGTCATTTTTAGCCACAAACTGCCGAATGTAAGGGGCCTTTAGAGGGTCAATATGATAGGAAAAGTTTACATCTACGAACAAGTCGTTCCCATCGCGCGTTTTGATAGTGAGCTGGTCGCCTCCCTTCATCTCCACCACTTGCAATCGAGTGTCAAAGGTGTCCCATTGATTAATAATGGGCAGGAAAAAATAGGCTGACCCGGGCTGATAGACCTGATTTTGCACACCCCGTTTGCCAAGCCACTTAACCGTGCGGACACCGACCTCGCTTGAATCTGTGGAATGATAGGAAGCCAGGCTGAAAAGAACGAATGCCAGAATGCAGATTCCGCCCCAAAGAATGCGCCCCACTGTTTTCATTGTTTCGACTCCTGTGGTTTGATCTGAAGGCGTTTCATCATTTTCTCGACATCGAGTGGGTTGAATCCATTGGCTCCCCCCGACTCGAGCACAATGGTATCGAGTCCGGAAAGCACCTTGGCCCACTCGAGGCCAATGAGACGATCCGAACCAGCGCCTTGATACGCTTCATTGATCATCCGTTGTTTCTCCGCTTCCGCGAGAGAGAGCACGCGGTTGGCTTCAGAAGCCTTAATGCGGCGGTATGAGTCCATTTGCGCGGTCAAGCGGGTCACGTAATTGGACCCTTCCATGAGCTTGATGGACATGTTGGCTTCACCTTGTTTTTCAACTTCCCTGAGCAACGCTGTGGCTTGCGCCAGTTTGGCTTCCTCGATGTTCTTTTGCTTGGTTTGTTCCTGGATATTTCGCGCCTCGATCCGCGCCTGAACCGCCTCATGGTATTTCGGGTATCGGATCAAAACGTGCTCGACCTTTAACCCGCGCGGCACGAGAAAATCATTGAACCGATCCCGGGCTTCTTCCTGCTTGGCGACGCGTTTGGCTGCGTTGAAAAAGTCCTCAGGATGCAGGGTGCCCATGGTCGCTTTGAAAGTAGGCTCGGCCTGAAAAATGATTCCATTTTGTTCGTAAAGCGTGCCGGCCCCAAATTCACGAATCACCTTGTACGGATCCATGACACGATAAAGAATTGAAACGTCGAGATTGATGAAAAATCCATCTGAAGTTTGGATGTGCGCCGCATCTTCGTAGCGAACGAAATCGTCGGTAGCTTCTTGTATCTTGTCTTTGCTGTGAAGAGTCACGGCGCGGAGGCTTTTGGGAAAAATCAAAAACTTCTCGCAGCCAGGCAAACGCCATTGGATACCTGTTTGATAGACGTTGCTATGAATACCCGCAGCCCCGGTGAGAAGAGGGACTGGGACATCCACTTGTTTGACGGCAAATTGATCGGGTTGGATGTACTGGGTACAAAGCGCATAAACAAAAGCCAGCAGCAAAAAGCATAGCAACAGCAAAAGGGGAACGCCCTTTGGAGCAAAATTACCAAGGAATTGGCCAAAGGAACCGCCTGGCGGCGAACTCCCTGCGCTTCCTGATAACGAATCCCTGGATAATGGCGATTTCATTTTCTTTTGAGTCTCAAATTCGACATGAAATGTCTACTCAGCCCGCGCTCGAAGTTTTTCGTTGGGATGATCCATTTTTTAGATTCTCGAGCACGTAATTCTCACGGTCACGGCTAAGCAAAACCTCATGCGCTTCGATAAACAACCGGTCAAAACGTTGTTGCCGCGCCACCTGAGAACATTGCCCGTTGATATGGAACTTCAGAAACCGCTCGAAAGCCGGGAGTTGCAAGCTGGCCAGCTCACCCGGCACCGTCGGATCCGCCTCGCGAACTTTTAGATAATCATGCCAGAAATCCCTCGCTCGCTCATAATGTGTCAGGATTTCCACAGTTTCGGCATGGAGAATGTCTTGATCCACAAGCTGCCGGCGGTTGTCGTAATCGACGTCGGTCTGGACTTTCGATTCCAGGCCGGAAATGGACTTCTCGAGTTCTTTCCGTGCTCGAGCCAGCCGCAGGTCATCGATGTATTGGGCCGAGACATAGATAATAAAGCCAATGAAGCTGTAAAGAATCGCCGAAGGTAAAAGGACTTGCGGAACAATCGAACGGCCTCGGGTAAGCAGGAGTTCCAGAATCTCGAAAACGCCCACTGTGCCAAGAACATAGTGCCAAATTTTTCGCGTCTGCTTACGTTCCCGCAAGGATGCCGTGTTCCGACGAAACTGTTCATAGAGTGGCAACACCTCAGTCTTGACCATGCGTCGCAATCCTTCATAAAAGCGGGCATCAACTTCGGCATGGTCCATTTCATCCCGCTTTAAGCGTTGGACAAAATAATCATCCACCGCTCGAGGAAGAGCCTGCTCGGTGACCAGCCGTTGCTCGACATGATCGATGATCTCCTTCGAGACTTTGTTCAACTGGAGCTGACTCATATGCGCTCTTGCGAACTCGTCCAACGGTAGAGCTTTGGAGGCAGGACAGCAACCGGGAACCGCTTACAATTCGGGCCTCAGTTTGGAACTCGGATGGAGCTGGTGGACACACCTCAGAATTGTAAGAGCTCCCGCCGCTTGGATCCCCGCGGCTATTTCAGGAATTTGGTCATTCCGATTACGGCAATTTCAACCGGGTCGAAGCTTCTTGCAACCATGCGATGTCTGGATTTCCGGGTGAAGGAGCCATCACGTTAAACAGAGGATTTGCGCCGCGTACTAAAGGCGGCATCGTCCTCGGATCAGTCCATCGGTGAAGTTCCGAATGACCATCGGCAAAGGAAAAGCCACTCGCGTTATGGTGGTACATCCCGGGGTAATCACCATCGAAAGTATATTTTTCCGGGTCAGTTGGCGAGTAGCCATCCATATCAATCATGAAATTACCCCAATTAACGCTGTCCTCGCGCATATCGAGAAATACAAATAGCTTCGAAGGGGGATTGATATCCGACATTTTGGTGTAAATTCGATAGCCACTGGCCCACCACCAATTGCCATCTGTGCCGTCAAAGCCTCCCATGTAAAGGTTCATAGACATGGTGCGAATACGTGGCTTTTCTTCCCCGGTGCTCGTTGTAACTGCCGAGTGATCCGACGGACATTTGTACAGCGAAGCATTTTTGCCGCAATAAGGCCAAAGTGGGCGCTGCGTAATATCAGCGTTAATATCCCAATTGTAAGCATTGTCAGGATTAAAATCCATCTTCGTCCAGGTCCATGCGAATTCGCGGAGTTCCAGATCGTTCGGATAACCGGGTGCATCACTGGCGTAAACCATCAATTCGTTGTTATCGTCGGCATACATGCGCCACGCCAGGCATAATTGCCGATGATTGTTCATGCATTGAACCCCTTGCGCTTTCTGTTTTGATTTTGACAACACTGGCAGAAGCATGCTGGCAAGAAGCGCGATAATAGCGATGACCACCAGGAGTTCGATCAGGGTAAAAGCTCCTTTTGAGGAGGACGCAAAACGACGCGCTTGTTTTTTTATCTTCATCTCACGGCGTGCCAGCTTTCCAGTGCCCGCAAAGCTACCCATGTTGTCACGTTATAATCGGTTCTGTGGGATTGTCAATGATGTAAGGATATTACGCGGTGGTCGAGTTGTTATCGTTATGATCTTTGCAGAAGAAAAAAATCGAGCACGAAGAGGAGAACAAGGACGAGGACCAAGGAGCGTACCTCTTAAACGCGTTCCCGTCGGACCAGACGCTCGTGGAGTTGGTCCAAAGCGAGTTCCCATCCCCAGGGGAACCGTTCGCGGATATTCCACTGCTTGAAACGCGAATCGCGCGGATCGGGAATCGGTTCTCGAACGATTTCCCGGAATTCGGCCTTCAGGCGTTCCCTGTAAACCTTGGTTTCGTTGAAGGAACGCAAAAACAGCGCGAACGCAATTATGACAAACACCGATACGAAGAATAGTTCAATAAATGAACCGAAGGGAAAACCCGCCAGCCCAAACAGGGAATGGCGCAGGTTGAACAGGATCCAAATCCACACCCATGAATTGAGGCCTGATGCCTTCCAAACTGCGTGCAGTGGCCTGGCGCTGTTCAATGCTCCCCACATACTGAGGGCAGTGCGTCCGAAATTCCAGCTTTGCTGCCATGCCCAGAAAAGGAGGCCACCCCACACAATGAAATAAACCGATAACGAATTCGAATTCCAACTTCGCAGGCCCAATCCGACAAGCATCAGGATGAGCTCGAGCGCAAAGACGACGAGGCACACCCGCCTGAAACGGCACCTCAATGCGGTGACCTGGCCGTCGACAATCTGACCGGGCACCAAAGGTGTGGTTAACAACAGTTCGTAACTGCCATCCCGGCGCGCAAAACCAAATCCGGCTGCTGCCACGTAGTGAATCATCCAGCGAAGGCCCAGGTTCAACAATATGCTGGTGATCAAGAAATTGCCGATGCTCAGCCATTTGGCGGGCCAAAGAGCCCAGCCAAGAAGCCACACTAACATCACTCCAACAAAAGAGATCCACACCAGGGTAACCGGTCCTCGATTCCGTGTCGCCAGCCAAACAGATGGATTTCTGTGGAGCCATGAGATCGCAAGGCGCTTTCGCCAGGGCACGGTTCCGTGCACTAGGGTCCGCCAGGTTTGACCCCACCGATAAAGAACGCCGCGTTCTTCCCGTTGTCGCCAAAGTCGCCGCAGGAAAAAACCAGCCAAAGTGAGACAGGAAATAGAAATGAAAAATGTGATTAGACAATTGCGCCAAAATGCAGCCTCCTGCCCGGCAGAAAATCGATTGAACACAAGCCAGGGGCCGTACACAGGGTTGCAGAGCAGCAACCAATCCAGCGTTTGATTTCCATTCGAAAGGAGTTTTTGAGCCAAATATATTCCCAATGGCAATCCCACCAGTAATGCCCCTAGAAAAGCCGCCAGCACAACGGCGGTTCCTTCATCATCGGACAATACCGAGCCCAGAAGTGAAACGGCCAGCGCGAATAGTAACAGATTTGGCAAACAACAAACGGTTGCCAGAAACAATCCGAAAGAAACTCCGCCCATCAGGAATGGCAGCGCCAGTAACGGAGTCAAAGCTATCATATCGGAAAACACGATGGCGACTGCGCTGATCGTTTTGCTTAAAAACACTTCCGTCGCGCCCAATCCGCTCATGAACAATAACCCGAGAGTTTGGTCCTGACGTTCGGTTGAAAACAGCCCCGCAATCCGTTGCGGAGCGGTCAGAATTATATAAAATCCAGCGAGACAAAGGACATAGTGGAGATCGCGTCCGGCAGATTGCCCAGCCAGGATACTAAGAAGAAAAGCCACTGCGGTGCATGCCCCCGCCAACCTAAACCGCCGCCGAACGGGCTTTAGCTTCCGCAAAGCCACTCTCAATTCCCGCTCGAGTATGGGGGGCAGAGGAAATGCCGAGACGTTTTCCGATTTCTTTCCGGAACGTGCAGCATTTTCAACAGAGTTCCACAGGAGGATCTCGACGCTGGCCCAAAACCCCGGCGTTTTTGTTTCAACCCGCGTGGGCGCCTCGCGAGCTGGCCGGAAAAACCATTCGAGAAATCCGCCGCACCACCCTTCATCACGAGAATAAAAATGGAACCGTACTAAAGCATCCAGCAATCCGACCAAAATGACAATGAAAGCCAGAGCAAATACAGTGGCAGGAACCCTTCCGAGCAGCGCCGAAAGCAAGATCAGGGGGATGACAAAAAAAAGAACCGTTCCGATTGAAAAGCCCGTCACGTAGCGAGGCACGAAGCCGTAATAGGCAAGGCGAATTTGGATCGGCGACCATAACAAACCAAGAAACGGGTAAAATGGCAGCAACAGAAACGAAATCGCTTTACCTAGTTGTTCGCCATGAAAAGCACCGTCCCTCTCGCCGACAGTTTGTTCGTCATAGGTGTGAAATCGAAGGCTGCTGGAAACGACGTCGGCCGGCCACAACTTCAAAACATAACGAACCGCGAAAGGAACTTCCCCACGGCGCTTCCGGACCAGCAGATACTTATGCTCTTCGAAATAAACCGGGACCGGATTCAATTCCCGCACTTGCCAATCCAGCAGAGGACGTCGCGCATCGATGAATAATTGCTCCCCCGCGATCGTGACCTTGTCGGCTCCAATCTGAATGACTCGGCATGCACTCGTCTGAGCAGACTCGGCCATGGAGTGAATAGCAAATCGGGCATCCTGGCCAGTGTGCTACCCATTCAGCGTCCATCCCGGCCGGTAACTTCGACGAAGAAGGACATTAGCCTCGGGGTTATCAGTAATTTGGCAAGCCGTTCCATCGTAGGAAATCTTTTTGCCGACACGATAAGCGACCAAGCCCAGCATCATCATTTCGATCATCTTCCCGCCATAATCGAAATCACACGCGGTTTTGAGATTTCCCTTGCAGGCATTGATCCATTGTTTCTGGAAATTTCCCATTGGTGGAAGAAGCAGCTCCTTTGCGCGGGGTTTGTAGTAGGTCATGTCCGCCTGGTTGCCCTGCGGAAACAACAAGCGCGAACCGAAATCAGCGACGAGATAACCTTTGCTGCCCTCGAACATGGCGCCATGGTCGATGCTCTTCAGATCGATAGCGCGATTGGGCGATTCCGGCATAGCGCCGCCTTGGTACCACGAGACCCGAATGGCGGAACGCCAATCGTTCGCAGGGAGGTCACAATGCATTTCCAATTTGACCGGTGTCACATCGGGATTGAAAGGATCCCCTTTGCCTTCAGCGGCGGTGGGTATTCCAGCATCAATAGCGTTCCAGACTAAATCCATGGTATGGCTGCCCATATCGCCGACCTGGCCGCTACCAAAATCCCAAAACATGTTCCAACTCAGGCAATTCGCTCCTGGCCCGCCGGAGAAGTAACCAGGGTTGTAGGGGTGGGCCGGGGAAGGGCCAAGCCACAAGTCATAGTGAAGGGTCTTGGGAGGTTCGCCTTCCGCGGGCAGATAGCCGGAGCGCGGAAGCTTGCGATTTCCCCAGGCACACGCTTCCACTAAATCACCTATGGCGCCATCTCGGATCATTTCACGGATTCGATTGAAATTTTCGTGCTCGTGACGCTGGGTGCCAACTTGTGTGGCCAGTTTGGTTTTGTTTTTTAAATACGTTGCCCGGACAACGCGCGCTTCCTCGACGCTATTGGCCAGCGGCTTTTCACAATAAACATGCTTGCCCCGATTCATCGCCCAGTTTGCAATGAAAGCGTGCGTGTGGTCGGCGGTGCAGCAAACCACGGCGTCAATATCCTTTTGCTCAAGACATTCACGCCAGTCCACATATTGTTTGGCTTTGGGAGATTTCAACTTCTCGGCGCCAAAGGCCAGGTGCTTCTCATCCACATCGCAAAGAGCGACCACGTTCTCAGTCGAAAGGCCTCCGAAATGAGCTTCGCCTCGGCCCCAAGTGCCGATGAGGGCCACGTTGAGTTTATTGTTTGGGGCATCGGCGCCGAAGAGCTTGGTCCCGGGAAGAATCAATCCGGCAACCCCTGTGTAGGCGCAGGTTCTTAGGAATTGACGTCGTTTCATAAAGAGTTCGATTTTGGGAACGGGATGATAGTGCACGGGTTCATGGATACAGTGTGACTTTGGTCCAACGACGCGTCAAGTATGAGAGAGCCAACCTACCTGGCCTGTAAAAGTTAGCGCTTGGCATGAGAACGCACGAGACTGAGGCGTCCTACAGCGCCCTCATTTTTTTCAACAAGGCTGTTGTGGATTTGTCTGGCACAAACGGGATAATGAGGATCTTGCCGCCCGCTTGCTCAACGATTTGGCGTTCATCCTGGTTCAAAGTCTCCAGAGTATAATCTCCTCCTTTTGCATAGATATCGGGCTTTGCGGCTGCCAAAAAGCGCTGGGCCGAACGTTCGGCAAAAATGCAAACCGCATCGACGCTTTGGAGCCCTGCCAGGACGGCCGCGCGATCCATTTCCTCGTTGATTGGGCGATCGGCTCCCTTTAACTCACGGACTGCCCGGTCACTATTCACTCCGACCAGTAGTGCGTCTCCCTCCTTCCGTGCGGTTTCCAGATAGGTCACATGCCCTACATGCAGCAGGTCAAAACAGCCGTTGGTTACCACTAATTTCCTTCCAGAGGCTCTCATAGCGGACCGCCATTCGGGCAATTTGTCCCAGGAAATAATCTTTTCACGAAAATTCATTCGGCGGCAGTCTGGCTTGAGCTCGGGACAACGGCAACGCGTTCTTTCGGCTGGGAGATCTGTTGCGCGTTGAGAGTCTTGATCCCGAAATTTATACTCATTGCCCCGCCCAGCAGATTAATGATCCGCACCTGCTCTAATCCCATTTCAGCCATTTTTGCAGCGACACCTTTTTGACCGGGGTAATGTTTCAATGATTCAAGAATGTAGGCATAGGCCGCGGCGTCTCCGCAAACAAGGCGGCCAAGAACGGGCAGAAAGAATCGGAGATAACTGAAATAGAGACCCCGCCACACTGGATTGTCGGGCTTGCCAAATTCGAGCACCAGCAATCTGCCGCCAGGCTTGGCAACACGTTTCATTTCTTCAAGACCAGCTTGCCAGCTTGCCAGATTGCGAAGCCCATATCCAATCGTGACAATTTCGAACGAATTCTCGGCAAATGGCAGCTTCAATGCATCGCCCTGAATGAATCGGAGCGCTGGGGTTGCAAGAGGTGGTGTTAGGGTTCGAAGTTTGTTCCGGGCGATACGCAGCATTTCTGAATTGAAATCCAAACCCACAGTTTCCGCTCCGCGTTTGGCCAGGCCGATGGCCAAATCACCAGTACCGGAACAAATATCCAATGTGTGGTCTCCTGGTTGCACTCCGGCTGCTTGAATCACTCTTCGTTTCCAAGAACGGTGCAGGCCGAAACTTTGAATATCATTGATTAGATCATAGTGCTGGGCGACGGCGCTGAAGAGTTGGTCGACTTTAGCAGCCCGGTGTTTCCCCGGGGCGTAGTAAGGATCTGCCATGATGAAATTTTAACGATTTGCCAGGAAATCTGAGCAAAAGCGATTACTTTTGCAGAACTATTCCAAAATCTCGGCGTTGCCCAGAACCGATTCATTTCTCCAAAAGTGCATTGCAATGCATGTTTGTTGGACTATAATCATGTAGGGTAAAAATATGAATACTTGGCCCCAGCCTCAGCCCGTAAACCCCGGCACGATTCCTCCTCCACTCATCTCCATGCCGATGGCGGTAACCGCCACGGAGAAAAACGGTAATCGCAAAAAGATATTAGTAGTCGATGACAGTGTGATCATTCTGAAGACGCTATCGATGAAGCTTAAAAACCAGGGTTATGATGTCCTTACGGCGGAGGATGGTTCGGTTGCAGTCAGCACTGCCCGGCGTGAAAGGCCAGACCTGATTCTTCTCGATATCTCGTTTCCACCTGATGTCGCGCATGGAGGAGGGGTACCATGGGATGGTTTTCTGATCATGGATTGGCTGAGGCGAATGGATGAGGCGAAAGATATTCCTGTCTTCATCATTACCGGTGGCGATCCTGAAAGGTACAAAGCCCGTTCGATGGCTGCCGGAGCTGCTGGTTTTTTCCAGAAGCCTATCAATAACGACGAGCTATTGGTGGCCATTCGTCAGGAACTAGGCGATGACCAAGCACCGGAAGGACCGGCAAGCAGCGTGCCCAACCTGCCGAGTGGTCAATGAGTCTGAGCATCTGCCGGTGCTCAACTTCTTTCAAAGACACTTTTCAAATAGGCCAGGCTCTTGCTGGCAATGACCTCCGGGCCCTCATCGAAGTTGAATACTTCCACTGAAACATACCTGTTATAATCGACCTGCTTTAATGCGGCGGCAATAGGTTCAAATTTAACATCGCCAAAACCTGGTCCCTTTAAGTTTTTGTCGTTCGCGTGAAAATGGGAAAAGTGCGGCCAGGATTCGCCAATGATTTGGGGGATCGGTTTTGACTCGGAACACATCGCTTTGACATCGAGGATGATTTGGAAATGGCGCGAGGGAACTCGCTTTATAAATTGGATGGCATTCTCTGCGGTATTGATGAAGTTTGTTTCCGTCGGCGAGAGCGGTTCGAAACAGATGGTGATTAGCCGTTCCTCCGCGCGAGCAACAGCGTTACGGAAAGTCTCGGCTGCCCACTGCTCGGCTTGTTCATTAGAGACTCCTGATAAAATGTTTCGCTGCTTGGGCGAACCTACCACCATGACCTGGCCGCCGAGATCGGCGCAGAAATCGACCAACTCGCAGAAATAGCGCGCAGTTCTTTCGCGAATGCGACTATCAGGATGATTGATGTAAAGCCCTTCAGGCTTGACCAACACCCAATGAATTCCCGCTATCGCAATGCCATGACGCGCGGCCTCATCTCGAATCCTTCCTCTTTCGATAGCCGAAATCTCAGTGACAGAGTTTGCCAGAGTGAAGGGCGCAATTTCAATCGCACTATAGCCGAGCTTCGCCGCATAAGCAAAAACATCGTCCATCTTCCAATCCTTAAAAATCTCGTTGCAGATCGCGAAGTTCATCAGCGTTTGTTTTCGCTAATCTGTATCGGTGCGCAAAATCGATAGCAAGCGGGACTTCTGTAGTTTGGGACCGGACTCGCCACGCGCCTAGTTTCTAGAGCCTGTTGAAAAAGTGGCATCTGCAAAATGACTAATTGACGAATGTCAAAATGACGAAAGAAATCCGAATGACGAATCAGGCAGAATTAGCCCGAATTTGACATTTTGTCATTCGGACTTCCTTTGTCCTTGGTCATTGGAAATTCGTCATTTGCGCATGTGTTAAATCCGCCTCGTTACCTCGGCGGCTACGGTCTGCGAGACAAAATCAAGTCAGATCGCGCCGGCGGAGAAAGGAAATGTGGCCTCCTCGGTCGGTGGGATAATACAGCATCAACATGTCGGCCAGCTTCATCAAAACCCATGGCTGCTCAGGATCGACACCATTTTTTGTAAAAACAAAGTTGTCTGCGATGTAAACACAGGTATGAAAAATTTCCCCTGTGGAACTGCACAATGCGATAACATCCCCGAAGGAGGGGCTTCGGTCGATCTGAACGTAATCAGTTTGCAGGACGCGGGCTGTGTAAGCCCGGTCAAAAAAGTTAGTATTGGGAGTTGGGTTGAAAAAATTCATCGAGGTAAAGAAGCAATCCTGTTTCGACACCATGGGATCGCTCCAGGCGTAAGGGTAAGTGTAGAGACGCAATCGGGCAAACTCGGGCAGGAAATAGGAGATATTCAAAGTGCCTCCACCGGGAATCTTTGCGACCGAATTCAACAAGGGAGCGATCAGCTTTTCTCGTCCACCTTTGCCCCAGTATCTAACCAGAGCATCAATGTCTGAATCAGGCATCACATGCAGCCGCAGAATATAGGCAGGCACCTGGTACAGGGTTTCAATTAACTCTTTGAATTCGTTGGATGATAAAGCGGGTTTTAGTGCCGCCAGGTCAGTGAAGCAAAGATAACCTGAATTGGTGTAGGTCAACCGTTTGATCTTTTCGATTTCTGCCACAGGCAGATCACTGCGTCGGAACCGTTCATCGAAACCATTCAAGGGAAAACGGAAGGGAAAGCATTGAGGAAAGTTGGTCCTGCTTCGGGACAGAACCGAATAAAGTTGCTGGCGGCTTTGAGGCTGCAAGGACCAAATGAGCTGTTCGGGAGGCGAGACTTCAATTCCATTGGACAAAACCTTCCAGGCCCGCTTATCCAAAAGCATCCTCAACTCTTGAGGACGAAGGGCGCATGAGTTCAAGTATTGGGTCAACTGGGTTTCAGAAACGTTTTCGAAAAACCATTTCGGATGCGCCAATCTTTCCTCGCGATCGGGGAATGCACCGTCTGAATTCGCCAGGGGTATTTCGATCGCTTCAATTCTGCCGCTCGGAGGCGTAGGGTTCTGTTCACTATCCTGCCAGGTGAATTCCGAGGCACGCTTTTGATTCCCCGGAAAGGATTTCACCAATGTTGATAGAACAAAAGAAACCGATGCTCCCAGGAGGAAAAAGACCGTGCACAGCCTTGCTTGCTTCGAACTGAACATACCGCGTCAAAACACCAAATTACATCAGTCTAAGCACTTGCGGTGCCATATTTCAATTTCAACCGCGTCGGTTAAAAAAACAAAGCGGACCCTGGTTTGACGGTCTATTCGTTGCTAGGTAAGTAGGGACGAACGCGCTCTATCAACCGCTTATAGCCCGCCTCATTGAAATGAAGTTTATCTGTTAGAAAGAACTCAGCGCTGGGCTGACCGTCCTCCCCGAGCGGGACTGACCAGGTATCAACGTATTTTACTCCAGGATCTGTTGCCGCGTAGCTTTTCACCATTGCGTTCACAGCTTTTTCTTTATCCACCTGCTTCAACCGCTCAATGCTCGGGCTAAGGGAAATAAACAGGATCTGCGTCCGCGGCAGCTTTTCGTGTATCTTATTTACGAACTCTTTGAAATCCGCAAATACCTGTTCAGACGTTTTCCCGAACCACAGATCATTGCCCCCTGCCCGCAGAAAGATCATTCTGGGCTGATAGGGAAAAATGATGCGCTCGGCGAAATGAGTTGCATCCACAATCTCCGAACCGCCAAACCCTCGATTGATCACGTGGTGCTTCGGGAAATCCTGAGGCAGACTTTTCCAAAGTTTTATGGTTGAAGAACCGATAAAAAGCAGCCCACCTTTTGGGGGCGGATTGGTTTGATCCAACCGCTCGAAGGCCCTCATATCGTTCTCCCACTTCTCAAAATTATGGGGGGATTCCGCGCTAAGGGCCTGCGGGAAAAAAGAGAACGCCAGAATAAACGACGATAGGAGCCATACTACAACCTGGTTCATGAGAATATTGTTCAACATTCTAAACCTCTGCGCAATCGCTTTTGAGAATTGCCTAAGATTTGGGGAGGCTTAGGATCCGACCGGATTTAACCAAAATCAGAATCCTAAATATCCGGAACAGGCCGGTGACAAGACCGGGGGCGAACTAATCCAAACCTCGGCGCAAGAAATGCTAAGAGATTGACAATTCACGTTATGGACTTCCCCCTTCTCGCCAGTGACTATTGATAGCGGAAGGAACTCTATATATGGAAACTTTCGCGGAAACAACGCCGTCGCAAGCTATATGAGAAAGTTCTTCCTTATTATCGTGGTGACAGGCTTTGCAGTGAGAGCCTTTTGTCAAGGGGCTATTACCTTTGATAACATTAACAACACCAGCATGAGCCCTACGGCGACCTCCGCGGGACTGTTTTGGATTTCCACAGGCGGAACACTGTCGCTCATCAATCAGGATTTTAATGCTGCCTTTTACGGGGGAGCCGATTCCGCAAGCCTGTCTCTATTAGCCACCTTCCTTCTTAGCGACGGCACAGCGGCGGGTGATAACAGCGTCGGACCTGGTACTTTTGGTGATCCTCAAGGAATTCAATAATCAAATTCCCGGTGCGTCCAGCGAGGCCTTTTTCCGGGTGGAGGCCTGGACCGGGAATTTTAACTCCTATGTTGCGGCTGTTAACGCCGGCGTACCTGCGGCTCGAAGTCCGATATTCCTCAACCAGGTGAGCGTGCCCCCAGGCGGTCTGGGGGACCTGACTGGAATGCCTGCAATCGTCTTAGCTGTTCCTGAACCGAGTA
>Ga0163163_10000063_pt1 | contig 117632 bp, 99 predicted proteins | sample S65metaG_FD_119766 | JGI IMG/M metagenome (GOLD analysis project Ga0163163, IMG submission 119766) | Switchgrass rhizosphere microbial communities from Kellogg Biological Station, Michigan, USA - S6-5 metaG | ecosystem: Host-associated > Plants > Roots > Rhizosphere > Soil | place: USA...
GTTTCGGATTTTTCTTGGGCTCTCAAGGTGTAATTAGTTCTGCACGCCGCTCTGCGAAGGCGGAGGTTCGTGGTGCAAATCCACGGGAGAGGGACAATTTTAAAATCCGAAATCCGAAGGTCGAAATCCGAAAGAAATCCCAAGCCCGAAACCCGAATTGGCCATTCTGTGCATTCGGCCTTCGAGTTTCGGAATTCGTTCGGGCTTCGGAATTCGGGTTTCGGATTTTCCCTCAGGATTGTGGTGTAACTAGCAGCATCTCTCCCTGTGAAGGAGACGGTCCGGGTGCAAATCCCGGCTTCCTGACCAATCAAATCCACCAATCAGAAATCATCAACCAAAGATTTTCGACTTTTAGGGACTTAAACATCCGAGTAGAGAAAGGAGTAAACATGAGCAGACGGACGCCAGAAGAAGCACGAAGAATCGCGGAGTCGCTTGGCCCAGCGGAAAAACTGATTCAGTTGATCATCAATTTTCCTGACCACCTGTGGCACAATCGGCCGGGCGTCACGCGCAACGGCAAGTGGAAAGCGGCGACTCGCAAGGAAATCGAGGAACACAAGAAGAACGGTCGTTTGCGAAACGGTGAGTTCCGCGAGCCCGGTCCCAATGCCGAAGCCATCGAACAGGTTTACGGGGCATTGGCAGACATTTGGACGGCCAACAATGAGCTGGCTGCCCGTCTTGCTTCCTATGTCATGAAGGAAACAGACTGGCGCGACATGAAGGTGGTTTGTGCAGCATTCATGCTCGTTCAAAGGCGTGCCGGCGAGCCGATCACAGAAGAGCAGAACGGCAAGAAGGTCGTCCTGTTCAACGACGACGACTACCGCGAAATCGGTGAAGCAATGATCAAGCTGTATGAGAAGGGTTCGAATCGCATGATGAATCCTAAGCTGATCCAGCGCGTCGGTGAGGTCTTGAGCCTGCCGGGAGTTGTGACCATGAACCGGACTCTTAGTTTTGGGAATCTTCACAAACGCAAGCCGTTCGTGGGTCGTTACTACAGTGCGGTGACCGATTGGCTGGACTTCCGGGAAGCCAACGTTTCATTGCTGGAAGGCCTGAAGAAGTCGGGTTACTCGAAAACGGTCCAAAGCCTTGCACGCATGGTCGGCTATAAGCCGAAGTCCAAGCGTTTCTTTGAGTTGCTTGGCTGGAAGCAGAAGCAGTCCACCGAAGGGCATCGTACAATCGGTTTGACGGATCTTCAGATTCGCAAGCTGAACTTCGATAGCATGTCCGAGAAGGAAATCTGCGAAACGATCGTGGCTGAAAAGCTCGGTTGGAAGCAGGTTATGGGTATGTTGCCAAAGAAGATTGGTCTCACGCCGGCCATCTTCGTGGCGATGATCGAGCAATTCTCCGACAAGGATCTGACGATCCTGACGCCGACGCTCGAGGAACTCGGACTATTGAAGCACGAGCCTATCAAACAGCGTTGGCAGACCGCGATCGACAAGCAGGAAGACCAGCGTGCCCGCAACATCGCAAAAAACCTTCGCGACCGCGAGTTAGCTGGAAAGCTGGAAGCTTCGGCGGATGCCGCCATTACCAAGGCGGTCTCGGAGGCGACGAAGGAAGTGAACATCCACATCATGTTCATCATCGACACGAGCGGTTCCATGCAAGGTGCTATTGAAACCTCGAAGGAGGCGCTCTCGATGATCGTGCAGGGATTCCCGCCCGAGAAACTGCACATCTCCTCGTTCAACACGGTTGGCACGTTGCTGAAGCCGCGCCATTGGTCAGCCGCCGGGGTTCAACACATGTTGAAGAGTATCGGTGCGAGCGGTGGCACGATCTACAGTTCGGGTGTGCGCGTGTTCTACGAGAGCGGGGTGAAGATTCCGCCAGCCGGCGAATTGATTCTCTTCGCGGTTGGTGATGAAGCCGGCGAAGAAGGCAGCTTGTTCGCTGGAAACCTCAAGCAGTTCGGCTACGTGCCGAGTGCCATCGCGCACATCGTCAACGTCGCGCCGAACTCGCAACGGGGCAACACGGTAAGACTCGCCGCCGAGGAACTTGGAGTACCCTACACGGAAGTAAACGTTGAACAGTTTACAGATGTTTACCAGGTACAGCGCACACTCAAGGCGGTGCTCGAAGCCCAGCCTTATCGCGAAAAGGGCTCAATGATTGAGAAGATCATGCAGACGGAACTGCTGGTCTCGCCGTATTAACAATGGAGCGCGGCGGGAAACGCCGCGCTCCTCTTCAATTTACACCACGCAATCGGACGGAAGTTACAAGCTAGCTCATTCGGTAGAGCATCTGTCTCAAGAACAGAATGTAGCCGGTTCAAATCCGGCGCTGTAAACAAATACCTCTTACCACTCGCGTGGTGGTGTTTTTCGAATACGCAAACGGATGGAAGTCACAAGCATCAAAAACGATTGCCTTGCCGCAAACGCGGCCACCTCTATCCACTCGCGTAGAATTTTCAGCCGCTGAAATCGGCGGCTTTCACTTTTGCATTACGCAATCGGCCAGGAGTTACAAGCAAACATGTAGGTTCGAATCCTGCCTCCTCCACCAAACGGAGGAGTAGCCAAATGGTAAAGGCATCAGTCATTGAAACTGACAAACAATCACTTCTCTCCACTCGCGTAATGCTGACTTTGCGCCACGCAATCGAATGGAAGTTACAAGCATTAATATGGGTTCGACTCCCATCTCGCCCTCGAATGGGCGAGTCGTCTAACGGCAAGACAACAGTCTCATAAACTGTGTAAACACACTTCTCTCCACTCGCGTGGCGATTCACTTTGCCTCTCTCATCGTAGTGGGGCACCTCTTTTTGCACTGCGCAATCGCGCTGGAAGTTACAAGCAATAGCTCAATGGTAGAGCATCAGCCTATAAGCTGAAGGATCGGGTTCAAATCCCGCGTCGGCCTGCGTATCAGGCCACCATAAAAACACTTCTTTCCACTCGCGCAGTGCAAATCTATTTTCTCTCCGGCGTGCGCGCCGATACAATGGACTACAGACAGTTTCTTCAAAAACCCAACGAAGTGCTGCGGTTGCCCTACTTCGAGGGGAAGTCCGTTTGCGATGATAAATTGACATACCGACTTCGGGAGGCAGTGCAGCCCGGTTGGTACCAGTTCCGAAAATCGGGCAGATACCTCACGGTGGAGAATGAAATACCTGCGGAGTTGGATGCCTGGAAGTTGCAACGCGTGACTGGTTACGTCTTCCACCGAAGGCTGATCGGCAACGATTTTCAGGCTGCACTATTTGGGCTGCCTCAGGACGAAGACTTGCAGAAATTTATCCCCATGAGCGGCCGCAGATGGTTTGATGGCCACATACTATACTATGGGCAGGAATTTGAAACCGAGGTTGAGACCAAGGTACGGGAGGCTTTCGAAGAGGAACAAACCATCGACAATATCAAAGGGGTTACGCCGGCATTGGCCCACGTTTTCGTCCTTGAATCGACCCAACGCGCGCTAGCTCGTGAAGCAGAACGGCGCGCCCGAGAGGAAGCCGAACGCCAGAAACAAGCTGCTGAATTGACGCGCTGGCAGGAAACGCTTGAGGGTAGAATCAGCCTGGCACTTTCTCATACTGGCGCTGAGTTGATCAGCTGGCGCCGAAACGGCCAAGGGCAGGCAGTCGTCCGGTATCGTCTCGCGGGGCGCAGGTTCGAATGCATCATTGATACGGAGTCGCTCCAGATTATGGATGCCGGTATTTGCTTAAGTGGCGCGGACGAAGCGTTGAATTTGTCCAGTTTGCCTTCTGCTGTGCGAGAGGCAATCCAATCGGGTCAGTTACACGTAATGCGGAATGTCTAACTTATGCGCGAAGTTTGTTTCATCCTTGTCGGGGACAAGATTCTGCGTGCGTATTTCGGCTCGACCACGAGGATTCCTGACAACCGTGAACGTTGGGAAATCCTCTGGGGACATCGCGATGCAATTACTGAGATTGCACACTCGCATCCCGGCGAGCTCCTGGATTTTTCGCACGAAGACCTCACCACGATGGAGGCCGTCGAAGCGGGAACGGGAAAAACATTTACGTGGTCCGTTATCACAAAAAGCGGATTTCTGTCACGAAATGCAGGCGTGGACACGCGGCGAAACGATTCGCCGTGGTGGCTGGAGTTACTGCGCAGGCTTTCCTATGGCGAATCACGAACGCGCAGAAACATTAAAGAAAGGAGAGAACCATGAATGTGTTAATCAACATCACCTGGCAGGGTCAGAGCGGAAACTACCTGGTCAACATTGATCAGGGAATAGACGACAACACCATCAAGAACATCTGCGAAGAGGCTGTGCGTTCCGGCGAAGTGCCTGGTATTTCTCCGAATATTCCGAGAAACGCCTTTGCAAACTTCGTAATCGATCGTTTCCACGGCAACCAGACGCGGTTCGTTGTTCGTCCAAAAGTTCCGTTCGGTGTGTGATGTAAGGACGGGAGTTATCCGTCCTTACATCCTATAACGCGTTGGGAACCTAATCCTGATATCTATGAGAATTGTTTTCTGCGGTGGCGGTGCGCTGGGATCACATAGCCTGTTTCTCGCGCGCGACCTCGACCATGACCTTGCCGTAATTGACTTCGACCGAGTCGAGACCAAGAACCTGGCCTCGCAGTGGTTCATAAAACAAATGGTTGGCAAGAACAAGGCCACCGCGCTGAAGACTCAAATGTTGAACTTCTACGGCGTCAAACTGCAGGACTATACTGTCAAGCTTACCATACTCAATGCGGACGCGATTCTCGATTCAGCCGATCTCGTCGTCGAATGCTTTGACAATGCGGAGAGCCGGCGGCTGGTCCAGCAGTACGTGCGTTCAAAACAGAAGTCATGTGTTCACGCTGGTCTCGCAGCCAACGGCGAATTCGGTGTTGTCCGATGGGATGAGCATTTCGCAATCGACGACGAAGACGTCCCCGGACAAGCGACCTGTGAGGGGCGTGGTTTCCTGCCGCTCATTCTGCGCATAAGCAGTTCGCTGGTTGCCTCGATCCAATTCTACCTCGCTGACCAGCAGCAAGTGAATTGGAACGTGTCCCCCAGGAACGCGGAGAGTTTCTGACTCGAAGTGCAAACCGCTGCATTTACTAAACCAGTCTGATGTTTGTTCATGTCCCGTTGGCCGAGCAGTTGAGGCAGCGGTCTGCAAAACCGCGCAGGTGAGTGTAACTCTCACACGGGACTCCAGCCTTCGCTCTTCGAGCTTCGGCTCGGCGAGCCATTCAACGGGCATAGGTGTTGAGAGACACACGCCGGTCTTCCAAACCGGAGTAGAGGGCGCACTACCCTCATGCCCGTCCATTTCCCAATTTAGTCGGTTGCGTCGGCAGAGATCCGCACGGTCGAAGGTGCTTGCGCACAGCCACCTGGCCGGACATCCGATTCGGTGCGCTTGGGATTCTTTTTCCGCGATGCGAAATCCCGGTGTCGATCAGAACTTCACAGATCTGGCCGCGGTGGTTCAACTCCGCCTTCGTGTCGCGATTGGGTTGCAAGCATTGCAGCGATGCAGCGGTCTCTTAAACCGCAGAGCACGGGGCAGCACCGTGGCGACCCACCATTTTCCGCAATGACGAATGTCTAACGACGAATGACGAAAAAAAAACCGAATTCCTATAATACACACGGACCTTCGGGCTTCGGAATTCGGACTTCTTTCGTCATTCGTCATTCGGATTTCGGGATTTGACATGCGAGAGGCAAAGAGGGCAGCTCTTCGCTCTCCCCATTTTCCCGAGGGTAAAGCGCTCACGAACAGGACAGCATTGAGCGCCTCAAAAAAGCCAGCGGAGACCGATGCAAAACAGTCCGCAGATTAGCGATCCGAGGCCAAGTATGACAGCACCTAGAAGGCGTTTCTGAGGAAGCTCCCACCACATATACAGACTGCTTAGGACCATGAAGATCAAGCCGGCGGCAATGGCGTCCATCGAATAGGCCCACACCGTGGTGAGCGTCCAGTCACGGCTTTGGCGAGGATCATCCAATTGAACGCCCGAGAACACGTGGAGAACTTTCATCACGCCCCACAGGTTCACCTTACTATGCCGGAGGGTGACGCGATTTAGTGCCAAATCGGCCTTGATGAAATAGTAGTGGCCCGGCCGCCGGACTTGAAAATCGAACTGATCGGCGTTCATACGGGTGGTCGTCCACAGGATCTCACCCTCAATTCGCAGTTGCCGCATGATCTCCCGTGCCTGCGCGAGGTCACCCCGCAACTCCGGTCCGAGCGCTGTGATCGCGCGTTCAGAATTCGTCTCTTTGCGTTTGGTCCATGATTCTGCAAAGCTCCAGGTCGGATGGTTCAGGACCAGGCCAGTGACGGCAAACAACCACATGAAGAAGAGCAGGAACAAGCCGGCATAATAATGCAGCTTGCGGTTCCAGCGCTCCAGCCGAACCCGCAAGCGGGAGGCGGCCGGTCGGTTGGCGGCGGCGGTGGGTTCAGTGGCTGAGCGCATACGCCAATCCGAAAAACGACAAGGCCCCCGCGAAGAGCAGGACAAAGCCCACCCTGCGTTCGGCCCGCAGTATGTACCAGAGATAGATGCCGCTAAGCGAGATGAACAGGATCAGATAGGCCGTGGTGTCGGCCAGCCAGCGCCACGCCTGCATGTAGAACGAGTTCATCCGAATAGCTGGCGCATGTTCGCCCGGAGATCTATGGAGAGTCGCCATGGCATCGGCCAGACCTGTCTCACGGGTCACGATGGTTGCTTCACGGCTGGCGATGGTGATGGTCACGATCGTCTGGCGTCCGGGAATCGTTACAGGTATGGTTAGCTTCTCCTCTTTGACCATGTGGCGAATGAATCCGACCTCACCGTGGACATCCGCTTTTTCAAGCGTCGCCTTAAGCGCATCAATGAGCGGTCGGCCCGAAAGCCCCTGCAAATTTACTGGAAGCGGCAAGGATGACACCACCCGTGTGTTGGAAGTTTCCGAACCGATTTTTGGCAGCCAGGCATGGACCAGAAAAAACACGCTGATGGCAAATAGGAGCACGAACGGGCTGCTGAACAACCCAAGGTACAGGTGAAGATCTCGAATGAGCCAGTAAAACCGCTTTCTCATTCGGCGAGGGCCCTTTCAGAATTTGAAGGCCCCGCAAAGTCGTCGTTGTGGAAAAATCTCGCCTGACAACGGTGTTGAATGTCAACGAGGTTCATAACCGCAGATTAAAGCGACACCCGAATGGAAGCCATCAAAACCCGCAGATTATTTGGGCGCGAAGAAACCATTTCCGCCTCCATGCAGCAGCCTGCGGATTTCTTTTGTAAAGAATTCCTGTCGGGGCAGCACCGGCTGGAGGCTCCATTCCCTTTGCTCGCGTAGCCCAATAGCAGAGACACGACGTTGAGAGCGTCGCCAGTGCGGGTGCGATTGCATGTCGAGATAGCGGCCAGCCCGTTTGGGGCACGCGAATCGCAATGCTTGGGAAGCATATCCTGCCGCGAGTACCACTTCAGCCTGCAAGCATTAAAGTGATGCAACGGACTTTTAATCCGTTGAACGGGGAGCGTTACCCTGGCGGGTCACCAATTCGGATTGGAGTATTGGAGTATTGGAGTATTGGAGTATTGGATTACTGGATTACTGAGTGGCGCAGGAGCGACCACCTTCTCAATTCACCCATTACTCCACCGCTTCATTCGCCCATTTCTTTTTGCCGGGTCGTCTAATTAGCAGGACACCGCCCTTTGAAGGCGAGCGTGGTGGTGCGAGTCCATCCCCGGCAGCCAATCGTTTTTTTTCGCTCGGTGGTGAAACAGGATCACATCTGGCCTACACCCAGAAATCGGAGGGGCAGCACCTTCCCGAGCGACCAGGTCTAAAATCCGAAGGCCGAATGTCGAAGCCCGAAGGAATTTCGAATGCCGAATCAGCCTATTCTGCCCCCGATATGAACAGTTCACTATTCGGATTTCGGGCTTCTTTCGGGTTTCGGAATTCGGCATTCGGATTTTGCAACTGCCGATCAATCTGCCCATTCGCGACCAGGACGAGGCGGTGCATACCGTAGTCGTTGCCGTCTCAACCAATCTTGGCTCGTAAGCTCTCCACGGCGGTGCTACAATGAGTGCTCTGATGATGCAGCGCCATTTATTCACCGCACTTCTCCTGACCGCCTGTCTCGCCACTCGCGTCCTTGCCACGCCCCAGCGGCCCGCCGATGCGCAGGACCTGCACGTGGCCTTCGTGACGCACACGGGCGCCGCCGAGCCGGGCGATACGACTTTCTACACGGTTGGGCAGAGGCAATTCGGTGTGGGGCGGCTCGCCTCGATCGTCGACATCGGCCGCGAGCAAGTGACGTTCGAGGTGCTTGTAAGCCTTGAGTACACAAACGGCAGCGGACCGTTCACGGGGTTCATCTCGCTCTTCTGGCCCAACGGCGACGCGGTGGCCTGCCGTTACGAGGGCGTTGTGGTGCGGGACGCCGCCGGCGACTCGCAATGGAATTCGATCGTGCACGTGATCGACGGCGGCGGCTCGCTGACCGGGGCGACTGGTGTGGGCACGGTGTCGGGCTTCCGGAGCGTGGCGCTTGGTGGTTCTGTGGAGTACACCGTCGACCTCACCATCCACGGGCAGAATGGCGAGCAAGGCGGCGGCAGCCCAGAGAGCGCCGACGGCGGTTCGTCCGGCATCGCGTCCGGCAACCGGGGTGTTCTCGCAATCGATGTCGTCCTGACGGGTGCGCCCGAAGACCAGCGTCTGCGAAGGGTCGGGTTCGAAAACTCGGTCCGCTACGGGATCTTCCGGATTGGCGGCACCGCAACGAACGGCCCCCTACCCGTACAGGTCAGCGCGCTCGGGACTCTGGACTACCGGATGGGCAGCGGGCCGTTCGCGGGCTTCCTCGTACTCAACTACGGTGGCAACAACGTCCTGTACTGCCGCTACGAGGGCCATACGACCCAGCTGTCAGTTGACTCGACGCGCATCCTCGGCCGGCTCGACGTTATCGCCGGCACTGGCCGGTTCAACGGTGCACGGGGCGAGGGCCAAGTGCGGGCGCGACGCGGCGGTCCGGTGGGTTCAACGCAGCTGACATCGATCCGCTTGCGGCTGCGCTGACGGGACGCGTGGATTGCAATCACGACGCTCTCGCCGGGTTCGCTGCAGCGCAGGATTGAGACGTTCCAACATTCAAAACATACTTCGCTAGATCACTGATCCGTTGCAAAGTCTCCGGACGCATGCGCCGGGAGTGGTCGTCGGGCGATGCTTGAGCCTCTCGTGGGAGAAAGTGAGCTTGTATCGAACGCCGCGGTCTGGCTGACCGGTTTGCGCCGTGGCTATGCCATACCGAAGCATTGAAAATGATGACTGACCCTGCTGGACCACACGCCAGGACTTGTTCTTCGTGGGGCTCTTGTGGATTGTTCATCACCTCACTGGGCTCTCGCGGCTGCAAATGAGATCCCGGCACAAAACGCGTAGCGCCGTTCTCGGCATCAAAGGCATCAACCATTAGGATGCAACCGACCAACGGCCACCCATTGGCGCGATGCTTGACGTCCACGTGGAGCCGCTCCGTCGGTGCGCCAGGATTGAGTGTTCTCGCGCGCATGCCGCTGAGCTTGAAAGGTCCGCCAACGATCTGACAACAAGCAGCCAGTAGCGGCGGGTAAATGTAAATCCCATCGAACTCCGGCCCTCGATTGACGAAGTCGTTTATGCGTGTGGACTTGGTTTTTCCAGTGTGTACATCTGAAGGATCGGCTACGGTCACCGCGCGATCATAGGCATGAGAGAGCTGTTCGCACCCGCTCGGACTGAGTGGGCCGGGAATGACAACGAAACCAATATCGCAGAGTTGTCGGGCGGCATCCGGCGATAGATGCGATTCCGATGCAATGATGCTATGCCAGTCGTTTGTCAGCGTCATGATGTCTTTCGTTTAACGCAAAACTGAGGCTCCAAAGCCTCGCCGACCGCGATGCCGATTTTCTTCAGTTCGTGCAGGAATTCCTCACTATTTGTCCAGTAATGCTTCCCCAAAATTTCAATCACTCCAAGCATTGCTTTATTGCGGCGAACCGGAATCCATATCCCGCCCCGCAAACCCGCTTCACTGGCCTCAAGAGACCGAGGGAGACACATTTCCAGGACAAGATTATCCACGCACTTCGGCTGGCCCGTTCGCCACACAATACCGGCGTTTCCTTCGTCTATCTGAAGGCGCTTGCGTTTGGTGTTGGCCAGTAATTTATCTGCCGGCAGCGACGGTTCGCGCCAACTCGCAACGGGATTGAGAACCGAGCCGCCCGGATCAACCTGCCAGAAAGTTCCCCATTCGCAGTGGAGCCACTCGCATAGCTCCTGGGTCAGAAGAAACGCCAGGGAGTTGAAATCCGCTGAGGCCCGGCTCTTTTCTTTCAAGAGCTTGCACAACCGGACAAACTGTGGCGACCTCGTCATCGCAAGTCTCGGGTAACTTTGGAGCTGTCGTTTGCAGTGCCGTTTTTCGCCTTGAGCGTCTTGTTTGCTCGCTCAAGAACTCCGCCCTGATTTCGTGTCACAACTGGTGCTCATTTCACCGGGGGCATGGTTTTTGTTCAAGTCGGTCGAGCAATCTTAACAGACCGTCGAGGATCGTCAACGGATGCGGTGGACAACCTGGAATGTACAAATCAACCGGCACAACCGAGGCAGCGCCATTCAGAATTTGCGGATTGCCAACAAAGGGTCCACCGGCAATCGCACAGGCTCCGACGGCGATGACGATTTTTGGTTCGGCAATCGCGTTCCACGTTTTCGTCAAGGCCAGCTCCATGTTCCTTGAAACACAGCCTGTGATGAGCAAACCGTCCGCATGGCGCGGCGACGCCACAAATTGAATTCCGAAACGACTGAGATCCCACCCGATGGTGCCCAACACATTCGTGTCGGCCTCGCAGGCGCCACAGCCGCCCGCGCTCACCTGGCGAAGACGAAGCGAACGACCGAAGAGTTTGCAAAGTTTCTCGTCGAGGGCGGCAGCAAGACGAACCTGTTCCTTCCCAGAATTGCCCAGCACGAGGTCTTCAGGCCGACGCGCGGCCATCCGATGGTCACCGGTTTGTGTGATGGCTTTCTGCGGACAGATTTCCACACAGGCAGCACAAAAAATACAGCGACCGAGATCGAGCGCTACGGGTTTTCCGTCCGGGCGAGCAATAGCTTTGGTAGGACACACAGGCACACAGGCATCGCAGCCGTCGGCGCATTTGCTGGCATCCACCTTGAGCGCGCCGCCATGACGATACGGCAACGCGGGAGTTGGCCCTTTGGGATAGGCCATTGTTTCGCAGCCGCGCTTCAGACGATGGGCAATGGTATCAATGACAAACATGGCTTTGGGGCGGCATTATAAATCAAAGCCGCAATAGGACAGGTTGAAACTCTTGTTGCAGATGGGAAAATCCGAAATGGCGGCGCCGCGCAAGGCCAGTGCGAGACCGGTCCAGTTGTGAAACGACGGATCAATGATTTTGTAGCGGCGGAAGCGCCCGTCAGCGTCAGTCAACGCAACATGGCACACTTCACCGCGCCAGCCTTCAACGAGGGCAACGGCAAATGTGTCCGGGGCGGGCGGCGCGAGTTCACTGCGCAACTCGCCATCCGCTGGGGCGGCAAGTTGCTCGCAGAGGTATTGGCCCGAGCGTTGAATTTCCAGCGAGCGCACGCGGGCGCGGGCGAAGACATCGCCACCTGGCCACACGGCGACTGGAGCTTGGGCGAAACGATGCCAACCTGCCGGATGATCGTAACGCACGTCACGCACCAGACCGCAGGCGCGTGCCGCCGGGCCGACCAGTCCAATCTCGCTGGCTTGCGCGGCAAAGACCGTGCCGACGTTTTCAAAACGCGCACGGACGGATGCAGCATCCCAGAACCACGCGAGGGCCTGCTCGGTGTCGACGAGCGCGGTTTTCAGTCGCTCAATCAACTGCGCGGCGCGTTCGGGTTCGAGATCATGACGGCAGCCGCCGGGTCGTACGAGACCACGACCGAAGCGGTTGCCGCAAATCAGCGCGGTAAGGTTGAGAAAATCACCGCGGATTTTGCCGCATGCCGAGGAGGTGGGCAGAAACGCGACATCGTTCGCCAGCGCGCCCATGTCGCCGGCGTGGTTGGCCAATCGTTCGAGTTCGAGTCCGATGGCTCGCAGCCATTGTGCTCGCAATGGGGCTTCCGTCCCGGCGAGCGTTTCCATGATGGTTGTGTGAGCAGTCGCGTGGGCGATGGTCGTGTCACCCGCCACTGTTTCCATCTGGCTCATCGTCGCGAGATGTGGGCCGCCAGCCAGTGCCTCTTCAACGCCACGATGCTGGTAGCCCAAGGCGATCTCCAAGTGGAGTACTTCTTCGCCCGCGCATTGGAAACGAAAGTGACCCGGCTCGATAATACCCGCATGGACCGGGCCGACCGCGACTTCGTGAACCTCGCGGCCGCCCACGCGGAAGAATTCGCCGTTGGCGGGCGCGTTGCCGTTGTTCTTACGCACGGGCTTGAGCCACGGATGTCCCGTTGGGGTGAGACCGTGTTGTTCCCAGACTTCGCGCTCGAACAGGTGTGCCTGCGGATGTGTTGTCGTGAGCGAAGGAAACGCACCGGTGAACGGCGTGCTGCGCGCAACAGCCAGCGTGTTGTCGGAATCGAAGGCCAGCACCGCGACGAGCCGTGTCTCCACACCTTCCGGCACACCGAACAAAGCGCATAAGCGCGCGCCGCGCTTCAGTTCACTTGCGGTCGAGCGAACAAATTCCGACACGGGCCACGAGGGCACCCCCGCCCAGGAAATGCTGGTGGCGTTGGCCAGGAGGGCAAATGGAGTGGAGGCGCTCATGGGGTTGGAAAAAGTTGCGCGACCACCGCCAACCAGGCTTCGCGTAGTATCGTCGGCGTGAATAGCCCCAGCCACAGAGACAGAACCAGCAGCACAAGTGGCGGGACGATCACTCCGGCGGTTTCGACGAAACGTTGGGCGTTCCTCCGCGTTGTCGGACGTGGGCGTCCATCTACGATGCCAAAGACCACACGGGTCAGACCAAAGAAGGCCAGCAGGAGGCAACCGAGAAACATCGCCGTGGCGATTCCGTGCCCGGAAGCGAGTGCGGCGCGCACCACTTGCAGTTCGCTGAAAAAAGGGCCGAACGGCGGCAAAGCCGTGACGGCGAACATTCCGGTGACAAAAATCGCCGCCGAACGCGGCGTCAGCACCGACATGCCACGCACGTCATCCATCGAAGGAGAACCCGCCGCACGACGGATGTTGCCGGCACTCAAAAACAGCGCGCCCTTGGTCAGACCGTTGCTCCAGACATGGAACAGCGCCGCCGCCACGCCCGCACCGCCGAGCGCCGCCCCGATGCTTAAGATACCCATATGTTCCACGCTCGAATAGGCGAGCATCCGTTTGAAATCACGCGTGCCCAACAGGAATAACGCCGCCACCAACATTGAAAACAAACCGATGACCAGCAACGTCCGGTCCGCGATGTGGCCTTCGCCCGCTGCCGCGATGACGGCGCGCACGCGCAGAATGGCGGTGAACGCCACCGTGGTGACACCGCCCGCGAGAACCGCGCCAACGATGCTCGGGGCTTCGCCGTAGGCATCAGGCTTCCAGGTGTGCATCGGAGCGAGGCCCATCTTTGTGCCGTAACCGACGAGCAACAACACCCACGCGGTCAATACCCACGGGCGTGACAAGCCCGCTCCCTGTGCCGTCAGCGCCGCGAAGGTCAAATCGCCTTTGCCTCCGCCATGCAGAGAAGCGTAGCCCAGACAGAAAGAGCCGAGCAGTGACAGCGCGATGCCCGTGCCGCCGACGAGCAGGTATTTCCAAGTCGCCTCGAAGGCTCGCGGCGTGCCATTAAAGTGCAACAGCGGAACAGCCGCGAGCGTGACCGCCTCGGTCGCAATCCACAACAAACCCAAGTGACGGGCCTGATGCCCAGCGCTTAACAAACCAAGGATCGTGAGTAGTAGCGCGACGAACACGCGGTTAGGCCGTTCCGACCTTATGCGCAGGTAAGACACCCCGTAGGCGGCGCAGACCAGAAACAGCAACGACACGGCTGGCAACACCGCTCGCGCCAGTGGATCAAAACCGAGCCACGCACCCGGAGCGACCACCGGCGAATTGATGAACAGCAAAAACGCCAGCACGACATGCAGCAGGCCGAACACCGGCAGCAACCAAGGCCGCGTGCGGTTGCTCGGCCACACGGCGGCGATGCCTGCTCCAACCAGTGGCACGATGATGAGTACTAGCGGGTTCATTCGCGGAGAGTGGTTAGCTTGCGGGTATCGAGTGAATCGAAGGCGCGCTGGATGCGATCCACAATGATGCCGATGACGAAAACGCCCACGGTCACATCCAGCAGGATGCCCGATTCCACCAGCAACGGGGTTGAGTGAATGAGCAGGAGGCCGAACAGGTAAATGCCGTTTTCCAAAATCAAATAACCGCAGACTTGCGAAATCGCCTTGACTCGCCCGATGAGCAGAATGAAACCGGTCAATATCGAGGCTATCGCGCCCGGCACCAGAAGCGTTCCGGTGTGCTCCGGAAGCAACGGCAACGCGCGCGCCAACGCCACCGCCGCGATGGTGCCACCGGCTCCGAGCAGGAGCGACGGCACATAACCGAGGAACGGTTGAATCTCGCGCTCGATGTTGGCGGCCCGCATCGCGCGCCGCAACAGGCCAGGGATGATGACGCCCTTGCCCACCATCGTGGCCAGAGCGACCGCAAACACCCGCCAATCGAGCGTTTCATGTTCCATCAAGAGCGGCATCAGGCCCAGCACCACGCCTTGCAGCGACATGGCCCGGATGAGCGACGGCAACCGGCTGCTGCCCAGCGCCAGCAGATTCAATCCCATTGCCAGCCCAATCAAGAGATTCAAAGTCCCGCCGCTCAACTCGCACCGCCTTTCCACGCAACCAGCAGCGCAAACAGACAAAGCAGAAATGCCGTCGTGAGCAGCAGCGGCACGCGGCGAAACGCGAGCCGGGCCATCAGTGATTCAACCATACCAACGCCAACTGTTACCACCAGAACGCCCGCCACTAATGTACCAGCGGCGGCGGCAGACGATAATTCCCCCATCGGCAGCACCGCTTGAACGAGCAGCACGGCGAACAGCAGGAGCTTGACCGACGCGCCGTGCAGAATAGCGGCGAGCGGCGGGCCGCTGTGATCCAGGACCATGACTTCGTGAATCATCGTCAACTCCAGATGCGTGTTGGGATCGTCGAAGGGCACGCGGCAATTCTCCGCCAGCAGCACGGTGAACAATCCCGCTGCCAGCAGCACCGCTCCCGCTCCCGTCGAGGGTGACAACATCGTGACGAGTGAAACACTGTCCGTCTGAACACTCAGCGACAGCACCGCCGCTATGATGGCCGCTTCGGCGAGAACCGCATAACTGACTTCGCGCGCCGCGCCCATGCCCTCGAAGGCTGAGCCGGTTTCCATCGCGGCCCACGCCGTGCAAAACCGCGCCAGTGCCAGCAGGTAAATCAGCAACAACACGTCGCCGCGAAAACTTAGGGCACTGCCAGCCGGCCCCAACGGCATCAGCATGGCCGCTCCGGTCAGCGCCACCCACGCGACCGCCGGTCCAGCGACGAAGCCCGGTGACGCGAGCGTGCTCAGCACCACGCCTTTGCGCCACAGTTTTGCGAGATCGTAGTAAAGCTGAAGTACCGGCGGTCCCCGGCGGCCTGCCACCCACGCTTTGACCTTGTTGATGATGCCTGGCAGCAACGGCGCGAGCAGCAGCCACACGGAGAGTCGGAGAATGATTTCGAGGAAGAAGTTCATTGCGCGGCTCCCAGCAACACAACGGCTCCCAAGGCGAACAGCCCGGCCACCACGTAGAGGATGTAGAACTGCAAACGTCCGTGCTGCAAACGTCGCACGGATGTGGACACTTGAATGATGGTCACGCTGATGGGGCCGATAATCCGTTCCAGCACGGTTTCGGGAATGTGTTCCAAACGGATGGCCTCCGCTGGGAAATGGCCGCGCGGTCTTCGCATTTTACGCTCCGGTTGCAGTAGCCAACGAAACCACCCCGCGACGATTCCGCCGAACGAGGCGCTGGTGTATTGCATCCGCGCAAGGGGCGTCGCATAACCGCAATCCCATGTCAGGCCGCGCCGCAGGCCGTTGACGTGCGCCATCCGCCACAGCCCCGCCACCGCCGCCATCACCAGAATCGCCAGTCCCACATGAACCGAACCCAGCGTGGCCAACGGTGCTGGTGTTTCCACCGCAGTCCACGCGGGACGCCAACTTTCCACCGCGCGTGAGACCATCGGCCAAAATAAGATCGGGGCAAAACCAATCATGACGCAAAGGCCTGTTAGCGCCAGCATCGGTCCGCGCATTCCCATTCCAGATTCGTGCGCATCGGCGGCGACCTGGGTGCGAGGTGTGCCGAGGAAAATCATCGCGCCTGCCTTTGCGAAACTCGCCATCGCCAGCGCCCCGGCCATCGCGAGCATGATGGCCGCAGGCGTGGCGGCCCACGCCGCTGGCCCCTTGCTCGTGACCGCGTCGAAAAGTCCGAGATACACCAGCCATTCGCTGACAAACCCGTTTAGCGGAGGCAGACCTGAAACCGCGAGAGAGCCGACCACGAACAAGCCCGCGGTCCACGGCATCGTGCGCCACAGCCCGCCCAACTTGCTCATCTCCTGTGTGCCGGTGGCGTGCAAGACGGAACCGGCCCCGAAAAACAACAGCGCCTTGAACGCGCCGTGATTCCACACATGCAGCAATGCACCAGCGAGCGCCAACCGTCCCCACGGTGCGTCGCCATGCGTCACCGCAAGTAACGCGCCGCCGCCGCCAATTAGAATGACGCCGATGTTTTCCACCGAACAATATGCGAGTAGCCGCTTGAAGTCGTTTTGCGCAAATGCAAATGCGATGCCGAGGAGCGCGCTCGTCGCGCCCAGACCCATCACCACCCAGCCCGCCGCCGCTGGCACGGGCAACCAACCGCTGAAGCGCACGATTCCATAAATGCCCATCTTGATCGCCACCCCCGACATGATGGCCGAGACGTGACTCGGCGCATTGGCGTGAGCGGAGGGAAGCCAGACATGCAACGGAAACACGCCCGCTTTAACTCCAAAGCCAGCAAGTGCGATCCAAAACAACGGAGACAATCCGGCCTGTTCGCGCATCGGGCCGAGGTCCCAGTTTCCCGTGCGCACCGCCAGAGTGCTGAAGAAAGCGAAGAGGCAGACCGTGCCCACGTGCGAAGCCAGGAGATATAACCGGCCGGCGGCGCGGACTTCGGGGCGTTGCCGGCCCAGCGTGACCAGGAAGAACGCGCTGACCGTGAACAACTCCCACCCGATCAGAAAATGCAGCCCATTGGCGCAAAGCAACACCAGCCCCATGCTCGATAGCAGTGCGCTCCACCAAGCCCGACCGCGCGGCGCGGATGCCCGGTAATGCTCCTCCGACCAATACTCGCGCGCATACACCGCCCCGGCTCCTCCAACCACGCACAACAGCGCGAGAAACATTGCGCTTAATCCATCCAGTCGCAGATGAACGGCTTCGCCGCCCAATGAAAACGCACTTCGCCATTCCCAATCCCTGGCTCCGAGCAATACCGAGAGCGCCGCAGTCAGACCCGCAGTTGCGCCCGCCAACGTGAACGCCAGCCAGATTCGCGACAACCACGGCCCTAACACGATGCCCGCCACCAGGCTGACGGCGGCGAGCAAGAGCAACTCGCCCGGAGTCATGATTTCACCTCCGGGTTGGAACCATTCGTCGCCAATTTATCAGCGCCAGAAATCGCTGCAAAAATCTCTTCATCCTTCGCGCCCTTCGTCAGCAAGTCGCGCAGCGGCCCGCGCGCGAGCAAGCGACTCAGACGTCCAAGAAGATCGAGGTGCGCCCGGGGTGAAGGAGCGATGAAGAAAAACAATCGTGTGATCAGCGCGCCGTCCCTATCATTGCCGGGCACCTGCATCACGTCACGCAAAAGCAACAAAGCGAGCGTGCCGGAATCCCGGCCCAGAGCAATTCGTGCGCTCGGATGCGGCAGGGCAAAACCACCGCCGATCGGAGCCCACGTGACGCCACCTGTTGCCCGGAGCCTCTGGGCCAGCATTTGACGCACGGGCGGAGTTGCGGCAGGCAGCCCAGCCACAATGCGGTCGAAGACATCCGCCACTTCCGAGGTAGCGACATCACGCCAAATGCCGCCGGCTCTTAAAAGTGGTTCTAACCGGCATCCCGTCGCGAACACCGACGACTCCGGCGCTAGAAATCCCGCCTGCGCCGCCAGTCCACGCGCCACCGCCCATTGCGCCACTTGCGCGCGATCAAAAATCAGCCGACCGCGATCCAACGTGTGCGGCAAACCTTCGTCGCGAATCCAGCCTTCCACGACGCTTTCCGAAACTCCGAACGATTCGGCGATTTGGATGAGGTTGAGATACATGATTCAGGTCGTTTATTTGTCCCCACTAACCAGCACGACGACCGCCAACGCGGCCAGACCAATCAAAAGGTAAAGCAGGTAAGCCTGCACCCGACCGTGTTGCAGCCGTCGGGCGGCGATCGAGAGTTGCATCACCACTCTGCCCGCCGGTTCGACCGCGTATTCCAGCACCGTCTCCGGTGTGTGTTCCGAAAAATTCGCGCTTAGCGGAAGGGTTTCCGCCGGTCGGTGCTCGTGGCGCACCGGGCGCAGAATCCACGCGAACCATTCGGTAATGGTGCTGGCGAACGAGCCGGCGGTGTATTGCATCCGTGGGGTAGGGAAAGCATAACCACAATCCCAAGTCAGCGCGCGCACCAGCCCGCTGCGCCGAGCTCGTTGCAAAAGCCAAAGTGCCGCCACCAACGCGAGCACGGCCAGTATGACATGAAACATGCCGAGCGATGACAGGGCAACCGGAGTCTCGCTTCCGGCCCAGACGGGATTCCAGACATCCACCGCGCGCAACACCGCCGGCCAAAAGACGACTGGCGCGAGGCCAATCGCGACACACGCTGCGCCCAGCGCCACCATCGCGCCGCGCATCGACTGGCCGCTTTCGTGCGCGTGAGCCGCCGCGTTGGAACGCGGAGCGCCCAAAAAAACCACGCCGCAAACTTTCACAAAACACGCCAACGCCAGCGCCCCGGTCACACCGAGAAGAATCGCCGTCGGAATCGCCGCCCAAGCCGAAGGGCCATGCGCCAGCGTGGCATCGAACAAGCCGAGATAAATCAACCATTCGCTAACGAAACCGTTGAGTGGTGGCAGCCCGGAAATCGCCGCTGCGCCCAGTGCGAAGAGTGAGGCTGTCCAAGGCATCATCCGCCATAGTCCGCCGAGCTGGCTCATCTCGCGTGTGCCAGTCGCGTGCAGCACCGAACCGGCAGCGAGGAACAAGAGTGATTTGAACAGCCCATGATTCCACACATGCAGAAGCCCACCCGCCAGTGCGAGCCGACCCCAGGTCGCGTTGCCTTGCCCCATCGCTACGAGCGCGAAACCAAGCCCGATCAGAACGATGCCGATGTTTTCAACACTATGATAAGCCAGCAGGCGTTTGAGGTCGTGTTGCCCAAGCGCAAAAGCGACGCCAAGCACGGCACTGGTCACGCCGAGGAATGCCACCACCCATCCGGCTTCTGGCGGCACGGGCAGCCAACCGCTGAATCGCACGAGTCCGTAAATGCCAATCTTGATGGTCATGCCCGACAGGATAGCCGAGACATGGCTCGGCGCGTTGGCATGGGCTGACGGCAGCCAGATGTGCAACGGAAACATCCCAGCTTTCAACCCGAAGCCGGCGAGGGCGAGCCAGAACAACGGTGCGAGTTCAGAGCGGTCGCGCATGGATAAAAGTTCCCAACTTCCCGTGCGGACCGCCAAGAGAGTGAAGAAGGCGAACAGGCAAAGCGCGGCGGCATGCGAAGCCACAAGATAAAGCCAGCCCGCCGCGCGCACTTCCGAGCGTTGCCGCTCCAGCGTGACGAGAAAATAGGCGGCGAGAGTAAAAAGTTCCCATGCGATGAGAAAATGCAAGCCATTGGCCGTGACGAGCACCAGCCCAAGGCACAGCACCAGTGCGCTCCACCAAATACAGCCTGACCGGGCCGAGCGTGGGTGCGCGTGTTCCGTCCAATACTCTCGGCCATAGACCGCACCAGCCCCGCCAACTAGACTGAGCAGCGCGAGGAACAGCGCGCTCACCGCATCGAGCCGCAGATGCACTATCTCGCCCCCGAGGGTCAGTGCGCTGTGCCAATCCCAGACGCCGCCCGAGACCAACGCCACCGCCGCCGCACCGAGCCCTCCCGCTGTACCCATGAGAACGCCAGCCAGCCACAACCTCGGCGCATGCGCTCCAGAGAGCGTACTCGCAAGCATTCCTACGCCGGAAATTGTGAGCAGAAGTTCAATCATGGGTTGTGTGTGGCAGCTCCCCAAACCAACCGTCTGATAGGAACGCAAAGGGCAAGAGAAACCCCATAATCAAGACGTTTACCCCAGCGTCGAAATCACATCGGAACTGCGCGCCGGGATAGTTGTTCATCGTCTCGGGCAGTTTGGTCGGAATGGAATCGCGATGTTCATCTCGGAAAATCATGGCGTTGGCAGAGGATGCGTCGCATTGGTGCGTAGTTTGACTTGCTGCAGCACCTCCAGGATTTGGAACGTGTCTTGCGCGGCGTGGAGTTTTTCCACCAGCCGATTTTCCTTGGCCATCCGCGCAAAGCCAGAGATGAGCGATAGATATTGTGTCGAGTCGGTCGCGGGAACGGCGCTCAGAAAAACCAGCCGGACCGAGCGAACGGCTTTCGCGCCCCAGCTCAGCGGTTCGTCGCTGCGACCGAGCGCGAAGGAAAGCGACTTCAAGGCCGGCAATCGTGCGTGCGGAAACGCCATGCCGGCCTCCCAGTCACTGCTCACCAGGAATTCCCGATTCAGCGCGGCGTGATAGAAGGGCAACAAATCACAGATACGTTTCTCGCGCTGTAAGGCATGACTGAGTTCTTGAATCACCGAGGCTGCCTCCTGACCGTGCAGATGAGGAATAATCAGACCGGGACTGGTAAAATCGGTCAAGGTCATTCAAGTGGTGGGATGAACGAGGATTGCAAATCCGTTTTCTGTGGGGTTCGTCTGGCGCGTTATTTGGCAGGGACTTTAATCGGCGGCCGCGAGTCGGTCAGACCGAGCGGCTCCTCTTCCGGGAGATAGAGATACCGCCCGCAGTTGTCGCAAAGATGGACTTCGTTCGTGTAAGCCAAAGCCGCGATGGTTCCGGAGGGCAACCGCAAGTGACATTCGCCGCACGCTCCATTTCGAGCAACCGCCACACCCTTCTTGCCACGCGCGATCAGTCGGTCGAAATGGCCGAGGATTGGCGCGGTCACCTGGTCGCGCAATTGGACGACCTTAGCTTTGTGGTCGAGCGTTAGTGGCTTCGTGTCCAACACAAGCTTTTGCAGCGCGAGCAGCCGTTCCATGATTTGTCTCATGGATTCGCTCTTATGCAAAGGCCATGCCGAGAAAGACCGTCGCCGCGTTAAGTCCTTGCTCTGAGTGGGTTGAAGCATTCAAGCTCCCTTCACATTCGTGCGGTCCGGTTTTGATTTTAACTTTTGTGCAGTCTTTGCACTGTCTTCCGAAAGGTTGTGCAAACAAAGCGACGTGCGGGGCGAACCCACCATGAAAGCCGGAAAAAAAGTAGCCCTTTCTATAAGCTCCTTGCACAACTTTGTCTGGCCTAGGCGCAAATTCTGCACGAAAGCATCCGCAGCGCCGCATAATCCAAGTTCGTCAGGAAGTTAAAATCGTCTTAACCAGTTGCCAGTCGAGTGGTTACTTAAGGACGATTTTGCCCGGCATCCGCATTGCTAAATACGCTCAATCATGACGAATGAAACGCAAGTCACGGGCAGATGCTTGGTGCCCGGCGATATCGCCCCGTCATCAAAGGGAGGAAGCTTTTCGGCTGGCGCGAAGGTGACCGCTCAAATCAAGTCCATTTCCTGCAGTCGTTCGGTCGAAGCTCCACCAAAATTGAACCCGTATGACCCTCGCCCAATTCACAGAGCCAAAACTGCTCGTCCCGCGACTCGTCAGCGATCATCGCGAGACCGCGATTATCGAGTTGAGTAGCAGGCTGGAGCTCGCCGGGCGCATTGAGAACGCCAACTCGTTTGGCGAGGCCGCGTTAGCTCACGAGTTGGTTGCGTCGGCGGTGTTTGATGACGTTGCCTTTCCCCTTGCACGCGGACAGGCCGTTCGGGAATTGTCCTTCGCCCTGGGGTTATCGCCGCGAGGGATTCGCTGGGGTACGGAACGAGATCCTGTCATTTATGGCGTCGTTCTGTTTGCCGTGCCGCTGTCGGGGGGACAACCTTACCTGTCGCTGGTGGTGACTTTCTCCAAATTCTTACGGGACGATGCGGGGTTCGCCACCCTGCGCCAGTGCGCGCGGTCGGAGGAAATGTTCGCAGCCCTGCAACAGGTTCGCGTGCGGAGCACCGGCCCGCAGCTCACCGCCGACGAGCATTGAGAAACACGACCCATGCCTGCCAGCGAGCCCATCGCCGACCTGCGCCAGCAACTCGAACAGTTGAACGAGTTGGAGGACGAGCAGTCGCTCATCCGCAGATCGGAACATTCCACCTCGAACAGTGAGGTACTTAGGGAATCGTTGCGCGCCAACCTGCCGCTGAGTGTACTCACGCATCACGACCGTCTCCGCTCGCGAGGTCGGCGGAGCATCGCGGAAGTCCGCAATGGCGTTTGCTCGGGCTGTCACATGAATTTGCCCACCGGCTTGCAGGCCGAAGTTCAACGCAAATCCATGCTGCTCCGATGTCAAACCTGTGAGCGCTTTATTTTTCCAGTCAAAGAAGCTAGCGAACCGCCGCGTGCGAACGGGCCGCATCCACCAAACGCGCCAAGAAGTGACGCGCTCGCGACGAATTTCGAGGCAACGTGGAGGAAGAAGGTCTAGTCGTCGCGTCTCAGGTTTCGGTGTCACTCCAGCCTGGGATAGTCACTCCGGTCCGTGGCCACGATGAAGGCCACGCGTGCGGCCTCTTGGGCATGATTTCGGGCGTCGGGTTCGCCAATGAAAATACGATGGGCGTGAGCGAGACGGAATTCCCGTCGAGACCTAAACAGAATGGAGCGCAGTATCTACGCCTGTTCTGCGCTGGATTCGCCTTCCGGCTCGGACTCCTTCACCAGGCCGTATTGCTTGAGCTTATATTGGAGGGTGCGGCGACTGATGCCGAGAGTCTTCGCGGCTTCATCGCGGTTGCTGCTCACGTGCGTGAGCGTTTGGCGGATGAGCAGTTTCTCCACGTCCGCCAGCGACATACCGGGACGCACGGTAAAAGTTGTCGAACTCTGATCATGCACGCGAAGGAAGTCGGGCAAATCCTCCACGCCAATGGTACCATCGTGACAGGTGAGCACCGAACGCTCTACGACATTGCGTAGTTGGCGTACGTTGCCCCGCCAGGGGAACCGCTGACAAAGCTGCATGGCTTCCGTCGAAAGTTTCTTGCCCCGCCGTTTGTGCTTGGTCGTGAAATGCTTCAGGAATGATTCGATGAGCAACGGAATATCCTCGGGGTGTTCGCGCAGCGGCGGGATCAAAATGGGAACGATCTGCAACCGATACAAAAGGTCTTCACGGAATTTTCCCGCGGTCACCGCTTCCTGAAGTTTTTTGTTGGTCGCCGCCACGACCCGGACGTTCACCCGGATCATTTTGGTGCCACCCACCATGCGAAATGTGCCATCCTCCAGCACGCGCAACAGGTCGCCTTGTCCTTTGGCAGACAGGTCACCGATCTCATCCAGGAACAAGGTTCCGCCGTCGGCCAATTGAAATCGGCCCGGCTTGTCCGCCACTGCGCCTGTAAACGCGCCCTTGACGTGGCCGAACAATTCCGCTTCGAGCAGCTGTTCCGGGAGCGCCGCGCAATTCACAGAGATGAATGCCTTGTCAGCGCGGGCGCTCTTCAGGTGAATTGAACGGGCCACCAGTTCCTTGCCTGTGCCGCTTTCGCCTTCGATAAGCACGGTTACTTCGCTGCGCGCGACTTCGTCAGCCAATTGCGTCACCTTGCGCATGCTCTCGCTCTCTCCCACGAACACGCCCGGCTCGGAACGCTTTTGCAACCGCAACCGCAGCTCGTTGTTCTCGGCGACCACGGCCTGAAATTCCAGGGCCTTGAGCACTAGCGCCCGCAATCGTTGCATATCCAGCGGTTTCGACAAATAGTCGTAAGCTCCCTCCTTCATGGCCGCGACCGCACTTTCCACCGTTCCATAGGCCGTCATCAGAATGAACAAGGTGTCATGGCTTTTTTGTCTAGCTTCTTTCAGCAATTGCAGACCGCTCATCTCCGGCATCTTCATGTCGGTGAGGATAAGATTGTAAAGCCGCTCATCGACGAGCTTCAACGCCGAGCGCGCGCCGTCGGCTGCATCTACCACGTAACCTTCGCGCCGCAGCGCTTCCTGAACGCCGACGCAAAGCCCTCGTTCATCATCCACCACCAGAATGTTGATTCTCGATTTATCCATCTGCGTTCTCTTTCTTCCGCAACGGGAGATGCACAGTGAATGCCGCGCCTCCATTGGCGGGGTTTGATACCTCGACCAAGCCGCCATGCGCGGTGATGATTTGCTGAACAATCCAAAGCCCGAGTCCGCTGCCTTCGGCTTTGGTCGTGAAAAACGGCTCGAAGATGGCAGACTGTTTCTCCGACGGAATTCCAGGGCCGGTATCACAAACTTCGATGGACAGTATCTCGCCCGTTTCATCCGTTCTCGCGATAACCTCCACCCGTCCATCCCGGTCGATGGCCTGAATCGCGTTGATGACCAAATTGACTAACGCCTGCGTGAGTGGGCCGGGATCCGCGGGCACGGATGGCAGGGTGTCTGGTAACGTAACGACTATCGCAATACCACGCACAGCCGCTTCGGGGCGCAGCAACTCGCAAACGTGGGCGACTATTTTCGTCACTTCGACCGGTTGCAGGTCCAGCGAGGACGGTCCCGCCAGACTGAGGAAATGCTTCACGATATTCTCCAGGCGGTGCAACTCGCCGTGAATGATTTCAAACCGCCCAGCGGCTTTTTCCCTCACTTGTTGTGTCGCTTGCCCCAGATCTTCCTCCAGTAACTGCACGTGGATGTCGAGCGAACTTAGTGGATTGCGAATTTCGTGCGCCAGGCGTGCCAACAGTCGTGACAACAAGAGCTGCTTCTCCTGTGTCGCCAGTTTTGTCACGTCTTGTCCCAACGCCTTCGCCAGAAGTTTTTCCACGGGCGAATAATAACCGGCCGCGACAATCTAAACCAGACCAAGTAAGAAAGGGTTCTCCATCTGCCGCGGCTCACCAGTGCTTCGCTCTGATAGGAGGCGTCGGTGGCAATGGTAAGTTTACGAGGAAAGCCGCGCGACCAGCATCAAAGCTCTGGTTCTGCATCAATTGCCGGGCTTCCTGCCTTTTGTCTACTTCTTGAGAAATCCGGCGGTCGAAGACAAGGAAGGAGTGCTCAAAGTTTTTGGCACGGGGCTCCAGCATGATAGCGCATCAGGGCTTCGCGTGGGGAAACGGAAATCTCTGTGTAACTTACGGTTACAGCATCGGCGCGGTGCATACAAGTTGAAAATGGGCCTGTTTCTGGTGCGTGGGAACGATGGAGCCTGCGCAACCAATCAAGGTTTCCTGCTGATTCTTGTTTTTGTGCCTGTCTGAATGTTCTCCCACGGACGCGCTGCGCTGTTGATTCGTCAAAGCCCGAAGAAATCCACTGCTGCGACTTCCAAGGGAGGTTCTTCCGAACAAGTTGTTTCAAGTTCCAGCGCCATTCAACGATCTCGCTTGTCGTCGGAAAAACACCAATAAGACGGAAAGGGTTAATTCGATTGAGCGGCAATCCGTATAGGGCGTCATCCGCCGAACCCGGCAAGATGGCCGCACTCGCGGAATTGACGACCTCACCCCGACTGACGCCTTTGCCGTCAACCCGCGCCGTGATGGAATACCAGTTGATGAGCACGAGGGTGGCGCCGTGGTCGTTCACGGCGATCCACGTTCCACCGCCGGGTTCAGATGGAGAGATTACACCGCGACCGTTCAGTCTCTTCTCTTTCGGGGGAAGCCCTGCAGGACGTGTCAGTTTTTCGTCGCGGTTCATCCCCAGGCAGTAGCCCCTTTGTCGCGCGATGAACGTGACGGTACACATTGCTTGCCTCAATCCGCAGCAGGATAAGTAGCGGCGAGACGAGAATACTCACGCCACTTTTGCCAAACGAGCGGGAGGTTCGTCGGCGCGCAGCCGCGCTTACGGTTCGCCGCGCCGATGGCAAAAACCAAATCCCACTGTCGGAAGAGCGTTTCGTAGGCGGCAAAGATTGAATTGCGCGCGTCGTAAATGCTGGTCGCTTCGGAAGCCGCGCCGTTCAGTTCGATGATTTGAAAGTTGCCTCCGGCTTTCAAATCCTCCTCGCGCGCGTAACGAATGTCGTAGCGTCCGATGAAAAAGCCGGTGAGCTTTTGTGAAATCTCGTCCATGCGTGATTCCAATTCTGGTGTGCAAAGCCTCATGCCGTCACGGAAGATGCAGCCTTGCGCATGATTGCCCGCCTCGACGAGTTTTAATTCCTCGCCAACTGGCAGCACTTCCCCCTGTCGCTCGCTGAAACGCTGGAGGTATTTATCCGCCATGAAACGGGCACGTGCGTTACGCCAAACCAGTTCCGTTACGGTAGATTTCCCGTCGCCGACGAGAACCGGGAACAGCTTTTCCGTGATAGCGAAGATGTGGCCGTGCGTTTCGTGCGGGAAGCGATAGTAGAAAATGCCGGCTTCCAGCGGGCCGGGTGCGTGGCGTTGGACAACCAGCGGCGCCGACGTTTGGCGCAAATAGGCTTCGGCCTGTTCCGCCGACCGAATCAGTTTGACGCCGGCACCTCGCTGGCCTACGTCGGGTTTGATGATGAATGGGAAATCGAGGCCGAGCCGCGAGCGAACTTCGTCGAGCGAGCGCAATCGCGCGGCTAGCGTGTCAGCGGAAATCAGGTCCGCTTCCGCCGTGAATTCGGGGCTGGTCAAGAACAATTCCTTGAGCGTCGCCATCTTGGATTCACCTACTATGCCGCCGGAAAAAATCCCGGGATTCGCGGCGGTTGGCACAGTCAGTCCGCGATATTTCAGCGCGAGCCACGCGCAGTAGATTCCGACGGGTGCATAGAACATCCAGGCGGGCCAGAATTCCCAATGCCGCCAACGACCGACGCGCGTCGTGAAACGACGAAGATCGAAATTGGCAAAAGCGCGACGAAGCAGTTGCAGGGTGGTGAACAAAAGCACGCCGATCCCGAGCAGGAGCAGCCCCGCGTGCTTGTAAGTGCCGAGCCAGTTGGTGAGTCGTTCACCAAAAGTTTCCGCGAGAAACAGTACCGCCACTGTCCAGACACACGACGCAACGCCGGTGATGAGTAGAAAGCGCGGCAGCGGCACGCGCAGGAATCCGGCGGCGAGATACGTCGGCAGTCGAGCGCCGGGGAGAACGCGGCTGAAAATCAAAATCGGGGTGCCGCGTTCGGCGAACCAGCGTTCGCTATTCGAAACTTTGGAGGCGAAGCGGCGGAGTGACGAACGCTCGAACCATCCGCGTCCGGCGTAACGAGCGAGCGCGTAGAGACCGGCGTCGCCCATCCAGATGCCGAGGAAACACGCAATAAAGGCCGCGGGCCAGGAAATGTCACCGGTTGCGAGCAAAAGACCGGCTCCCACGGCGGCCACGTCTTCCAAAATAAACGTGCCGAGGAAAAATCCAGCGGCTTTCGCGAAAGGAATCCATTCTGCGATGGCTGACGGGGAAAGTGGGAGGGTTTCGGTCATTGAACTCAGGCGGTAGCTTTGGAGGTTTCGACCTGATGCTTGAGTGTTGACGGGGCGACGCCGAAGCCGGGAGGCATACGCAGGCCCATTATTCCGCCCATGATGCCGATCAAGGCATAGTGATGGACCGCGTGCGCGACGGCATACATGATTTCGCGACCCACGGTGGAAGCAGAAACCTGGGATCCGGTCTCGGCGTAGCTAGTTCTACAGGTCACGTTGAGCTCGCGGGGCAGACACTCAGGCGACAGGGCCTGGAGAGCTGTGCGGAGATCGCGGGTCGCGTTCAGAGCGGCGAAGCGATCGTTTTCGACCAGGGTTCCGCGTTCGCGATGGTCGTAATTCAGGTCGCCACTATGGGCAGCATCCAGCAAACTGCGGAAGTGGTCGAGGCAATGTCGATAATGACTGCCGATGCTGGCATTAAAGGCGGCTGGCAGCCGGGTGGTATAGTTGTCGTTCTCGAGTTCACCAAGGAGGTTTTCACCCTGAATCAGAATTTCGACTGCCGATTGAATCAGAGCCTGGTTGCCTGCAAGTGATTGAAGATTCATCGTCTGCAAGTTCGTCGCTGCGGCGAACGGTCCTTACAAGCTATTAACCGTTTTACCGTTTTTGTTGACCAGGCCGGGCCAGTTCACCTTGGCTTTGGCGAGATTGCCCTGGGTGTCCTTGTTGAAATCGTTTCGGACGCTTTTGCTGTATTGGAGGATCAGGCGGCCGTCCACGATTTGAAAGGCATCCACGTCAATTTCTACGAGTTTGTTGCGGGAAACGCCATAAGCGCAGTAACCGCCGAATACGGGTTCGTATTTGGCGGGGTCCTTATCGAAGAGGTCTTTGTGTTCCTTCGAGGAAAAGAGGTAAGTAGCGCCGTCATGCTTGCTCGTGAACTCCGCCCGTCCTTTGACAGGTTTATGGTCGGTGAAGAACGCGACAGGATCGTAGCCCTGGATGGCGACACCGGCTTTGTCGAGGTTGAGAAGGGTCTTGGGCTGGGCAAGCAATGGGGTGGCGAGTGATACAGACAATAATAGCAAAGCAAGTTTTCTCATATGAAGGTTGGTCGGCGGACCGGAACCAACCTTACAAAGCTTCAGGCAGAAAAATGGAGGCGGTATGACGGTCCCTTCTGGCTCTTCCGTCCCATTGCCTCCGGCGAGGCGCGGCGCAATGTTCGCGGCGCATGAGAAGCATTCCGTTTCTGGTAAGAACTGTGAGCGCGGGCCTTGCATTGACGGTTAAGGGCCTTGTTCTCGTTTGCATAGTTGCATGGTCAAGCTGCGTTGGTTACGCGGAGGAGAAGACCGCGCCACGATTTAAAGCCGTCGCGTTCGATTACTTTGTCATTTTTGATCCGAATTCGGTGCTTCCCGAGGTGGAGAAGGTCTTTCCAGGCAAGGGCGCGGAATTCACCAAGCAGTGGCGCTCCAAACAGTTTGAGTATGGATTCCTGCGGTCGATTACGTTACGCCATGCAGATTTTTTCAAGGTAACCGAAGACGCGCTCGTCTACACAGCCGAGGCGATGAAACTCGATTTAAAGCCTGAAACGCGAAAGAGGCTTCTGAATGCATATCTTACGTTGAAGCCATGGCCCGATGCCGTGGATGCGTTGCGGAAGTTGAAAGCCTCTGGGGTCCACATCATCACGATCGCAAATTTCAGCGGGAAAATGTTGCGAGCAAATGCCGAAGGCGCAGGAATAACGGATCTCTTTGACGAGTTGTTGAGCACCGAGGTCAATGGCACGTACAAACCCGATCCTCGTGCCTATGCCCTTGGGATGGAGAGGTTGAAGCTCAAGAAGGAGGAGATTGTCTTCGCAGCATTCGGAGGGTGGGATGCTTACGGCGCAAAGAACTTTGGTTACCAAACGTATTGGGTGAACAGATTCAGTCTTCCCGTGGAGGAACTGGGTATTCAGGCCGATCAGACTTCAAATAATTTGGATGGGTTGCTCAAGTTTGTGTTAGGTCGGCCTTGAGGCGGCGTCTTTTCGCGGCAGCGAGCGAGGAGTTGATGCTGCGTGACCGCGTTCAGTCGTGCGGCCTTTGGAACCCGGAAACTTGCAGCGTTTTCAATTCCGTCCCCCGCCTCCAATTCCAACTGCATTGCAGTCGCGATTTGGGAGCCGAGGGTCCAAAACGGACACCAAATTTCGCCCTCCGTTTATCTGTGCGTGACGATCGACCCCGAGCGCCCTACAGCGCCGTTGTGCTGAGCCCGCGTGCGAACTTTTTAGCGCCGCATTATCGCGCCATCCATGAGCGGTTGCGAACTGGAGGCAAAATCCTCCATCATGAACGCGTTTGAAGTCCTTCATGCCGCTGCGGGCGAAATCTTCGAAGTTTCCCTCGGCTCGAAAAACTATTTCTTGTCGTGGCGAGCCACGGAACGCGTAAAAAACCAACAGCACAACGATGACCCAGACAAGGGATGCAATGACGGCGGAAGCGACGGAAGTTAACACCGCGTCCTGGACGGGACGTGAGCGAACCGCCGTTGCCACGGCAGCCGCGAAATACAAGGTGAACACAGTCCCAAACTCCACCAAGCCCATCCGGCTGTTGTTGGACGGCAGGTAAATGTACTCCAGGATTATTTCACCGCCCAAAGACGGCGCCTGCCAATAGCCCGAAAGTGACCGCCCAGCGCAAGATGCCCGGATGGCGACGGTGCAGGCGACTGGGGCAGAAGGCCGCTAACCCACCGTAGGCCATGAGGATCAGTGAAGCCGCCGCTACGCTGCCGAAGGAGGTGGCAGGGATGAGCAAACGACCAACGATTACCAGGGCCAGTGCCAGCAGTACAGCGGATAGCAGACCCAGCCGGAGGTAGCTCGCTAGAACACCGGTGTCGGTCGTTTGCATGTCACAAATCCAATCATACAGCCATTCAAAGAGGCTCGATCTGCCGCCCCGAAAAGATCACGAGCGCCGATCAGGAGTTTGAGTCATCGAATTCAAGCTATCACAATCTTCCCAACCAGAATGTGTGCAAACGGAACCAACCCCGCTTTTTGTAGTGTTTTTCTGGAAGCGAAGTTGCTCGGATCGCAACGCGCTGCTGGGATTCCTCCCATCGCGTAAGCGATTCGTTTCAGCTCCTGCACAAGGTAAGCGCCTAGACCGCGTCGCCGGTACTCCTCGTTGATCTCCATGGCGACATCGCAATAGGGATGATTGTAGTGAAACAGGAGGGCTCCGCTGCCCACGGCCTTTGCGTTCAACTCCAGGGTCCACTGGCTCTGGCCTGCACGCTCCTGAAAACAACTCACGGATTCGGTTTCCGATGTTACGCGCTTCAGCACCGCGCCCTGAGCTGGCAAAGAGGTTGTTAACTCATCACAAAAGACGATCTTCTCACTCGCAAGATCGGAACCGTAAGTGTGAAGCATCACGGCCAGCAGGATATCGCTCGTCTGCACTTCGAAAAAGTGGGCGCCACTTGCGACAACAAATGCTTCGAAAAAATCAAACGCGCGCCCGCGCGCTTCGGGTAACAGATAGAATTCGAACACCGTCGGCTTGTCCTTCCACGGCCCGCTAATGGCAATGGAACCAAAGCCGGCCGTGCGGCCGTCGAGTTGCAGCAAATACGATTTCGTCCAACCAGCGCGTGCATGAATTGAATCGTGGACGATCTGCCCGTTTGCTTCAGTGCGGTAACGAACGCGCAAAGGCAAAGTGTCCTGATTAGATGCGAGGGCAATCGAGATTGGCATAGTCTCAGTCAACAGCATTTTGTCTCCGGGCGAAACGGCTGGCTCCCCTTCGCTGCACTGTCTTCGAACCGCAATTTCCTCGCAAGAGTCGACACATATAAGGAGGTGAACTTGTTCAGCGGCGTTGCCTTGTCGTCCCAACCATCTTCGTACAGATCGCAGATAACGAATCCCGCTGCTAATTGGCCTCCGATCTGGTGCTCGAGGGTGTGCCCAAACTCATAGGCCAATCCTTCTTTCGTGATCTTTTCCTTCCTCTCCTCGGGGAGGCTTTTCAGATCCGAATACGGCAATGAGTATTTCACTTGCAGAACGCCCGTCTTCTCTGCCTCTTCATGATCAAACAAGAAAAATAACGGATTAATAAATCCTGATAGCAAACGCCCGTTCCATTTCAAGACGCGAAAGCACTCCGTCCAAACAGGTTCGAGGTTCTCAGCAAACACGTTCGACACTGGATGAAATATCAAATCGAAACTTTCAGAATCGAAAACCGATAGATTCGCCATATCTCCGCGCACCGTATGCAAGACAAGCGAATCTCGTTCTGCGACAAACCGATCCTTGGACAGTTGCTCGTCAGAATTATCAAAGCTCGTGACAGTAGCGCCCGCCGCCGCCAAAATGGGTGCCTGCTGTCCACCGCCCGACGCAAGGCATAAAACGCTTTTTCCTTTCACGTCACCAAACCATCCGGGCGGAACGCTCTTGTTGGGAGTGAGGATAACGCTCCAAACGCCCTGCCGAGCTGTCTGGATTTCATCGGAACTGACGGCCTGGCACCAGCGGCTGCCAGCCTTGGACTCTTTGTTCCATGCCGCCCTATTATGTGCCACGACATCTCTAACTGGCATAACGAAAACGCTCAGCGACCTGCCGCCAAGCCCTGGAGGTGGGAACCCAGACCCGACCGGTGCACGTGAAGTAAAAGTTAGGCCGCATTTGCATCTGGTCTTTTTGTGGCAAAGATCAACACATTTCCATCTGGATCACGAATACCTGTCTCGCGAGTCCCCCATGTTTGATTCGTCGGTGCTAGTTGAACTACCGCACCTCGCGCGGAAACCTCCTCATGCAGCAGGTCCACGTCGACAACCCAGAGAAATGCGTCTGTCATTCCTGCCCGCTCCCGCTTGAATGACTGCAGATGAAGCCAAACCCCATCCCGAGCGACTCCGAGATAACACGGGTCACCCTTGTTCGGGTCGGGTCGGTAAGCGAACATTTTTTGAAATCCAAGGATGCGACAGTAATAGTCTTCCGATCGCACCGAATCCGAAACCGCGATGACTGGGATGGCGCTGGTAATCATGTAAACGAAATCGGTTTCATGCTGTTGTCAACCACTTCACTTCGGTTCCCATAGCTGAATTGGATTACCTTCGGGGTCGCACAGCCGAGCGAATCGTCCGTTCGGGTATGTCCCCGCATCAACGGAGACATTAATGTTTGCAGCCCGAAGCTGCTCCACCATCGCGTCTAGATTGCCAACACGAAAATTGATCATCCACTGTTTTTCACTTTGGCCGAAATAATCTGTGTCATGCGGAAATGGGGCAAAGACAGTCGGCCCGCCCTCCTGCGACCAAGGCTTCTGGCTGTAATCCCCAGGCCCAGGGTCAATTCCTAGATGCTGCTGATACCACCGACCCAAGTCCGCAGGGTTTTTTGAGCGGAAGAACAGCCCTCCAATTCCGGTGACACGTTGCATATAGTTGTCTGGAGATTCTAGACCGCAATGGAAAGGCCCATCGCTTTGGCCGCGCGCACGGGATCGAAATACTCGCGGATGAATGCTATCTTCCCGTCGGCTACGCGGAGAAAAACCACATAATTCTGTCGATAAACGCGCCCGGTAGATTTGATGATCCCCTCCGCCTCTACCTCGCCGACTGCACCTGCAGGATCCACGAATGGGTGAATAGCGAGATTGAAGAAGCGGAAGCGCTCAACCGCGCCTCGAAACCACGTAACGTGGCGCACGACCTCGTCCCGTCCGGACAGTCGCGCGGGATGGCCGACCGACGGTGCATAGGCTAGCTCCCATAAAATGTCGTCGGCGATTAACGTCTCCCAGCGTGCTGCGTCATCGACGAGTGTCTCGATGTGTCGTTGCAGGAGGTCGGTGGCGATTGTGGTCATATTGGATTCGACAGTTGCGCGCTCAAATGACTGTGAGTGCGTCTTGAGGAAACATACCTTCAATCACTTTTCCAAAAACCAAAATGGATGGGTGACTACGCCGCCGCGTGCTTCCCAGAGTTTCTTGAACGGTACGCGCTCGACGTGGCCGTCCAGTAACGCGGTGTTTGCCCCGAAATTGTGGACCGTGGGGCGCGCGTGATTGAACGGCCAGCCCGGGTACGCCGCGAAACTGTCCAGCATCCCATCGTGCGTCATGTCCACAGTAAAGTAGTAGTTCTGCTCCGCCGGGCTATAGACGTAATAAAACGACGTGTCCATGAACATCAACGCTCCAGCGGGCCGCTTGACACGCGCTCCCTTGAGCGGCGGCATGTTGCCGTTCGGCCCTTTGCGATAATAAAACGGTCCGCTCAACGGTTTACCGTAGGCGCCGAAGTTCACCCCGATCCAACAGTTCCACTGGTTCGGGCTGATCTGTGAGTCTGGCGCGGTGCAAAATGGTTCGCGGCCGAAACTGCCGCCCGGACATTTCCGCATCTCCCAGGTGTACACCGTCGAGTAGACGTAGTTGGAACCCGTCAGCTTCGAGACGTAAGGAGCCAGGGCGTCGAACACGTAGGGCTTATCATAGGCCGCAAAATCATCGGCGAAATACGGGATGGCATCGTCGTTGTCGCCCTGGTACATGACCAGCGCCATGACCCACTGTTTCATGTTGGAGGCACAGGTGATTGTGTGAGCTTTGGCCTTGGCCCTCGACAATGCCGGCAGCAACAAGGCCGCCAGGATCGCAATGATGGCAACCACAACCAACAGTTCGATCAACGTGAAACCTCTGGCAGGCAATCCCTTGACCGACGCTCTGAGGTTCAGCGCGTATTGCTTCTTAGGGTTCATCTGTTAACGATTTTGCGCCTGCCTCAGCCGCTTGCAAGCCCATCCTTCAGGTTTTTGGGGCGTCGCGCGCTGGATTACATTCTTAGATTAGATCCCTCCCATCGCTCTGAAAAGAATCTTGACAAACCAAGACGTAAACTTAGGTTTCGGTTTCACATCAACAATTGTTTTGGCTCGCGGGAGGGCGTGTAGTTGGGTGGAGAGACGATTATCACGGACAGCTTGATATCCCCCCCACACTTACAAATGCCACAGCAGTTGCCGCGGGGTACTGGCGTAGTGTCGCGGTTCGGGTCGACGGGACGGTTGTTGCCTGGGGGATAATATCATCTTTGGTCTGAGGGAGTCCCCTGGTGAAACACCACTTCCCATCGACCATCCCGATTTCTCCAGATTGAGCTCCGCAGTGAGTGAGACACCCTGTCTGAACCCGGAAACCTGCAATTGCCACGGTACGTTACGAGGGCTACATCCGGTGCCAAACACTTCACGAGGAACTCGTCCAACCAAATCTGGACCGCTGGTTGACTCTGAAGGACATCGATAATCTGTCCCTTGTCAAAAACTCTCCCGGAGCCGCCAAACTCTTGAAAGTCGTCCGCGAGCAATCGGGCAAGTTGCTCCGGAGAATGGCGAATCTCGGGTTTCGCCAGGGACTCCTCCAGCGTACGTAGATGCTCACGAAGAGCTGGCTCAGCATTCATGATGTCGCGAGGTATACCAATATGGTTTTGACGCGGAACGACCCTGTGCTCAGCACGGCCAGGACCACCACCAAGGCAGAGGCAAGCCGATCGCTAGGACCAACGCCAGCGCCAAACCGGTGTACCCAACACCCCACAACGTGGCAAGCGAATCGTGCCGGCTTCGCAGCGCCGAGTATTCTGGGTGATTTAAAGGGTGAAACCTTAAAACGCATCAACAGCAAACTTCTTTACCAATTTCGTCAGTTCGATGCACATAGGCCCGCTATATTTCGTGTGAGCGACGACGCGTCCCTCATCATCTATAGTGAACAGTGAACTTGCATACTCCGTGTAGCTCACGCCTCCGACTGTTGCTATACTATCTGGACGATTCAGTCCTATCACGATTTCTTTGACAATGACTTCTCCGCCAACCGTCCTGATTCTCTGAGCCTCTTTCAATGAAATCAGCAGATACTTGCCTGCAACTGTCTGGCGGTACTGCTCATGAAACTTGGAAATGTTCCAGTCCAAAACTCCTGCACGGGAATTGAAGTTCGAGGTTTCCAGCAATTCCAAAGCTTTTGAATGCAGCTTCCGATTTGCCTCTTGGGTTAAAGGTGTTTGCTTCCCAAAATACAATGCCACGGTGTAATCGGCTACCAATGCGGCTGGCTGATTCGTTTCTGCGCAGGCCATGCTCGTGACCACAGTCACAATCACAATGCCAAGAATAAGTTGCTTTCGTGGGGTCATATTCAGGATTGGATCGAGTTTTGCCTCAGTGCGTTCAATCGAGTTCTCGTTAGGCCGACGGCTTTGTGTCTCTCTTGAAAGCATACGAAATCGCTCCACCAACTCCCATGATGATGGCCATGAATATCGCTCCACCAATCCACTGAGGAATGGTAACACCAAAAAAAACGACATTGACGAGACTGGTAAGCCAGGCTCCCAGAGCCACTAAGCCGAGGTGACTCCATCTGTCACGCGGTGCTAAACAACCGGCGATAGTGAAAGCGACTGTGCCAAGCAAAAGATTGGAAACCATGATTGCGAGCATGAAACGCTGGGCGTCCCGCTGTGGACCTCCTGTTGCAATGCCTGCAACAAATCCCCCCATCGCTGTGAGAACCCAGACTATAACAACGTCACGGATGATCGGCCCGGCACGCACTCCCCGTTCGGTCGGTGGCGGTGGCTGAGCGATCGGTGGTGGAGTCGCGGTGTCCATATTGTCAGTGTGGTCGGCCTAACACCGGACATCAAGGGTGCGGGGCCGTGATGTTCGAGTGAAACAGAACCGCAATCCCGCGCCCGGTGCCTGTGCCACGTTAACGTTTTGATTTTTCGTCGCCATTGCGTAGCTGAACGTGAGGGTACAGCCGAACGATCTCGCGTTCAAGGAGTTCAAAAAGGTCTTTGATCTGTTTGGCACTGGGTCTGCGCGAAATGGAAAACTCGAACGCAAAAGGAGCGGAGCGCGGCGTGCAGTAAAATTCCTTCCGGCCGGGCATCACACCGAGTTGTGCAATTTCGTTCCAGGAATAAGACTGCGTTCCGTACGAGACACCTTCAGAGGTTATGCTCAGCGTGGTGCTCTCCGCATTCGCTGCCAGCTTTAGAAGCCAGGATCCCGCGGCAACGAAGAACAGTGCGAAGAAGTAGTTGAGAATGAAGCTGAGGTCTCGAGGTGAGATTGCGGTAAGCACGGTGATAGCAATGCCAAAGCCCAATAGGAGCAGGCCGAGAATAGCGGTGAAACGCTTTGTGCTGTGGCTAGCTGAAAAATAAATGGTCACGTTTTCGCCGCTAACGATGCGCATTACTGACGGGCCAGCGCGTTCGATATGCAACCTAGGGTCGCTCCCGCCGTTGCCTGCAGCACCGTTTTGTTTCCGCTCAATGCTACTTTGATCGTTTAGCTGCTCTGCAATTTGTAATGATGCCGACCATTTAATTCGGAGCGCTTACCTTTGATATAGACCTTTATGCGCACGGTCTTAGAGTTTCTGTCCAACGCGATGAAACTCTTGTCGTCAATTCCGCTCCAAGGATCCCCCGATGAGCCGAGGATTTCAAAATCGCTCGCTGAGTAATGATCCTTGATTCCGTGAAGCTTGATCTGGGCATCTGTTTCCGTCGCTTTGCCGGTGTAGAATCCGCAGATACCAGGCAGGAGCCCGGCGCCTGAGGTTCTAAGCGTGAGTGTTTGTGGGTCTTCGGCGGAAGCAAGAGTGTTGGGATGCCAAATCACGCAGCCGGTCATGAGGGGTGAGAAGATTAGCAGGAGTAACCCGAGAGGCTTCATGTTTTTGAGAACCTGTAGCAGCGTATCCGACATGTCGGCTCCAAACAAGCGCCAGGTAAATCACGCAATCGTAACCCCTACCGACCCTGATGATTCAGGCCGTGATTAGTGGGAACAAATCTCGAAGCAAGTGCGAAGAACTCACGCCTAGCTGCACCCGAGACTCTCGCCGCAATTGAGGCACTTATAGCATGCGCCATTGCGGACGGCGACGTGGCCGCAGTTGGGGCAAGTGGGCGCGTCCTGCTGAAAATGGGCGATCGAATCGTTCAGGGATTTCACCGTGCGGGAAGCTAAGGCCTCGCTGGCCTGACCGTTGGCCAGGCCCTCCAGAGATCCTACATCCAATACATCCGTATCTTCAGAGATGGGCAACTCAGGTACCGGCCGGTTTACTTTTTTTTTGACCTCTTCGAGCAACCCGGGCATTGACAGCTCGGGCTGATTACGGTTGGGCGAATTGGCTTCGCGATAACCAGGAATGAATTGGATCGCCATCCAACGAAACACGTAATCGGTAATCGAGAAGGCGTTGCGGATCTCAGCATTCCTGGTGAAGCCAGACGGTTCGAATCGCTGATGCGCAAACTTTTTCACCAGCGCTTCCAGGGGCACGCCATATTGCAAGGCCATGCTCGTCAACGTGCCGATCCCGTCCATCAATCCGCCGATCGTCGAGCCTTCCTTGGCCATGGTGATGAACAATTCTCCCGGCTGGCCATCATCGAACAAACCTACCGTCAGATAGCCTTCGTGCCCGGCAATATCGAACTTATGGGTGATGGACGTGCGCGTATCGGAAAGACGCCGTCGCAATGGTTTTCCAGCCTGAGCGCGCAATTGAGCAGTTTCAGCTTCCAATTCCTTTAGACGTTCTTCCAATGACACCGGCTCGGAGGTTGTGCCGTTGCCGCTCTTTTCATTGGTTCGTTTGGTGTTCAACGGCTGGGAACGTTTCGAACCATCGCGATAAATGGCGACGCATTTCAATCCCATTTTCCATGCCTGAACATAGGCATCGCGAATGTCCGCCACCGTGCTGTCGGCGGGCATATTTACCGTCTTGGAAATAGCTCCACTGATGAACGGTTGTGCCGCCGCCATCATCTTAAGATGCGCCATGTACTGGATGCTTCGCTTTCCGCGATACGGCTTGAATGCGCAATCAAACGTGGACAGATGTTCCGGTTTGATTCCGCTGCGCACAGGCTGGCCGTTCTCCTCGACATCTTCAATGGTGTCGAATTTCTCGACGTGAGCAACGATTGCTTCGCTCTCCTGAGTGCTGTAGCCAAGCCGACGCAAACCTTCGGGCACGGTGCGATTGACAATTTTCAAAAGTCCGCCTCCCGCAAGCAATTTGTATTTCACCAGGGCGATATCTGGTTCGATCCCGGTGGTGTCGCAATCCATGAGGAAAGCAATCGTTCCTGTTGGCGCAAGAACAGTCACTTGCGCATTGCGATAGCCGTTCTTTCGGCCACGTTGCAAGGCCGCATCCCAGCAGTGACGCGCTTCTTCTTTTAAATAGTGAAATTCCTGGTTTGGCTGAATCTCTTCCACTGCATCCCGGTGCAGCTTAATCACTCCGAGCATCGATTCAACATTGCTCGGCGCCAATGGCTTTTGCACATGGGCGCAGCGTGGATCGCGATAACCCTTGAATGCTCCCATGACGCCGGCGATCTCAGCAGATTGCTCATAAGCATGTCCAGTCATGATCGCGGTGATCGCGCCCGCCAATGCCCGGCCGCCATCAGAATCGTAGGGTAACCCATAACTCATGATCAACGAGCCCAGGTTGGCATAGCCAAGTCCCAGCGTGCGGAAAATGTGAGAATTCTCTGCCAGCGCTTCTGTCGGATAGCTGGCGTTGTCCACCAAGATCTCCTGGGCGGTGATGAAAATGCGCACCGCCGCCTTGAACCGTTCGACATCAAAAACGCCATCCTCACCCTTAAACTTCATCAGGTTTAACGAGGCCAGGTTGCACGCGGTGTTGTCCAAAAAGACGTATTCGGAGCAGGGATTGGTCGAATGAATCGGCTCGGTGCCTTTGCACGTGTGCCATTTCTGGATCGAACCGTCATACTGCAAACCGGGATCACCGCAGATCCAGGTGCCTTCCGCTATCTTGGTCAAAAGTTTGCCGGCATCTTTCTTGTCGAGAGGCTGTTTCTTGGTCACCGAGTGGGTCCACCAATCTTTTCCCTCGATCGCGGCCTGCATGAAAGCATCGCTGGCCCGGACCGAAAGATTTTCATTTTGATACATGACACTGCCATAGGCATCGCCATTGTAAGAGCCATCGTAGCCCTGCTCGATTAACGCCCAGGCTTTCTTTTCTTCCTTTTGTTTGGCGTCGATGAATTCTTCGATGTCACCATGCCAATCGCGCAGCGTGTTCATCTTGGCTGCCCGGCGGGTTTTGCCGCCGGATTTCACCACGTTGGCAACCTGGTCATAAACTTTCAGGAACGACAACGGCCCGCTCGGACGGCCTCCGCCACTCAGTTTCTCTTTGCTGGAGCGGATGGGAGAAAGATCTGTGCCCGTTCCGGAACCAAATTTGAACAGCATCGCCTCGCTATGAGCCAGGCGCATGATCGATTCCATGTCATCCTGGACCGATTGAATAAAGCAGGCGCTGCATTGCGGGTATTCGTATTGGGTCTTTGCCCGTTCCGGCTTGCCGGTCTTGTGGTTATAAAACCAATTACCTCGGCTGGATTGGCTGCCCACTCCGTATTGATGATAAAGGCCGACGTTGAACCAAACGGGAGAATTGAAAGCGCCGTATTGATTGATGCAAAGCCACGTCAATTCGTCGCAGAACACCTCGGCATCCGCTTTGCGAAAATACCCATCCTTCACACCCCAATCTGTAATTGTCCTGGAAATGCGCTTGATGAGTTGGCGCGCTGATGTTTCCCGCTCTGAGGTCCCTTGTTCACCGTAAAAATATTTTGAGACGACAACTTTGGTTGCCAATACCGACCAGGACTTCGGCACTTCGACATTTTCCTGCTTGAAAATGACTTTGCCGGAATCATCGGTAATTTCGGCTGTGCGCCGTTCCCATTCAATCTGATCGAAAGGATGCTTATCTGGACTGCTGAAAACACGCTCGATGGGCAGAGCTTTTTTATTCGACTGACTACTGCCCTTAGGAGTAATGCTGACCGTAGGGGTGACGGCTCGGCGGCGATTTTGAGTGGCAGACGACACAACTTCTTCGCTCAAATCTTTCATGCTTTTCCTTTCAAATCCAGGTTCAATTATTGTTCGTAACAGTCATCAACCGGGTCGGTTTACCCGATCAGCTTCCAAATTTTACGTCTTCCAACGAGTCAAAGCCCCTTATGGAGGCTTTTGGTAAGACCCCCATTAGTGGGGAATGTAAAAAATTTAACCCCCACATATTGGGGAGACAAGATATTTCTAAAAAAAATTGCATAAAATTTATTACTATTTGGAAACAGGAGTTTTAGAGAAAAATTGTCCTTGCGGTAAGTGTCCTTTGATGCGTTAAGTGCGATTCTATCGAGCTTGCGAGAAACCTTGATTAGCAGGGGGCGAAATCGGTCAGTCAGTACCATTAACTTTGGTCATCTTCGAAAAATTTCGAGTCAACACCTCCCAGCTCCCAGACAGTAGTTTATGGCACCCAGCGTACCCGATAAAAGAGTTGGCCGGTATTAGCGGGGCGAATGTTCGTTAGCGCCACTGGGGAGTTGGTCAAAAAAATCGTCGTAAGCGAGTCCCATGACTGGAGCAAGTTAGAACTGGTCTCAACCTGATAGGTGGTGCCGGTCGTGGCAGATAGCCGGAGCCCCGTCTGATAGTCGAACGTGAGTTGCGGCGGGTCCACAGCATAGTCCGCTTCAATGCTCAGGGTTTTACCGCAGATAAGATCAAGATTGGTCGAATATACAGGAAGCGACCAACCATACGCTCTGTCGAACTCCAAGGTCGTTTGATTTGTCTGTCCAGCCTGGCAAGAGTCAAAATCCACATCGGCAGTTGTAAATTCCTGCCGCGTCCCGCCACGCCATTTGGCGCCGGCCCGAACTGCCGCCTCAGGGCCCAGTTTGACTATCAGTTTCCATGACCCGGCGCTCGAGGACCCTCGGTCAATCCGAATCACGCCCCCGCCCGTATGGTTGCCCCCGTCACTTCCGCTGGCTTCAGCCCGGTTGATCAAATCCACCACTGCACTATCGATGACCCGCACCAGCGTTTCAGCGGCTCCTCCCAGGTATATCCCTGCCGGATAATACGTGCCATTAGTCCATTGCACATACAGAGGTCCTCCGCTGTTGCCAGGGAAACTTCTGATCGCATCGGTGACGAATACCTTGGGATTGAGGAAGCGAAAAACCAGTCTTCCCGGCGGCGTCGCGTGCATTTTCCCACAGTTGCCCGTGGTCTGAGGATCGAACGGATAGCCCACCAGCATCTTGTTCCAGTCATTCAGAAAATGCTCATTATCCAACCCAGCATCTGATGATAGGTAACCTCCAAAACCTCCCCGTCCCGGACGATTGGCATCATACTCCGATTCCACAAAATACAAAGCTGCAGCATCCAGTTGCTGCGATGCTCGCGTGGAAGAACCCGGACTTGTGCCAGCACGTAGGTCGTTAGTTCGTTGCGCCGCGTAGCCGGAAAGCACGTACCACCCTCGCGGAAACTGGGGTGGAGCTGCATTATCGCTTCCATGCTTTTGAAAAAACCACCGTGCTCCAGGCACCCAGTCGAGCGAATAATCATCAAACAAACCGTGCGCGACCGTTAGCACAACTCGCTCTTTGACCACCACGCCGCTGCTGAAGCCCGCTTCGGTCTGAATCTGACCATTATAACGAAACGGCCAGTTCGCGTTGGTCACCCCATTGAAACTCAACACATGTGGCAGCAGGACTCCAGAACTGTCAAGTTCCAGATAAGAGGCCGATAGAGTGCTTTGTGCATTTCCAAGCACTGTCACCTCACGGTCCAGTGGAGCGGCGAAATTCGGGATACTCTTGAACTGCACAATATGCACCCCCGCAGGAAGGTTCGACACTATCTGACCGCTATCATGCCAAACGCCGCTTTCCTCGCCCAACACATGCCATTGACCGCGATTGGTTTCGTCCGAGGATTGGGAAACGTCGATTGGTGTAAGACCAACAGACAACCGTCCCGTGCTGGCATCGGGCTTGGCCTTGTACGAAAGACTCACGGCCAGGTTTGTTCCAGCGCGGATGGCCACCTGCACAACTCCCAAATCGTAGTAATTGGTCAACGGTTTAAATTCCATTTCGTAAATCGTTGCCTCTAGGTTGCTAACCACCTGACCGGAATTCCTCCAGTCCAATTCTCCTGCCAAACGCCACTGGCCAAAAGACGGCTCTAAATTGACTTGCAGCCCTCCGCGCAATTCTGGGCCAGGTGGTTGATCGGGTGGCCGGCTAGTTGTAAACGATTTGGTCTCCCCAAACGGTTCATCATCGATTATGACTACCGAAGCTGTCGCTGGATAGGCCAGCCGTGCGCCACCAGTTGCATTGGTCAACATCAGCCAAAACGATTCTTCCCCTTCAAATTCCGCATCATCGTTGATAAAGACCAAAAAGCTCTTGTTGGTTGGCCAGCTTGGGAAGCTCAGTGTCGCGGATGGGTTGATGGCATAGTAGTCGCCCGAGTCCGAGTCGTAGTCGTAGCTGACCGCTAATGCATCAGCAGTCACAACATTCACATTGGCGGGCCCCTCGCCAAGCTTGTGGATTGTCACCTGGACTGCATTGCTGTTTTCCGCCACACGATATTCCGCGGCAGAGAAACGGAAGATAGGCGACTGGGGCGCGCTGAGATTCAGGGTGGACCATCGCGTTCCGGCGCCATCAGGAGCATCGTTTAACGCCGAAACAGCCGAGACCGTGCCGTTGGTGGCTCCTTGGAAAACCACTCCGCTTTCCCCTTGTTGAATCGTAATGAAATCACCGGGATGGATCTGGGTCTGGCCGTCGCTTTGATAGAGCGTGCCTCCCGTGATCCTGATAATTCGGAAATGAGTGACTTCGTACCCATCCTCAGGATTACGAAGAATCAGCAAATTCGTGGCCGATCGTTTGACCATGGTAGGAGCATCAGCAATGGGGATAAAGCCAAGTCCAGTAGCGCCCAGATATACATCTCTTCCTACGGCCAGGAACGGTACGTAGCCAAGTACATAACCGTACCCCGGCTGTGAAATAATCAAACCCACTCTTGATGCAGTCGCCTCCAACGGAAAGTTCCAACGTTCATCCATTGCCCCGGTGCCGGATGTATCCAGCTTCACGATATTGGTGATGAATCCCCCCCAACCGTTACTAAAAGTGCCGTAAGCGTAAAGGTTTGTTCCACTGACTCCCAATAAAACAGGTGGCGGACCCGTCTGTGCCAAAGGAGGGCTCCACAAAGGTTCGGGAGCTCCAGAGCCCTCCGCGTTGAATTTAGCAATGAGCTGGTTATTCGACGAACTCGGGTTGAAACCAGAACTGGAGAGGTAAAGATTTGTTCCGCTTAGCGCCATTTTGGTCAAAGGGCCCGGGAAAGCCATATGGGCGCCCGGATTCCAGACACTGTCCGCGTTCCCTCCTGCTCCGGGAAGCAATTTGGCAATTCCGGCTATCCCATTGGTTTGGTCGAATATGATGAAGCTTCCCATCACAAAAAGACCTGTCTCTGTTGCAGCCATAGAAGTAATGCCTGCCAGATCATCCCAAACTACAATGTTGGTGGGGTTCCATGTGGCATCCATCAGACCAGAGGTCGCGCTCAGCCTGGTAACTAAGCTTTTGAATGGTAAAAAGGAAAAAAACTGCCTCAAAGCCAAATAGAGGTTTGTGCCATTCACTGCCAATAAAGTTACGCCAAAAGTCTCGGGCGGCAGATTGGTGCCTGGGTTCCACGCTGGATTTACGGTGGCAGTCGCCCCAGCGCTAATTTTGGCAAGGTTTTGTCGCTCCTTTCCTCCAACCCGGCGAAAATAGCCTCCGGCGATAATATCGGTTTCGGTGACGGCGAGTGCACTGACGGTACCATCTACGTCAGGATCCCACACGGGATCCAGGGTGCCATCAAGATGGAAGCGAGCCATATTCCCCCGCCCAAGTTTGTCAACTAAATTGAAGCTTCCACCAATAATAATCTTGCCGTCCCGCTGCCGCACTATGGCGTTGATATATCCTGGCTTTTCGACTTGGACAGAAAATCCGCCATCTCGAAGGCCGGTGAGCGATCCGAGTCTTGCAACTCCCAGCGCCGTTTTGCCTCTCATTCGTGTGAAACTGCCGCCGACATAAATTCTTGTTCCATCAACCGCAATTGCCGCCACCTCGCTATCAGGTTGTGGATCCCAATAAGGGTCCGACAAACCGTTTCCGATCGTGCTTACCCTGGCAAGATTGGGTCGGCTCTGACCTCCGACGTTCGTAAAACTCCCGCCCACGTAAATATCGCTTCCGCTAATGGCCAAGGTTTTCACCTGAGACTGAAATGGCAGATTATTGGGATTGGGCGCCCAGACAGAGTCAACACTTCCAGTACCGTATGCGTCAAGTTTAGCCAGATTAGTTCTGTATTTGCCACCAATGCTGTCAAACTCACCCCCGATAAACAGGTTGGTGCCATTAATGGCAATAGCGTGAATATCTCCGGAAACACTCGGAATCCACACAGCATCCACTTCCCCGGTAAGACGTTCTACTTTTGCCAGGAAACCCTGGTAGATTTGATTGTTTAACTTGCCTATGGAGGAGAAAAATCCCCCTAGGTAAATGCTGTCGTTGCCGACGCTCATCGCAACGATGCCCACGGTCCTATCGGTGAACAGCAAATGGTCCACCGGGGCGCTTCCCGTGAAACCGATCCGAGCGAAATTCAAATAGAAATTCTGGGGGATATTGCTGGTAGTGCTGGTTGTGAAAGGGCCGCCCGCCACGAATAAATCGTTTCCGCTCGCGGCCATAGCTCTGATATCTCCGCGTAAATCTGGACTCCACATTGGATCCGGCTCCCCCGTTCCCGATGTGTTGAGCTTGAATACTCTGGCTTCAGTTAAAGTACCGCCACTGTTTGCAGAATGTTGTCCGATAAACAAATTTGTTCCGCTAATTGCCAGCGCCGAAACAAAGTAAGAAGTATAGCCATTCCTGAAACCGCTTACGTCAGAAGGCGGATTCCAGCCTTCATCGACCGAACCATCGACGTTGATCCGGGCAATGTTTACGCGTGGCACCCCACTGACTGAGCTGAAAGAGCCACCAATGACTATCTTCCCGTCATCCTGCACAACAACAGCACTCACATTTCCGCCCAGTGAAATCTGCACATTGGGTAACGTCGCGGGAGAATTCTGGGCATAGCTCGATAAGTTTGCGAAAAAAGCCAAACAGATAAGCGCAACCTTTCGGGCGAGGTCCCTCCCGCCGCTTTTGACCATTGGCAATCCCAAAAGAGGAATTCCCTGAAAGAGTTTTCTAGCGCTCATACCCCTACGTGGTGTCAAAGCTTTTTAACAGAATAATCTATTTCGCACAAGCTGACTTTGAGGTGTTCGAACTTCTGCTTCCGCTTGCTACTTAAGAGCTCTGGTCAGACCTTCTTGTAACGATCCGCCGTTTTGCCGCGTGTATTCTTTTCCACTCGCGAACAACTCACTTCGGATTTATTTCCTTACCGGGTCAAAAGTTGAAAAGTAAACGCGCGAGAAACACGCGTTCGCGTGGCAGTTCAGAGTAAGGTGTCAGCGGATTAAGATGGTAGTCCTGGTCGGTTAGGTTCAGCAATCCGAGCGAAAGCTCACCCCGGCGGCGTAGAAAATGGTAGCCGACGAAAAAGTTCACCTGTATAAACTGGTCGTCAGGCGCGTTCACATGAATTGCAGGCTGGCCTGCAGTGCTCCGATTGACCTGCCAGTACATATTCGCTTCCGCCCGGGCGAAAAAACCCGAACTGTGGTTGAACAAAACATAAGGGCCGGCCTGATGCAGGTCCGAGCGATCTGAGCTGCGGGCGAGTGGCGCGCCTATCGCTGTCGTAGGGACCTCCGGCAAGCTCATGTCCAACTCCGATCCGGTGAACCGATAGTAGGCGCCCATAGCCCAGTTGCTCGAGATAATTTGATTCAATGTCAAGGTCAGGGAGTGCTCACAATAATCGAGCGTTTCCCGCGTCGAGGAGGCCTTGAGGGAGCCCGAGGAATTTTCGAGGCGAAAAACGCCGATGTCATGATCGACTGTGGATTCCAGCCGCTCAGCCTGGATGCCAAGATAAGTACCCGTCGCTAGCTTAAGGTCCATAGCCAGTCCAAAGGTTTCATGTTCCGGCGCGGAAACCGACCCCACCAATGATTCCGAAATGAGTGTGCGGAAAGACTGCGGAAATCCGGCTAGTTGCGCTGGTTCGAGGCGAAAACTTTCGTCCAAACTTACCCCTCCCAAAGAGCGAGTGTAAACTCCGCGGAAGGTGGCCTCGGGCAGGGGGGTCCAAACAATGGCGGCTTTCGGACTGAATTGATCTTTGGTAGTGGTTCCCTGGGAAATAGGGGGGTTGCGGTGATTTCGCGGATACGACACGCGCTCGTAGGCCAATCCGGCTGTGAGCGAGAGCACATCAAATGGCTGATACGTGCCGTAGCCGTAGCTCGAGAGCCACTCAAAGTCGTCCTTGGACTGTATCACAAGAGGAAAGGCGTTTGTGAAGAATGGCGCCAGGGCCTCCGACGGGTTGTCATGAGCTGAGCGCGTATTAAAGTTTCCTGCCTGCACACGGGTTCCCGCAACAAAGCTCAGGAAGTGAGTTTTGAAAATCTGGTTAATCTCTCCCGTGAAAATCTCAAGCGCACTGCGATAATCGACATCGAAAGGGTCTTTCTCGTATAGCCCCACCTGGCCGTTAGCGCGCTCGAAGAGCACATCCTGGTTAGCCTGGCGGTCGCTGAACCGTTGATCGTTCTCGAGACGGCCCCCAAGTATCAGGGTATGAACGCCTGGAGCCCACTCATGATGGTAGCCACCGATAGCGATCGGATGCTGGAATTCATTGAACGTGAAGTTAGTGCGGACGACGTTTGTTTGTTTCCAATCGAAGTACTGGAAGTTGTCGCCTGAGTGGTAATCCTGATACTTGGTGAGAAGAAAAATCGAGTCCTGCGGGGTGATTTGCTGCTTGATGGTGGCGTACCATTCTATACGGTCCAGCTCGTTATTGGGGCGAATACCGTCATTGTGTTGGTAATCGAGATCGAGCGACCAAGCGGTATTGCCGACGACACCAAATTGGGACGCTAGCTCGCGGTATTGGCCATCGCTTCGGTAGCTGCTGTCGGTGCTCAGGCCGATTCGGTTACGCTCGAAAAGACGAGAGTATTCCTGCTGGGAAATGTGCTGCGATAAAGGAGTTCCCCCAACCGGACTAAGAAGGTTTGCCAGAAGCAATTCGTTAAACCAGGCCGTCTCATACCGCAGGTTAAAACGTGTGGGATCACGGAGGGCATTGTAGCTATCCGCGAGGAACAAGTGCGCGGAGTAATTACCATAGTCGTAGCTCACCGCACGGGCGGCTTCGCGCAGGGCGACTTCGTCCATTCCGACGCTCTGGTAGAGATTTGCCAGGCTGGAACTTCGCACGGCTCGGTCTTCGTCTAGCAGGGCGCGGGAGCGGAACAGGCTGCGGTTGTCGTTGCGTTCCTGCGAAGCTTCCAGGTCGGAAATGGCTTCGTTGATCCGATTTTCCTGCTGTTTCAGAAGGGCAGAGTATAGATACGGCGTCGGATCGTTCGTATCCAGATTGCGGGCGAAGCTTAGTTCCTTCTCAGCCAAAAACTCGTTACCTGCTTCGGCAAAAGCTTTCCCAGCATAGCTGCGCAAAAGTGAACGGTTCGGTTCGAGAGCAGCCGCGGCCTCTAAATCCTCGAGCGCGGACGTCGGAATTGAAGAACGGAAAGGGGGGAAGGGAAAGGGCGGGTTCAGGCGGATCTTGCACAGTCCACGCCCGAGCCAGGAATCACCCAAAGCAGAATCGAGATCAATGGCTTTGTTGAATTCATCCATCGCAGCTCTAATGTGGTTTTCAGCCGCAAGGAGAAAACCGTTAACGGTGTAGGCGTGCGCATTAAGATGACTCAGATCCAGCGCGCGTCTTACAGCTCTGCGAGCCTCTGCGATGTTTCCGAAACTGAATTCCAGTTCTGCCATTCGCGCCCAGCCAAAACCAAAATTGGTCGAGCGCTCGACCGAGCCGCGAGCTGCCGCAAGGGCGTCTTCCAACTTGTGAACAGCCTGGTAACGGTACGACAGCGCGAGCGCCTCGCTGGCCGTGTTGACCTCTGAGGACTTGAAGGGGTTTGAGCCGTCATTTTTGGCAGCCGCCTTAGAACCGAAATCCTGCGTTACAGCATCGATCATTATTCGCAGAGCACGAATAGGCGGGGCGTTGGAATCGGCAAAGGCGAGTTGCCTCTGGGCTTTATCGACAGCACCGACAGAAAGTAGAAGGCCAGCTAGATAAGCTCGCTCGGTATCTGTTGCCGGCTCCTGCGGCTGAGGGTAACCAGGAAATTTTTCCAAAGCTTGAACTAAGCTTCCCGCGCGGTAAGCATCCAATGAAGCCGCAAGGTTTGTTTGTGCGGCTGGCGTAAACTGAAGTTCCTCCAAATCGAGTACCCCTGGATAATAGATCCACCATTGAATGATGTTTTTAGCTTCCAGAATAGGCACGACCCGAATTGGCTGGCCCCGGTCGGCTATCCCTTTCTGGCCGCTTGTGACACTCCGCGTCTCAACGCCGTTGCTCATTTCCACTTCGCCGTCGAACATCGTGAATTCGGTTCGGCCAGTCGCGGCATCGACTGAAATCAGGAATTCTGTTCCGTGAGGAATACCTCGTGCCAGCGGTCCCTCGACCGGAATACCGCTTCCTCGAGCGCGACTACTCGCGCGAATTTCCCCCTGATAAATTCTTACCGTTGGAGCATTGGTAACCGCTGGCCGCCGGATAATTTCTAACCGCGTCATTTCCCAAAGGCGGAGATGTGTTTGGTCGGTCAGCCGCATGGCCGCACCGCTCAGTTCCAACGTGCGGAGGCTCTCGCCGAAGCCGAGTGGTTGCGGCACGGCCGCGTTGATTTCGGTGCCCGCGGCCGGTTTGAAGCGGACCATACCTTGAGTCTGAATTAGACTTCCCGGCTGTTGGGTAATGAGTTCCTCAAAGCCAGCAGGCGCAGTAGCAGCTTGCGACAGCCCCCCCACTAGGAGGATAAACACAGCAAGGATACATCCCCATTCCACGTGCAGCGCAGCGGCATCCGACTCACGATCTTCGGACGGGTAACAGGCGCGAGCATCCGGATGCGGGACATGTGGCTGGAATGCGCGGTCATTTTCCATTGGGTGGCAGATTGTCTGCTGCTTGCCGCGGTAACGGTTGGCTAGTTAGAAATTGTTTTGCGCAAGTCGTTATCCGGTCGATGGCAGTGCTTCCCTGCAACGCAACCTTGAGTTGCAGGAATCCGCTGCCGGGCACCGCTTCCTCGAATAAGCTGTCATTAAGTCTAATGCCGGCTACTGCTTCGCCCAGGCGGGGCAACCACTCAGGAACTAATCCATTGACCGTTCGGACGGGAAATGCCCATTTGCCGTCAGTGCCCGTATCAATAATCACTGACGAATTGTCAGATGAAAAGAACACTGAAACTATGGGAACCCCCAGTACAAGCGTATCGGTCAGCGCTGCGCCGGTGGGAACGTCCCAAACACGAAAAGAATGGATTTTTCCTGTTGATGCGCTGGTAACCACTCGTTGGCTATCAGGACTGAAGTGGGCGCAGTTCACCGGCGCCTCATGCATCAACGGCTCGCCAACGGTTGTTCGCAACTTGCGGTCCCAAATCCGAGCGGTCTTGTCCGACGAGGCGGTAACGACGAAACGCCCATCTGGGCTAATGTCAGTAAATAGAACCTCGCCAGCGTGAGCGCTTGAAAAGAGTTTGATCTCCAGCGAGTTTGGCTTCGCTAACAAAGGCGTAGGCACATCGTTCGACAAGGTGGATGGCCTGAACGTCCGTGTAAGAATCTGCGCCCCTTCTCCTTCAACGATCGCCAATATCCGGCCATCGGGAATGAAATGGGCCTGTAAAACCGGATGGCGAAACCGGGCGGCCTCACTCGTCTCAAAGGGGTCTCTAGGACTTGAAAGATCCCATTCTCGCGCTGTGCCATCGTCGGATGCGCTGACCAGGCGCGCTCCATCCACGCTGAATCGCGCATCGTTCACCGAGCCTTTGTGTTCCAACCGCAAACCGATGCGTTTGCCGGTGTTGGGATCCCACAACTGGACACTTTCATCCCTGGAAGCAGTAGCGATAAGCGTGCTATCGGGATTAAACGCCACGCTGTAAACCGCCGCGTCATGGGGAAGTTCGGAAAGACGATTGCCGGTTTTGGTGTCCCAAATGCGAGCAACCGAATCGGCGCCGGCGCTGGCGAGCCGCGAGCCATCGGAATTAAACTGCAAATCGCGAATCACTTGCGCGTGAGCCATGGAGATGAAGCGGAGCGGTTCCAAAGACTTCACCCGGTACAGCCGGAGCGTCGCATTATCCTCGGCCGCGGCAAGGAGATCCGCAGATTTACTAATGGCAACGAGCAGAATATGGCCTGGTGTGGTTACTTCATGAATAAGACGACCACCTTGCCAATCCCAAAGTGCCAGGCTAGCTCCGGCAGTGAGGAGCAGTTGCTGCGCAGGAAGGAGGTTGATTTGGCGCAGCGCATCGTTTGTTATTGGACGATCAAAGAGCAGGTTCATCCGGGGCGTTGACCAGACTCGAACACGCTCTTTAGTAACGGTAGCAACGGCGCCGGCGTCAGGGGCAATATCAAGTGCGATAATAGGTGTCATACCATGGGAGAGCTCGCCCAAGAGTTTTCCGGCTCCGTCATAGAGCTGTGCGGCACTGCCTTGGGTATTAGTAACGGCCACAAGGTAATTTTGGCCATCCTTACTCCAGCGGACGAGAAAGGCTCCGTCTGGGAAGCGTAGGCTGTCCGGTACAAGAAAACTGCGATGGGCCAAGGCGTTCAGAAGACACTCGGCTGCGATGCGGTTGCTCGGATCTTCGCGCAGCAACCGTGAGAGGATGGCTAAGCCCTTCCTCGGATCCGAAGGAGGGATACGGGCCAGGAAGGCATCCGCCGTTCGGAGTCCGAGCCGAGTTAGAGCTGCTTTGGTTTTGTCGCGCTCGGCCCTCGCCTCAACGCTGGACCTTCTGGCTTTGACAGCGAGCAAAGCGCTTACAATAACCCCGGAGATCAGTAACGTGGTAATGGCCAACACAGCCGCGAAGGCGCCTTTGTTTCTTCGGACGAATTTCCCGAATTTGTAAAAGGGGCTGGGCGCAACTGCCGTTACCGGCTCATTATTCATGTGGCGCTGGATGTCCAGGGCCAGGTCGCTGGCGGTGCCATAGCGCCGGTTGCGATCCTTCTCCAGTGCCTTCATCACAATCCAATCGAGGTCACCGCGAATTTGGCTTACCAGTTTCGGCACTTGTGATTGCCGCCGTTTCGCGAGGGTTGTTTGCTCATTTGCATTGAGGGTGCTGAGTTTGGTGGAAGGTCGCGGCGGGTCTTCTTCGCGAATGATCCGTCGGATTTCATCCAGGCCAGCTCCAAGCAGGCGTTGGTGGTCAAAAGGAGTCTTGCCCGTAAGCAGTTCGTAGAGCAGCACACCCAGACTGTAAATGTCGCTGCGCGTGTCGATATCCAAGCCGCTTAGCTTGGCCTGTTCGGGGCTCATGTAAGTGGGCGTACCAATGAATTGCTCGAAGGCAGTGAAGACCGTCTTGTCAGTCAGCGGTTGGCCAGTCGTGGCCTTGGCGATACCAAAGTCAATGATCTTAGGCACAGGTACGCCGTCATGATCGGCGACAAGGATATTGGAAGGTTTGATATCGCGATGGATAACACCCTTCTGGTGGGCGTGTTGAATCGCCTGACAGACCTGGATAAATAAACTAAGCCGCTGGCTAGTGTTGAGTTTGTTTTCATCGCAATACTGAGCAATAGGAACGCCCTTGACGAGTTCCATTACAAAATAGGGGCGTCCAGTATCGGTCACGCCTGCATCAAAGACCTTGGCAATATGGATGTGCTCCATCAGCGCCAATGCCTGTCGCTCGGCCTCGAACCGGCCGATGACTTGCTTGGTATCCATGCCCAACTTAACAATCTTTAGGGCCACTCGGCGGCGAACCGGCTCGGTTTGCTCCGCCATCCAAACCACGCCCATGCCGCCTTCACCGATTTCCTGCAAAAGTTTGAAACGTCCGATTATGTCACCGGATTGTTCCGAAGGCGATGGGTTGACAACAATGGTATGTCTAGGACTAGCGGGAGGATCGTCACGGGGCTTAGTCTCCTGTGGATCACTTTCAGGCAAAGGGGGCGAGCCGAGCCGAAGGAGGCATGGCACGCATGGCCCCGATTTATTCGGTAACTCAGCGCCGCACTCGGGACATTTTCGTTGCTCGGACATTCTGTTCCACTTTTACCTACGAAAACCCGGGAAGATTCTTGCAATCCTTCATCCGTTGCCCGACTCGACATTCCCAACCCATGCAGCCATGAGATATTTTATTTCATCATCAATTTCGGCCGGACTATCCACCACCTGGCTGATTTCACCTCGGACAGTCTTTCCAAACGCGTCCTTGAAGCGGGACAAGTTGACCTGCAACAGTTCTTTGGTCATGCCCAATTTTGCGGCTGCCTCGGCGTAAGAGCTTGGTACCAGTCCACCCGTCAATGACTGTTTCAAAACTTCGTAAAGATCGGACTTTCCTCTGGCAGCGTAGGCTTGCTGCAAGTTTTCCAAAACTTGGTTGATAACCGTGGCCGCCCAGGCGCGGTCGAACCTCCTGGCCGGATCGGGTTCCTGGATTGGCATGTTCCGATACATTTCTTCCGCCTCATCTTCGTTAATCGAGATAGTAATGCTCTTGCCCCCGCGCTTGGCCGCCTTTTCTCGGCGCCATTGGTCTCTCATGAAATTCTCCAGGCACGTGAGCAGAAACGACCGGAACCGACCTCGCTCCCGCTCAGCTTGTTTGAGGAGCTTGCTTTCCAGCAAGTGCAGAAAAAAACCCTGCGTCAGGTCTTTCGCCTGGTGACTGTCTATCCCTTCGCGACGAATGAAAGCGTAAAGAGGAAACCAATAGGTTTGACAAAGTTTGCCAAGCGCATCTTGCGCCTGGGGGACAGAGGTATCCCCCGCCTGAAGCACAAGACTCCAATGAGTGGGCTGGAATTGGGCATGAGTGCCTTGCCCGGCCGCAGATTCTTGATCGGGTGCCATGGCGCCGCAAAAGGATGCCCGAAATTAGTATGCACGCACAAGCAGTCAAAGACATTTTTTTGCAAGTTTCCCCGCCCTCGTGCGTAACAAGTCTTAGAAAAACATGAAATATACAACGACCCCAGCACGAACGAACGACCGCCCCGAAGCGACTACCATTGCGCTCGTTGGACCCTTGGCAAAGTGGGCCGACCCGGCGGCGCTGTGCATTCCTATAGAATTTCCTTCTCGTGTGAGAAGGGAGCGGGCTCTGGCGATAAAAATAACAATCAAAACCGTGTGTACGCCAAAACCCGCGTTATTTGTAACTCCTCGTTGCTCTGACACACAATCTACCCGCGGGCTCCAAGCGGAAAACCATCAATAAGGACCCCATCATGAAATACTCGAATCACCTCAGTTCAAATTCATTTGGCCGCATTCTTCTTCACCTCGGCTGCGGATTACGCCGGCCCTCCCATTGGAGCTGGCATTGGCAAGGCGTTCGAAGAGAACTCCAGTTCACCGGGATGCTCAATGGCGCGACAGCCTTGTGCCTGTTGCTGCTCACTCCCCTAGCAGGGGCACAGACCGCCGCCAACGATAAGACCTCTGATGACATGCGTCCGCTCCCCGCTAAAGGTTCGACATCCATCGCACCGCCCGCCGTCACGCTTTGGTCCGTCAATCTGTAAGCCTCCATTCCCAAACCATTCAACAAGCAGGTATTCAAAAAATGAAAGGACCGCCAATGAAATCATTCTGCAGAAACATTTTCCGAACGTTATTCTCAAAGAAGGCAGTTTGTATCTTAACCCCCATGGCAGGCTTGTTCTTGCTTTGCCTGATTCGATGGGAGGCCCCTAAATCGGGACCAACTGAAAGTCTCCAGGGCCGTGCTGAGGTTGGCTCGGATTCGAAGCGGCATTCATCCGAGGCGGCTAATTCTTCTCAGTCTTTGGACAGCACTTCCAGCGAGCAGGGGAAGGGGGACCCGCGCGGAAAGGACCACAAACTGCTCACCACTACGAGCGCATCGACAAAAAAGACCGGAAATGAGGAGTCGCCTAGCGGTCGCTGGGAATTCGGAACCCATTGGGGAAAAGAACCTCACCCCGCGCTGGCGGCATTCTCAAGTTGGGCACAACGCTACCTGGCTAAGGATCAGGCGGATCGTAATACCATGGTAAGCGAAGGAATTGAGTTGGCCCAAAATCGGCGAACTGCTCTGCTCGAGCTAATCAAAACAGACCCTCGAGAAGCCCTCGCTTCCTCGGTGCCGTTCGCCGTCCGCCAGCAAATGCCCGCGGCCGTTAGCGCCCAACTCGAGCAGCGCATTTCCGGCAAAGGAAGCCTCGAAGTTTTGGCTACTGTGCCTCGTGAAGGCGCTCTTGGAGATCAGCCCGCGATCATTCGCAGCGCACTCATCGGTCAGGAGCGATTCACTGCTCACGTTTTCGGTGAGAGAAAGAATCAGCGCACTACAAGCGGGATTTCCTTGCATGGCGTCGCAATTGAGGGCCAGGTGGCCCTGAGCGAGAGCCCGATCCGTGTGCTCGAACCTGGAGAACCGCTACCGGCTGGAGCTACTAATGCAGAACCGATCTGCTCGGTCTCTGGATTGGCGACAGGGTCTGCCGGGAATCCCCCGACAGGAGGCGCAGTGTTGGCCGCTTCCGGTGATCAAGCTCATTGGCTGTGTCGGGGCGGCCATTTGGAAGGGTTGGAATACAAGGTGCGGGCTGCGGAGGGAGGAGCGACCGCTCAAGATGGCGCGATAGCCGCTACCTACGGGAGCACAGGCACAAGGAAAATCATGGTCATGATGATTGATTTTGCCGACGTCCCCGGGGGCGCGGTCAGTCAAGCCACGGCGCTAGAGAGCCTTAACGATGTGACCGCGTTCATCCGCTCGAACGCGTTCAATCAGGTTAATTTCACCGTCAAAGACGTGACACCCGTGTTGCGCATGCCGCAGACGGCCGCCTATTACGTGAACAGCAATGCGTGGTCCCAACTGCTGTTGGACGCTCGCAATGCCGCCGACCAGGCTGGATTTCACCCAACCCAGTATGACTTCGAGGTTGTCGCCTTTGGCAATATCGGTTTCCCATGGGGCGGTCTGGGATACGTGGGTGCCAAGGGGAGTTGGGTCCAAGGCAATTTCCACCGTGGAGTCACGGCGCACGAGTTGGGGCACAACCTCGGAAACTGGCATGCAAATTCCTGGGTATCCAGCTCAATCACTGGCACAAATGGCACGCACTCTGAATATGGAAATCCATTCGACGTTTTAGGGAATGCGTACAACTATCCCCGGAACCACTACAATGCGAACTTCAAGTTCCTCAATGGCTGGCTGATAAGCGCCAATATTCACACGGTTACCGCGAGTGGCGTCTATCGAATTTATGCGCACGATATGGGAGGCAACCTGGATGCGGCTCGCAAATATGCAATTCGCATCCCGGTCAGCATTGCGGTGGGCGACGAAACGGAAGATTACTGGATCGACTTCCGTCAGGGTTGCACCGGCAATGCAGCCGCTGCAAACGGCGCCATCATCAAATGGGGCAACGACTCAGGGACGGTATCCGCGAGCCGCCTGTTAGATACACAGCCTGGAACGCTCGGAAACATGGAGGATGCTCCGTTGCTCGTTGGGAGCACCTTCTATGACTCGAGCCGATTGCTCTCAATCACAACCATGACCAAGGGTGGAGCCGGCGTGAACGCATATCTCGACATCCAAATCAGTTTTGGCTCGCTGCCGCCTGTTACACTGAGCGAAGCCCTCGACTTACCCGGCGCCTCTTGGAATACAGGAGGGGACCAAGCTTGGGTGGGCGAGAGAACTGAGACATACGATGCCGCAAGCGCAGCCTCTAGCGGTGTTATCGGCAATAGTCAGCAGTCTTTTGTGGAGACTACCGTCATCGGGCCTGGCACCGTGACATTCTGGTGGAAAGTCTCGTCTGAATCGGGGTACGATTTCCTGAGTTTCCTTACAGACGGACTGACACTCGATGCTATCTCGGGTGAGCAACCCTGGCAGAAGCGAACCAACTTCATTTCAGCTGGCTTCCATACGTTACGCTGGAAATATAGCAAAGATTCCAGCGTCGCGACAGGTGGCGACCAGGGTTGGATCGACCAGATAACCTTCACTCCGCGTCCGGGCAATGATATGTTCGGCGATTCCACGATAATCCCATCGTGGACCAGCACCGCCGTGGGCTCGAACATTGGCGCCACCAAAGAATCTGGTGAACCTTTTCACGCCGGCAACGTTGGTGGTCGCTCGGTTTGGTGGACCTGGACCGCTCCGCTAACTGGTCCGGTTACGATCAGCACAGCAGGAAGTCCCTTTGATACGCTCTTGGGTGTTTACACCGGCTCATCGCTGGCGACCCTTACTTTGATTGGCGCGAATGATGACAGCGGTGGAACTCTTACCAGCACAGTAGGCTTCGCCGCGAGCGCCGGGACAACTTACCGAATTGCCGTCGACGGGTATAATGGCGCATCCAGCAACATCTGGCTGACCATCTCTAACCCGCCGCCTGCCAATGACATGTTCGCTAATTCCATCACTATTCCCAACACAATTAGCACGGTCGCGGGCCATAACCTCGGTGCAACCAAAGAACCCGGTGAGCCAAATCATGCCGGAGTTGGCGGTGGTAAATCCGTTTGGTGGACCTGGACCGCACCGGCGGATGGCATGATGCGCGTTAGTACCGAGGGCAGCTCTTATGATACAACACTAGCGGTTTACACTGGGTCATCCGTGTCCAGCTTGGGTTTAGTAGCCAGTAACGACGACAGCGGGGGATTTCTCACCAGCGCTGTGCGATTCATCGCTCGGGCGGGCGCAACCTACCAGGTGGCGGTGGATGGATTCGGCGGCTCCTCAGGCAGAATTACTCTAACTATCCTGCCGGTGGCGCCGCTCCGTTTGTCATCTCCGCAACGCTCCCCCGATGGAGGATGTCGAATCTTGATCACCAGCGCCGATAACGCGCCGCTCGACCCTTCGCGGCTCCAATTCATCGATATCTATGCCAACAGCAGCATCTCACAGCCGATGACCGCGTGGACGCGTTTACCCGGTCTTTTCACTGCACAAAATGGTGGGGTATGGATTGAAGATCCAGATGCGCGATATCACGAAACACGTTTCTATCGAGCCTCCGAAAGGACCCAATAAAACCAAGCCTGACTTTCGCAATTGCGAAAGTCAGGCTAACTCAGACAAAGAACATGTTTGAGGCTGATAAGCGCGTGCCGGCAACTGCTTCAAATTTTTTATTTCGCGCGGTTAAACCGTCTGATCGGCTCGATGGTTTTTGACCGGGTTTTCGGGACCAGAATAATGGGACAACCTTCATAGCCAAAAGCACTCCTCAATTGGTCGCCTAAATACTTTTTATAAGAATCAGCGAACAAATCGGCGCGATTCACAAATAGCAAAAAGGTGGGAGGGGCCTCTCTCACCTGCGTGGCGTAAAAGAATTTGAGACGATGGCCATGAGAACTGACCGGTTGCCGGCGTTCAACGGCGTCCTGCAAGGCGCGGTTCAGGATCGCTGTCGGGATTTTCTGCTGCAATTGCGCGGCGACATAACGGACCGCTTCGAGAAGGCGATCCAAATTAAACCCGGTGGTAGCGGAAGTGAAAAGCACAGGGGCGTAATCCAGAAAGAACAACTTCTCTTGGACCCATTCACCAAATTCGCCCAGGGTGGTCATGATTTTGGGACCGCGCGTGCGGGTTTTGTCCTTTCTCCGCTCAATCTCCTCCAAACGTGAGCTGCGAACCACTGCGTCCATCAAATCCCACTTGTTGACTACCACGATGCAAGCCTTGCGTTCCTCGACGATCTTATCGGCTATTTTTTTGTCCTGTTCAGTAATCCCGCTTTCGGCATCCAGGACGAGAATAGAGATGTCACATCGTGCAATAGAATCCTCGGCACGTTTTACGCTGAAAAATTCAATGGAATCACCCACGCGACGCGTTTTGCGCATCCCTGCGGTATCGATCAGAACATAACTTTGCCGCACCCCTTCTGTTTCTACTTCGAAAGGCACATCCACTGCATCACGGGTGGTGCCGGCAATCGGGCTAACCACAACTCGGTCAGAGTTTGTGAGGGTGTTGATGATGGAGGATTTACCGACATTGGGCCGCCCGACGATAGCGAGCTTGAGCGCTGGCGATGGTAGGGGTGATTTGGGTTGGTCATCACCGGTTACAGGTTCTTTGCCTACAGGAAGCAAAGAAAAACTCGCCTGCATCAGGTTTTCAATGCCTTCGCCATGGATGGCGCTTACAGGGAAGATTTTGCTAAAGCCAAGCTCATCGAACTCGGCTGCCTGCTCCGTAACCCGATCTGTATCCACTTTATTGACCGCAATCACCACGGGCTTGCCGCTGGCTCGCAGTCGTTGGGCGGCCTCGCGATCCAGCGGAACGACGCCTTCCTGCACATTCACCACGAGAATAACGACGTCCGCAGCTTCAATCGCTAGTTCTACCTGCTCGAGTGCCGCTCGAACAATGACATCCTGCGACTTCTCACGGCGAAGCAGTCCAATCCCGCCGGTGTCCACCAGTGTAAAGGGGCGGCCCTGCCATTCCACTTCGGCGCTGACGCGATCCCGGGTGACACCAGGTTGGTCGTGGACAATCGCGATGCGCCGTCCAGCAATCCGATTGAACAAAGCGGATTTGCCAACATTAGGCCTGCCTACGATAGCGATCAGTCCTGACACGGCTTGAACATGGTGCAGAGAGTGGGGAGTGTCGAGGGTTTCGTGTTCACGCAGATTAGGTTCAGAACTTAAAAAGGCCGATCGAGTGGGGAATCCAATCTGGACGGATGAAGGAGAGGCCCTTCTTGCCGCGTCGGACCATCCGTGAGCTTAGTGGCGCGTTTTTTGGGTGTGGGTCTCTTCGAGGCGCCGAATCGCTTCCGCGATCGTCTCGGGCTATCTCGATTGCGGTCTCGACTTCTATAGGGGTTTTTGCTCTGAGAACTTCATCTTGAATGGTGCTGTCCAGCCGCTTGGCAACACCATCCAATCTCATTGCGACAATTGATCGACGTAACCCTTGGGTCTGCACGTGCGGCCCTTCGCTCCTGCCCGGAAAAATCTTCCCTTTCGTCTGGCGAGCAGTAAAATCGAACAAGTTGGAGAGGGCACAGAAACTATTTTTCAACGACATCAACAAATTATTGGGAAGAAGTGGATGCAGCACTCGCACCATGATCTGGGCAACCTCTCAGCACTCCAGCCTTGGCCGGCCATCAGCAGTTGGCAGAGAATACACGTCAGAATCTCACCGTTTTTTGTGATTCCTACGGCTCACACCTCACAGCATGAGCACGAGCCCCGATCGGCCTGCCAAAACCGAATACTACTGGACATTTGAACAGTATTCGGGTAGTACTACATCTGGACTTTAAGCGATAACTCCAAAATCGAGTGGACGGACGCAACGTGGAATCCTGTGCGTGGTTGCACCAAGATCAGTCCCGGCTGCTCTCATTGCTACGCCGAAACCTTTGCCGAACGCTTTCGCGGCGTACCCGGACATCCGTTCGAATTTGGCTTCGACCCGCGGCTTGTGCCGGAGAAGCTCGGGGATCCGGTCCTCTGGTTGAAACCGGAAAAGATATTCGTCAATTCCATGAGCGACCTCTTCCACGAGGGAGTGCCGGACGAATACATCGAAAAGGTCTGTCGCGTGATGTTGGCGGCGAACTGGCACACCTACCAAATTCTCACCAAGCGCGCCGACCGCATGGCGGCTTTGCTGCAAAGCAAGCTCCGCGAGGCTGCAAAGGCTTCCCACATCTGGTGGGGGGTCAGTGTGGAGAATCGCAAGCATGGTTTGCCACGCATTACCAAGCTGCACGGCGCGAAGCCCGCAGTGGCGTTTCTTTCGGTTGAACCGCTGTTGGAAGACCTCGGCAAAGTGCATTTGCGCGGCATTGATTGGGTGATTGTTGGCGGCGAAAGCGGTCCGGGCGCGCGGCCGATGTTGCCAGAGTGGGTGAGGAATATTAGGACACAATGTAAAGTGCAAGGAATCGCATTCTTCTTCAAGCAATGGGGTGGCGTGCGCAAAGCCAGCACCGGGAGAGAACTTGATGGCCGAACTTACGACGAATATCCCGATATTATTCCGAATGCCGTGCCATCCGCTTCGCGTCGAGCCAGCTTACTGGAAAAACTGGTTCATGCTTAGCGCACAAGAGGGGAAGCATCCAAAATGAACCTGGATGAAATCGGGCCGTGGTCGGAGATCAAATTGCACATACTACGCGACTATGCCGCACCCTATTCTAGAATTCTCAAGCGGAATGGCTTTCACCACGGTTACATCGATGCGTTCTCCGGACCGGGCCTCCACATCAGAAAGGCTGGCGGTGAAGAGGTCTTGGGAAGTCCTTTGGTCGCCTTGGGAGTTCAGCCGCCATTTGACGAATACCATTTTATCCACCTCGATGGTGAGAAGGTGGATTTTCTGAGAGGTAAGGCCGGCAACCGCCCGGACGTAAAGTTTTACAAAGCGGACAGCAATCAAGTGATGCTTGAATCGGTTCTGCCTCGATTCTCCTACGCCAAGCGCACTCGGGCACTGTGCGTGTTAGATCCGTATGCGCTAACGTTGGATTGGAAGGTTGTGTGCGCGGCTGGCAGCAGTCGAGCAGTCGAAGTTTTCATCAACTTCCCGATCATGCAAATGAACCGCAACTGCAAGCACGAGGACATATCGAGAATTTTGCGCGGCGAGCTTGATGCAATGGACCGTTTTTGGGGCGACCGTTCGTGGCACTCCGCAATGTTTCGACCGAGCGCACAGCAGAATCTCTTTGGAGACGAAGACATGGACAAGACCGAGAACCGGGATTTGGTGAATGCATACTGCAAACGCCTGAACGAGGTTGCCGGTTTTGGTTTTGTTGCTGATCCGCTGCCGATGCAGAACTCGCGGAACGCGGTTGTGTATTATTTGATATTCGCCGGACCGAACAAGACGGGGTGGAGAATTGTGCAAGACATTTATCGCAAATATGGATCAGCATGAGAGACCCGAACCCTCTCGTCCAGAAGCTCTGGAACTACTGCAACATTCTTCCACCTAGCAAACGCACATGAATTCCGTCCCGATACTCACAGAGCGATTGGATTGGTCTTCCGCGATAGGGCTTTTTCTCATCAATTTTGGCACGCTGGATTATCTCGTGTTTGTATTTCTGAAAGATCACCTGCCGCCGGATGAGTTCGCCAAAGTCAATGAATGGCATCTCAAAGATCGGGTCGACAGAATCGCGAAGCTTTTGCAGGAGGAAAAGTTTACTGCGGAGCAGCAAGCCGCGTTCGCGCGGCTGTGTGAACGCGTTAAACCCATCCGGAACCTTCGGAATCATATCGCACACGGTCACATGTACTTTAGGTTGGATCTCGAAACCCAAAAGCCTACCGTCACAGTGCTCAAGGCGAAGGACTTGGATACGGGGTTTTTGCCGGATACGAAGCATGTGGAATTCGCAGAATTGGTGGAAGCATTGACCACGCTCGACGGATTGATAGGAGAGTTTCAACAAATGGCTGGTTTCAAGCCTTCCGGCTGCGCCGCAATCGCGGAAGATGCGGGCACAAGTAAAGGTCCACCTCCTCAATAAGATTCACGCGGTATGGCCAGGCGCGGGAGCAGTGGCTCTGGGCTGAAGGTTGACAATTCCCGCACTATCTTCGATTTTGGGCCCGATCCAGAAATGAAGATGCTGCCCGGTTGGGTGTGAAACTTAAGTTGTCAGGGTCTATGAAGCGCCAATCGGCTTTCACACTGATCGAGTTGCTGGTTGTTATTGCGATCATTGCTATTCTCGCGGCGCTGCTTTTGCCCGCGCTTAATAAGGCGAAATTGAAGGGCACTGGCGCAGTGTGCTTGAGCAATCAGAAACAACTGGCTTTGGCTTTTACTCTGTACACCGGGGACTATTCGGACGAAATACCAACGCGGTTTTTCAATGGGAATGAGATGTGGGGAGGGGGTTATTGGTTTGGACCAGTCCAGGACATCACCAAAGCCATGACAGTAGACCAGGCCATCAACGTAGTGACACTTGGTTTAAAGAAGGGGGCGCTTTGGGCGTATGATTCCGCACCCTATTCGTATCATTGCCCGGGGGATATGAGGTTTAAAGCGCAAAGACCGGGAGGGACCTGGGCTTTCGACAGCTATTCAAAAGCGGACAGCATGAACGGTCAGATGGTGTTAATACCACCTGCTCCACAGCGTCCCTTCATCAAAATAAACCAAATCAAAGATCCGTGCCGAGCCATGGTGTTCGCCGAAGAAGCAGATCCCCGTGGCTGGAATATTGGCACGTGGGCATTTAACGTTGCCAGTACGCCGGACGCTTGCGCGTGGGGGGATGTGCTCGCCAGCTTTCACAATAATTCCAGCACGTTCGGTTTTGCAGACGCCCACGCCGAGTCCCACCGATGGATCGAAGCCAATACGATTGCAGGCTGTTCGGCGGCTGGAGAAGGTCATTTTGGCGGCATCGCTAGAACCAAACCGATCGACCGAGACATTAATTGGGTGATTCCGCGCTACCAGTATTTGGATATGCCCGCCGCCTGCGCGGCTCTGCCGTAGGCCTGGGCAAATCTCGAATAGCGGATAGAGAATAGAGAACACATTGGGACCGGAATTGCGGAGGACAATTGCCTGGTAAAAAGGCTGTTCCGGTTCCTAACGGCATTCGGCCTTTGATGCTTCTGTTTTCAACCTAACTCAATGGACTTTTAACTTGCTTGAATAACATCAACACTGCTGACATAGGCGAGTCATGCGTCCACTTCGGTTTTCATTTTCAAAGCGGCTGATTGTGGTCGCCTGTGCGTTAGCAATGTTCATGACCGTAAGAGCGACTTGCTACGGAGCTGCGCCGATTGATCTTACGGAAGCTACTGTAGTGATTCAGCCGAGCAATCTGCCGGCTGCAGCGCAGATCAGTGCGCGTGCAATTGTCGGTTTGCCGCCTGCGGAGCAGATAATTGCACGTGTCCTGGTGGAAGAAGTGAAAAAGAGGACTGGGTTGACCTGGCGTGTGAGCACTAACTGGCCGGCCAAGGGAAATGTTATCGCCATCTCAACGATTGCCAACCCGCGTTGGCCACAAACCATACCTCGTCGAGAAGGCACGGATTTACCTGAACGTCGTCCGGAAGGATTTCGCCTGGTCGCCCAGGCTCCCGGAGCAAAACAAGGCTTTGTCTGGATCGAGGCCGCGGATTCACGCGGAGCGCTGTTTGGTGTGGGTCAATTGTTGCGTACGCTGGAATGGGGTAAGGGGTCCGCTCGATTGCCCGAAGTTTTGGATATTGCCACAGCTCCCGACCAACGCATCCGGGGGCATCAACTGGGTTACCGGGAAAACGCGAATTCTTACGATGGATGGGATGACCAGCAATTCGACCAATATATTCGCGAACTCGCTTTGTTTGGCGCAAACAGTGTTGAAGGCATTCCTTTTCAGGACGACCGGAAGAGTCCTCACATGCCATTGCCCAGGGATGTTATGAACCGAAAGCTCAGCGAGATTTGCTTAAAGTACGAGATGGATTACTGGATATGGACACCGGCCGAGTTCGATCTGAAGGATACCGCAAAACGCACAGAGTCGCTGAAACAACATGAAGCTTTATTCCGCGGTTGCCCGCAGCTCACTGGAGTGTTTTTCCCGGGAGGTGACCCGGGAAATAACTCACCGGAATTGGTCATTCCTTTTCTGGAAGAGATGGCGCGGACTCTCGCCATATGGCATCCGAAGGCAAAAATCTGGCTTTCAATGCAGGGTTTTTCGAAGCCTAAAGTAGATTTTGTTCACAATTGGATCAACGAGAAGAAGCCCGATTGGTTAGGCGGATTGGTAGGCGGTCCGAGCAGTCCGCCGCTGGCAGAAACCAGAGCGCGCCTGCCGAAGGAATATGGTCTGCGCGATTATCCGGATATTACTCACATGGTGCGCTGCCAATATGAAGCGGGGTGGTGGGATCCTGCTTACGCGATGACCTTGGGACGCGAATCGCCAAATCCGCGTCCGGTCTTTTTCAAGCTGATCCAAAACTATGTGGGACCTTACACGAGCGGATTTATTTCCTACTCGGACGGCGCCCATGACGATGTGAATAAAGCAGTCTGGAGCCGGCTCAGCTGGCAGCCGGACCTGGACCCGCGGCAAATTGTGATGGAATACGCTCGCTTCTTTTTTGGTTTTGAGGTGGCTGAGGAGGCAGCGGATGGCATCCTGGCGTTGGAAAGAAATTGGGAAGGGGCATTGGCCAACAACGGTGGAGTGGATGCGACTCTTGCGCTTTGGAAACAGCTCGAAGGCAAAGCGCCGCAATTGCGCGACGACTGGCGTTGGCAGCTTTGTTTGCTGCGCGCTTATTACGATGCTTACACGCGCCATCGGCTCATTTATGAGTCGGAACTTGAAAAGGAGGCGAACCGAGTCTTAGCGGAAGCTTCGACGAAAGGAGCGGATGAGAGCATGGAACGAGCAAAAGCCGTCTTGGATCGAGCGGTTTCGCAACCGGTAAAACGGGAATGCCGCACACGGATTGAACAGTTGTGTGCTGATCTATTTCGCACGATCAAATTGCAAACCAGTGTTTCGCTCTACAAAGCCAGCGGTCACGAACGGGGCGCCGTGCTTGATTTCGTTGATCATCCATTAAACAACCGATGGTGGCTGGAAGATGAGTTCGCTCGGATTCGAACATTCTCGACTGAAGCCGAAAAGCTCCAGCGCATTCAGCTTTTGCGCACGTGGGAAAATCCCGGGCCTGGCAGTTTTTACGACGAGGTTGGCAATATTTCGAAGTCCCCGCACGTCATGCACGGTGAGGGGCTCAACACCGATCCTCTGATGGAAAAAAATCCATCACCAGGGTTTTGGTGGTGGGACAATGGGTCAAGCCGCAGACGTTTGTCCTGGCAAACAAGCCTGGATTGGCCTTTGGGCCTGGTTTATCAACGACTGGATTCACAAGGATCTTATCGCGTGCGATTGACGGGGTATAAAGAAGCAAAACTACGACTCAACGGGGAATTGGCTACTCCGACGGTTTATGGGAAAGAAATCGGTGAGTTTAAAGAATTCCCCGTTCCCAGTTCGCTGCTCAAGGATGGCAAACTGGTTATCACCTTTGATCATTTGGATGAAGGTCATTTGAATTGGAGGCAGCAATCACGGGTCAGTGAGGTCTGGTTGTTGAAGGACTAAAGTCATCGCTGAAAGCGCGCTTCATACGCCATGTTATAAAATCAGCGGTTTCGAATCTGTTTCAGAATAGTTTCAGCTCTTTGTCTTGTGGCCTCATCTTTTGTCGTTGTCGTTAGCTTCTCAAGGGCAGTAATTGCCGCATTGGTGTCCCGCAGTGTGGGGGCAATCTTGAGCACGGCTTGCGCGGCTTCGGTCTGAACCTCATTCTCAGAAACCAAAGGTGCAGATAACGCGAGCGCCTCTGCTGCCGGAATTTCTGCTAGCCCGGCTAAAAGCATTCGTTTCTGAGCAAGAGAAGGTTTGGCTTCCAGAACGGTCTTTAATGGGGCAAGCCGGGCTTCGGGAGGCAGTTTTGCGCCCTCATCCTGTGTGACGAGTCGAACACACGCCCCAGTAGCAAGCACACGCAAGTTCTCTTCGGGTGCGGTAACGGCAATCTTAATTACGTCGGGCAAAAGCTCGATGTCTCTGGTATCGCAGAGAGCGCGAATACCAACAAAGCGGATTTCGGAAGATGGATCAGCAACAGCTTTCCTCAAGGCTAATCTTGTTTTGGGATCGGTCAAAATGCTGCAGACCGGGAGTAGGGCAATTCGAAGACTGGGCGCATTCGTGGAGGATTCCATGGCAGTCAAAAGAGGTGTGACATCGATACTGCGATTTCTCTCCTTCATTCGCACCACTGCCTCTGTGAGCGCCTCCACGGCATCGGGAGACGCTTCCTTCAGGCTGTGAGCAACAAGTTCGACCAATGCACCCAGGTCTTGTTCACGAGCCAACAAAGTCAGGGCTTGAAGAGCGGCTTTCCGAGTGGGATCAAATTCTTCCTGTGCCAATTTCAGCAATTTGGGAACCGCCACAGGATCGCCTCTCTGACCCAGAGCACGCGCCAACTCAGCATTAATCTCGGGAGTGCTTTTCGCGAATTGAGCTAAAATTGCCTTTGTTGGTTCGCCTCGATGAAGCTGCGTGAGCGCTTGTCGAGCCGAGACTTTTTCCTCATCAGTGCCGAAAGCTGCTCCAACAGCCAGTAAAGGAACGACCGAATCATCTCCTAGTTCACCAAGAGCTGCCAATGCTGTTGGTATCACGACAGGATGACCACCGCGAGCGACCATGGCTATCTTTGCTGCTGCGATAACGTCGCCACGTTGCTTCAGTCCCTCAATGAGTGGGACCTGAACCAACGGAGGAGTCTTTGGCAACAACGCGGCAAAAGTCCGGCCTGCATCGGGGAAATTTGCCTGGTTCAGACATCGCAAAGCCGCGGCTTGCTTAGCACCTGGTGGGCCGGTCAGTGCCTCAGAATAGAGTGAACCTGGGCTGGGAGAGGCACGCAAGGTGCCGCTATAAGCGTTTACACGAATGAATTCATTGGTTTCAGAGGCATAAATATTATCGAAAAGAGCAGCAGCCCTTGAGCGCTCGCCCACGGCCAGCGCATGACTCGCACAACACAAAAGCGCGTCAGAAATCCTAAGATGTATGTTCCCCGAAAAGTGAGGAGCCTGTTTCTGCAACAATTCAACTGCAGCCGGGGTCGCGATCTCGCCCAAAGCTGCAATGGCAGAAGGGATGACATTCGTATCGGAGGGCGTTTTTCCTTCAGACGACAAAACTTTGCCTAAAGCGGGCACGGCCAGGGGCTCGCGGCGGACACCAAGTGAGTAGATGATTCCTGCCTGGATTGACTCTGTCGTTTTTGGCAGGGCGTCAATCAATGCGGCGCTGGCATTGGAAGACTGCATGGATTCCAAAACATAACGAGCCGAGTGCGAAAGCTGCTCGTCCGTCAGCAACGTTGACAATGCAGGGATACAGCGGTCGGAGCCAATTCGTTTGAGTTGGACGCACGCGGCATCTTTTTTCTGAAGGGAAGCATCTGACTGAAGAATCTGAATGAGTTGCGACTCATTGGTAGTTTCTGCAGCGTGCAGGCTCAGAACGAGGGAAAAGAATGCTGCTATGAGGAAAGCAATTACGAAGAGGGTGGGTAACCGGAATTTGCAAATCTCGTAGCATGTGTCAAAACTGAAAGGGTCATGGCTTGATTTTTTCAGGCTGTTGCAATATTTGAACCTTAACCCTTTCAGGGTAGTATCGATAGTGCCACCGCAAACCCAAGGTAGCTCGTTCCTCGCAACCCTGGGCTTTGAGACAGAATCCCTTCGGGATACTTGTTGGTAGGCCAGGTGTGATGCCCCGGCTCCTGGGCCAATTTCCATAATCAGAACTCTCATACGTGCCAGGGTGGACGTTTGGCTATGGAAAGGAACCGATTCGCCTCCTCGTCATTGATAAACCGTTCAGCGATGGGATCCCATTTGAGTCCGCGGCCTAATTGTTTCGCAACTCCACCCAAAAGGAGCGCACTCGCAGCCCGATGTGCTACCTCTTCATTACAAATCGTCGGTTGCCGGTTGCGCACACACTTCAGAAAATTGCCCGAATGGCTGTCACTGTAATAAAGGTGTGTTTCATCGGGTCGGAGTGGTTCACGCACGATATCGGGGGGGTCTGAAACCAGCGCACTTCGATCCACGGCGATACGCCCTTTTGTTCCTACGAAGCAAGCCCCACCTTCTGCCCCAACAGATTCACCTGGAAATGGTTCTCCATAAACGATGACCCCGCTGGCATATCTGTAACCGGAGCGATCGCCCCGCATGAAGATTTCGACAGGGCCTGTGCTATCGGCCTCGGCCGCCCACTGGATAATGTCATAATGATGTTGTCCCCAGTTAAGTTCTCCAATGTCGAATGGATGCGGGCCAATGTTTCCATTGAATGGGATTTGAGGAGCGGGACCCAAAAACAAATCATAATCAAAGCCTTCAGGAAGGGGGCGCCCGGAGCCCGCTCCAAAGCGGGGCGGCCAGAACACTCCTCCCCCATCGCGATACCCGTAAATGGCTTCGAGTTTCCCAATCCGACCGCTGCGAACGAACTCACAGGCCTGGCGAAACTTACCTCCATACTCGCTTCGTTGCTGTGTTCCGGCTTGGAACACCCGTCCATAACGCCTTACCGCATCACACATGGCCCGGCTTTCCTGAAGCGTTACCGCCGTAGGTTTTTCACAGTAAATGTCTTTGCCTGCGGCGGCGGCCATTACGGTCATTGTCGCGTGCCAATGAGCGGGAGTAGCGATGAGGACCGCATCGATGTCCGTGCGAGCCAAAAGCTCCCTAAAATCGTTGTACCCTTGGCACGATTTGTAACTCCCTTTTCCCTGCACATCGGCATAATGCTCGTTGACGCGCTCAACCGCGCGCTCACGTCGTTCTTTCCTGACATCACAGACCGCCAGCACCTGAACATCGTTTCGACCTGCGTACCCCCCTGCCACATACGTCCAGGCTCCACCCAGCAAATGTCCGCCTCCCTGCGTACCGACGCCGATAAACCCCATCAGGATACGCTCACTGGGAGGAATTAAACGGTTTCGGCCCAAAACCGAAATAGGAACGATGGGAGGCGCGACCAGCGCTGCTCCAAACGCCATGGTGGTTCTTGCGAGAAACTTGCGGCGCGACAAAGTCGATTTCATTGTGATTCGCTTCAGAGTAGGATTCGGGAGAGGGAGTGTCGAGAAGAACGGTCGCGTCGCGAACGGAAGTATTTTTCTTGGCGATCATTTCTCAGGAATATTTGGTTCGCGAGTTGAGAAAATGAGTTTCGGGTTTAACTTTAATACTGCCGAAGAATCATCAATGTTCGGCATTAACTGAATAAAAATGGAAAGGAATAGATATGCATACGACCATGACCCGAATCCATGACCCTGCCAGAGCGCGCGCTTACTTCGAAGACAAACTTGCCTTTACCACTGGACCAGTCGAACTCGCTCGCTGGATCAAAGCGAATGAAAACAATTTGGTCATCGTGGATGTTCGCGAGGCCGAAGATTACGAGAAAGGACATATCCCCGGTGCGATTAACCTTCCGAAAGAGCAATGGGAGAACTTAAATGAACTCCGGAGAGACAAAACCAATGTGGTCTATTGTTACACACAACAATGTCACCTCGCTGCCAACGCCTGCGCCAGATTTGCAGCCAAAGGTTATCCGGTGATGGAACTGGAGGGAGGGTTTGAAATCTGGAAAGAGCATGAACTGGAGATCGAAGAGTCCTCGCCGAATCGGCTCAAGAAAGGCAGCCAACAACAGGTATCCGAACGGCGATATTGAAGGTTGGGCGTACTCTGCTTTGAGAACAAAAAAGGGCGGCTCGGTTTCCCGAGCCGCCCTACCCACTACCCCGAAACAACAAAACAGAAAGACAACACGATGAGAGTGCCACAAGGGAGGCAATCCTTCAATTCAGGGGCCGGCTGAAAAACGTCCCGGGGATGGCCGGGAAATAAAATCCGAAGACCGAAATCCGAAATCCGAATTTTGCTCTAAATTGCCAACGCCTGCGCCAGGTTTGCAGCCAAAGGTTATCCGGTGATGGAACTGGAGGGTTTGAAATCTGGCAAGAGCAAGAACTATCGAACGGCGATATTGAAGGTTGGGCGTACTCTGCTTTGAGAACAAAAAGGGCGGCTCGGTTTCCCGAGCCGCCCTACCCACTACCCCGAAACAACAAAACAGAAAGACAACACGATGAGAGTGCCACAAGGGAGGCAATCCTTCAATTCAGGGACCGGCTGAAAAACGTCCCGGGGATGGCCGGGGAAATAAAACCCGAAGACCGAAATCCGAAATCCGAAATCCGAATGATGCCTACCGTTCTACTGAAAAACGATAGATGATGGTGTTTCGATAGACGTCGCCCGGTTTGAGGACTGTGGAGGGGAAATTAGGGTGATTGGGCGAATCAGGAAAGTGTTGAGGCTCCATGCAGAATGCATCGCGGGGTTGATAGCGCCATCCACCTTTACCCGTAATATCTTTGAGGTGATTAGCGGTATAAAATTGCATGGCTGGTTCAGTGGTAAGGACTTCAAGCACACGGCCGGTCTTCGGTTCGACAACCCGCGCAGCCAGCCCCAATTCATTTGGGGCCTTATTGATCACCCAGTTTTGATCGTAGCCGCTGCCGAATTTTAGCTGCTCATTGTCCTGATTGATTCGAGCGCCGATAGCGGTGGGTTTACGAAAATCAAAAGGCGTCCCGGCCACAGGAAGCAACTCACCCGTGGGGATTAGGGTACTGTCGGTAGGTGTCAGTTTGTCGGCTGGCATCGTGACTACGTGGTCTAGAATGTTGCCTCTTGGAGCAAGGTTGAAATAGGAATGCTGTGTCAGATTTACCACCGTCGCCTTATCGGTTGTGGCGGTGTAATCCAGCCGGAGGCCATTGTCCTCGGTCACAGTGTACGTGGCGGTAACTGACAGGTTGCCAGGGTAACCTTCCTCTCCATCTTTGCTGAGATATTTCAATTGCAGGGACGCACCCTCCGGCGATGTGCGAACGCTGGGTTCCCAGGCCACTTTGTCGAAGCCTTTTAGACCACCATGAAGGGCATTTGGCCCATTATTGACCGCCAGTTTATACTCTTTACCCTCAAGAACAAACTTGCCTCCTGCGATCCGGTTACCATAGCGCCCAACCAGGCAGCCGAAAAACGGGTTGTTGGTCAGATACCCGTCTAAATGGTCGTACCCAAGGACAACATCTTCCATTTTTCCATGCCGGTCCGGCACCTTGAGCGAAACGACAATTCCTCCGTAGTTGCAGATCCGCGCTTCCATACCCTTGCTATTTCGTAAGGTGAACAGATCGACTGACGTGCCATCTTTCGTGCGACCAAACGATTCGCGAGTGATTTGCGAATGGGAAGGGGGCGTGGTAGCACAACCCACAACGAAGAGGATGCAGGCGACGGTCGAAAGGATTGTTAAACTCATGTAGGCGATTTGCATAATCGGTGGGTCAATGTTGAGATTTGGTTTTCATCGGGTACGCGCGTTGCCCATAGGACGCGAGGGCACCATGCTTCCGGAAAAAATGCTGATCCAGCAATACTCGTTGCATAGGTTTTGTGGAAGGACAAATACGCAAAGTCTCAGCAGCCAATTTCACCAAATGTTCGAGGACTTCCGCATGATGCACAGCTTCGCCCACAGTTTTACCCCAGGTAAAGGGCCCATGACTGGCGACCAGGACCGCAGGACAGGACATCGGATCGCGCCCAGCGAAAGTTTTCACAATCAGACGGCCAGTATTTAACTCATAATCTGTTTCAATTTCACGCGGCTTCATCAACCGCGTGCAAGGAACCGGGCCATGAAAGTAATCCGCGTGGGTGGTGCCCAGCGCAGGCAGAGGCTTGCAGGTCTGCGCCCAGGCCGTTGCTGCCGTACTATGTGTATGCACAATACCAGCGACTTGCTTAAAAGCGCGATAAAGCGCGAGGTGTGTTTGCGTGTCTGAACTGGGCCGTAATCTTCCCTCAATAACCTCGCCGGATATCACCGAAATTACCACCATGTCCGCTGGTCTGAGTTTTTCATAAGAGACACCCGAGGGTTTGATCACCATTAGATTGCGAGAACGATCAACGCCGCTGGCATTCCCCCAGGTCTGCGTAACGAGGCCTTTGGTGACCAAATCCAGGTTGGCCGCACAGACATCGTCTTTGAGATGCTTAAGAGTCACAGTAAAATGACGAATAGCGAATGACAAATAGCGAAAAAATCATGAGTTCCAATCTTTGTCAGACAGCTTGAAAGAACCGCACGCGACGGAGGACGGTCATTCTTACTTTCCTGACGCACTTCTTGCCCGATTTCGAATCGTAATGAGGTCCTTCATAATACCGTATAAACTTCCATCGGCGTCCGGCGTGCCAAAAGAATCGTGGAGCTTTCGGTATAATGTGTAGAGTTCCTTATAGACCTCGTGCGCTTTTGGCGCTGGCTTGAAAATACGAGCTTTCAACCCGGTCATCGCGCGCTGAGCGTCGGTAAAATTGTCGAAGCCACCGACCTTGCTGCCCGCGACCACCGCACCCGCAATCGCTGCCCCAAGCGCGCAGGTCTGGGCTGAACGCGAAATCTTTATGGACCTTCCGGTTACGTCTGCATAAATCTGCATTACCAGAGGATTTTTCTCCGCGATACCTCCGCAGTTGACAATTTGTTCAACCTTGGCCCCGTATTCCTCGAACCGATTAATTATGGTGAGGGCGCCAAAGGCCGTAGCCTCAATCAGGGCGCGATAGATCTCGGGAGGGGTTGTGTAAAGAGTTTGACCAAGTAATAACCCTGTGAGGCGCTGGTCAACGAGAATAGTACGATTTCCATTGTTCCAGTCGAGTGCGAGCAAACCGGACTCGCCAGGAATTAATTTTGCAGCAGCGGCACTCAATGCTTCATGTGTGCCATCTTTTTTCCCAAGGGGTTTCAGATAATTGACGAACCAATTGAAAATGTCACCGACCGCGGACTGGCCAGCCTCCAATCCATAATAACCCGGCAGAATGCTGCCATTGACGATGCCGCACAGGCCGGGTATGTCTGCCAACTTCTGTTCTCGCGGCACGACCATCATGTCGCAAGCGCTGGTTCCGATGATTTTGACAAGAGTGCCCGGCCCAATCCCAGAACCTACTCCGCCCAGGTGAGCATCAAAAGCACCTACGGCAACTGGAATGCCCGCCGGCAAGCCCGTGCGGTCGGACCATTCCTGCGTGAGAACACCGGCTGAATGATCAATCGCCCGCGCCAAAGGACGAAGCCGTGACCGCAATTGGCCCATTTTTGGATCCAACGCGGAAAGGAATTCCATATCGGGATACCCGCCCCAATCGTCATTATACATGCCCTTATGTCCCGCTGCGCATATCCCGATACTCAGCTTTTCCAGGGCTTCAGTGCCAGTGAGCATTGCCGGAACCCAATCAGCGCATTCTACCCAGGAATAAGCGGCGTCAAAAACCTCCGGGTTAGCTCGCAGGCAATGGAATATTTTGCTGAAGAACCATTCGCTTGAATAGGTGCCTCCGCATTTGGCCAGATATTGAGGACGTATTTTCCGCGCCAGCGTTGTAATCTCTTCCGCTTCGGCAATTCCAGTATGGTCTTTCCACAACCACGCCATTGCGGCTGGATTTTTGGCGAAACGTTTATCAAATGCCAATGGTTTCCCGTTCGCATCGACTGGAAGCGGAGTGCTGCCGGTCGTATCCACGCCAATGCCAATGATCTGTTCCGGCTTGAAACCACGGACCAGGCGCCGGGCAGTTGCGAGAGCCTTTTTGATGGTCGCCTCGGTGCCAATGACGTAATCGGACGGATGTTGTCGGGCGAGATTCGGGTCGCGCGATAAAATCACCCCTTCGTGGCCATGCTTGTAATTCCAAACCGCTGTGGCGACTTCGCGCCCATTGGCGGTATTGACAATCAGAGTGCGAACCGAATTTGTACCGTAATCAAGTCCGATCGTATATTTGGCGCTCATGGTTAATTCGGCAGCGAGAGAATTTAAAGGAGGTTCAATCCCCCGCAAATCGTTCCTAACCTGGGAACTTTGCAACTTTAAGGTGATAACGGCTTGTCATTCTCCATTGCCTTGATGGTGATACACGTCCCATCGTAAATAGGTACTCAGTGCATCTTCAATGGAATGCGCCACTTGCGCTTTCGTTGCAGCGACATGATGTTCGTATCCATTTTTGCAAATGAAGTGGAGTAGTTTTTGGAATTGCGGTACTTCAATAACCCCATAGCCGCCAAACGTATCGAGTCTGTCTTCTGTGAAACGGCCTTCGCCCACGTAGGTTGCCATCTTCCCATTTAGATCGTCTGTTGATACGCGGCAATAAGTAAAGGGACCGGGAGCGATCCGACCAACAATCGTGCCGTAAGTATTCTCTTTGCCCACGGACCCTGCGATGATTTCCTGGTAGTCCATTTTTTGTTCTGCAAAGAAATCTTTCGGAAGATTGGAGCAATGGAAGACAACTCCTTTGTTTGGTTCCCGGCTAAAATTGTTATTCCAGTCGAGTAAGGCGGCGGGAGTGCCGGATGCAGCCTGGAGGATGTACATGCCGAGCAGACCGGCGATGTCCGTTTCGCATGCGCTGGGCAAAAGATTATTCGACATCATGCTCATCAATGTGCACGGCACGACACCGTAAAACTCTTCCAGAGCGGTCCAGCATTGGATAGCGGTGGCGGAAAGCTGTTTGTCCCGAACCCAACGATCAATGGCAACTCCCAGCTTAGCCATTTTCATCAAGCTTTCCTGCGGAATGCCACGGACATTTGTGTATCCCTGGATGGCGCTCAGTTTCGCTTGCAGTTCGGGATCCTCGTCTTTCATTTTCCGAACCCATCCGAGAGCTTCGGAAAGATCGAGTGTTTCGACAGTGATCCCGCTGGCTTCAAGCAACTTCTCGCTGTAACGAACTGTGTTGAACGCCGCCGGGCGCGCGCCCAAAGCGCCAATGCGGGCGTTTCTCAGCCTTCGAACGATTGTGCAGGTGGCCGCAAACCGCCTCAAATCAGTGGCAAATTCCGGGCTCGCGGGATCCATGGTATGCAAGCTGGTCAGCGAATAGGAAATTCCGTATTGCCGCAGATTGTTGCACACAGACATCTTGCCGCAAAAGCTGTCGCGCCGGTCGCGAATGGTCATTTTTTGGCCTTCGTCATTGAAAGCATGGATCAGGACGGGAACGTTCAGGCCCGACCAGCGAAGAGCATTGGCGACCGCGCGTTCGTCACCGAAATTCGGCAAAGTTACAAGGATACCATCAATTTCGTCGCGATGCGCCTTGAACAGATCCGCGCATTTTTGCGCGTCTGTCAGGGATTCTATGGCGCCAAATCGACTGGCCTCCACCGGCAGAGTGATTGCCTTGATGCCTTGCGCTTCAAGCACGCGTAGGATTTCGCGTCGGCCCGATTCGCAGAGATGAGCCGGGAAAAATCCGCGGTTCCCAATAATGATACCAAGAGTAGTCATGTGTTGAAAATGTCGAAGCTCGAAGGCCGAAATCCGAAAAATCTCGCATCCCGAAGGTTATCCGAATTTTTGAGCTGATAATTCATGTTAGGTTAGTAATGCAATTCGCTATGCCTTTGCGGCAGGACCAGAATTTTGGATGCGCATGACGAAGTAAAGCGCTTTGTTGGGCTAGGTTACTCCGCTCCGTTACTTGCGATAAAGAAAATCACTTCCCACCTGATTGGGGATGCCGGATTGCCGATGGACCGGCACACTTTACACTACCTCAAGTGGACACTTGGGCATCGACTCAATAAATGAACGGCCATAGTTCTTTGTCAGAATGCGATTATCGAGAACGACGATGATTCCCGAGTCGGTTTTTGTGCGAATGAGTCGGCCCACTCCCTGTCGAAATTTCAGGATCGCTTCCGGCAGTGAAAACTCGCGGAAAGAATCGCCCCCGCGGGCCTCGATGGCCTCGATGCGGGCTTCGATGAGCGGATGGTCTGGTACCGCAAAGGGAAGGCGAGTAATGATGACGTTGGAAAGGGATTCGCCTGGAACATCTACCCCTTGCCAAAAGCTGTCGGTTCCGAACAGGACGGAGTCGACGTCATCTTTGAACTTCTCGAGCATGAGCGAGCGTGGCGTGCCGGTGCCTTGAACAAAACAAGCGATGCCAATTTTGTCGAAAAAGGGCTGCATCATTTCTCCGATCTCGAGCATCAACTTAAAACTTGTGAACAGTACGAATGCTTTTCCATGCGTTTGCCTGACGAAATGCTCGATCCATTGTATCAGTGAGTCGCGATATCGCTCGTCGCGTGGGTCAGGCATCTTATTTACGACAAACAATTTCATCTGGCGCTCGTAATCGAAAGGAGTGCCGACCTGAAGCTTTGTGGCCACTTCAGCACCAATGCGCTGGGAAAAGTAATTAAGTCCGGAAAAGTCGCGGCCCGCTGCTCGCGAAGGAAATTTCGCTGTGTGCGGTTGTGGTTTAGAGGTCACGCTAGTGGAAAGCGTAGCACTTGCCATTACGATCGAGGTATCAGTGCGGAAGAGACGTTGACGCAGGTAGGCCGCCACGTCGATGGGTGCCGCATTCAGAGCGATGTTACGTTGCGCCTTGCCTGTGCGTTCCACCCAATAGACATGGTCGTCGGCACTTTGGCTAAGGAACAAAGCGATCTGCTCTCGTAATTCCTCCAGCCGACGATTGCACTCCAGCAATTCGAGACCGATCTCATTGTCTTCGCTGGTTTTGATCAACTCGCTAACAGCCTCGCGAAGCCGCTGAATTGGCAAAGTGACGTTATCATCAACCAGTTCTGCTCGTCGAATACGCAATTCGGTCCAGTCTCTCCGTCGGGCAAGAGTAGCCTCCCCGCCTCCAAAATGATTTTTTTGATAGTTTCTCTGGAGTTCATCACAAGCCTCCTCCACTTTGGCGAAGAATTCGTCTGCTTGCTTCAGCAACTCGGATACATGCTTAAGGGCTGGACCCTGGTGCAGCGTCGCCAATAAACCCTTCTGCGTCTTGGTATTCCAAAGACGCTGGGAGGAGTACCGGACCTGGCTGCTGGAAACGCTCAAGCCGATGTGTTTCGAGGCGACGTTCTCCATTTGATGCGCCTCGTCGAAAATCACAAAATCGTTTCGAAAGAGAATTCCATCCTTAACATCTTCATCGAGGCTGCCCAAAAGCGTGAAGAAAAGTGTGTGGTTTAAAACCAGCAGGTCGGATGAAAGAATCCGGTTGCGCGCGCGCTGGAAAAAACATACCTGGTTTGCCTTGCCGAATTCTGAAGGGTACCCGCACATTTTTGGGGAACACAAACCGCGTTCCGAACAAACCTGGCTCCAGACTTTCAGGTCGGGTTCAATATCGAAATCAGAAAGGCTGCCATCGGCGGTCTTCTTTGACCATTCGAAGATACGATCCAGTTCGGCTGCTTCTGAGGAGCTGAAAAGGTTCCCGGCTTGTTGCCTCGCTTTTTGCAAACGGCGCGTGCAAAGGTAATTGCCCCTGCCTTTGAGCATGGTAAATGCAAACGGCACCGGCAGGATCTTCTCGAGCATCGGCAAATCTTTTTCGGTAAGTTGTTCCTGGAGATTGATGGTGTGGGTGGAAATGACCGCCTTTTTCTTCTGCGCAACGGCATGCAGTATCGCTGGGATCAGGTAAGCAAGGCTCTTGCCTACTCCCGTACCCGCTTCCACCGCCAAATGTTCCCGATTCTCGAGTGCACGAGCAACAGCAACTGCCATCTGCTGTTGCTGAGGACGGAATTCAAAATTAGCTGACCGCGACAGAATCCCTTTCGGCGAAAAAATCTCCGTCACCTGTTGCACCAGGTCCACAGCCGCGCCAGCGGGTTGGGATTCGATTACACTAATCACGTGTTTTGCGGGATGTGACTTCCTGCATCCCTCGATTCTTAACGATGCTGTTCGGTTCTAATATACCGCGCCAGTTGGTGTTCGGGTAAAGTATCGAGCCTCGGCCTATGATACTGCCGGGATTCAATACCGTATTACAACCGATATCTGTCTCGTCACCAATCAGCGCGCCAAATTTGCGCAACCCTGTGTCCACCCGCTTGCCTTCAATTTCGACGCTGATGTTACCAGGCGTCAGCTTAAGATTTGAGATTTTCACACCTGCGCCAAGATGAGCTTTGTAACCCAGAATTGAATCCCCGACATAATTAAAGTGAGGCGCGACAGCATGATTAAAAAAAAACGAATTCTTCACTTCGCAGGCATTTCCCACGATACAATTATCGCCGATGATAACATTCTGCCGAATGTAAGCATTATGCCGAATCTCACAATTGCGTCCGATGATTGCCGGCCCTTTGATCATAGCTCCATCCTCGACCAGAGTGCCTTCGCCAATGGAGACTTGAGGGCCTATATAAGCAATACCTTCACAGTGATTTTTTAATGCTGGACGTAAATTTTCGGAAAGGTAGGCGGCGATTTTATCGAGAACTTCCCATGCATAATCGCATCCCTTGAAGAGTCCTTGATGGGATGTCTGTGATAAATCGAACAAGTCGCCAGGTTTGAACATCGGCTCCAAGGTAAAATGGACCGGCGTTCTGGAAAAGTGTTAAAGCTCGTTCGAGGGTGTAAACCGGCTTAGGGCAAGTGCGGCGTGTTGTCCCGGTTCCAACGGCGCGCGACTTCCTCCTGCGAGCCTCGTCCGGTCAAGAGTTGTGCCGCCAAATCTTTTCGCTTATGGGCCTGGGCATGCCCATCGCAAAAGAGGATATTCGCCCTGGAATTATGCACGTCGAGCGGCCATTGCCGTTCTTCATACATGCCAATGAAACCGCTCCAATCCCGATCCCCTTTTTTCTTCAGGTCCCAATTGCTGTCCCCGAGAGCGATCATATCCGTGGGCTTTTTGACGGTAGAAACCTTGGTTGAGCCATACAGCGGGTCGTTTTTATAAACGCCCAGGCCCTGATTCGGCACCAGGCCGGCATATGCGCCCCAAACATTATAACCGTAACTCATGAACGAGGTGCCTCCTGGAACCAAACGCACTTCATCCTTCAGATAGCCATCCAGCGCAGCCAAACCACTTCCAAATTTAATGGTCCACTGTGCCTCAGGCGGGGCGACGGGGCATTTGAAAACCTCCACATCCCGGCCGGAACTTGTGTATTGACGCATCTGAGTGCACCAAATCCAGGCGGCACCCTGATCCGGTGCGATGCCGACCGGGTAATATGCGGTGTCCTCCGCATAGAAAATCATGGCAAGTCCAAGCTGGCGAAGATTGCTGATACACTTGATGCCTTTGGCCTTAGCCTGGGCTCTGCTCAAAGCCGGCAACAACATCGCCGCCAGGATCGCAATGATGGCAATGACAACCAGCAGTTCGATTAAAGTGAAAGCAGCTCCCATCTTCTCACCAGCAGAAAACCGCACCCTGGAAGTTGCGCGCATGAACACGAATCAAATGAATTGGTTTAAGGTGACGAGAGTATAGCCCAACGGCCAGCGGAATTACACTCGAAAACGATGGGATGCTCACCAAATTGCGCCATCGGTCTTTCGCTGCGCTCTGCCGGTTTCTTGTCCTCCTCGTCCTCGTTCTCGTTCTCGTCCTCGTTCTCGTCCTCGTCCTCGATATTGTTTCTACCCTGGGCCATCAAACAAAATTCGCACCCGTTTTAAATCCGCTCAATTGCTCCAGACTCAACATCATGCTACAAACTCTCCGTGCCACTAAAAATCCAGCCACCAGGAGGTGAACGAACCTGGGCCGCGGCTGTGGTTATCATCGCGGGGATTATTAGCGCCGCCAGGGCTTTCCAACATGGCAGCATGGTTTTTACTCTGCTTGGACTTCTCTTCCTGGTTTGCGGCATCGGCCTTTGGTTCAATCAACAATGGGCCCGTTGGGCGACGATTATCCTTGCCTTGCTGCTTGCCGCCCAGGCTGGCGTGCTGCTGGTGACAAAAGGGCCAAACCTCTTGCGGGTTGGAATTATTCTGGCAGCCCTTTCCGGCTCATGGCAGATCTGGAAAGAGTTTTCTCCCGAACAAATCGCCGAAGTAAAAGGAACAAAACGTCCGCTCATCTCTTTTGTTTTGCTCTTGAGCGAACCGCGCTATCTGGAAAAAGCCATCCTGGCTCAGATCCTGTCAGCGGCATGGGGAGGTGATTATTCCAGCGAAGAGAGCGAGAAAACCGGCCGGTTCGTGGTTGGCCAATCTCCTCTGTTCATGATTAACTCTCCGGAAGGTTTTTTCATGCTAAACAATTTCTCCCGGCCTTATTTCGATGAAAGTCCCGAAACTGTGGCAGCGGAAGTCCAGGAACTGCGTCTGCGCAAAGCCATCGAAGACCACAAAGCCTGGCTGTCGGTCGATCTAATGCAGCCTGCCAATCCGGAGGCCAACCCGCAGTCCACTTACCCACAAATCGCCAAACTCATTGCTGAACTCGCCGGCGCTGATTGCCTCGCTATTTACCATCCGGAAAGTCATAAGATCAATGTGTGGGACAGCTCGCTTGAAGAAAAATTACGTGGACCAAATCCACTCCAGGACTTTGCGTCCCCCGCTTTTGTGCCAGTCACCGCAGTGGGACCTGAGGATCCCCGTATGGAAGCTGCTACCGCGGAAGCGCGCAGACGCTGGCCGGAATTCGTGGCGGCTTTCAATCGGCAGGACGGCACTCTGTTCTCCATAAAAGCCCCTGTCACAGTCGATGACTCCACCGAATTCATTTGGATTCAAGTGACCGGACTGGAACCTGAATACATCCACGGAACTCTTGGGAATGAACCTGTGGAACTGGGAGGACTGAAAATGGGCGACCCCATTGAGATCCCATTAGGAGACTTGAACGACTGGGCCTTCATTCGCAATGGCGAACCGGTCGGATTATTTACCACCAAAGCTATCGCAGAAATTAATAAGGAGAGGAAAACAACGCGGTAGCGTAGCCAAAGCTTTGCACCGCTAAAAACCTCCACCCTTGCTACAATAAGCAGAAGTAACTAGACTGCAGAAACCTTCCATGAGGTCACCCGGCTTATTGAATGAGACCAAGCCGGCACAAGGGTGCCAAAAGAAAAACGCCTTTACGCTCATCGAGTTGTTGGTGGTTATTGCGATCCTCGCGATCCTGGCTGCGATGTTGTTGCCGGCATTGAGTGCTTCGAAGCTCAAGGCCCTGCGGGTATCGTGTGCGAATAATCTTCGGCAACTGTTTCTGGCACACGCGCTTTATTTGGATGATTTTTCTCAGAAGTTCATCACATTGAACATGCCTGGCGCGCCGGGCGATCCAAACGCCGGCTCCGTCGAGACCTATCATCGTTGGGCCGGCAAATACGGCAGCGCCTGGGACTTCGCCTTTACGGACCGGCCCTTAAACCCTTATGTCACGGCCAGGCAAATGGCGGCTACCAATGACAACAGCGGAGTTTACGGTGTGTTCCGTTGCCCAGCCGATAACGGGGCACGGAAGGGGCGTTGGGAGTTTGATATACTGCCAACGATTTTTGATGGTTGGGGCATCAGTTACCGCTATAACAGCGGCGCGATCAATAATGATGGCACGAAGGGGCTATGGAATAAGAAACTTTTTCAAGTGCGCAGGCCCACCACCGTCGTTCTCGCCAATGACAGCCCGTTTGACGTTTATGGCTTCACTTGGCATGGCGCCTGGCCGCAACCTATGGTCTATAGTTACTGGCATAACAAAAAGGAGCTGGGTTGGTCCAACGTGCTCTTTGTAGACGGTCATTTGCAGTATTTAAAAGCCACATACAACAAACCTGATTTCCAACACGGGGCCGATTGGACGATGGTGTATAACGATTGAGCGCACCTGCCGCTAAATTCTGGCTATAGGAGCGCGCCCGCTCCCCGGGCGCAGCAAGCTTGCCTAAGGGAAAATGCGCTTCCGAGTTCGCTAACCACTACTGGTCCCACATTGCTGCGCCCGGGGACGGGCACGCTCCTATTTCGTCAGCGACACTTTTAATCGCACTTTGCTCCAAGACGCTCTTTGCTCCTTCTGACTGCCTGCATTAAACTTTGCAGATAAATGAAAGATTCTTACATTGCGGCCAAGGAACGGTGGGCGCGTAAGATGTCGGGAACGGCACGGCCAGGAGTACGTGCGACCGACCGGTTGCCTCCAGGCCAGCGCCAGGTCCATAGCTTTCCAGTGCTCGATTTGGGAGTGCGGCCTGAGGTGTCTCTGGAGACCTGGCAACTCAAGATTCATGGCCATGTTGAAAACCCGGTAACGCTGGACTGGAATCAATTCACAGCCTTGCCCCAGTTCAAGGATGTCAGCGATTTCCACTGCGTCACGACCTGGAGCCAGTTTGATATGGCGTGGGCAGGGGTGGCGTTCTTTACCATTGCTGAGCTCGTCAGGCCCAAACCTGAAGTTTCGCATGTCTTTTTCAAAAGCTATGATGGTTATTCTACCAACAACGCCCTGGAGGTCTGCCTGGACGATGATGTTTTGATTGCTCATCGCTGGAATGACAAGCCGTTGTCAATTGAACATGGCGGCCCGGCCAGGGTCATCATCCCGAAACGATACGCATGGAAAGGCGCCAAATTCATTCGTGAGATCACTTTCCTGGACCGTAATATTCTTGGTTTTTGGGAACTGCGCGGTTATTCGAACACGGCCGATCCCTGGACCGAAGACCGCTTTTCGGCGCCAAATCAACCGCCGGCTGGATTTCCATGATGATTGGGTTCTTAGAAAAGTATCGCCCTGTGTCCGATCGTCTTCATTAAGCCATGAGGACGATTTATTTCGATTACAATGCTACGACGCCTCTTGATCCGGAGGTGCGGGAATACATGGTGCCGTATTTAGGGGAGATTTGGGGCAATCCATCCAGCGTCCACCACGTGGGACGGCAAGCCCGTGCCTTACTGGATGATGCGCGCGACCGTGCCGCAGCAGTGCTTTTCTGCAAGCCAAGTGAAATCATTTTTACCAGCGGTGGCACTGAGAGCACCAACCTGGCAATTTTTGGCGCGGCGCGCGCTCTCAAATCAAAGGGGCGGCATATCATCACATCGGCCGTCGAACATCATGCGGTCCTGAGTTGCTGCGAATATCTGGCGCTCAATGAAGGGTTCGAGTTAACGGTGTTGCCGGTGCAATCTGATGGCACTGTACCCGTAGATACTCTCAAGAATGCACTGCGGCCCGAAACGATCTTTGTTTCGATCATGGCTGCCAACAACGAGATAGGCTGTGTGCAGCCTGTGGCAGAATTGGGAGCGCTGTGTCGCGAAAAGGGTGTTTTGTTCCATACGGATGCCATCCAATGGTTCGGCAAAGAACCATTTAAGAACATTCATCAGTTCAATGCCGACATGGTTTCTCTTTGCGCCCACAAAATACACGGTCCAAAGGGATCTGGACTATTATTTGCAAAATCTCCCTTGCGACCTGGGCCGATCCTTTTTGGCGGCGGCCACGAAAATGAACGTCGTGCAGGCACCGAAAACCTCGCCGGTATCATAGGGCTGGTTGAATCATTACAACGATTTGTTAAAAAACCGGTTTTCAGCAAAGAACATCTTGCACCATTAACGGCTCGACTGATTTCATTTCTAAATAACCTTGAAGCAGTTCAGTTCGTTGGCTCAAAGGAAATGCGGCTGGTAAACACGGTTTCATTTGTTGTGCGCGGCTCAGATAGCATTGCGATGCTTGCCGGGCTTGATTTGGAGGGCATTTGCGCCTCTAGTGGTTCTGCCTGCTCTGCTGGTTCTCTCGAACCATCGCATGTGATCACCGCGCTGGGCATTGAAAAACAACTGGCAAACTCTCTGGTGCGTTTCTCTCTTGGCCGCGAATCGACTTTGGAGGAAGTAGAATACGTGGAAAGCGTGCTGCCGGAAGTGATTCAGCGCTCAATACGTGTTCATCGATAAACGACCTTTCCAATCTATTTGAATCGCCCTTCCCCTAACTTACGCCAGTGAATAACCTGCCAGTGAATTGTGAATGAGAATCGAACAAGGTTAATAACATGAACTTTTTGATCTTTTTCGCTCGCTTTCGTTTCTACTTTGGACTTTCGTTTCGAAGGTAAGTGTTTGGCACGACCTTGACAGCAAAGGTTGTTTGCCTTATTCACACCCCTTAATACGGATAGTTATTTCAGATCAAAGAAGTACATATTAACAGCGTCATGAATCTGACCATCACCAAGGAACAAATAATCAGTGGGCTGCAAGCAGTGCAGAATGTGGTCAGCAACCGGACAACATTACCGGTTCTTTCCAATGCCTTGCTTCGCGCGGAAGGGGACCGATTGGAGTTCACCGCAACGGATTTGGATGTGACAATTTCTTGCGGAGTCGAAGCCAAGGTGAGAAAACCCGGTGCATCGACTGTTCCGGTCAAACGCCTGTTCGGCATTGTCCGTGAATTGGGTAACTCCGAGATTGAACTGGAGGTGGACGAGAAAAATATATGCACCATCCGTTCGGGGCCTTCTTTTTATCGAATCAACGGATTGGGCGCCGATGAATTTCCTCCTTTACACAAATTCAAAGAGGACAAAAAAATCGTGTTGCCCCAGGAAACCGTCAAAGGAATGATGAGGAAAACTTCCTTTGCTATTTCGACCGACGAGTCGCGTTACGTGTTGAACGGCATTTTTTTGAGTTTAAAGGATCATAAATTGACCATGGTTGCCACGGATGGACGCCGCCTGGCCCTGGTGGATGAAGAAGTGGATGTGGCTGAGACCAGCCATGGTGAGTTTATCGTGCCCGCCAAGGCGGTGAGTGAGTTAAATCGGCTGCTCCAGGACAAAGGGGAGGTGGAACTCCATTATGCTGAGAACCAGGCGTCGTTTACATTGAAAGATGAAAAAGGGTTCTCTGTGCTTATCATCACGAAACTGATCGAGGGAAGCTATCCAAACTATCGTCAGGTAATTCCGGCCGAGACAAAGGAAAGGATCACGTTGATTCGTGAAGAGTTTTTGCATGCTTTGCGGCGAGCTGAAATAATGACGAGCGAAAAAGCAAATTCGGTGAAACTGAGCTTTGGAAAGAACAAGCTCGAGATAACAGCCAATTCACCGGAAGTAGGCGAAGCCAAAGAATCTCTGGCGATTAACTATAAAGGCAATGAGATGGCTATCGCGTTCAATCCCAAGTACTTGATCGATCCCCTCAACGCACTTCCCAACGATGAGGTGTTCATAGAATTGATCGATGAACTAAGCCCTGGAGTATTCAAGATTAATGGACCGTTTCTGTATGTTGTTATGCCAATGAGGCTGAGTTAGAGGACTTAGTTAGTTTATAAGATGATTGTTCAATTCGCGTTGTAGCTAACGAAGTTCAAGCCAGGTTCGTAATAGCCTCACGCTTACGTTCAGCGGGGATCCCAAATCGTTGCTGCCAGGTAGCGCTCGGGACCGTTTTTTTGATCCCAAAAGTAATAGACTGTTACCGCCTTTCCATCAGGACGTTGAATACTGCGCACATACCCAAGATCACGGTTTCCTCCGTCGTCGCGCAACACCTTTTCCACACTCCACGTTCTGCCTCCATCGCTTGAAAGAGTAGCACAAATGCGGAATGGGGCGGCGCGCACCCCATATGTCAGACAAACACGGCCATCCATAAGTTTCATAAGATGCGGAGGGTTGCCTTCGCCCGTGTCTGCTACTGGGCGGTTTAGAAAGGACCATGACTGTCCATTGTCAGGAGAGAACCAGGCCTCGATCCAACTTTTCCCGCGAGCATCGGCTCCCGCCCGGCAGCGAATCGTGGTTAGCAAGTTACTGGATGTTAATCGGACCGAGGAAGGCATGATGGAGTACCCTTCGGGCTCCGGACCTACCTGGCCAAGCAACAACCAACTCTTTCCGGCATCGACTGTCTGCGCGCAAATGACGCGCCCTTCGCGGCGATTGCTTTTCGAGGCAGTCAGGAAAATGTGGCACTCTTTCGGACCGTCAACGATGTAGTCGGTTCGCGCGGCAATGCCTGGTTGCCCAAACAATGGTAAATGGAATGGTCCTTTCCAGTGATGCCCGCGATCATACGAATAATAAAAACGCGATTGGCCTGCATCGGTCCCAGCCATCCGGCAAGTCATAGCAAAATCGGGGTGTGCAAAATCAATACCCCCTGGACAATCTGTTGGTTGCGGCTCTGACACTCCTGAAGGAAGTGTCCCGTGTCGCCCGCCCGCCGCGCCAATTAATAGTCCTTTCGCTCCAGGATTTTCAATCACCCACGTCTCGCCACCATCCAAGCTGCGTGCCAGCAAATGTTCCTCAGGTTTTTCCCGGTCGATCGCATGCCGGTCCGGTCCGAGATCTTTGTAATCACCTGCGCTGAAACCTACCAGAATCTCATTGCCCCAGTTCCAAATGCCGTGGTTTGCTGGAAAACCTGCAAATCGCCCTGGCTGATGGTATATGAAAACGTGTTTGACCGCGTGTTCTGCGCCTGCTGGTAAGGCAAAGATCGTTCCTAGCACGATAGCCGTTATGAGATAGAGAAATTCAAGCGCCCCCTTCAAATCTGGCGGGAGTATCTGTCGCATCACACGGTTGAGCTCCATCTCAAGTGTTTCTCAAAGGTTTCCGTCCTCGAGGCTTGGCTGTTGTTACCTTTCCGGTTCTGGATCCTGGTGGGAAACTGTCGGTCCCAGGTACATTTTCGCGCAATTCTTTCAACCAAAGCTCGGCTTCCGCATCACTTGGGGCACGCCAATCTCCTCGGGGCGACAAAGATCCGCCGGAACCAACTTTGGGTCCATTAGGAATTGCCGACCGCTTAAACTGGCTAAGTTTGAAAAAACGAAGAAGAAACAATTCCAGCCACTTCTTTATTTCAGGCAAACCGTAAGCGATACGCTTTTCAAAAGGCACCAAATCGGGCCAATTTCCCCGAGTAGCGTCCCCCCAGGCGTGGTGAGCCAGAAACGCTACTTTGCTGGGTCGAAAACCGTAACGAGTGATGAAATAAAGATTAAAGTCCTGGAGTTCGTACGGCCCAATTTTCTCGGCAGTCATCTGCGCAGGCTTGCTGGAGTCCCCATCATTGTGCGGTACCAGTTCAGGCGAAATCTCAGTCTCGACGATGGCCTTGAGGGTCCCGTTGGTCGTGGGGTCAAACTGGCCTGAACCGATCACCCAGCGGATCAAATATTGGATGAGGGTTTTTGGCACTGACACATTCACGTTGTAGTGGGACATGTGATCGCCCACTCCGTACGTCATCCACCCCAGGGCAAGCTCGCTGAGATCCCCTGTGCCCAGAACCAAAGCCTTGTGTTGGTTGGCCAGTCGAAATAGATGAGAAGTCCGTTCTCCAGCTTGAACATTTTCGAATGTGACATCATAGACCTCTTCTCCCCGAGCATAAGGGTGTTCGATGTCCTTAAACATCTGCTCGCAAGAAGGGCGAATGTCGATTTCGCCAGCAGTCACGCCCAGAGCTTTCATCAGCGCCCGGGCGTTGGTCAAAGTGAGTTGGCTCGTGGCAAAGCCTGGCATCGTATAGGCTAAAATATTCTTTCGCGGCAACCCGAGGCGCTCCATGGTTTTGGCCGCCACAATCAAGGCTTGCGTAGAATCCAAACCGCCGGACACTCCAATCACGAGACGCTTTGTGTTGGTGCTCGAGAGCCGTTTGAGCAAACCATGAACTTGAATGTTGTAAGCCTCGAAACAGCGCTGGTCGCGTTCGCGTGAATCGCTCGGGACGTAGGGAAACCGCGCGACCTTTCTTTCCAACGGAATCCTCCCTTGAGGAATTTGGAATTCGAATTCCACCCGACGCAATTTTTGCAACCGCTCACGAATATCGCCACCCGAATCATGGAAGCTGGTCGCGCGCATGCGATCCTGAAGCAGACGCTCCAGATCAATGTCCGCCGTGATCATTTGCTCGTGGTCCGCGAACCGTTCCGATTCGGCCAACAGCTCATTATTTTCATAGATGAGCGCATGACCGTCCCAAGCCAGGTCGGTGGTTGATTCGCCGGGGCCGGCTGCGGAATAAAGATACGCAGCGATACATTTACCGGATTGCGAAGCGCAAAGGTCGCGACGGTAAGAGGCCTTACCAATGGTGATATTGCTCGCGGAAAGATTAGTGAGCACCGTGGCGCCAGCCAATGCTGCATAGGTGCTAGGAGGAATTGGCGTCCATACATCTTCACAAATCTCCGTGTGCAGCTTGAACCCTTCCACATTTGTGGCATCAAAGACGAGGTCATTGCCAAAAGCGACGCGTTCCCCTAAGAACATCACCTCTCGGCTGATCGCATCACGGCCCGATGTGAACTGTCGCTTCTCATAAAACTCCCGGTAATTGGGCAAATAGGTTTTCGGAACCAAGCCCAGCACCCCGCCGCGATAAATGATTACAGCACAGTTAAATAATTTGCCTTCGAACTGTAGCGGCGCTCCGACAATCAGAATGGGCGTCCACTCTCCGCTCATCCGAACCAGCCGCTCGACCGCGGTTTTGGCTGCATCCAGCAGAGCGTCCTGATGAAATAAATCTTCGTTAGAATAGGCCGAGATGCCGAGCTCTGGAAAAAGTGCCACCGCAACGTTTGCTTCGGAGGCTTGCCGCGCCAGTGCCACGGTTCGTTCCAGGTTGAAATCGGGATCGGCCACACGCAGCGAGGGAATACACACAGCCGCGCGGAGAAATCGGTGCGAATAAATCGAATCAAAACGACCACGCATCGCTTATGAGTACAACGAATTTACCCCGGTTCCAAATGCTAAATTGCCGAAGCGCGAACTGTCCGAAGTTCGCAGCGCATTGCCATATCCAGTCGCACGAAGTTGCGTTCCAGGCAGAATCGTTGCTTGCCGGATATTTTTAGCTTTTCTTGTGTCGTTGCCGCTGCGAGCCGAGGACGTCTAGTGGTCCGGCGGAGCGCGAACCGTCCCCGGTTCGCAGCGGCAACAACGCAAGAAAATCCCGCAAGGTTGCTTATAATTCGGAAATAACCACTCTAAACTCACTTCTGGACGCTTAGTGTAATCAGCATGCTGCGAGCCGAGGACGTCTCACGGTCCGGCGAACCCTCCGGACTCAGAGGCTTTTCGCAAGGCGAGCGGCCAGGCGCTCCAGCGCCATGGAACGGTCTCGCGGAGACAAGTGCACATCCAGGATGCAAAAGCTCTGAGTCCATTTTCCAGCTTGGACCAGAGCATCGTTCAATTGGTTTTCGGTTTGAACCAGCCACCCGCGGCCGGCCCCGAGAATCTCCGGCAATTTGCTGTAGTGCCAGGGCCAGACATCGTTATAAGGACCGTCCTGCATATGCCTTTCCGTGCCATATCCAAAATTGTTTAGGACAACCACAACCGGGTTTAGACCGTAACGGGCGCTGGTGGCCAACTCCATGCCGGTCATCTGGAAAGCACCATCTCCCACCAGAACGAGCGGCCGCAGTTTCGGATTTCCCAACTGGGCGCCAATACTGGCCGGGACCGCAAACCCCATCGAAGCGTAGTAAGCCGGTCCTAAGAACTCTGTCCGATGGCGAATGAATAAATCAATAGCGCCGAATAACGCCTCTCCCACATCCACTATTACTACGGTGTCCGAGGAGAGAAATGCATTCAGCCGGTCAAATAATCGACGAACCGTTAATGGCTCACTGGTGTTCAGTACCCGAAAATTTTTGATTGGTTTTGGACGTGGAATTTTGCCCACCGTCCTGCGGCGCAAGCGCAACTTGAGCAATCCTCGCATGAAATCCTTGAGACGCACTTCCTCATAATTGTGATACCGAATGGAAAACTTTTCGCTCGTGGCGTAAATAGATCGGCCAGGTTCCAAACGGGCGGTGTAAACCCCGAGATTGATATCGGTCATAAACGCGCCCAGCATAATGAGGCAATCGCTTTCTTCGACATATCGACGCACCTCATCGCGCCCCATCGCTCCTTCGTAAATCCCCAGGTACAGCGGATGTTGCTCACCAATGACCGATTTGCCCAACACCGTCGCCGCAAATGGGATATTGGTTTTTCTGACCAGCTCAAGCAGTTGCTCCTGCAAGTTGAAGCGATGTATCTCAACGTCGGCGAGGATGACGGGCTGGCGCGCGGAATTGATCATTTCTTCAGCTTCGTTCAGAGCAGCGCGCAGGCTTTTTGGATCACTGCGTTCATGAATCTTGAGCGTTCGATAATGGGGAATGCCCCGGACCGAAACCTGGTCGCGAGGCAGCTCGATATAAACCGGGCGTTTAAAACGAAATGCGGCGTGAAGCACGCGATCAATTTCCTGAAACGCAATCTGTGGATCGCTCAGGACTGTTGCAGCAATGGTTAATTGCTCAAACACCTTTTTTTGCGTGTCAAATTCCTTTACTTTGTGATGTAACAGCGGATTTTTTTCCCTCTCTTTCATGCCTGGAGCCCCGCTGATGACGACGACCGGCGATTTCTCAGCGAAGGCTCCGGCAGTGGGATTGGCCACCTTCAAGCCACCCACACAATAAGTCACGCAAACGGCGCCCATCCCTCGAACCCGCGCGTAAGCATCCGCGGCAAACCCGGCCGCTTGCTCGTCGGTGGTATTAATGAGACGGAGTTTACTTTTGGACAGCAGTTCATAAAACCCCAGCACATAATCGCCCGGAATCCCGAAAACATGACGCACTCCATGGGCATAAAGCCGATCGATAAGGTATTGGCCAATCGAAGGTGAAATTTTCATCTGGTAAAATAGTTTAACACCGCAAACCGAAGGGTCAAAAACCTATGGTTCGATTTTAAGCTTTCTCGCAACGCGCGATTCTCTTTATCATCGCAGAAATCAAACCGCCCCTTATGCAGCGTTCTCTCAAGATCAAACTCAGCATTTTCATGTTCCTGCAATACTTCATCTGGGGTTCCTGGTATGTGAGCATGGGAACTTATCTAGCCAACACGCTCAAATTCAAGGGAGAGCAAATCGGAGCGGCTTATGGGGCTTTCGCGATTGGTTCCATGATTTCGCCGTTCTTTGTCGGCTTGATCGCCGATCGCTACTTTGCCTCGGAAAAGTTGCTCGCGCTGCTTGGGTTGCTCGGGGGCGCGGTTCTTTGGGTCCTGCCATCTCTAAAAGTCTTCGATGGCTTTTACCCCATGCTCATTCTTTATTGCGCCCTGTATGCGCCCACGCTGGCGCTGGCGAATTCTTTATCGTTCCATCAGTTGCTTGATTCAAAAAAAGATTTTCCGCGCATAAAGATCTTTTCTGCTGTCGGTTGGATTGGAGGAGGAGTGACTTTAAGCCTGTTGAAAGGGGAACAATCCTCGACGCAATTCTACCTCGCTGGTGGAGTTTCCATGCTGCTAGGCTTGTTTTCGTTCGCACTCCCTCATACCCCGCCTAGAAAGACCGGCCAACACGTGCGGCTGGCGGACATCCTGGGCCTCGATGCGCTCGCTCTGCTCAGGAAACCCTCTTTTGCCATTTTCATTGCGTGCATGTTCCTGATCTGTGTGCCCCTCTATTTTTATTTCGTCATGATGTCCATCTATCTCACCGAACTGCAGTGGTCGGGAATTGCTGGCAAAATGACCCTCGCCCAGGTATCCGATGTCATTTTCCTTTTCCTGCTGCCGATCATGCTCCGAAGCATTGGCTATAAGAAAACAATTCTCCTCGGGATTTTAGCGTGGGCGGCACGTTACTCTCTGCTGGCCCGCAGCGTGACTTTTCAGTCAGGCCAAACGTTGCTTATTTTAGGCGCAATTCTGCTCCACGGTGTCTGTTACGATTTCCTGTTCATCGCCGGCCAATTGTACGTGGACGCTGAAGCCAACGAGCGGATGCGTGGCGCATGCCAGGGTTTCATCGCCTTTATCCTCTGGGGTGTCGGGGCATTTGCCGGCACGATGCTTGCAGGAAAAGTGTTGGAAAGGCACACCATCACTGGAGCGGTTGGTCCGATTCAACACGACTGGCTGCAAATCTGGATGACGCCCGCTCTGGGTGCCGTGGCGGTACTGTTGATCTTTGTGATCTACTTTCGAGAACCGGAAAGAGCTCCCAGTTCAGTGGAAAATCCGAAGGAAGTATTGGAACCAGTGTAAGTGAAGCATGCTTCAGTTCCGTTTATGAGCTATTTCGTGGTCGATGTGGAATCGGATGGACCGATCCCTCCCGAATTTTCCATGGTCTGCTTCGGCGCGGTGGTCTTTGACGATCTCCTAAACAAAACATTTTACGGACGGACTCATCCCATCTCGGAGCGTTTTGTTCCTGAGGCCCTGGCGATTAGCGGCTTTTCGCGCGAACAGCACCTCGGCTTCGACCAACCGAAACTCGTCATGCAGGACTTTGCGGCGTGGTTGGAAAAGCACACCAAAGGGCGCCCGGTTTTCGTCTCGGACAACGTGGCCTTCGATTGGCAGTTCATTAATTATTATTTCCATCGTTTTCTCGGCAGAAACCCCTTCGGATTTTCCGGGCGGCGAATTGGTGATATTTACGCCGGCCTTGTCAAAGATGCGTCGAAGGCTACGGAATGGAAGAAGTATCGAATCACTGCTCACACCCACAATCCCGTGGATGACGCGAAAGGTAATGCGGAGGCGTTGAAGAAATTTCGGGAGCTTGGCCTCAAAATTTGAAAGGCTGGAAGGAGTGCTTCCGAAACTCGAAAAAGCATACCATGGTGGGTCGAGTCACAGACGGATCGGAACCTTTTTTCGGGCAAATTCTGACGATTCATTCATTTTCTTTTTTCTAAATGAGTGCCAAAGGTCCGGTGTTGCTATATCCTTGCTCTACAAAAAAGCAGAATCATCAAGCATATGAATGCAATGCACGAGATAGATTATAAGATTTTTGGAGACGATCTGCAGTATGTCGAGGTGGAACTGGACCCAATGGAAGCGGCCGTGGCTGAGGCGGGCGGAATGATGTACATGGAAGACGGTATCGCTATGGAAACTATCTTTGGCGACGGCTCGCAACAGAGCAGCGGATTTCTCGGCTCTTTGATGGGAGCCGGAAAGCGATTGCTGGTAGGTGAGTCGCTCTTCATGACGGTTTTCCAAAACCAGGGTCAGGGCAAACGTCGGGTCGCTTTCGGCGCGCCATATCCTGGCAAAGTCATCCCCATCCATCTTGCGGAAATCGGCGGAGAATTGCTCGCGCAAAAAGATGCTTTTCTGTGCGCGGCCAAAGGCGTGAGTATTGGAATTGCTTTTACGAAACGTTTTGGCGCCGGCTTATTCGGAGGTGAAGGATTCATTCTGGAGCGTTTGCAGGGCGATGGACTGGCGTTTGTCCATGCAGGCGGGACTATCCATCAACGCGATCTCGCGGCCGGAGAAGTTCTTCGAGTGGACACAGGTTGCATCGTGGCGTTCCAACCTTCGGTGGACTATGACATTCAATTCGTTGGCAAAGTGAAGACCGCGTTATTTGGTGGAGAAGGTTTATTTTTTGCGACTTTGAGAGGTCCTGGGAGGATTTGGCTGCAGTCTCTCCCGTTGAGCCGTCTGGCGGGGCGGATCACTGCCGCCTCCCCCCAAACCGGCCGGGGAGGACGTGAAGAAGGTTCCGTTCTGGGCGGATTGGGAAGGTTGCTGGACGGAGACAATTCGTGACGAGCCAAGAGTCCAAGCGTTGCCAATTGCTGTGATTCGTTCGCTCGCATTTACCACGCAGGGCCGGCTGCACAGCCGAAATCTGGAAGTCCCTTTTATGCCTACACTCCTGGGGGACACCAATCTTTTTCTCTGGGTGGACCTGGAGCAGCCGACACCGGAAGAAACGAAGATTGTGCTCGAGGACGTATTCCACTTTCATCCACTTTCAATCGAGGATTGTGTAAATGAGAGTCTCTCGCCAAAGGTCGAAGAGTACACACCCCGCGCGGAGGATACATTTGCTCCGTACCTGTTCATGGTGATCCATGATGTCGATTACAGCCGAAAGGATGGTGTATTCGCCACACGAGAGTTGAATTTTTTTCTAGGGAAGAATTTTCTGGTGACCTATCACGAAACACCGTTACGAAGTGTTTCCCAAACCGAGGAATGCGCCGTGAAAGGGACGATGCAAATCGCGCGCGCTCCTGATCGGGTCGCCTACACTTTGCTGGATTCCATTGTAGAGAACTATAAGCCCGCCCTCGACGAATTATCGCTGGAGATCTCGGAACTGGAGCAACAAGCTTTGCAGAATCCAGGCAGGACAATCCTCAACAAGATTTTACAGGTAAAAAAGGAAGTGATGCACCTGAGGCAGATCATTGGACCGCAACGCGAAGTGCTCGCGCGGTTCGCGCGGGGGGAAATCAAATTGATCCGCCCCCATTTGGTCCCTTACTACCGCGATGTCTATGATTCACTCTTCCATATCTCCGAGTTGGCGCAAAGTTATACCGACTCGCTCACCGGCATTCTGCAGGTGTATTTGAATATGTCCTCTAATCAAACGGGCGAAGTCGTTAAACTTCTGACATTGATTACGGTGATCACAACCCCGCTAATGATGATCGGCACATGGTACGGGATGAACTTTCATGATATGCCTGAGTTACAATGGCGTCATGGGTATGCCGTGGCGGGTGTTGTGATGATAGTCTCGACGCTGGCTACCTATTGGTACTTCAAGAGGAAACATTGGTTTTGATGCCAGGAGTGGAACAGATCGACCATCTGCGATTGTCATAGTTAACTAACTGCTAACTTTAGAGTCATGGCCGTCAAATCAAGTTTTTTGGATAAGGTGCTCGACCGTATCGCACGGTTGGATACCGGAGGGTTGCAGAGTGTCGTGCAGCGACTGGCTCGTGAGCGCACGTTTCTTGAAATGCTTTTCAATACCATCGAGGATGGTGTCCTGGTGGTCGATGAGACCGGGCGAATTCTTTATTATAACCAGGCGGTGACACGTTTGCTCGGGTTGCAAGCCAATGTGGAAGGCCAGCCGGTGACGGATTTCCTGCCCGAATTGGAGTGGGAAAAAATCGCTAAATTCGACCATAAAGGCGAGCAGGCAGTAGTGCGTCACGAGTTCGAGATGCAATTTCCGCGTCCTCGGTTTCTTCGATTGTATGCTGCCCCTTTAGATGGACAGGCTGAAGGCAGTTCTGGCGTGGCACTCATCTTGCACGATGCCACCGAAGCACGACAAAAGACATTCGAAGCGATCGAGACGGAACGCATTCAGGCTCTGACATTGTTAGCGGCCAGCGTGGCCCACGAGATTGGCAATCCCCTGAATGCGTTGCATATCCACCTGCAACTCATGGAACGGGAGATCCGAAAACTGGGAATGCTCGCTGGAGAACGGAAGCACACTCAAGCGAGTTCTACCGGCCTGGCTCGAGACCGAAGCTCTCTTGCCAACGATGAAACTGCTGCCGGGGAGATCAGCCGAAAACTCGAGCAATACATTGGGGTCGCGAAAGGCGAAATTAATCGGCTGGATTACATTGTGACTCAATTTCTTCACGCGCTGCGACCCACTCCGCCGCAATTGAAGCCCGCTTCTTTGAATCACGTGGTGCAGAAAACAGTCGAGTTGCTTCAACCCGAGCTGGAAAACCGTGGAGTGCACGTCAAAACGCGGCTGGCAAGGCAATTACCTCCTGCGCCGATTGACTCACAGCAGATGCAACAGGTGCTTGTGAATCTAATCAAAAATGCCATACAGGCCATGACCAAAGGCGGTACCCTCACCATTCAAACGGGCGAAACCTCGGAAGGAGTCTGGGTCAGCGTAATCGATACGGGTGGAGGCATTCCGCAGGAGCAAATCAATCGCATTTTTGAACCGTTTTATACCACCAAGAAGAAGGGATCTGGCCTCGGATTGATGATCGTGCAGCGGATTGTGCGCGCACATGGTGGGCGCATCGAATTGGAAAGCCAGGTCGGCCGAGGAACTACCTTTCGCATTTGGTTGCCACTGCATGAGCGAAAACCTCGATTACTGGAAGCGCCGATGGAAGAACGGTGAAGGGAAAGAGGGCGAGCCCTTTCGGTTGACGAAAGAACATCCTACTCAGCATTCTTCCTGAAGTTTGGATCTTCATGTTTCTCTGGAGCTTGGTGCTTGGATCCTGGAGCTTCTATCCGTTTGCGTGCCAACTGCCGAGCCAAGCTTAACGCCGCTCTCATACTCGAAGGGTTCGCTTTGTTCTGGCCTGCAATATCATAAGCAGTTCCATGATCGGGAGAGGTGCGAATGAATGGCAATCCGAGCGTCCAATTGACCCCGTGCTCGAACGCGATCATTTTCAGCGGAACAAGACCCTGGTCGTGGTACATCGCAACAACAGCATCGTAATCGCCCTTGTAGGCGTAATAAAAAAGCGCGTCTGCACTTATGGGTCCGCAAACATCAATTCCTCGGCGTTGCAATTCGCTGATGGCAGGGCTGATAGTCGTTTGTTCTTCAGTGCCCATTTGCCCGCCCTCACCGGCGTGAGGGTTCAGGCCGCAAACACCGACTCGAGCCCGGGGCAGACCCAAATCCAGGCAAGCTTGTGACGCGAGCTCGACAGCGACTTCGATATTTTTCCGTGTAAGCTGCGAGGAAACGTCCTTCAGAGGCAGATGTGTCGTAGCCAGCGCTACTCGTAGCCATACCCCGCGATTGTCATGACCGAGCAGCATCATGGCGGTCTTATTCGTTCCAGCAAGCTGAGATAAAAATTCAGTTTGTCCCACGAACGGCACTCCAGCGCGAATAATTGATTCTTTATTTACCGGCGCAGTGACCAGAGCATCTATTCCATGCTTTAAGGCAAGTTGCGCTCCCTGATGTAACCAGGCCACTGCCGCCCGTGCGGCCAAAGGCGCGCCTGCCCCCAAATCTGAAGGTAGAGGGGCAGTCTCGGGATTCCAGAAGGATAAGCGTCCTGAAGGTTCGGATTTCTCGTTTATCGGCAGGGGCAAATCCAAGCCAAGCCGTTGATTGAGCGTGCGGGTTTGGTTGATGTCGCCAATCAGCAAATATCGGGTTTGATCCAATTCCAGATCCGCCGCAATGGCTTTAAGGGCCGTTTCAGGACCAATGCCGGTAAAATCACCCAGCGAGATGCCAATCTTCAGGCTCACATCCGATTTTGCTGCAATTTTGCTCCCTCCCTCTTTAAAAGTAACGGAAGAAAGTCTTCTTTTTCAGGCGTTCGATCCATTGCTTTTCCAGGCGCGCGCGTTCCTGGCTGAGAAGATCTTTTTCAATATCAGTGCGAACCTCGCTTAGTGCTTTCACATGCGAGGGATGAGATTCTTCCAATAGAATCACATAACATGCATTGGCAGTATCGACAACGTCACTGAACTCCCCTTTTTTGAGTTTGACCACGGCATCAGCCAATTCCTTGCGTAAATGCGAGGTCAGCCATGTCTCCGTGCCTTTTTGTGCGCGTTGGTTGATTTCAGAATAGGTTTTAGCCATCTCCTCAAATGGAACTCCCTGGCGCAGTTTGACTACGATTTCTTCGGCCATTTTTCTGGCATTCGGGCGGGCAGGATCGTTAGTTCTGTTAATCTCGATCATCCTCAATTTCACTTCATCATCAACCTTGTAGTCCTCTTTGTGCTCGGCGTAATAGGTCTCTATTTTATGAGGTGAAATAATGATCTCCGAGGAGATATTCTTTTGGCGCAGAGCAGTTATGATGAAACGATCCCGCAATTGTTGTCGGAATTTCTCGTACGTCAGACCTTGTTCCTGGAGTGTTTTTGTGGCTGTCACCCTGTCACGAAATTGCGCGTGGATCTCTTCCTGTACAAGCTCGTCAACGATGCTCTCAGGAAGATTGTAACCTGCCGTCTTGAACTCGTGTAAAATCAGTTGTCGACTAATCAACTCTTCGAGTTTGGCGGCGCGTAATTCATTGATCTTTCCCTGAAACAACTGCGGTCTGGTTCGGTACTGTTCCTCAATAGGTAACTCGACCTCATCAGAAGTAATGACTGAATCATGCACGACAGCGCGGATCCCATTGGGTGGATCGGCGTGGCCAATGGCAACCACAGCGCTGAGCAGAACGGCAGTAAACATTCGTCTCCGGAGGCTCATCTGGGTAAGATGTAAACATGACCGGGATCGCGGGTCAAATTGTAAAATCTCCCGGCTAGTCTAGTCTAGTTCGCGCGGGTGAGCGCTATCGGCAACGCCGTCAATCCGCGCAAGGCCAGATTGGTTCGCCACACCAGCGGACCGGGTTCAAGTTTCCACGTGGGAAAAGAACGGAGCATTTCTTCGAAGACGATTTGACCTTCAATGCGGGCCAATGGCGCCCCGAAACAAAAATGCGCCCCCCAGCCAAAAGCGACATGACGGTTATCAGAACGTGTGATATCCAGCCGGTCGGGCTCGGGAAATCGTTCCGGGTCGCGATTAGCGGCGGCCATAACTACCATAACGGCCTGGCGTTTCCGAATAAGCTTGCCGCTCAATTCGGTATCGTGAGAGGCGACCCGAGCCGTATGCTGGCTGGGACTTTCATAGCGGAGCAACTCTTCGACGGCAGAAGGAATCAAGGATGGGTTCTGGCGAAGTTTTTCAAGTTGAGCGGGGTTGCGCAACAAGCAGAGCACGCCATTACCAATCAAGTTTGTTGTCGTTTCCTGGCCGCCTACCATCGTGATAATACAGTTGGCGATCACTTCATCCTCCGTCAGACGATCCCCATCAATTTCCGCATCGCGCAAAGAGCACACCAGCCCGTCCGGACGCAGTTTTTCTTTGCGCATCGCGGAGCGGAAGTAGGCGGTCATTTCCTCGGTGGTTTTCAAAATCCGAGTAGTGCGGTCAGGATTGTGCTGAAAATTTCCAATGATCTCGGCAAAATCCTCAGACCAGGATTTCAATTGGCGGTGATCTTCAACCGGCACCCCCAGCATTTCCGCGCTCACAATTGCAGGTAATGGTTCGGCCAGCTCGGCAATGACTTCCATCCGGCCGTTGGTCGCGAGTTTTCTCAGAAGCGATTGAGCAATCTCGCGAATGTGTGAACGAAGCGCCTCCACCCGTGCGGCTGTGAAGGCCGCTGAAGCGAGGCTTCGGATCCTCGTATGGCTGGGTGGGTCCAGGAAAAGCATCTGTTTCACCAGCACTGCAGCGATTGGGTTGAGGTTGGAAAGGCCAATAGCTGTAAGTTGTTCTGGAGAAGGGGTTCGTGCCGCAGAAAACTCCTTCAACACACGAATCACATCCGCATACCTCGTAACCACCCACATGTGAAGAAAAGGATCCCAATGCACAGGATCTTCCGTTCGCAAACGATGATACAGAGGGTAGGGATTAGCCAGGACCTCCGGGTCCAGCAAATCAACCATACTTAACCGAGCAGCATTTTTTTCCCGTTCTGCAGAGGCGGGATCTGACATCGTCGTCATTAGGCCCTAAACGTAAGCAGGTAGACCTGCTCCGAGCAAGCGTTCGGCCTCAGCTTCGCTCATATTTTCAAGCTTTGCCAGGAGATGACGGTCGATTTGAGCTGCCAATCCGGCGACCGTAGGGGCTTCAAAGACCGAGCGTAAAGGCAGGTCGACTCCGAAGGCATCCCGCAAGCGGGCGATTAGTTGCGTTCCTAAAAGCGAATGGCCGCCGAGGGAGAAAAAATTAGCATTGAGATCGACCTGGCTGACTCCCAGAAGGGGAGCCAAAATGCCAGCGACGGCTTTTTCCAGATCAGATTCAGGGGTGGCTTGGATTTGGTCCCGCAAAACATTGGTTTCATTTGCGGGCGGGAGCGCAGAGCGATCTACCTTTCCGTTGGTGGTCAGGGGCAAGTCCTCCAGTCTGACGAAAGCCGCCGGCACCATGTAATCGGGCAGACGCGAGGTGAGGAAATCACGCAATTGGCTTAAAGTCACCTCCGAACCGTTACGGGAAACAAAGTAAGCTACCAGCCGGCGTTCTTCGCCGTTGGTTCCCTGGACAACCACGGTGCTTTGAGCGATAGCCGGGTGAGCATCAAGCACAGCAATAATCTCGTGCGGTTCAATCCTGAAACCCCGGATCTTAATTTGCTCGTCGAGCCTTCCCAGGAAGGCCAGTTGGCCGTTGGGAAGGGATTGCACAAGGTCACCCGTTCTGAACAGCCGTTCCGATGGATCGAACGGATCTTTAATAAATTTCTCAACTGTCAGGTCTGGCCGGTTGCGGTAACCACGCGCGACTCCAGGGCCACCAATATAGAGTTCGCCGGGAGTTCCTGCCGGCACGGGACGCAGTAACGTATCAAAAATCCTAACGCGGGTATTGCTGATAGGCGTTCCAATCGGCGGGAGTTGTTCGGTTGAACCATTCGGGGCCACCACGCAAGAGGTTGCCACGACAGTGCATTCGGTTGGCCCATAATTGTTAACGATTTGGAAAGGCAGATTAACGGGCGGCGCGCGGTGCAGTACATCGCCGCCGGTTAGCAATGCACGCAAAGAAGTTTTAGCTGGCCATTCAATAGACAGCAGCCGTTCAGTCATCGGAGTGGGTACGAAAGTGATGCTGATATTCTGCGCGACCAACCAATCTCTTAAGGCCTCGGGATTATTCAATAGATCTTCAGGAGGCAAATGAATGCTCGCTCCGGATACCAGGTAAGGCCAAACTTCCCAGACGGCCGCATCAAAAACGATCCTGGCCAATTGCGTCGCTCGATCTTGACTGCTCACTTCAAAATTTTTCCGATGCCACTGCACCAGGTTCGACAATCCTTCATGTGTGATTTCAACACCTTTTGGCTGACCGGTCGAACCAGATGTATAGATAACGTAAGCTAAGTCTGAGGTAGCAATGGTTTGGGGCGTTCCGGCTGGCGCGGCAAACTTTTCCGGCCCGAGGAGATGGCCAAGTTCGTCCACGTAGAGTACATATCGTGAAGACTGCCCAGGTTCCAATTTGTTTTGTCTTGAGGTAATCAAAACGTCCGCACACGCGTCCTCGAGCAGAAAGCTCAAACGCTGGGCAGGATCCAATGGGTTTAACGGCAAATACGCGGCTCCAGCTTTAAGGATCGCGAGTGCTCCAACCAGCATCGCCGGTGACCTTTGAAGACAAAGCGCCACCACGTCGTTGGGTTTTATTCCCAGCGACACCAGGGCGTTGGTCAATTGGTCCGCGCGCTCATTTAGTTCCTGATAATTCACTTCACCATAGTTTGATGCGATGGCGAGTGCATGTGGATTGAGCACCCCTTGCAGTGTTACCTCCTCGGGAACCAGCTTTCTTCTTTCGGATTCCACGGAGACAAGCCCGCCGCTACTAGTATTGTGTTCCAGGGTTTTGGTCAGATTCATAGGTACTGTGGCTTCTGGCCCTTGCGCGCTGATGTCTAGGCTTTATTATGCCACTTTGCCCTTGACTCGTAATGGGGTCTTTCACTCCATTTGCTCGGGAGCCGTCAATTTGGAGGGCCAATTTCGCTATAGTCGGAGATTGGAACACTTGAATAAAGGGAACTTCAATCTGGAAAGCCTGGCGGACGCGAGAGATCACCTGTGTCATGCTTAAAGAGTGGCCGCCTAATTCAAAAAAATTGTCGTGAATTCCCACAGCGGACAGAGCCAGTACTTCGCACCAAATGCGTGCCAGACGTTCCTCGGTGGACGTAGTCGGCGCTACGAGTGTTCCTTTCAAGTCGGGTCGCGTGGATGCAGGCGCAGGTAGTGCCTTTCGATCTACCTTGCCGCTCGGCGTAAGTGGAAACCTATCCAGCGGCACAAAATACGACGGAACCGAATAGTCCGGCAGCTTATCTTCCAGGAACTCGCGCAACAGAAGAGGAGAGACTTGATGGCCAGGCTCGGCGACAAAATACCCAATCAACCTGGGATTCTCTGCGGTCTCCTCTCGCAACGTCACGATTGCTTGTTGCACGCCTGGGCATTTCCCGAGAATGGTTTCGACCTCACCAAGCTCGACACGATGTCCCCTTATTTTGACCTGGTAGTCCAGGCGGCCTTGCAGTTGCAGGCTCCCATCCGATAAGAATTTACCCTGGTCCCCAGTGCGATATAGCCGCGCTCCTGGACCGCCAAAAGGGTTAGAGATGAATTTTTCCGCAGTCAGTTCCGGGCGATTCAAGTAACCCCGAGCCAAACCTTCGCCCCCAATATAGACTTCACCTGCGATTCCGGGCGGCAAAGGGTTAAGCCAGTTATCGAGCACATAAACCTGCGTATTAGCGATCGGTTTTCCGACCGAAATAGGGGCCGTGCCTCGTTCGACTTTGCAGAGTGTGGACCAAATTGTAGTCTCGGTAGGGCCGTACAGGTTCCAAACCTCGGCCGCCCTTTCGAGCAATCTGTCCGCCAAGGAGCGCGATAAGTTCTCGCCTCCGCAAAGGATTTTCAATCTTTGGCTCCCGCGCCAACCCGTTTCCAGCAACATCCGCCATGTCGCAGGTGTGGCTTGCATCACCGTAGCCTGGGAACTCTCAATCAAATCCCCGAGGCGTCTTCCGTCTAAAACGGTTTCTGAATCTGCCACAACTACGGTGGCGCCGACCGTTAGAGGCAGGAAAAGCTCTAGAACGGAAATATCGAACGACAGAGGAGTGACCGCCACGAGAATATCATTCGCTGTCAATCCGGGCCGAGGACGCATCGAAACGAGAAAATTCACGACGGATCGATGTCGGATCTGAACGCCTTTCGGGATCCCGGTAGAACCGGAAGTGTATATGACGTAAGCCAGGTTTTCAGGCGTGGCAGAATTAGGCAAATTATCTGTTGGTTGGGAGGTCATATGCTCCCGTTCCACGTCCAGACAAATCACCGGGATACCTCGCAATCCCAGAACATTTGACCAGTGTTGAGTCGTTATCAAAATGTGTGCCTTGGAATCTTCAAGGAGCAGACGAATTCGTTCGACGGCACGAGAGGGTTCCACCGGCAGGTAAGCTGCCCCCGATTTCAAAATTGCCAGCAAGGCAATTACCATATCCAGCGATCGGTCGAGGCAGACCGCCACCAGGTTGTCTGGACCGGCGCCGAGATGTCGCAAATGGACCGCCAATTGATTGGCCTGTTGATTGAGTTCTTTATAGGTGAGTGAGTGGTCGCGAAAGACCACCGCTCTGTGATCCGGATTGTTCGCCACTTGCTGAAGGAAAAGATCATGCACACAGGCGTCTGTTGGATAATCTCCCTGAGTGTTATTCCAATCATGCAACAATTGACTCCTTTCGCGCCCCGTAAGAAAAGCCAACTTCGAGATCTGCTGGGTTGGGTTAGCCACAATAGATTCCAATAACTGGCTGTAATGTCCCAGCATTTTTTGGATCGTCGCGCGTGCGAACAGGCTGGTATTATATTCAGCCCAGCATTTGAGAGTTTCACCGCTTTCAATCATGGTAAGGGTCAGATCGAATTTTGACGTGAGGGTATCCGGTTCCATGGGAGCGGCGCTAAGTTGCGGTAATGAGAAATATCCTGCCAATTCGTCCTGAAGGGCAAACATCACTTGAACAAATGGGAGATAACTTGAGCTGCGCTCGGGACGCAACTCTTTGACCAGGGTCTCAAAAGAAATGTTCTGATTGGCCAATGCCTCCAGCACGGTCTCTCTGGTGCGCCGCAGCAAATCGGCAAACGAGGCTTTGCCTTCAATATTGCTCCGCAGCACCAGCGTGTTTACAAAATTTCCGACAAGGCCCTCAAAATCAACCTGCGTTCGACCTGCCGTCGGGGAACCAATGGCCATATCCTCTTGCCCTGTATAGTGATAAAGCAAGGTCTGAAAAGCGGTCAATAAGACCATGAACAGTGTGGTGCCCTGTTGCCGCGCCAGTTCCTCTAGTTGCTCGCTCAGAGAAGTGGCGAGCGTCAAAAACTCCGCTGCACCTTGGAAAGATTGCACTGCTGGCCGGGGATGATCGAAAGGAAGGTTAAGGACAGCCGGGGGTGCGCTCAGTTGTTGTCGCCAGTAACGGAGCTCCTTTTCCAGCGACTTTGCAGAACAGGTTTCTTGCTGCCAAACCGCGAAATCCGAATATTGCATTGGCAACGTGGGAAGCTCGGCAGCTTGTTTTGACAGGTGCGCCTGATAAATGCATGCCAGTTCCTGGCAAATTACCCGCCATGACCACACATCCGAAGCGATGTGATGTATAACCACTGCAAGTATCCATTCATCGATATCCGTGCGAATCAATCGGGCCCGAATCATCAAATCTTTGCCTAAATCGAACGGCTTTCGAATTTCCTCCTGCATGAGGTTCAGAGCTGCTGGATCGCGTGAAGCCCGGGGAAGGTGTCGCAAGTCAATAAACTCTATCGGCAGACGGCAGGGCGGGTCAATGATTTGAACCGGCTGCATTTCGCCAACAAACCTGGTTCTCAATATCTCATGCCGAGCTACAATTGTGTCGAATCCAACTTGAAGAGCCTCCAGATCAAGAATACCCGAGAGCCGCATCGGAAAAGGAATATTATAAAGCGGACTGTTAGGTTCCAGTTTGTTAAAAAACCAGAGTTGTTGCTGACCAAAAGAAAGCGGCGCTGAACCTGAACCTTTAACTCGTGAAACAGGTCGCAAACGAGCTTGCTGATTTTGCGGTGTTCGTCCACGACGCCATTGGGCCATTAACGCGAGTTTCGCCTCCGAAAGTTCAGAATCAGATTTCACGGAAACGTCTTCCATGCATTTGGCTCATGCTTGAGCTTCTCGATGGCCCAGCAACCGTGCACCAAGGCCCGCTTTGAGATCCTAATTAACAAGCCCGCTCACAATCTTCTGTGTTCAGGAGGGATCCTCACGCACGTTACCAAGCTCAATTTACGAGAATCATTTGCTACCGAGCGTATTCCAGTAACTACGCAAGCTACCAGTAGCAGAACCCCCCAGATAGGAAATCGTGAAACCCTAATTAAAGCCAGTTGCAAAAGTGGACGGGCACGCAATCTAAAGCCGCGGATTAACCCAGGATCTTAACCCGAAATGGTGACCGCAAAATCGCGTACTTCCCTTTCGTCCTTCCAATCGATTGTAAAAACTACTTTCCCCTGTGACATTTGAGCGGTTGGTAAATCCACATACCATAAACTCAGGCCACTATCTTTGCACTCGGAGTTCTGGAAACTCATCGAATTATCCATGCTCCAGCGGACAGTACAAGGAGATGGAGTGATTATGCGCAATGTTTTGCCCTTTTGGACGTTTGATAGCTGATGGTTTTGCGTCCAAATTTCGAAATTTCCCGTAGTATGACCCGAAGCATACCGCTCGCGAACCGGAGTTGGCCAATCGAAGATCGCGCCCTGTTGGCGGCTATGTACCAGCATTAAATACTCGGCATGAGCCCAACACAGCGGCATGGCAGAGCCAGTCGGCTGCCCCCGTTTCATATGGGCTTCCTCCAAATCTTCTGCATCCCAAACTTGTTCAGGCAACAGCCCGCCCTCGTTTGCAAAATTTTCCAGGCAATGCAGATACGGCAGGGGGTCGCGTCCCGCGGCAAGTTCGTAGTGACCGCGCTCTCCGGTTAGCAAAGGCCAGCACCGGCCAACCCCCGTTCCATCGAATGCGCTGCCATCGCCCTTTTGCCCGTAGCCATCGTAATTGTAGCGGCGCCAGCACGGACCTTGGGGCAAGTCATATTTCAAAATATGATCAATCACCTCAATCGAAGCGCGAATGAGGGGATCATTGGCGTCTCTGATTCCGAGGCGAACCAGTTCCAGAAAATCCGTGCTCACGATATTACGCGCGGGATGCACGCCACCTCCATTGGCTATTTGAATCATGGCCGAGTTCGGATCGGCCTGTGCTAATGGGCGCTCTGGGTCCGCCGGACTGATCCGGAGGTAATGGCGGGGCTTTCCCGGAACCAACTCACCACAATTGGTCACTAACCACTCTTCCAGGTGATTTGAAAGCCAGTCCGCATAATCGAGTATAAAGTCCCCGGCTGTTCGATCCAAACGTCGATTCGCGAACTCAGCGGCGCATACGAGCGCCGCGATAATTGAGGCCAGCGTCGAGGGTGAATAACCTGAGTTTTCCTCCCAACGTTCCTGCCCTGTGATCGGTCCATTTAAAATGAGATAAGAGGCTGCCCTCCGAACCAAAGTCCACGGATCGAAAAGACCAAGTGCGTTGGCCTGCTGAAGGCGCCAGGCCAGTAATACAGGAGCCGCAACCTCGTCCAGTTGTTTCCCATGCCAGTAAGCTTCACCGTTGATCCAGCTATTTTGCGGCATCGATCCGTCCCGACCTTGCATACTAGCGAGCCAGATCAGTGAGCGGAGAGGGGTGTTGGTCTGGCCTGTCGCAAGCAAAGCGGACGCACTCTTCACCATATCCCTTGTCCAAACGAGATGATAACCGCCCAGGTCCGCATCGCCTTTTGTCTCCCCCCACGGAATGCTCATTGATGCAACCAAAGCGCCTGGATAGATTTTGTCCTCATGTGCTAGTAGAATAAGCCTGCTCAGTCGGTACATCCCGCCACCATCTCCCGTATGCGCCTGGAGATCCAACTCCGCGCTCGGCATCGTCCGCTTCCATTGCCGGATATATTGGTCCCGATGAGCCCCAAACGGAGAAGCAAGGGATTGCAGCAGTTTTGTGGAAGAACTTTGCCGGCTATGGCCAAATCCCACCCCGAACAGAACTTCCCCTCCTTTGGATAGATCAACCTCTCCTACCAGAGCGAGATTGCCGTCAGTTGCCTTCTCGAATTCCCAGCTCATTTTAAAGTCATCCATCAAGTCCTGCCATCCATCGCTGTATCCCACGTAACCAACCGAACGACGCTTGAAATCCGGCACTGCTCCAAAGGTCATATGGATGTCTTCCCGCTGCACATGGAAAAACCTGCGGCCGTCCACGTTCGAGAACTGGGCATTGTTATGTTGTCCAAGCCCCTTCACGTGGGGAGCAAGCAAGGCATAGGCGCGCAATTTGTCCCGCAAGCTCTCATCCTTGATTTCAAACTTTACCGACATCAAAAACACGGACAAATGAGGATCAGTGATAATGTCTTTGACGATGACGTAGCGATTCCCTGGAGCGGTAGTGGTCAGCCGATAGAACAGGGTGTTCTTTTCAGGGTACTCAATCTTATATTCCAAATCGCGCCGTTCCTCATGGCAAAAGGTTTCTCCATCAGTGATGAGAAATTGCAAATCCCGGGTATTAGGACAATCCACATTCGGATAATAGATTTCATTGACGATACCGTGGCTGAGCGTGAACCAGACGCGACAACTGGTATGGTAAGCGGTCCCTATCCCCTCTTTCGTGCTGCGCGTCCAACGCGGTTCGGTGCCTGGCGCTCCAAAAGCCAAATCTTGATTGTCAGGAATCATGTGCCCTGGAAGATACCCAACCTCCGCACATTTGAGAATGGGGAAACGAAAAGCCCTTAGTACGGCCGGTATAGAATATGGGTGACACGCGCCATTTCCTTTTTTACTGGGAGCACCAGCATCCCTGCCGGCAAATCTTCCGACCTCCAGCAGCCGCCAGGGATGGCAGCGCTCCAGTTCCAGGAACGCGGAAGGCGGTCAGGGAGTGCTGGGCGAACGCCGGGGTTCGTGAGGCCGCTGCTGCCTCTTTACCAATTTATCAAACCGCGTCCGTTGGTCGGGACTCAGGACTTGAAGGAACTGCTCTTTGGTCTGCTGCAGTTCGGCATGGAGTTCAGGGGCTACCGGCTCCATTAGCTTGCGCGTTCGTTCCTGGCTATCCTTTATGATCTTATCAATCCGCTCGCGTTGGTCGGGACTTAAATCCAGTTCCCGTTGGGCACGCCGAAGAAACTCAAGCCGAAGATCGCCGGCGGCCGAAATGATGCCCGAACGGTTCGGGACTGGGGGACGTTGGCGGACAGGTGCATTGAGGGTCGGAGTCTGGCGCACGGCCAGCGCGCCGGTAATAACACCTGCTCCGAAGATAACCACTGTTGCCAAAATGACCTTCCAGGTGTTCACCAGGCTGAATCGGCAGGTTGCACTACTGCCATCACGGTATTTTCAAACTCCTGAGAGAGGTCTAACACGGCCGAGTTTGAATCATAATAAGACCAGACGCCCAACAGCACCATGATCGCGACGCAAGGGGCAGCCGCCCGCCAAAGCCCTCTAGCCCACGACGACCATTCATCGTGCATGTTTTGCGATTTTATTTGAGCTAGAATGCGCTTCTCAAATGCGTAGGGGACGGCATCACTCACAGGCGTCGCTCGCGCAGCAGCGAGCAGCTTCTCTTCAAGTTTGGCGAGATTCATAGACCGGCAATTAATATTAGACGTCGATAGCGGGTCAATGGTTACAGCACTACCTGGTTCATAGATATTTATCCTTAGCAATTTGTGCCAGTACCTTCCGCATCTCGGCCCGAGCCCTGAAAGCGCGGACTTTGACCAGGGGGATGGACCAGCCTGTCAGCTTGGAGATTTCTTTGACGCTTCGATCTTCAATTTCGAGCAGGGTAATGATCAGGCGTGCCGAAGGGGATAGTTGTTCGAGGACACGCGTTACCAGCGATCGAGCGGCATCCACGTTTTCCGGCACCGTTTCGGGTTGATGCACAAACTTCTCCAACCAATCGGATTCCGGTTCGGTAAGTTCCGAGAAACTGGATTCACGGTTTCGTTTATGGGCTCGCAGGAAATCGTAACAAGTCCGCACCGTCAGACGCATTAGCCAGTGCTCGAATGGCGCTTCTCCGCGGAAACTCCCCAATTTTTGGAATGCTTTAAGCCAGACTTCCTGAACAATATCCTCAACCTCACTTTCCCGCCTGGCATAGCGTCGCGCTGCGGAAAAAACTCGCGGGGAATATTTTTCGACCAAGGGCTCAAAGCTCGCGCTGTCGCCACGTAAGACCGCCTGGATCAACTCCCCTTCGGTGTGGTCCATTGTTCGCAATAACGCAAAAGACGTGAAGCGCAATACGATTTCAAATTACGATTCCGAAATGCTGAGGGTGCGTTGGAACTCGCTCGAAAATTGACCAATCGAATCAACGATCCGTATGGGCTGTTCCAGCACGGTTGCGATCATGCGCTCGCTCATCTCCGGTTTGGTCCGGATTAATTCGACGGCGGCTGTAATGAGAGAAAGTATATTGTTAATATCATGGCGCATGAGGGAAAGCTTGCGATTTAGCTCTTCGACCTGCTCGGCACTCAAGGTAATTGGCTGGTTGGCTGTAGCCATAAAGGGACGATGCGCTGAAGCCGGGGACAATGGCAAGCCGAAGGTTTACCCCGGTTTTGCGTGGTTTTACCATACGCGTCAGTCCATGATCCACGCGAACTCATCCGAGGGACGATTTTCTTTCTTACTCCGACCGGGCGATTTTTTAATCGAACCGATAAGGCACTTAGGTGCGTGAGTAAATAAATTGTAAATCTCTCTTTCTCTCTTCCTGTTTGTTTTCTAGGCTCGCGCGAATAGTTTTCGCGATGTTTTCCATTCGTAAGCCAGGCGTGTCAGTCCGCAACTTGGTAACCCTGCTGGCTGCCTTCGCCGGCATTTATGCGTCTGGTGGCGCTCAATTCCATATTATTGTCGTCCAACCGAGCCCACAGGGTGGAGAGGTTGAACGGAACGTCGCGGCTCTTCTTGCGGAACGTATCTCGAAGCCCTCTGGAATTCCTGTAAGTATTCGTGATCAAGGCAAGGTTCCGCCGAAATTAGATTCTGAACTTATCATCATGATAGGCATTCCCGAGACCCACTCTGGAATTCGTGATGAGTTCGATAAACACCGCATTGCGCCTCTGACACGATTGGCTCCTGGTCCTGAGGGTTTCCTTTTGCGGACAATTCCAAGCGCACATGGAACCATTCTCCTGGCTGCTGGCATTGACGCTCGTGGCACACTGTACGCCGCCGGCGAGATCCTGAGACAAATGGTGATTCGCGAAACATTTGTCGAATTCCCCACCAATCTAAATCTGCGAACTGCTCCAGCGTTCGAGATCCGCGGAACACAATTTGGACAAAGTTCGGTCGCGCTGAACCGGGCGAAGGTTCGGCCGTGGACTTTTATGGAGCGCCGCCGGGCCATCCTGGATTTTGCGCTGGCAGGTTTGAACACCGTCGAAATCGGCATGGGAAACCGAACGGATGATTCGGTGTACCAACTGTTAAAATCATTCGGTCTAAAAACGTTAGTGCATTATGGTCCCAACGTAGGGGCTGGTCCGGCGGAGTGGCAGGCGGTCGAGTCGATCGGCCGAACTGGCTATCTCTGCCCCTCAGTGCCGACGGCTCGCGAAGCTCTTCTTAAACGTTGCGAAGAACAGTTTCGTGATAGCGCCCCAGTCGATTATGTTCGCTTTTACGGAGGGGACGGAGGGGGTTGCGAATGTGATCGGTGCAAGCCATATGGTGGCAAGTATATTCGATTATGTGAGGATATGGCCCGGATCATTCACCGTTACCACCCGAAAACTGAGATTTTCATAACCAACCAGAAATTTGATAACGAGGATGACAAGGCCATCTTCGCCTATTTGCAAGAGCAGCCGCGACCGTGGCTGCGGGCATTTTGCTACGGGCCCGGCTCGGACGCTATGAGTTGGCAGCCTGGCCATCGGCAGACGCATCGGATGGACCTGTTCCGGTATCCGGGATTCGGGCCACCGGCGCGATACATCGAAGAAATTCTGCATCAATTGCCACCGGGGCAGGACGTGGTCTTTTTCAATGAACTCACCCATTGGCGATACTCGCAAAATGGTTTTATTCAAGCATATCCCAGGGTGGATCGGAATGGGGATCAGCCGCCGCACTGGAATCATTTTCTGTATGAGCGCCAACCTGACCGCGCGCTCGCCATGGTTTACGACCGCCTGACTTTTTTCGCCTGTCCGCGTTACTACCATTGGTACTTCAACCAATGCATGCGCTACGGCATCGGGGACGTTACACATTCCAGCGGCACGCACGACCATTTCAACCAATGGATGTGGCAGCGGTTGCTTTGGTCGCCGCAAAGAACCGTTGAAGACCTGGTGGAGGAGTACGCCCGTTCCTGGTTCGGGCCAGAAGTGGGCCCTCTAATGGCAAAGGCTATCTTTCAATTGGAAGATAACCTTGAAGAGAAACATTCGATAAACATAACAGAAAAGCACGGTGTTGAACGCTGTTACCAGTTAGTGCGTGACGCGGGAAAGCAAATGCCACCTTTGACGATGAAGAGTAATTGGCTCTGGCGAGAATACATGCAAAAGACGGCCCTGGATAGCCACATCCAACTGCGGGTGAGACAACAGACAGAATTGCAGAAGAAGATCGAGAAAATGATAGCACGTTCCAGTTCGGACACCGTCATCCGCGACGCTCTCGCATTGCTAAGAGAGTTGCCCGAAACGAGAGAGATGGTTCGGCTTCGCAAAGAAGCCATAGCACTTGGTGAGGAAAGCAACCGGCAATTTGGAGTGCGAAGCGAGGGGATTTTCAACCTTGACCACGACTTCATTGGCCTGGGCTGGCTCCGGCGTCAATTGCAACGCGCGCAAGTGGTCCGGGGCGCCGACAGAGCAGAATTGCTCCACATGATTGTGCATTATGAAGATCCGGGCGAAGGAGGCTTTTACGACAATGGCGGGACGGCAGATCATTGCCCTAACATTGTTTCCGGCTATCCATTCGACTTTGGTCAGCCGTTCGTTCCGGATATGCTGTGGGAAGGCAACCGCCCAAGCCAGCGAACCATGCACTACACTCAGGACGAGGACCGTGGTGTTACGTTTCGCTACCGTGGCCTGGATTCCAAAGCATCTTACCGCGTCCGCTTCACTCTTGTGCGGCCCTGGTACCAGGACCGGTATCGGGATCGCATGAACCAGCACCGCGAGAGCATTTACGCGGGGGATACGCTGCTCGCAGGCGACCTTGAAGTTCCAGAACGCATGAGCGACTTCTTCACCTTCGACATTCCGCCGGAGGCTATCCATGATGGGGAATTGGTCATCCGGTTTGAACGGGCTGCAGACGTTGCCCATGGAACACGCATCGAGCGTGAGGTGTGGCGCAACAGCGGCGGTTGGGGAACGATCGTTTCCGAGGCGTGGCTGATGAAGAAGTGAATTCGCCCTCACGATTGCACTGCTCGCAGGTTATGGACGTAGGCAGGCGCTGTGAAATGATGTCCGGACGGACCGCGAACCGTCCCAGGTTGACCATGGTCAGCCTCTACTTGTTTGTTACGCTTCACCTCCCTAAATATTTCGCCACCGCTCCGGCGCGTGAGCGGACTTGAAGTTTTTCGTAGATATTCCTTAAGTGCGTATTGACGGTTTGAACGCCGATGCCGAGTTCATCGGCTACTTCCTTCGACCGATAACCGCGAGCAAGCAACGCCAGGATTTCACTTTCGCGCGGGGTTAATTTAGAGTCCGCGTCGGCGGGTGGATCGGGCGACTGAAAAGACTGAACCAGCATGCGCGCAATTTGGCTGGACATCGGCGATCCACCCCGATGCACCTCCTCTATCGCCGCGAGGATCTTATCGGGCGCAACATTCTTGACCAGGTAACCTGTGGCCCCGGCTTGCAGGGACTCGAAGACAAGCTGGCTGTCATCTTCAATGGTAAGCATAATCAACTGGGTGTTGGGCAAACATCGCTTGAGTTCGCGCGCACATTGGGTGCCCGAAACGCGAGGCAAGTTGATGTCCAGCAGAACGACGTCGGGTGGATTGTTGGGCAAGCGGCGCAAGGCGGCTTCAGCGCTGGCGCAGGCGTCCCCCAACCGGAACCCGGGCGTCGAGTCCAAAATCTCGCTTAGGCTTTGCCGAATACTCTCATTATCCTCAACAAGGGAGACTTTGATGCTCATGGCTCGTCGCGTGCAGGTGGTTTCGTTGGGATGCGAATGGTCAGGCGAGTCCCGCGGCCCGGAGCCGTGTCCAATTGCAAAGTCCCGCCCAGATCGAGCACTCGCTGCCGCATGTTTGGAAGGCCATTGCCGCCAGTGTGTTGCTCTTCCGGAGCCATAGGCGGTGAACTATTTGGCTGGAATCCATGCCCATCATCAGCCACACGCAGGCACAGGGTCTCATTATCCATTTCCAATTCGAAATGAATCTCGTGGGCTCCGGCATGTTTGACCGCATTGTGCAGGGCCTCCTTGACCACCAGGCAGAGGTGGTGTCTGACTGAGGAAGGCAACTCGATAGTGGGAAACCAATCCGGCAGATCCAAGCGGCAACGCAATTCAGCGCTGTTAGCATAGTGCTCGACCAGATGCCCCAGGAACCGCGCAAGACTCTCGAGCGTGTCGTTTTTTGGATTGAGTGCCCACACAGTCTCGCGCATTTGGTCCACCAGCCCGCGCGTGCTGGTCGCGATGTCCGCGAGCGGGCCAGAGGCGCCTTGTGCTCCACTCAACTGCCGCTGTGCCAGGTCGGCCTTAAGAGCGATGCCGGTGAGATTGGCGCCAAGATTATCGTGCAAATCGCGGGCGATGCGGGCGCGCTCGGTCTGCAGCGCCTGCGCGCGCTCGAGGCGATCGATTCGGCGAAGGACCCGAACACGCCGATAATGAAGACCAAACGTTGCCATCACCGCGCTCGCAGCGCACAGGCCATAGAATGGCCCAGTCTCGTAAAAATGGGGGGCCACAGTGAACGCAAACGCCGCCGGAAGTTGGCTCCAAACTCCATGATGATTACAGGCTTTGAGTTCGAAACGGTAGTTGCCAGGACGAAGGTTAGTATAGAACGCGACCCGCCGGTCGCCGGCATCGCGCCAGTGGCCATCGTAACCCTCAAGGCGGTATCTGAATCGGACTTTTTCAGGCGCCACCAGACTATTGGCCGTGTACTGAATCTCCAAGACGCGTGCCCCTCCCGGCGCGATCCGAACACCAGTTTCTGATTTCTGGTTCCTGCTGTCTGATTTCTGATTTTCTGTCGTGCCATCTCCGTAGATCACTTCCTCGTTGGCCTTGACTTGCTCGATAACGAGTGGAGGTGGGATCTCATTTCGGTGAATCTGAGCGGGGTCTATGACCACGACGCCTTTGGCAGTCGGGAACCAAACGCGGCCTTTCGGGTCCTTGCAACCCGCCGGCTGGTTATCTCCGCCGTTGCATTCGCTATTGAGCATGCCGTCGGCTTCGCCGAAAGCAATGCACTCGACTTCCGCCCTTTTCCCTGCAGCCACTTCATTCAACTCCGATCGAGGGATGCGATAGATGCCGCGCAATCCACTTAGCCAAAGGTAGCCAAAAGTGTCCTCCTGAATGTTGTTCACGACATTCTCACCGAGACCATGTTTCGTCGTAAAAGTGAAAAACCCATCCCCCCCTCCTTGGCCTTCGACTTTGGACTGGAGACTTTGGACTTCAGACTCTTGCACTCCCGGCGACACAAATCGATTCAGCCCATCCTCACTGCCCACCCAGAAAACGCCTTCCGCATCTTCGTGAATCCACCAGGCGCGGTTGTTATAATTCCCACGGCCGGTACAGAAGGTAGTGATTTTTCCGTCGTGCAGCCGATTTAACCCGCCACCATAAGTTCCAAACCATAAATCGCCGCGGCGATCCTGGTAAATGACGCGCACGTCCGGGTGCGAAAGGCCATCGTTTGTCGAAACAGAAATCCACTGGCCATGGTCATGGCAGAAAACTCCTTTGCCTGTGCCGATCCAAATTCTGTGCTCCTTATCCTCGTAAAATGTCTTGAGACTGCCCGGTAGTTGCAAGTCGCGAGGACCCGTGAAAGGTTCCCATGCGCCTTCCCGATACCGCATCAAGGCACCTGACTCCGTGCGTACCCACAGCGCGTTTTGGCTGTCGGCTAGCAAGGTAAGCACTTGGTCCCACTCCACTTCTCCTGGAGGCGGTGGCAAATTGGTTACCAGGCCCTCGGCAATAGCGCTAACGCCTTCTGTTGTGCCGATCCAGATCGTGCCATCGCGTCCGGCAGTAACGGCCTGCACTTCATCATTCTTTAGGCCCTCCGAATAGACCCTTAGGCGCATCGACTCCAGACGGTGCAAACCCGTCGTCGTGCCAATCCACAGATTGCTCTCCCGATCCTCAAGGAAACAACCGACATTGACATCAGTCCTCAAGTCCAAAGGTTCGAGATGGTTCTCGATAAGACGCTGCAACGTGCCACCGGCGCCATTCTGCTGTTTGACCAGAAGCTGTCCTTCGCGCAGGCGATATATCTGCGAAAAGACCGGCCAACGGCTGGGTTCTTTGCTCAGCACGTGCGTCCAGTTAGTTTCGGTGCCGTGCCAAATACCATCGGCCGTGCAACACCAAACCATTCCGTCCGCCTCGCGCAGAAAACCGGAGCAAGGCAGACCCGTCCAGGGGACGCTTAGTCGTTCCATGGCGCCGGTATCCAGGTTGAGCCGTTGAAGGCTATAGTTGCGCAGCACCAGCACGTTCGATGAACTCTCCTCGGTGACTTGCGTGATCTGATTCTCGAGGGACTCTGGACCAAATTCCCAGTTTGTCACACGTCCGTCCCGGAGCAACCCAACGTGACCTCGGCGAGAACTAAACCAGAGCCCGCCTTCATTGGCCGGCCAGATCGGCCCGACAATGTTCTGTATGCCCTCGCTGGGACCGAATCTTTTGAACTGATGTTCGCGGTACCGTAGCAGTTCCGTACTGGCCTGGATCCAAAGGCTGCCATCCAGCTTGTCCTCCGCCAGTCCATTGATCGAATCGTGCGCCATTTCAGGCAGGGTGCTGTGATCAAAAATCTTGAACCTAACCCCATCAAAACGGGCCAGCCCCTTCAGCGTGCCGATCCAGAGGTAACCATCCCGGGTCTGGAGGAGTGCCTTGACCGTATTCTGCGGCAGCCCGTTCGCCGCCGTCCAGGAGGTGACCCTATATTGTTGTTGGGACGAGGTTGTCGGATGATCGCTGGCCATCATTGGCCCGCTTCGTCCAATCATCAACAGCACCAGCGAGGCTATTGGTTGGATGAGACGGTTGAGCATATTGCTCGACTCTTAGCACTAAGTCGCCGTCTTGAAAACTTTCGATTTACGGCAAAGCGCATTAGCCTCGATAAAAACACGCCTGTGCTGGGTTGTAGCATCGTTCAACGCGGAAGGAAGAATCATCTTGATCGTCCTCCCGTGGAGAAACGTTTGTATCTCCGCCATAGCTGTAAGAATCGAGTAAGCGCTTACTTTTCCTTCTATCTAATTTTTTCGCAGTCGAAAATACTCTGCCGGCCGTGTAATAGGTACGAGAGCCTGGCTGTCACACGTCAAACTTAAAGGCGTCCAGACCGGCGCGGTCAGATTCGTGCTGGACTGCAAGGCCCAAGTCGGAAACCCAACCGGCCAGGTTATGAGCAGCTTGTTCCCGGGCACGCCAGAGATGAACAGGAGGGGCTGGGTAGAGTTGGTTGGGTACGAGACGGCGACAAGATTAAGACCCGTTTGGGTGAGTCGTGGTTGAAACACGATGCCGCCCCCCAGGTCCAACCCGATAAGACACGTGAAGGCGCCGGTCGCCGAGGGACAACTCAGCACCGGGAAAGTGTTGCCGGGATTCGGCCGAACCCCATTGGTGGCAATGAGTCTGAAGGTTCCGTTCCATTCTTGAGGAGTTGTGCATTGGATAACGCTGCCGGCACTGGCTGCCATCGCTGCGTTAAGTGAGACGACTGTGGCCGAGGCGGGACCTGTCGTCAGACTGCTGCTGTCTAAGAAGGAAATAGTTCCGCTTAAAACCTCGACGGTGGCGGAGTTGCTAAATGCGCCAGAGACCAGCGTGGCGCTCGCGCCGGCGCTCTTGCGCAGCGTGCCAGCGTTGCTGAAGAAGCCAGAGCCGGTGAAATAGCCGTTATAGAAATAGTTATAGTACTGATTGAGCAGGCTGCGGTCGCATTGGATGTCGAAGATACCGCCCGGCTGATTGTA